>JADMIO011184597.1_pt1 | contig 77783 bp, 63 predicted proteins | sample 8958161 | NCBI WGS metagenome assembly JADMIO01 (sample SAMN16585339, study PRJNA669376) | soil metagenome | isolation source: Crop rotation soil | place: USA: Cullars Rotation, Alabama | collected 2011
CGACTTCAAGTCACGTGAATTCCAAGCTTCGGATCCCACTGTGCTGGAAAGGAGTTCACTGGACCGGATATCGGCAGCGAACGGCCCGAGCTGTGGGTGCCAATTTCGTCGACGTCGATCGTCACTCCGGCGATGGCCGGGAGTGCCGCGAGTCCCACGAGCGCATTCGTGAGCTGGCTTTGGATCGTCGGTCGGTTGAATCCGGGCGTAGGCGCGACGGCAGCGCAGGCAGAGATGCGAGCGCTGTTCAAACAAATGCAACTCTCCAACGGCGGCGAGATTCGGGACGATCTCGTCGTCGCCGAAGGACTCGGACTTCGTCCCGACGAGAAAGCGATCGCCACGATGGTCTGCGCGGCGCTGCTGGCAATCGTCGGAGCCGTGCTGCTCGTCGCGTGTGCCAACCTAGCGGCGTTGCTTACCGCACGCGGCGCGGCTCGTGAATCCGAGATGGGGGTGCGGCTGGCACTCGGCGCGAGCCGCTCACGCATCGTCCGACAGTTAGTGATCGAGACGGCATTGATTGCGCTCGTTGGCAGTGCGACGGCATTTGCCTTTACTCGATGGACGGCCCGATTCGTCGAATGGCTCATGCCATACCGGTTGTCGGTCACGATGGAACCGGACCTTCGCGTTCTCGCCTTTGCGATCGCCATCGGTGTGGCAACGAGCGCGATCTTTGGACTTTTGCCGGCGATGCGCGCCGCACGCGTCGATCTACTGTCTCTTCTTCGCGCCTCGGCCGTCGGCGCGCGGCTCGATCGAGGGCGAGCACGAACGATTCTTCTCGTCGCGCAGATCACGGTGTCGTTTGTGCTGCTCGGCGCGACCGGTTTATTGATGCGCACCGTGCGCGCGGCCTCGTCGATCGATCCCGGATTTCGCACTGATGACATCTACGTCGGCGACATCGATCTGCGATCGGCAAACACACCGCAGGTTGCTGCGACCGATCGGCTCGCCGAGATCGCGCGGCGCGCGGCGCGCGTTCCTGGCGTTGGTGGCGTCGCTTTTGGCTCGAGTGTTCCGGCCACTGGCTCGACGTCGAACCGCACCGTATGGCGGTCCGACGGCGACATGGCGACGTCGCGTCTACCGGCCGTGGCCTTTCTCGTCGTCGACACTGGGTATTTCCACACGATGGGAATTCCAATCCGTCGTGGACGACAGTTCGACGGAGCACTCGACCCCGCGGGCAGGCAGACGGCCATCGTCGTCAACGAAGCGATGGCGCGACGACTTTGGCCCGATGAGGACGCCCTTGGGAAGGGAGTTTCGTTCGGCGGACTCACCGGGCCGACATCGGTCACCGTCGTTGGCGTCGTCCGCGATTCGCGCAATCGCTCCCTTCGCGCTGATCCGGCACCACAAGCGTACTTTCTGCTTTCACAGAGCCCGACGAGTCACTTGTTGCTGCACGTCCGCGTCTCGCACGACGCGCCGAAGGTGCTGCGGGCCGTGAAGACCGAGTTGCGGCCGCTCATGAATGGCGCGCCGATTCCGGCATTCGCGAGCGTGCGCGCATTGCTCGGGCGCAGCATCGCGGACATTCGACTCATCGGAACGCTCGGCGCGGTGTTTGGTGGGCTGGCCCTCACGCTGGCGGCCGGTGGCATTTATGGCGTTGTGTCGTACGAGACGTCGCGACGCCGTCGCGAATACGGCGTCCGACTCGCGTTGGGCGCGAGCCCGTCACGCATCAACGCCACGGTCTTATGGCAAACGTGTCGAGTCGGCGGCATCGGCATTCTGCTCGGCAGCGTTGGCACGGCGGCGCTGACCCCGGTGCTGCGCCGTTGGGTGTTCGGCATTTCGCCGCTCGATCCACTGACATTCGCGAGCGTCGCTGCTCTCCTCTGCGCAACGACGATGGTCGCGGCGCTCGGCCCGGCCGTCCGTGCGTCGCGCTCCGACCCGATGTCCAGCCTTCGCGGCGAATAGGAGATATTCGAGAATGCTCATACGAGTTCTGGCGGCCCTCGCCGTCATCTGGGCCAGCCGACCGGCAAGCGCGCAGAGCGTCACCGGGAAATGGGCGGTCACCTGGGACGCCGACATCCGCGTCGATCACGACACCGCGATCGTCAAGTCGCGCAAACCCGCGACGCTCGAGCTCACGCAGCGTGGAGACTCGGTGGTCGGCACGTGGAGCGGTGCACCGGACAGTCATACCCCGGTTCGCGGAACCTTCGACGGCCGCTCGCTGAAGCTTTCCTCGGGGACCGTCGAGCGAAATGGAATGATCGATGGCAAGCCGACGCCGATCAAGATCCGGTGGGATATCGCCGGCTCCGTTGAAGCGTCGAAGATCAGCGGCGTGCTCTTTCTCTACATGGGCACTCTGTCGCCGGTGCCGCGCCGCTGGGAAGCGCAGCGAGCGCCCTGATCGCGATCAGCCGGCGCGCTTGTTGATCGGAATGACGGCGCTCGACGCCGGCGTGCGCCGCGCCGCGGCCGCGCGAGGCTCCCGAATCGTGAAGATCGCCTCGAGATGCATGAGCTTGAACAAGAGCCGCGTCTGATCGGAGACATTGTCGAGCTCCACGACGCCACTCGCTTCCTGCACCCGGCGAGTGATGCTCACGAGAATCCCGAGCGACCCGCTGTCGAAGCTCAACGCCTGCGCAAGATCGATGACGATGCTGCGCTGCCCCTCGAGGACCTCGTCGAGAACTCGTTGCCGGACGAGGCGGGCGCTGTGCTCCGTGACATGGCCGCCGAGGTGGAACCGTACCGATTTTCGCTGCGCCTGCTCGCGGATGGCCGCCTCGCTGCTCGGTGTTGGACGGGCGTGCGGATTGTAAGCTCGGTTCGTCGCTGGAGTCATCATACCGCGTCTCTCCGGAAGTCGGGACCGATAGCTCGGGTAGCTCGAGTATCGGGTTTCCCGATGTCCTTCGTTTCTCGGTACGTGATCGAGCATCGATTCGTGCCAGCGTTGGACGCGGACCGCGCCAAAGTCGCAACGAAAGCGAACGGCCCGCCGGTTGGGCGAGCCGCGAGAGTGAAACGCAACGAATTGTGAGAGGCGCGGGCCGGAATCGAACCGGCGAATAGCGGTTTTGCAGTTCTCACTAGTGAATTTTCGGCGCGTTGCCGAGGATTCGACCGCCTAGCAGCCTCGCCATAGCGGTTGGCCATCGCTCTCTACCGGTTTCCGGAGCTTTGCGCCGTTTTGTTACCCAGTGTACCCAAAACCGTACCCGGCTGAGCAGTGGCCGTAGGTCTGAATGAAACTGTCAGATTTTTACCGCCCGAAGCTCGCTCGTTACGTCGCGTGAGTCTGGAAGCAGCCATAGGGCGTCCACAAGATGGAATCGCCATCCCCAATTCTTCACAAACTTGGAACGTTCGAACACGGTCGCGTGGGGAATCAGCACAGCGCGATGCACCGTGAAATCCTCGTTAAACAATACGCCAGCGAACACGTCGAAAGGCCCCCCGTCCAGTTCGCGCAAGGCACTAACTTGTCGCGAGACGTTGTGTACAGTCGGGCGGCGTCCCTTTATCTGGTATCGCGTACCTCGTTCGTCGATGGCATCGTAGCCCTTCTTAGAATTGGCTTGACGAGTCCATCCGAATGCAGTGCAGAACAACAGTTCTGCGTAATCGGCCGCAGGATTGTTGTTGCTACGAATCGCGCCGCGAAGACGCAACTCGCCAAGCACGCGCCCGTAAAATGCGAGTAGTTCAGGAACACGCAGCGAAGAAAGTTCTTGGTCGGCCATCGAAGCTCGTTGGCAGTGTAGATGAGAATAGTCTAATGAAGAGACGCCAGAGCGCGCGAACGGGCAGGTTGACTATGGAGTCGCTAGCGCTTACGCCCTCAATAGGCGATAATGCTTTAGCACGAGCGAATTCGATGATGTTTTCCCTCCTCGCCACGTGAATACTGACTTCGCCCCGGCCACGCATCCGTGTGCAGTGTGCTCACCTTCACTCGGGATCGACTCTATGCACTTTGAGCTTCCAACAGCATTTGTATGGTCGAAGATGCAGGCGGAGGCGGGTCAGTCTCTTTCGGATATCGTTCGTCGGAAGGAAATCGAGCGAAAGGCCGGAGGCGGCCAATTCTTTTGGGGAATTGGCAGTTCGTTAGGGGAATCGCTCAGTCGGCTGGTTCGACAGACGTCGCCTCGCGTTCTCTTCTCCATCATGAGAACTCCGCCGAAGCGCGTCGACGTCTCACCCGAAGGCATTATGCTCTGGACTCGATATATCGACTCGTCCGGGCGAAGCACTGAACTCCCTCCTCACGCTCTTATAACCAGTCGTGCGACAACCGGAACCGGTGACAAACGACGTCACTACGCGCTTGTATGCTATTCGGACGTGCCGCTGAGACTCCAGCGTCTCGGGACACTCAATGCGTCACATCTCTGGAACTTGGGTAGCGCAATAACTCGAGTCGGTTCGTCTCAGGTAACCGCCGTTGTGGAACATGGTGCGCTGTACGCGGATGAATCTCCGGAAACAGGACCTCTCTACGAGGTAAACATGACCGCGCGGCTCTCGCTTCCGTATTTCGTCCGGCTGACGCATCCGTTGATCGTACCACCCCACGCGCGCGCTCAACTCGCTGAGGCTCTGAGTTTCGAGGCGTCAGCAGAACAATGGCTGGCCTTTTCCCGGCATTTGCGCTCACTCGCTGAACACTCATCCCAGGAGCCGGACTTGTTCTCGGGTGTCTGGGCGGATTGATCGATCTCCGACGTCACTGAGTGCTGTTAGCGAAGGATGACCGCATAAGGCTCTTCAAGGTGAGCGGCGAAATGAACCTTGATTAAGTCTTCTTCGTTCGGCGCTTCGATTGTTCGGGTGCGCCGAAGGCATCCCTTATCGACGCGACCGTGGATGTACCCCTCAGCGGACGCACCCTCGGACGGACCAGCGGCGACTTCGTATTCCGCGAGATTTAGGTTCAACTCGCCGTGTTTAATCTCGTTCAGCACTAGAGCGTAGCGGCTACCACGAACGCTTATTCCCTTCGGGATCGCCTCCCAGTGGACACCATCGCGCGAGTACTCGGTTGCAACCACCTCGGTGTCAGGGTGACGAGAGACAATCTCTTGCATCACAATGCTGATGCCCTTGCCGTGCTCGACCCGCATTCGTGCAAATGGCTGCACACGGGTGATCGGATGCATGGTGCCGCCGCCGTAGCCCCAGAAGATCCGACCTGCCGCGTCGTATTCGCGCTGCTTTCGTTCCAATATCTGCTCGAAAGTCTCGCCCGCGTGCCGTCCTACTTTCATGAAGACGATGTAGTCGAGATCCGCCTCAAGTTCGCCAGCCATTGGTTCTCCTTAGTACCACGCTTTAGGGTTTCGCGGCTATGAGTTCTTGAAACTCGTATGTGCGATCATCGGCGCGACCGCGTTGTATCGTCGGCTTTTCTCTTACGTATTGGATACGCAGGGACTGGGAACGACCATAGAAGTGTTCTAAGCGCTCGTCCGAGAGCGGTTCGTTGCCGAGTTGCGATTCGGACACTTTTCTAAAGACCATGGCACACGATTTGAGTTCCGGTGCATCGTCAAGATGATAGCTGTGCATCGTCGGAATCATCTGCTCTAATACGAGCCCCAAACGAAGCGCCTCTTGCTGCGTTCTTGCGAGGACTCGGTTTGTCCAAGGAAGTCGACTATCGTCCGCAATCACCACGACTCCGACGCCGCCTACTCGCGTGAGCGAAACGGCGCGCTCCAGGAAAACCACTACACTTTCGCCGTCGTTGTGCTGGCCCCACGGCGGATTGATGTGAAATCCGTCGAATGTGCCGCGCAGGCCCTCGGGAACGGGATCAATGACGTTGTAGAGGAGCGCATGCACGCGTTCGGCGAACCCGGCATCTTCGGCAAATCGCAGAACCGAGTTCACCATTCTCTCGTCGAAGTCCAGCAGGGTCACCTTGTCCGGACCGTAGTCCAAGACTTTCTCATGCACAAGATGCATTAGGGACAACCCGATGGCGTCGCCATCTCCGACGAAGACAAGCTGACCCTTGCACCGCCGCGCAATGAATTCAGCGTGAACGACCATATCGCCCATCTTCATATAGATCTGGTCGAACTCTCGCAACGGCAGCGGACGATTCGTGACGACGTCGGATAGTGCATTCAATGCTAGGCGAAGATCGATCGACATACGCTCGCGGATTAGGGGCCGAAGCCTAAATCAGTCGTCGGTGCGCCTCGGGGTGGACGTGGTCCCTTTTGCACCGGCTGCCAGACTGTCAAGGCTGTGCCTCATTGGTTGACTAAATAGATATTTAACAACCAAGAATCCTAACCCAAATACGTTAGTGAGAATCGTCGGAAGGAGAAGCTTGAGAAGACCGACGTCTAGCTGTAACCAATTGAGACCCTGGGAAATAGCGAGACCGAATACACCCGCCACCTGAAATGCAATGAGACCAAAGATCCACTTAGCGCACGTGCGACGCAGGGTCCTTTCGTCGCGCACCTGTTCAGACCACGCGTCTAGAAACGTCCTAGTGCGTTCTTGAGATTCCCACTCCTCGTAACTCTGGGGGATCCAGGCAGATGGATCACCGGGCTTAATCTCGTCAACGATTGTTAGCGCCACGGGCGGGGCAACCTGTGCGATGTCGCTCCGCGGAGCCGCTTTAGCGACGAGATCCGGCAGCTTCTCGGTCACGCGGCCAGCAGTCCTAGGGTCTCAAGGCGGATGTCCATCGCTGGGCGTGAGACTTGGAACCATCGAGACATCCCTTCGATATCTCTAATTTCCGACCATCGTCTCCTCACCAGAGGTTCCGGCATAAGTAGTTCGGCAGCAAACGCGTTTGCCTCCCACTCTTTTCTCCGCGCGTCCGTCCACCCTGCCTCCGGATCAATGGTGGAGCGGAAGCTGTCAGCGTTGTCGATGAACTCAGCATCGCCCCCGGCTAGGTGCAAAACCATGTGGCCTAACTCATGAGCGACCGTAAACCGCTTGCGAACTGGCGGGTCATCGGCGTTGACATAGATCGCCGCGACACCACCGCGCACAGCGAGCAGACCGTGAACATCGGCTTCACCGAATTTAGCGTTGTACACCTTGACCCCAAGCTGATTCGCAAGCGCTATGGGGTCGACCGCAAGGTCGAGGAGTCCGTGCGTCTCAAGAAGCCCGCGCGCGCGTGCTTCAATCTCTTGCCTTCTCATATTCGGGCTGTCCGTTTCAAAAGGCTGTATCCCTCGTTGGCTTCTGAAGGAGCCGCTGAATTCCGTCCGCTAAGTCAGCGGTTGATTTTGTTCCGTCGAACAAATAGACGGGTGCGCCGACGGCTGTGGCGTAATCGATTGCTACAGAGGCTTGAAGCGCGGTGTGGAACCCCGCTTCCCACTCCGTAACACTGCGGCGTCCTCCTGCGTCGGACTCAATTCTCTGAACGGTGATGGCGGGAGACGTATATAGGCAGACTATGATGGTCGGGGCTAGTCGCTTGATCTCATCCAGTGAGTACGCTGTAATTCGAAAACCATACTCCTCCTTTGTTACGGCGTGAGAGTCAATCACGATGGGTTTGGTCGACCGATGCATCGCAACGAACTCCAATAGTTCTCTATCCAGCGCGACAATGTCCTCCGCAGTGGCGATTGCTGAAGATTGTTGTCGGAGATCTGTTTGGAGTAATGGGGTCGAACTTTGGCGCGACAACCGCTCAGTTAGCTGGGCGCCATACTCGAAAATCAGCAAATCCGGGAGACGCTTCTGTAGCTCGCGCGACAGCGTACTCTTGCCAGAGGCTGGAGGGCCGGTCAGATAGAGGACGTGTTTCATGATAGTGTCGATCTGAACCAGGCAGCGTTTGGGGGGCTGTTCACGAGCTACTAAATCGACGCCACTGCATATACTGCCACAAGGAGCTTCGGCGGCAGCGCGAGTGAATGCACCAGCGCGCGGCAGACCCGTGGAGCAAACCCCCATTTGGAGACCGGAGATGGACCAGATCGCAAACCGATGCGGCGAGGAATCCGCGTCAGACGCGAACGTTGACCCGGCGGACCGTCAGGCTTTCCTGACACTAATTGCCGTCGGAAGTGACGTTCCTTCTGCCGCTGAAGAGGCAGGAATCCCGCTATCTGCCGCACAGCAATTGTTGCACGATTCCGTGGCGCTGGTGGAAATGGCACAACTGCATAATCGACTAGTGCACTCGCTCAGAGCCCATGGCGCGTCACTTTTATCCACGAGCCTGGAGATTGTTCAAAAAGCTTTGGGCGACGGTGATTGGTCTGACAATGCACGAGTGGCGTTGAAGCTGGTCATATCGAGCGGGGCTATGGCAGCGGCCTTGGGTGACAGCCTATCCGACCTAAAGCAACACGTTGGAGCGCGCGAGTTGAAAGACCGATTGCGGTTCCTCGACAGGCTCGAAGCAGCCGAGATGTCTGAGAACGAATGGATGCAGGCGATGTCACCTACCGTCACATCGCGACAGGGTCAGAGAACCAGACGACGCTAGTACCATAGTCTGATGCACCAGTTTCTCGCGCTTTATCGGAGATAAAGCTGATGTTGCGCGGTCTCGACCCAGCGAATCAGCACGCCGCCCACTCAGCTACAACGTCACCGCACCCGGGTCAAAATCGGCCATTCATGGCTATTACCCAGCATTAGTTGGCCGCCACCGTTCTCTTCGTGAAGGACTCGACCAACGTAGCACCTAACCAAGGCATCGGCGCGAGGTGGCACGACCGCCACGGTGTCGGCAGGAGTTCTGTAGCCATTTACCTGCTGTTCAACCATGCAGAAGAGAAAGCCATTCGGCGATCTACTCCACGGCAGCACGTACCAGTGAAGGGCGCTGGCTTCTTCACGGACATTTGAACTCGTCAACCCAACTGTCTTGTTCGGCAGGTATAGTGTGAGCGCTATGCTGCCGGTAGTTGTATCCTGCCATTTGCCGCGAATTAGGGCTCGCAAGCTGTCGGGCTGTCTCATTGCCAGCACCTCGGCAAGCGTTGTCGGACATCCCACCCAGCATGATGGCGGTTCGCCCCTCGCCGCGAATCGCTCGCGACTTTCTTTCCAAAGCCGAGCTTCGAAGCTGTCACGCACTGGACGCTCGGCGAGGGCTTTTTCTCGGCTCGGAAAGATCGTTACGGGAACTCTTTGTTTCACATCCAGGCCGTCTGGCCTAGACATGCAGCGCGCGACTAGTTCGGCCACGGCAGCGGGGAAGGCTTCTCCGTCACAATCAACGGAGGGGACCGGTACTTGTGCACGATATTCGCGCCCATTGCTGTCAAATCGAATTGAGGCCGCTGCCTCGGGAAGTACACTGCTGTTCCAGAAGCCGACTCTGTGACATCCTGATTCGCCGGGCAGCGGGGTGACTGGTCGCGGCACGGGTTGACCAAATTCGGGTTCCGGAGCGGTGGTAGCGCTCAAGCAGACCTCGAACTGTTTCTCAACTATGTACGCGTTCCAGCGGAACCACGCTTCTCTTTGGTGTCGAAGCACGCACGCCGGGTGACCGATGTCGATCAGACACGCTGGAGTACCCTCGGTCGTCGCGTGCAACGCTATGCTGTCCGGAGAGAAGGTCCACCGATCGATTGAAACGCGGTCGCCGCTCAGCGGAGTCGCGCGCGTCCACTGACGTAGCGTCAGCCACGCGAACGCAAACTCCGATGGCTTCTTTGGCTGGGAGGCCGCTCCCTTTTGCTGCGACAGTCCTTTTTCCGCCGAGGTCAAAAACAGCGATATAAGACAGACGATCAACAATTTCGATTTCGTCATAGATCCTAGTCCTCGGTCAAGGCGGCACCACAGCCGTCGAGTGCACTGTATATAGTGCCACTATATACGCTGTAGAGCGCATCACGCCATACCGGCCAGCCTTCGCCGGTATGAAAGACATTGAGCACGCACTAGGAAAGGCTATTCGCTCGTTGCGTGATGACGCCGGATTCTCGCAGGAGAAGTTCGCCGCGGAATGCGGTGTGCACAGAACTTTTATGGGGCTTATTGAGCGAGGCGAAACAAGTCTGACTCTAGGAACGCTGGCAAGAATCGCGAAAGCCTTAAAGCTCAAGCCAAGTGAGCTTCTTCGTGAAGCTGAGCGACTCCTCTAGGCTCTTCGCTCGAGTTTCGATCAGCCGCGAGTGGTCTTAAGGTGTCGTTCGTTCTCCTCGCGCCACATTCCTAAGACTCTTACTAGCCAGTCAATCGCGTCGACGCTGCCTGACCAGACTTGTGGTTCGATCGGTTCGGCGCCCTGGTGTAGACGCTTCCTGTAATCGAGCCGCATTGCTTCTATTCGCTCGATCGTGCGCGCTTGCATGAAGCTCGCGACTAATTCCGCAACGCATTCTGAACTAAGGTCGCGACCTTCCGGAAAATATTTCCGAGCGTCTGCTCGTAGGTATGCCGAATCATCACCGGCTTCGATCCCATCGATTTTCGCGAGTGCCAGTTGTCGTAGCGAACTGCTGACATCGCGGTCGACGACGTTAGAGGCAATCGATTCCGGTCCAACTCCAAGCAGCAGCCAGTTGAGAGAAAGCTCATACTCGTTCGCGATCTGCATCGCGTAGTGCACGCTCATTCCCTTTCCCTTAAACCATTCTCGTGCCACGTAAGGCGAAACCCGTAAGCGCTCGTAGAACAAGCTCTTTTTTCCTTGATGAAATCGCTGGACGATTTTCTCGAGATTGGCGCGAATTCGCCTTGAGTCGCGCTCGGTGAACTTGACTCCTCCCGGTCGGTTCTTTGGAACTCGGTGCCCGCGTTTCGCCAATGATGCTCTCCGTTGGGTGAAAAAACCCCCTAATCGTCCGCGATGACCGGGGAATAAACCAACTGCCGAAGGTCAGCCTGAAATACGAATATGGGCATCGCGGCGAACACGCGCGCCGCGCCTTGAAGCCATAGACAGTTGTCTACTGGTAACACGGAAACACTAAACATGGGGGGGCATCATGGAGACAGGCAATCGATTGTGGATATCAGCAAATCCGTTAAGCAAAGTGACTGAGTAACACGGTAACCCGCTGAGAAATGTCGACGTCTATGAGCAGACATCGCAGAACCGTGGACGAATTTGCGTGCTTCTTAAGACGCTTTCGTTGGAGCCATGTGGCGACGCTAACATTTTCGAACGTCGACTACGCCCCGAGCGAAGAAACTACGAGACGACGGTTTCTGACCTGGATTGAGCGCCTGAATGGTCTCAGTGTCCGCCGAGTCAAATGGTTCATGCTTATCGATCGAGGTCGCATCGGCGGACGCATACATGTTCACGCGCTGCTTCGCACACGCACGCTTCAATCAGTCTCGATAAAAGATGAATGGACCTACGGCGATGTTCGAATTAGCAGATTTTACTCGGAAGGACGCTTTCCCGAGTACCTGGGATGGGCGATAGTGAACGGCGCGGAGTTTGACTATTGCGCCAAGCCAAGACGACACCATGCTCGAAATCGTTGAATGGCTCCAGGCCGCGCCAGAAGGCACGCTAGTTCGCGCCGATGCAATCGCAGAGCGTCTGGTGGCCTATGACAAGCGTTCGCCCGTTATAGAGGCTCCTAGAGCGATTGCTCACGACGGAGGGAGTACACCTCTGTTAGATCGGTTCTGGCGATTGCCTGCGGACACAAGGTTAGGCGTGAAGCAGCTAGTAGAGGCACTCGGAAAGCCAAGAAGTTGGATCTATCGCAGAACAGGCAGCCAGTCTGACCTTCCAAAGCTTCCGCACAAGCGGGACGGTAGTCGTCTCGTCTTCGTCGTCGGAGAGGTCAAGCAGTACTTAAATGACCACGAAGTAAGGATTGTGGCGCCGTCCATCGAGCTTCCTTCGCGCGCAAAAGCCATGAAGAACGAGACCACGCGTCCGTTACGTATTGACTAATGGTTACCTTGGTAACATGGTAACAGGGAGAGTAGAATGACTGAAATTCGGCGCAAACAGCTTGGAACTCGAGTCGACTCAGAACTGCACCGAAAACTTCGAATTCTGGCAGCGCGAGAGGGTGTCAGCTTAACGACCCTCGTTGAAGAAGCGATCCGCGACTTGATTCGAGCTAGAAGACGGGAGATGAAAAAAGCCAATGCCTCGAAATCGTAAGGTTCCTGGCAGCTACAAAAAGCGAGGAAACTCCATCCGCGTCACTCTAACTTTCGAGGGTGAGCGACACAGGTTTACCGTGCCGACGACTGACGTATCGATTGCGAAGAGCATTGGGAGCCGCAAATACGCAGAACTCGTGGCAGGACGCGAACGGGCACTGGCTGGCAAGCGCGGAGACGTTCGCATCTCAGAGCTTCTTGCTGAATTCGAACGAGTGGACCTGCCGCTACTCGCGAGCGGCACTCAAAAGTCCTATCGCGATTCTCTTAAGCCGATCCGTTTGTTTTTTGTTGACGCCCTGGGAGATATCGAGCTACGACGCGTCGGAAGCCGTCACGTCAACGAATTCCTCGCGTGGAGGCAGACCAACCGACTAAACGGGAGTCATGAGCTTCATAAGCGTACGCTTCAGAAAGACCGTGCCGTCCTGCACCGGCTGTTCGGAGTTGCTGTCGACAATGAAGACATGGACCGCAATCCAGTACAAAAGAGCAACCGGGTGAAGCGAGTGGATAAGCACGACCCAGTGATTATCACCGACGACCAGTACGATCGATTGCTAGACGAGTGCAAGGTTGACCCAATGCTCCACCTGTACGTGATGATTCTGGGAGAGACGGGAATGCGCTGCGAATCAGAGGCGCTTCATCTTCGCTGGAGCGACGTGGCGTTCGACGATAGCCGCATCACGATTAGGAGCGGGCGTGATGGACATCGCACGAAGTCCGGCAATTCGCGATCGGTACCGATTACCTCGCGACTGATGATGGCACTGCGCGCACACTTCGCGCAGTATCGACTCGGCGCGTACGACGGTGTTCGACCCGACTACGTCATCCATCACGAAGAAACGCGGCGTCAACATCTAGCGGGCAAGCGAATTCGCAGCCTTCGCAATTCTTTCAAGCGAGCAGCGGCGCGCGCTGGGCTTTCATCCGAGTTTCGGCAGCATGACCTTCGCCATCGACGCGTCACAAGTTGGTTGGGGGAGGGGCGCCCCCCCGTCGCAGTGCAGATGGCCATGGGTCATTCAGACCTCCGCACGACCATGGGTTACTACAAGTATTTGCCGGAGCACATTCGACTTCTCGCCGAAGACATAAGCGTTAATCCTTCGGCTCGCTCTAGGTCGGAGGCTAACATCCAGTCGTCGGGCTACCGAGCGACGGGTTGAATATTCGCCGATGATTTGAGCAACAAAAAACCACCCATTTGCGGGTGGTTTTTTCGTTTATGTACCCTCGTTTGTACCCATGGGACTTGCTCTCAAAAAGTCCCAGTCTCATAACTCGTTGTCATGCAACACACTTAATAAGAGGCGCGGGCCGGAATCGAACCGGCGAATAGCGGTTTTGCAGACCGCTGCCTTACCACTTGGCTACCGCGCCGAAGAGCCTTCAAAGTACCCTCCGATCTGGGCTTCCTCAAGCGACCCGCCCGCCATTCGATACCTGTATACAGCCGTATCGGCGCGCGTCTTGAATACCTGAATGAAGGTGACGAACCCACAAGCTACCGGCGACCGACGACACGTTCCGACGGGCCAGACAGGCCAAACGCGCGGGCGCCTCCGCGTGATCTGGGACCTGATCTTCGGCGCGCTCCGCCTCATCGGCAAGCACGCGCACAACGTGTACGCGATCTTCGGGATCTTTCTCGTGTCCGGCGCCGCGATCGCCGTCGTTTTCACGTGGGCTTTCTCTGAGATTGCCGAGAAGGTTCGCGCGGGATCGACCCAGGGATTCGATGACGCCGTCATGCGCTGGATGGGTGCGCATCAGGTCAAAGGCGTCCAGACGGCGATGCTCGAGATCACGTCGCTCGGCACCGGAACCGTCGTGGGAATGATCGTCCTGGTGGCCGGAATGTTTCTTTGGCTCAACCAGCACAAGCACTCGGCGATTCTATTGATGGCCGCGACCCTCGGCGGACTCGTTCTCGACAACTTGCTCAAGATCGGATTCAACCGGCCGCGTCCTCAGATCTTCAAATGGGGGACGTATGCGGTTAGCTCCTCGTTTCCATCCGGACATGCGATGAGCTCGGTGATCGTGTACGGCACCGTCGCGTATCTGGCCGCCCGACTTCAGCGAAATGTCGCTTCGAGAATTCTCACGATGAGCTTCGCCGCCTTCATGATTCTCGCAATCTGCTCGAGCCGGCTCTACCTCGGCGTGCACTATCCATCGGATGTGCTCGCCGGCGTGGTGATCGGATTGGCTTGGGCGGCCTTCTGTATGGCAGTGCTCGAGGCGGCCCAGCTGTACGCCAAGCGCAACGCTCCACAACTGCTCGCTGACGAAAAGCCGGCCGCTGCCGGCGCTTCTCCGTCGTCGTGAGTCCCGCTGGAACGTCTCTTGAAGCGGTCCCGGCTGATTTGTCGGCTCTGCCGACGAATCGTCGAACCGGGTCGACCACATCAATAGGAGGCCGAGGATGGCAGCGAAAAAGGGTGGGCGAAAGAAACGGGGCGGTCGAAAGTATGGAAAGGCGGCGGGCAAGCGTGTCGAGAGCGCGATGCGCCGAAGGAAGAAAGGAACGCTGAAAAGCGGCCGAGGCGGAAAAGGTGGTAAGGTGAAGAGCCGTAAACAGGCGATCGCGATCGGCCTGTCGGAAGCTCGCAAGAAGGGCGCGAAGGTTCCGCGGAAGAAGGGCGGAAGGAAGGGTGGGAAGAAGAGCAGTCGCAAAAAGGGCGGGCGAAAGCGCTCCCGCTGATGGGCGGCTAAACCCTGTAAGCGAACGGCGGCGATCGATCATCCAATGATTGATCGCCGCCTTTTTGCTGGTCACCGGTTTCGCTTTCGGAATCTTTTTCCCAGAATAGATGCGACATGAACGCTCGCGCGCGCGGTTCGACGGAAGCGACAGCGACGGCCGGGAACGCGGCCGGCGTCGACGATCTCGTCCGTCGTGCGCAGCAGGGCGAGGTCGCGGCCTTCGAATCGCTGTATCGCACGCACGCGCAAGCGATCTACGCACTCTGCTGGAGAATGACGGGCGACGAGCTCGAGGCGCGCGATCTCCTGCAAGACGTTTTCGTCCGCGCCTGGGAGCGACTCACGACGTTCCGCGGCCAGAGCTCACTCGCGACCTGGCTGCATCGCCTCGGAACGAATGTCGTCCTCGAGCGAATGCGAGTCGGGAAGCGCGAGGCCCTTCGCCTGATCGACGGCGATTCGGTCGAGACGGAAACTCCGGGTACGGAACGCGATGCGGATACGCGCATGGATCTCGATCGCGCATTGACCTCGTTGCCGGCCGGCGCGCGAACAGTGTTCGTCCTCCACGACATCGAGGGCTACTCGCACGACGAGATTGCCGCGATGACGGGGATCGCTCCCGGCACCGCGCGCGCGCAACTCTGGCGGGCGCGCCGGTCGCTCATGCGGTTGTTGGACTTATGAGCTCCGTGAAGGCCCACTTGAGCGAAGAAGATCGCCACCGAATTGCCGACGGAACGATCGACGACGAACGTCGTGCCGCTCTCGCCGCGCATCTCGCCAGCTGCTGGAACTGCAAGTCAGACGTCGCGCATCTGACGAAGGCATTGCCCTCGCTGCGCCAGACGTCGGAGCCGACCGCGCCGCTCGACGAACTGTGGTCCGGGATTCACGATCGCATCGAGCGTGGAAAGATCGTTTCGCTCGGAACACCAACACCCGAGTCGCCCGCGACTGTGCCCCCGAAGCAGAGGCGGATCTCCTGGCTCTGGCTCGCCCCGGTTGGCATTGCGGCCGCCGTTGTGATTGCCCTTTTCGCGCTGCCCTCGAAACGAACCGGCGACGCCCGACAAACCGCCACGATGGTTGCCGACACCGGCGCGACCCTCGTGTCCGTCGTGGATTCATCGTACGCATACGAGCGTGAAGCGCAGGTTCTCCTCGACAAACTGCAACTCCAGCGCGCCCTGCTCCGCCCCGAAGCCGCTCAAGCTCTCGATCGTGATCTGCACGTCGTCGACGTCGCCATCGCCGAGCTCAAAGACGCCGTCACTCGCGACCCGGCCAATCCAGCGCTTCGCCAACTCCTCGCGGCATCGTACCGACAAAAGGTTGACCTGCTGAAGCGGGCCAGCAACGCGAGCTGAGCCGGTGGTTCACAATTCACTAAAGTTCGCCGTGGCGTTCGCCGCCGCCTGCGTCTCGACGCTCACCGCGCAGTCGCCAACCGACCTTCCCGTCCTCGCGGCGCGCCGGCTTTCGCCGACGTTCGCGATCAGCCTTTGGAATTCCGCAGGCCGCGTTCGCGTGACCGCGTGGGATCTCGACTCATTGGTCATCAGGGGGCGCGTCGATCCGTCGCAGAAGTTCATGTTCGGCGCCGGCGAGAATGGCATCAAGTCGGCGATCGAGGGACGCGTCGTCGGCGCCGAAGCAAAGCCGAGCGACCTTGCGGTCTGGGTTCCCCGGCGTGCCAGGGTGACGGTGCGGACTGAATCGGCCGACATCGAGAGCGTCGATGTCACGGGCAATTTCTATACGGTGTCCGGCGCAATCCGCGTATCGGGAACCGCGACGTCCGTCGAGGCGGAGTCGATGAAGGGGAACCTCGATCTCAACGTCAACGTGCCTTGGCTTCGCGCCAAAACCGGCGAAGGCCATCTTCTGTTGCGCGGTCGCCCGCAAGACGTCGACGCGTCGACGATCACCGGTACCCTCGACATCGCGACGGCGACCGTGCTGCGCGGTCAGTTTACGTCGGTATCGGGGGATATTCACTACGCCGCCGCTCCGCCGTCGGGCGCGATATTAGAGTTCTCGAATCACGGCGGCGGCGTCGACTTGCTCCTGCCGTCCACGGCGTCGGGCGTCTTCGCCCTGTCGAGCGTTTCCGGCACGATCGAGAACAGTCTGCCGGGTGTGCGGCCCGCCGCCGTACCGCGCGCCATGCGTGTCACACTCGGACGCGGCGACGCGAGCGTCACCGTCCGGACGTTCCGGGGAGCGATTCGCCTCCGTCCGCAGTAAACCATTCTGGAGTGCGCAATGGACGCTCTTGGACGCGATCTCCGGTTCGCTTGGCGTAGTCTCCGCCGCACTCCCGTCGTGACGCTCGTCGCCGTGTTGTCCATTGCGCTCGGCATCGCGGCGACGACCTCGGTGTTCAGCGTCATCGACGCCGCGCTTTTTCGACCGCCCCCGCTGAAGGACGCCGACCGTCTCGCCATTCTCCTGAACACCGAAGATCGGCCAGGCGGGCCGACGAACTTCGCTCGCTGGTCGTGGCCGAACTCGCGAATCGTGCGTGAACGCGCACGATCGTTCGAGCGCGTCGCATCGTTCAGCCAATCCGTGCTCGCGCTCACCGACGAAAATCCGGAGCCGGTCACCGCGGAAATCGTCTCGTCGGACTACTGGCCGCTGCTTCGGGTACAACCTGCCATCGGCCGTGCGTTCACGGCCGACGAGGGTGAGGGCTCCGGCGACCACGCCGTCGCAGTCCTCGGATACGATCTTTGGCAGCGGCGATTCGGCGGTGATCAGTCGATCATCGGGCGGGCGATCAGCGTCAATGGCGTCTCCTTGCGGGTCGTCGGGATTGGTCCGAAAGACTTCAGAGGACTTTCAAATCGCGCACAGCTCTGGCTCCCGCCCACGATCGCGCCGAGCATATCGTATCCAGGCTACCTCACGACGACGCAAAACTTCATCAGCGTCGTCGGGCGTTTGCGAGACGATGTCAGCCTCAGTCGAGCACGGGCGGAGCTCGCGCTCATCGGGGAGGAGTTCGATCGGACCATGCCCGCGGAACGTGCGCGGCGCGGCATTCGATGGGGTGTGATTGCCCTGACGCTCAATGAAGCACGCATCGATCCGACGACCCGCCGGCCGATGTTGCTGTTGTTCCTCGCCGCGGTGTGCCTGCTCTTTCTCGCGTGTGCGAACGTCGCCGGTTTGCTGCTGGGCAGAGCGGTAACGCGTCGGCGCGAGATCGCGATTCGTGTCGCAACGGGTGCGTCGCGCGCTCGCGTCATTCAGCAACTGATCGCGGAGGCGGCGTTGCTGGCCGGTTCTGGAGGAGTGGCAGGGATTCTGATCGCTTCTCCGCTCGCACGTCAACTCGCCTTCCCGACCGCCGCCGCACGCGGGAGCAACTTTTACGGAGCCATTGGCGAGTTCGCCAATCCTGGAATCGATCTTCGCGTTCTCACCTGGTGCGTCGTGTTGTGTGCCGTCACGACGATCGTGTTCGGGCTTTGGCCGGCGATTCGAGCAACGCGGGTCGATCTCACGAGCGATCTCAAGGACGGCGCCGCAGGCGGAGGCACTGCCGGACACGCGCGGTTTGGCTCACGTGCATGGATTGTTGCGATCGAGACGGCACTTGCCGTGACGCTCCTGTTTTCCGGTGGCTCGCTCATCGCGAGCTGGCAGCGAATGGAAGCGACCGATCTCGGATTCGATCGAACGCAGTTGCTGACGTTTTCGATTCGGCCCTCGGAAGCCGTCTATCCCGCTCCGAAGGCCCCCGCGCTGATCGATCGTCTCCTCTCCGCCATCACCGAGATTCCCGGCGTCGAATCGGCCACGGTCGACGGGTGCACCCCGCTCGCGACCGGATGTGCGAGTAGCTCGCTACACATCATGGGACGCGACGAAGGCCCCGGCTTTGTTGCGCCTGGCGTTCTTCGACACTACATCGCGCCCGATCACTTCAAGGTTTTGAAAGTGCCCCTGATCCGCGGGCGGCTGTTCGATTCCGGCGATCGAGCCGGAACGCCGCGTGTCGCAATCATCAATCAAAACGCGGCGCGCCGGTTTTGGCCGAATGAGGATCCGATCGGCAAGCGAGTGTGGTTCGGCGGTGGCAGCTCGTTCGATCGACCCGACTCGAGCGCGGAGATCGTCGGGATCGTCGGCGACGTCGCGTATCAGCAGCTCGACAATCGTCCGTTTCAGGCAGACTTCTATACGCCCTACAAGCAGTTCACGTTTGCGTATCGATTCGTGCTCGTTCGTGTGTTGGGCGATGTGAACGCGATCGTTCCCGAATTGCGCAAGGCCGTTCGCGCGGTCGACCCGAATCTCGCTCTCTTCGAAGTCCAGTCGATGACGGAGCGGATGCACAATTCGTGGGATCGGCTTTCGTATCAGATTCGGCTGCTCACAACGTTCGCGATCGTTGCGCTCGTGCTCGCGGGCACGGGTATTTTCGCGGTGATCACGCATTCGATCGGCGACCGGCGCCGCGAAATCGGAATTCGGGTTGCTCTCGGCGCAACCGCCGAGCAGGTCGTGGCGCTCGTTGGCGGCCGCGGGGCGCGACCAGCGTTGATCGGTCTCGCGGTCGGCATTGTGGCATCGCTCGGCATCGGCCGCGCAATGACGTCGCTCGTCTACGGCGCTCGCCCGTTCGATGCGCCGGTCAGTAGCGTCGTGATTGCATTGACGTTGGTGATCGTCTTCGCGGCGACGTACCTCGCCGCGCGAAAGGCGCTGGCCGTGCAGCCAGTCGAGGCGTTGAAGAATCAGTAGCGACGATCGAGTTCAAAATCCGGGCGCGATAGAAGCTAGTCTCGCAATGCGTCGTTCGGATCGGCGCGAGCGGCCCGCGCCGCCGGAACCAGACTCGCAACGAGCGCTGTCACCAGTAAAACGGCGATGACCGCGCTCACGATCCGCGGATCTGTCGGAGAAACATTGAATAGCAACGGCGCGATTCGACGGCCGGCGGCCAATGCGACGACGACGCCTAGGCATACACCGGGCACGACTACGCGTATGCCTTCGCCAACGACGAGCCGAACGAGATCGGGCGAACGCGCTCCCATCGCGACGCGGACGCCCATCTCGTGCATTCGCTGCGTCACGCCGTAGGCGATCACGCTGTAGAGCCCTACCGCGGCGATCAATAGCGCGAGGCCGCCAAACGCCGTGAACAACGAGGCGCCAAGCTTCCAAGAGCGCGCCTTGTCGCCAACGATGATCGAGAGCGGAGTCGCGGTCACGTACGACGCACCGGGCATGCTCCGCTGGAGCTCTTGCCGCACACGCTCGGCCTGGACGGCCGTCGCACCTTCCGTACGCACAAACAATCCGCCGTGGTTGTAGTTCGGCTCCATCTGATCGAACGGGACGTAGTAGTGCAGCGCCGGCTCGGCAAACGTGGTTTGGTGGATGTCCTCGGCAACACCGACGATCGTGAAACACGGCGTCGTGTCGGCGCTGACGTGCATGCACTTGCCAATTGGATCCTCAGTTGGCCAGATCCGCTTGGCCATCGCGACGCTCACGACCATCGAGCGCGGACTGCCGTTGCGGTCATCCGAGGTAAACCCGCGTCCGCGAACGATCCGCGTGCCCATCGTTTGAAACAGCTCCGGCGTGCCGACTTGCAGCGAGAATCGACCGAGCTTGCTCAACGAATCCAACCCGTCGACATGCAAATACGTGTAGTGCGCCTGAAAGAATGGAATGCTCAAGCCCCGCGCCGCGGCGGTGACTCCGGGAAGTGTCTTGACTCGCTCGAGCAATGTTGTGCGCAGTGCGACTTCCTGCGCAGAGTCGAGCGGCACGCCCCGATTGTCGACGTGGACCCAGATCAACCGATCGGCGTCGTAGCCGAGACGCAGGCTCTTCACATTGGCAAGGCTGCGCAGAAACAGCCCGGCGCCGACGAGCAGGACGACCGACAGCGCCGCCTGCAGAAATAGCAATCCCAGCTGAACGCGAGACCGACGCATCGTTCCGTCTCGGCCGCCCGTTTTCAAGGCGGTCGTGATATCGGTGCGACGCGCGTACATTGCCGGCGCGAGGCCGGTCAAGAGCCCCGTACAGATTGCCACTAGCGCGCAGTACCCGAGCATTCGGCTGTCCGTCAATGCGCTAGCCAAGCGAACGTTCGTGAGAAGTTGAGCACCGACAGCCATGCCGGCCCACTGCGCGAGAACAATACCGGCCGTCGTGCCGACGACTGCCAGCACGATGCTCTCGATCATGAGCTGCGCCAGCAACCGTGATCGACTGATCCCGAGCGCAAGGCGCACGGCGATCTCCCTCCGCCGAGTGAACGCGCGGGCGAGCAGCAGGTTCGCGACGTTCGCGCAGGCGATGAGCAGAACAATCAGCGCGACGCCGCCAAGCCATGTCGCGACTTTGGCCTCACTGCTCTCGTTCGGCCCACGGTCCGCCAATACGGGGCCGGCGAACGCGTGCGGCCTGGCGATTGTGAGCGGCGGCAACCGCAACAACCCGCGCCCTTCGGCACGCTGGGACTCCCAACTCCGTGCGAGCGCCACCGTGAGGTCGGCGTCGGCAGCCGCCGGCGTGATGCCGATCTTTCGGCGAACGAAAACTTCTTGGAGCCACTGTGAGCTGTACGTCAGATGCCACGATCGGTTCGGAGCAAAAGCCGATGCAGCCGCCGCAACTGGGATTATCCCGACCAACGGCGTCCGCGCAAAGGCATCGAATCCTGCTGGCGCGACGCCAATTACCGTGTATCGATCCGGCCCGATATCGATCGGCGACCCAAGAACGTCGTTTCGTCCGCCGAATTGTGTTTGCCAAAACGCGTAGGACAGAACCACGACCTTCTCGCCGTTCGGCGGAGTATCCGCCGACGCATCGAAGAAGCGGCCGATCGCGGGCTTCGCAAAAAACATCGCCCAGAGATCAGCGGTGGTCATTCCAACATCCATCTGCCGCGTCGATTCTCCAGTGCCCACAGGGAGCTTAAAGGCGAAGAACGGCGCCATGACGTCGAACGAGTGGGTCGCGGTTCGAAGATTGGCAAAGCGCTTGTAACCCATGTGGCTGTCCGCGACGTCGGTGCCGTTTGTCAGGCGCGACACGTACAGACGCCCCGTTCGCTCGGGTGCGATGAGAAAGGCCGGAGTTCGGAACAGCAAGCGATCGATGATGCCGAACATCGTAGCGTTTGCGCCGACGCCGAGTCCGAGCGTGAGGACGATGGACGCCGAGAATCCGGGTCGGGCTCGGAGGCCGCGAATGGCATATCGAAGATCCCCGGCGAGTGCGTCGAGCAATGCGGCGTTGCGTGCGTTGCGCGCGCGTGCGTGACCGAGCTGCACGCACTCCGACTTCGCGGAAGCCACGTCGCCGAGTCGTTCCGCGACGGCACGTCTCGCTTCTGGCTCGGACATGCCACGCGCCATGTACTCGCGAACGCGCATGTTCACATGAAAGCGAAGCTCGTCGTCGACATCCTGCGGAATGGGCGAGCGCCAGAAGGTCAAATACCGTCGCCAGGCGGGAGTTCTGGTCATGTGGGTTTCGGTGGCGCTTCGAGCGCGGCGAAAATGGCGTTGGAGTAACGCGTCCAGCTCATCGCTTCGACACGGAGTTGCGCGCGCCCTTTCGCCGTGAGCGAATAGAACTTCGCGCGCTGATTGTTCTCCGACCGGCCCCACTCCGCGGAGATCCAGCCGCGGTTCTCGAGCCGATGAAGCGCGGGGTAGAGCGTGCCTTCTTCGATGCGAAGGACGTCGTTGGTCGCGCGTTCGATCCATTGCGCCACCGCATAGCCATGCGTCGGCGCCCAGCTGACCGCCTTGAGGATCAGTAGATCGAGCGTCCCGCGGAGGACTTCGATTTTCGGGTTCGACATGAAGCCATATGGTTTCTAGGGCATTCAAAGGATGAATGAATGCCATAGAAACGCAAGGGCTTTTTATGGTGGCGACGCTCCCGCGGCGCCAGCTATCGGTGTCTTCGCACTCCGATCTGCCTGCAGTACTCGAGCACCGGGCAGACGGAGCATTTCGGCAACTGTCCGGTGCAGACGTGCTTTCCGAACGGAACGAGCAGCCGATTGATGTCGACCCAATAGCGCTTCGGCAGCACTCGCTCGAGTGCGACCATCGTTTGTTCAGGAGTCGCTGCTCGAACGACGCCCCAGCGATTGGTCACGCGGTGGACGTGGATGTCCACGCTGATGTGGCGGTCGCCGTGTGCGACGCCGAGCGCGAGGTTCGCGCACTTGGGCCCGACGCCCTTGAACGACAGGAGCACGTCGCGATCGCGCGGCAGGCGTCCGCCAAACTCGTTGACGGTCCGTTGCGCGATGGCCCGAATCGACTCGGCTTTTGCGCGATGAAAGCTGCTCGCGTGAATCAACTTGTCGATCTGCGCGACGGAGAGCTTGGCAATCGCGTCCGGCGTCGACGCGCGCTCGAAGAGCCGGAGGGCGGTCGGCAACGACACCTCATCGAGCGTCCGGATGGAGATGATGCACGCGACGAGCTGCTCGAAGAGCGTGCGATGTCCGCGCTCCTTGAGCTCGAACATCGCGGCGTCCGCGAGCTGCTCCGATTGTAAGTATTCGCGAATGCGCCGAAGAACGACGCCGAAGCGAAATGGTCGTTTCACCTAGGCCGCATGGGCTCGTGCGAGAAGTCGTGGCAGCGTCGTCACGACGCGCTCGTTTCCCTCACGCAGGAGTGCGGCCAGAATGTGTTTGCAGATTTGCTCACGCCAGAGGTGATCGCCGCAGTCGCAGCGAGGGTGAGCATTGGTGTAGAGGTCGACCCAGTGGTCTTGGGTTCCCCCGGTGATGCGGTAGCGTCCGTTGCCGACTCGCTCACCGCGAAGCGTGATGCTTCGCTCCAAACGGTCGAGGTCGATGCCACCGGCGGCATCGAAGTCGATCAAAGCTTCCTTTGTCATGTACTGCTCCCAATCCAAGCATTGTTGAAAACACGGCCGGAACTTTAGTACACTGGAAAGATACGGAGGTTCAGGAGGGGAAAGTCGAAGAGCAATCCTACTTGCCCGCGATGACGATCGCTCCTGTCGGCTGCGGCACGCCGCCAGCCGGTTCTTCGGTGACCGCGATTGCCTCGAGCGAATCCCGTGACAGCGGATACGTCGCACGGACTACTGCCTCGCCGTTGGTCGGCGAGAACGTGCCGGCGCTGATCTTTGCGGTCTTCGTCACCAGCCAGAGCTGATACGTCCGACCAGATTTGAGCTCAGGCATATTGTGCGCGGCGAGCGTCCACGTATTCCGCGCCGTGTCCCAGAACATTCTGGCGAACGGCGCCTTCGCTCCGGCAGACGTCAAGCTCATCACGGCGACGTCGCGGCCGATCAGCCCCGTGATCATGCTGTCTCGCGATGCGATCAGCGTGCGAAGCGAATCGTTCGACGTCCGCGTCCCCGCGCTCCGCGCGAGCTCGGCTTGCAACGCGTCGTGAACCGCCTGCCGATCGCGCATCAGCGCGGCGAGGAGACCGATGCTGACCACCAGCAGCACGCTCGCCGCCGCTGCAATCCATTCCGCTCGGCGCCACGCCAAAGAGCTGATGAGGCGGCGCTCTTCCGTCATCGACAGCGGCGTCGGAGGAGGGGGCACAGACGGCGAGGCCGACTCGAGACGGAGTGGAGCGCTGCCCTTCGCGCGCGCGTCGGCGGCGACGCGGTCCATCAAACGAGAATGAATCCTCGCCTCAGCGCCCGACGCCATCGCGGGTGGCGCGGTGAAGGCAAGCTGCGCAAAAGTCTCTCGCAACGACGCGAGCTCCGGACCGCAGGTCTCGCATGCCGCGGCGTGCGCCTCAACAGCAGCCCGTTCGCTCCCCTCGAGCGAATCCACCGCGAGCGCATCCAATAGCGCGAACGCTTCGTCGTGCGACAGCTCGCGCCTCATTGCGTTTCCTCCCGCAACGGAGCCAACCGGTCTCTCAGTTTGAGCATCGCGAGCCGCATTCGCGTCTTCACCGTGCCAAGTGGTTGCCCCGTCCGTTCAGCGATCTCTGATTGACTCAATCCGCCGAAATATCCTAACTCGAGCGCTTCTCGTTGTTCCGCCGGAAGCTCGCTGAGCGCCGCGACGACGAGACGTCTCCGCTCCGAATGCTCGGCGTCCAGCGCCGGGTTGCTCGCCGACGGAAGCGTCGCGCCAACACTCGGCGCGCCTCCTTCCGGCGAGGCCCCTTCATCTATTGTGTTCTCGCGGAGCCGGCGTGTGGCCCGAAGCCGGTCGAGCGCGCGACTGCGCGCGATCGTCAGCACCCATGTCTGGACCGATCCTCGATCAGCCGAGAAGCGGTTGGCCTGTCTCCATGCTTGCCAGAACGTCTCTTCGATTACGTCTTCCACATCGTCCGCCGACTTCAAAATGCGAGCGATCAGCGCGCTCACGACTGGGAACCAGCGGCCGTAGAATGCGCTGAGCGCTTGCTCGTCCCCACGCTGCATGCGCTCCACGAGGACGATGTCGTTGTCCGCCGCGTGCGCTGACGGCACCCGCTCTCGAGCGACTTCCCGAGGGGCCGGCGCTTCAGTAGCCATCGTCTTTGGGTACGGCTCCGACTGGGGCGACGGATTCATCGTCCGCGAATGTATGCCCAGCCGAAAGTACCCGCGAGTGACGAGGCGTGGGCCGGAGAGACCATGCTTGACAGCCGACCGCCGTGTGCTAATTATCTAGCAGGCGATGCTGGTTTTTTAGCACACTGAGAGGTTCTATGCTCGCGCCGAGAACGGCTGTTGCCCACCTCATCGTTACTCTCGTTGCGGCTCTTGCAACCGCCCCGAAGGCCGCGGCGCTCCCCGCAGACTGCCAACGAAACGCGCGTTCTATAGAGAACTCTCATGAGCAGCACGACAACGACCTCATTCGTTGGCGCGCACGCTGGTCCGGCGACAACTGCCGCATCGACCTCATCGCGACCGGAGAAATCCGCTTCAACTCCGACTTCACCGATATCACCTCGATCACGAACGACGGAACGCTCGACCTTCTGGACGTCGATGGCTCGACGAGCCGTCGGCTGACGATGCGCCCCGACCGTTCCGGCCGACTCACGCGGATCTACTACGTCAACGATCGCGAGCAACCGTGGGATGATGCCGCGCAGCGCTGGCTTGCCGGCCTGCTCATCGATCTCGATCGTATGACCGGCATTGGGATCGACTATCGGTTCCCCACTCTGTTCGCGTCGGGTGGTCCCCGCGCCATTCTCGACGAGTCGGAGAAGATGTCGAGCGACTACGCGCGCGGGATGTATCTCCGTCGCCTCCTCGAACGGCAGAAACTGAGTGACGCCGAATACCAGCGCGTTCTCGACATCACCGCGCGCCTCACACGCTCCGACTACGAGACGTCGCGCGTGCTCCGAGCAGTCGCCGAACGCGCGTCGTTCGACGGCGAAGGAATGCGAACAGCGTATCTCGCGGGAATCTCGCACATGTCTTCGGACTACGAGCGTTCGCGCTCGCTCCAGGCGATTCTCACGAAGTCCTCGGTCTCGAAGGAAATGGCGCACGGAGCAGTGCGCGCCGCGGGCACCCTTTCGTCGGATTTCGAGCGATCGCGGGTGCTGCTCGCCGCGATCGAGAGCCGAACGTTGTCTGGCGACGATCTCATTCCGGTGATCGAGACTGCCGCCCGGTCGCGCTCGGATTTCGAGAAGTCCCGCGTTCTGCTCGCCGTGGCCGGCCGGGGCACGATGAGCGCCGACGCTCGCAAGGCGTATTTGCGCGCGTCGGACACGATCCGCTCCGACTTCGAAAATCGACGCGTCCTCTCGGCACTGGTGAAGCAAGAGAGCCGGTAGTCTCCGGCTCGTGTGGCCAGGGCGATTAAATTCAAATCGCCGTGGCACACGACCCGTACGCAGCGCTTCGCGTCAAGAACTACCGCTGGTTCATCGTCTCGACGTTTGCGATGACCATCTCATCGCAGATTCAGGCGGTGGTCGTTGCTTGGCAGATCTACGACATCACCCACGACCCGCTCTCGCTCGGCCTCATCGGCCTCGCGGAGGTTCTGCCGTTCATCGGCTTCGCGCTGTACGCGGGGCACGTCGCGGACCGAAGGAACCGACGGGCCATTTCCCTCGCGACGCTCGCGGTTCTCGTCGCGTGCTCGGTTGCGTTACTCGTCTTCAATCTCATCCCGGGGTTTCTGCACGCGCACGGCGCGATTCCCTTCTACGCGGTGATCTTTGCGAGCGGGATCGCGCGCAGTTTCTTACAACCCGCGCGACAAGCACTCGGCGCCGAGCTGATCCCGCGATCGCTCTACGCGAACGCGGTTGCATGGCGCAGTTCAACGTGGCAGACCGCGGCGGTCGTTGGTCCAGCCCTCGGCGGATTGATCTACGGTTTCGCGTCCGCGCGCGTCGCGTATGTCTTCGACGCGATCATGATGGCGCTCGCGCTCCTCGTGTTCTGGTGGATCGACTACGCGCGCGCGACGGAGGGCAAGCGAAGGAGCCAGGAGAATGAAAGTTTGCTCGAGGGACTTCGATTCGTGTTTCGTGAATCAGTGCTTCTCTCCGCGCTGACACTCGACCTTTTCTCGGTGCTTCTCGGCGGCGCCGAAGCGCTGCTCCCGGTGTACGCCGATCGCATTCTGCACGTCGGGCCCGAAGGGCTCGGCATCTTGAGAGCGGCACCGGCGGCAGGCGCGGTCATCGCATCGGTCTATCTCGCGCACCGTCCACCGTTCCGACGGGCCGGCCGCACACTGCTCTACGCCGTGGCCGCGTTCGCGGTGTGCATCATCGCATTCGGCCTGTCCAAGAGCTTCGTGTTCTCGACCATTGTGCTGTTCGCCAGCGGACTCGCGGACAATGTCAGCGTTCTGATTCGGTCGACGCTCCTTCAAGTCCTGACGCCCATTCATATGTATGGACGTGTTTCATCGGTGAACTCGATCTTTGTCGGTTCGTCGAACGAGCTCGGCGCCTTCGAATCTGGCGTCGCGGCGAAGCTGCTCGGTACGGTGCCTTCCGTTGTTCTCGGCGGGTTGGCGTCGCTGGCGGTCGTCGGGGCCGTAGCGGTCGCCGTACCGCGGCTTCGACAGCTCGGGCGGATCGATCAACTGACACCGGTGTCAGGAATCCCAGCTGTGGCAGCGGATTAGTGCTCGATTTGCACAATTCTTGACGAAAATTGGGCTATTGACTGGTGGATTTGGCACACTGTGCTTTGAAGTTTGCGTTTCCTGCACAGGACGGTGTACATTCACCGTCGAGCCGCGCCCCCATAACCATAGCCTGAGGCCAGTACTCGATGTCATCTTCTGTGTCGCCCCGTCGGGCGGTCCTTCGTGAAATCACTGAACGCGACGTGAAAAAACCCGCGACGACCATGAACGAGAAGGGCATTCCACAGCGCACGTCAGAATACTTCGGGATCAACACCTTTGGCGTTCGCCAGATGCGCGACAAGCTGCCGCGTGAGACGTACGCGAAGCTTCTGGATGCGCTTCGCCACGGCAAGAAACTCGATGTCGACATTGCGCCGCGGGTCGCGCAGGCGATCAAAGAGTGGGCGCTCGCCAATGGCGCGACGCATTTCACGCACTGGTTTCAGCCACAGACAGGACTGACGGCCGAGAAGCACGACGCATTCTTGTCGTTCGATGATGGTCAGCCAATGGAAGCCTTCGGCGCCTCGCAGCTCATTCAGAGCGAGCCGGATGCTTCGAGCTTCCCGTCGGGCGGACTTCGCGCGACGTGGGAGGCGCGCGGCTACACGGCGTGGAATCCGGCGAGCCCAGTGTTCATCTCCGAGATGGGCGGCGTGAAGACGCTCTATGTCCCGTCGGTGTTCGTCGGTTACAACGGCGAAGCGCTCGACGAGATGACGCCACTCCTTCGCAGCTCTGACGTTCTCTCGGCGAAAGCCATCGAGCTCCTCGAGGTTCTTGGCGACAAAGGCGTGTATCGCGTCTACACGACGATGGGACCGGAGCAGGAGTATTTCCTCATCGACCGGTCGCACTTCGCGCTGCGTCCCGACCTCGTGATGGCCGGTCGGACGCTGATTGGTGCGCCACCGCCGCGCGGACAGCAGCTCGAGGATCACTACTTCGGTGGAATTCCCGAGCGCATTCAGGCATGCATCGCCGACGTCGAGCACGAGCTCTACAAGCTCGGTGTTCCGATCATCACGCGTCACAACGAAGTCGCGCCGAGTCAATTCGAGATGGCGCCGCGGTTCGAAGAGACAGATGTCGCCGTCGATCACAACCAGCTCGTCATGGCAACGCTTCGTCGCGTCGCGTTGCGTCACGGACTGCAAGCATTGCTGCACGAGAAGCCGTTCGCCGGCATCAACGGATCGGGCAAGCACTGCAACTGGTCGATGTCGATCGCGGCCGACAATCCGGATCTCGACGGCTACAACCTGCTCCGTCCGGGCAAGACGCCGCATCAGAACATTCGCTTTCTCGTCATGCTCGCGGCGGTGCTCAAGGGCGTGCACAAGCACGCGGGCCTTCTCCGTGCCGCGATCGGTACGTCGGGCAACGAGCATCGACTCGGCGCGAACGAAGCACCACCGGCGATCATCTCGGTGTTCATGGGCAACACGCTGACGAAGGTCATCGACGCGATTGCCGCCGGCAAAGTGACGAGCAGCGCCGAGCAGGAGATGATCAAGCTCGGTGTCGCGCGTTTGCCGGAGATCGAGAAGGACAACACGGATCGCAATCGCACCTCGCCGTTCGCGTTCACCGGCAACAAGTTCGAGTTCCGCGCGGTTGGCTCGTCGCAGTCGATTGCGTTCCCGATCGTGTTGCTCAATGCCGCCGTGGCCGAAGCGATTGCGGAGATCACCGCGGCCCTCAAGGCAGAGCTCAAGAAGACGAAGAAAGTCGACGACGCGGTGCTCAAGGTCGTTCGTCCGATCTTCAAGGAAACAGCGCCGGTTCGCTTCGAGGGCAACAACTACTCTGGCGAGTGGGTCAAGGAAGCCGAGAAGCGCGGCCTGTTGAATTTGCGTCGAACGCCGGAAGCGCTCGCGCAGCTCGCGACGAGGCAGTCGACCAAGCTGCTCACGTCACTCGAGATCTTGAGCGACGTCGAGCTGGAGTCCCGGTATCACGTACGTCTCGAGCGCTACATCAAGGACATGCTCATCGAGCTGAACACGCTGCGCGAAATGGTCGACACGTTCGTTCTTCCAGCGGCGTTTGCTTACTCCGGCGCGCTCGCGAACGCTGCCTCGCAGGCAAAGGCCGCGGGCATCAAGGTCATTCCGCAGATCGAAGCAGCAAACGCGCTCGGCACGTTGATCGCGAACCTGCAGAAGCAGCGCGCGGCTCTTGGCAAAGCGATCGAAAAAGCCGAAGGGATGCACGACGATCTCGCGACCTGTGCGACGTTCCTCACGTCGACTGGCGCCGATACGATGGGCGAGGTGCGAAAGTGCTGCGATGCCATCGAGCTGTCGGTGGCTGACGACCAGTGGCCGCTCCCGAAGTACCGCGAGATGCTCTTCCCGGTGTAACGTGAACGCGCGCGAGATACACGAATCGCGCAACGGCAGCGAGATCAGCATCCGAGCGGCAACGGAAGCTGATCTCGTTTTCGTTAGCGAGATCCTCAATGCCGAGATCGAGGCGTCGCCGTACATCTACGCCGAGACGACTGTGACGCTCGACGAACGGCGCGCGTGGCTGGCGATGCACGCGGTGGCCAACTTGCCCGTATTCGTCGCAACCGAGCCCGATGACGACGCGGCGGTTGTCGGTTGGGCGTCATTGTCTCTCTACCGTCCGTCGAGCGGCTATCGCTTCACGACGGAAGCGAGTGTGTATGTCGCGCCGTTTGCGCAGCGGCGCGGTATTGGCCGTCAGTTGCTTGCGCGATTGTGCGCCGAAGCAGTCGCGCGAGACAAGCATGCGATCGTCGCGAGCATCGACGCCGAGAATTCGCCGAGCATTGCGCTGTTCGAGCGCGTTGGCTTCAGAGAAGTCGGACGACTTGCCGATGTCGGCCGGAAGTTCGACGCTTGGAGGACGCAGTTGCTGTTCCTGCTCACCCTGGACGACAGTCGGCGTTCCTACCGAAGCCAGATGTAGACAGTGGTGCATGCCTTCGTCGAATTCGCCCAGTCCACGTCTCTGGTATTCGAGATTGGGACGGGATCGATCGCGAGCTGCGCCGGCCGAAGCGGCCGACCGGGCACAGGCCGCGGCGGCCGGCGAATAGTGCCCCGCTGCTGCGGCGGTCCGCCCCCGGAAATCCTGTCGTAGATCTCCACGGTTTCGATTTCGTCGACGGTAAACTTGCCGATCTCGGCATAGTCGGGCCCGCCGTTGATCATCGCTGCGCAGTCTTTGTCGAGTGTCCCCGGCACGCCCGAATGAATCTCGTGATGCGCGATCATGACGGCGTCGTACACCCACTCGATCTTCATCTGTACGAGCTCGTCATGCGTGAAGACGCGGGTGTGCGCGAGACTTCGCCACGTGAGACGAGACGCGAGATCATCGATGTTGTGTGCTTCGCGAATCGAAACCGGCCGAGAGGGAGGCGCGAGGGTCACGCGAATCCGCTGTCCACTATCTCGAGGAACGATGACGCTGACGAGTCGATCCGCGAATCCAGGCTGGCCGACGCGTACGACGTAGCTACCCGGCCGGACCGGCATGTAGAACGCTCCCCCCGAGTCGGTGAAGGTGTAGTCGTTGTGACCCAGCACGCGCACGCTGGCCCCGACCAACGCGTTGAACGCGGTGTCCCCGACAACACCACTCAATCCTCCACGCTCGACCGTCGTCACCACGGGACGAAGGACATACGGCAATGGCAGCAGCGTGAACGCTCCTGTTCCACCCGTGCTGTCGACGGTGAATTCTCGAATCTGCGGCGCGTACCCAAGCTTTCGCGCGCGAACGGCGTACTTGCCGGGCTTGATGTCGGTGAAGAGGAAGGTGCCGTCGAGTTTCGTGAACGCGCGACGCTGGAGCGACGGGATCGAGACTTCGACGCTGTCGAGCGGAATCGCTGACGTGTCGCGTACGACTCCCGTCATCTTCCGCGGACCTGGGAGGTCCGGCGCTCCGGTGACGACGACCGCGGGCAATCGCGTCGGCTGTTGTGCCGGACCATGACGCGGCACGAACGCGAGCATCGCGAGTGCCGGAAACATCGCGGGCAGCCGACGGACTAGCGAAGCCACACGTAGACCGTTGTGCATGTCTTGGTATAATTGGCCCAACTCGCTTGCTCAGTATTCGAAAGAGGAACGGGGTTGAAGGTGAGCTGTGCACGCGGAATCGGTTGTCCTGGAACCGGTTTCGGAGGACGACGGCCGTTTGACACCGGCATCGACTGCGTCGTCGATCCGCCGTAGACTTCAACGGTTTCTATATCGTCGACGGTCAACTTCCCGATCTCGGTATACGCTGGCCCGCCGTTGACGATCGCGGCGCAATCCTTATCGAGAGATCCCGGCGGCCCGCTGTGAATCTCGTGATAGCCGATCATCACCGCGTCGTAGACCCATTCGATCTTCATCTGCAGCAGCTCGGCGCGCGTATAAACACGGGTATTCGCGCGGCTGCGCCAGTTGAGCCGAGAGTTCAAGTCATCGAAGTTGTGAAACTCGCGGATCGTGAGCGGCCGAGTGGGCGGAGCGAGCGTCACTCGAATGCGCTGGCCGCTGTCCTTGGGAACGATGACGCTGACGAGACGATCAACGAATCCCGGCTGCGTCACTCGCACGAGGTAACTGCCCGCCTGAAGCGGGAGGTAGAACTGTCCCAAGGAATCAGTCTTCGTCGAAGCCGATTTGCCGAGCAGGCGTACGTTTGCGCCGACGAGGGCATTGAATGCCGTGTCTCCGACCACGCCACTCAGTCCGCCGCGACCGGCGCTCGTGACGACCGGCCGCAAAACATATGGCAGCGGTATCAACGCGAACGCTCCAGTACCGCCTGAGTCGGCAACCACGAATTCGCGCGTTTGCGCTGCGTAGCCGATCTTGCGCGCGCGCACTTGGTACTTGCCCGGCTTGATGTCACCAAACAGAAATGATCCGTCGAGCTTCGTGAACGATCGTCGCTGCAGCGACGGAAGCGAAACCTCGACACTATCGATCGGAATGCCAGTTGTGTCTCGAACGACACCCACGAGCTTTCGGGGCCCCGGCAGGTCTGGCGCCGCATTGACGACGACGGCGGGCAGCCGCGCCGGATCCTGCGCATGTAGCAGACGCGCGACGGCGAGCAGGCCGATGAGCAGCACGAAACGCGCGCTGATGGTTCGCCGCAGCGCCGCGACCACTGCAATCAACGGAAAACGCGCGAATCGGAGCAGATTCCGCCTCGTAATGAGACTTTTTGTATGCTAATTCGTATACTGATTGCCCGCAAGATTCTTCCGTTCAACTGAAAGGGGAATCGCGCGAGCGATTCCCCTTTCTGTGTCGACAGAAACCGACGGCGAAGCGTTACGGACGAGCCTCGCCCGCCATCTGCGGGCCGCCAGATTCGACCGACGTCAACACGTCACGCCACGCGAACTTCTTTCCGCTGCCCCGGACGTAATAGTCCATCCACGACATCTCCGCGACGGCCTTGAGGTACTGGTTGCGCGCGTCAGGAATGCCGTGCGTCGTACCAGGATACACCCAGAATTCGTTCGGCACGCCGAGCTTCGAGAGCGCCATGTGCATCTCTTCGCTCTGCGGTCGCGGGACGCGCGGATCGCCATCGACAACGTGAATGAAGATCGGGGTCTTTGCGTTCTTCACCGTCGCGATCGGCGACTGCTTCCACCAGTTCTGATACTCGGTCGGCGTATCCCAGTACATCTTGTCGCCGACGTACCACTGCCGAAGACGCTGCGTGTCGCTCTGGGACCACATCGAGATCCAGTTCGCGACGCCGGCACCGGAACTGATTGCCTTGAAGCGATTGGTGTGCGTCTCGATCCAGTTCGAGTAGTGACCGCCGGCGCTCCAGCCGAGGGCACCCATCTGCGTGCTGTCGACCATGCCTTTCGCGATGAGGTTGTCGACGCCCGTCATGATGTCTTGGAAACCTTTTGTGAAATAGTCACCGAAAGTTTCCGTCTTGAACTTGTCACCGTACTGCGTCGACGCGCGGTAGTTCGGCATCAACACCATGTAGCCGGCGCCCGCGTAAACCTGCGAGCCGTAGCCGCCATTGAAGCTCAGCATGTCCGCGGCCGCAGGACCGCCATGAATGGCGACGATGAGCGGATACTTCTTGCCGGCCTGATACCCGACCGGCTTCAGTAGGACACCGCCGACCATCGTGCCGTCAGTCGACTTCCAAGTAATCTCTTCCGCGTCGCCGAGCGCGACGTCGTGCTTGAGCCACGCGTTCGGATCGATGAGCTGCGTCCATTTCGACTTGTCCCCGATGTCCGCGAGCGACGTGATCGTGTATGTCGAAGGCGGATTCTTCGGATCGGCGTACGTGATCAAGAAGCGCTTTGCCTCTTCGTCGCGCGCAACGGTGATCGTGCCCTTCACGTCGGTGAGCTGCTTCGCGATGCCGCTTTCCGTCGACACGACGTAGAACTGCGTCGTCGCGCGGTATCCGGTGTTGAAGTAGATCGAATCACCCTTCGCCGACCAGAATGCGGACTCCGCGCCATCGCCGCCGCCACCCCCACGGCCGCCAACGCGGACGTCGATGTCGAGGTTCGCCCCGATCTTCTTGAACGGCGCGTTCGCCTGCGCAACGGGACGCACGTACGTCTTTTCGTTGTGCATGAACTTGAAGTCGTCCGACGCCGAAAACGCCATCAGCTTGCTGTCGGGCGAGAAGCTGATTGGCGTCTCCGAGATCAGCTCGTTCTTCGTGATGCGCTCGATGTTGCCCGTGCCGGTGTTCAGCAAATACAAATCGGCATAGTCCGCCTGCTCGAGGTTCCCGCGCTCGTACCGGCTGGGCGACATGCCGTGGAAGCCGATCCAGTTGCCGTCCGGCGAGATCGTGAACTGACCGACGCTGTACGCGGCGCTCGTCGTGAGGCGCTTCTCTTGTTTGGACGCTACGTCGAACTGCCAGAGGCTGACGAGCGACGCCGCCGGATTGCGCGGCTTGACGGTGAACTGCTTGTCGGTGCGCGTCCGCTCATCGCGATCGATGCTGTCCGGCGAGACGAAGTAGATCCGGCTGCCGTCGGGCGAGAACTGCCAGTTGTCGACGCCGGTCGCGTGACGCGTCCATTGCGTCGGGCGCGGAACATCACCCGTCCAAAGGTCGCTGATGTTGATCGCGTACACCTGCGCATCGCCCGCGCGGCCGGACGTGTAGACGATCGACTTGCCGTCTTTCGCAAACTGGAAATTCGAGACGCCTTCGCGCGCGTCGCTCACACGCTTCGCTTCGCCGCCGTCGAGGCGCATGACGAAGATTTGGTTGCGCGCCCCGCCTTCACCACCACCGCGGCCACCGCCGCCGGCGCGGCCACCGGCCGGTGCTGCGCCCGCCGCGGCCGTCGCGTCGCGGTCCGACAAGAACGCGATGAAGCTTCCATCCCGCGACCACCGCGGGTTCGTTTCGTTCTTGTCCTTCGTGAACGTGAGCTGTCGCGCGCTCGACAGTCCGCGATCAGTCGACACCAAATAAATGTCGGATTGCCGGCGCGCCGCGTTCCAGTCAGCGGTGCTCAGCGTATACAGCATCGACCTGCCGTCGGCGCTCAGATCAGGCGTCGCGGTTTGACGCATGTTCTGCGCGTCGAGGAACGTCATCGGCCGTTGCGTCTGTGCGCCGGCAGTTGCGGCGGCGGCTACGGCCAAGAGGAGAGAGGAGCGAATCACGATGGCCTCCGGGGTTCTGTCTAACATGGCTTGGGGACGGACCGGCCGCTATCCGGCCTCGGCCGGGCGGCTAGTGCCACGTAAAGCCGAGTCCGATGTGGAAGACGTTTCCGTCGACCTTCGCCCCGGATCCGAATCCATTCGAGTCGAATTTGCCACCGGCTGTCGCGAAGTACGTCGCGAACGGTGTCAGCGAGAAGTTGTTCCCCACTCGGATGTCGTATCCGGTTCCGACCTGATATCCGAACCCCGTCGTGTTGTCGGACAGCGTCCCGAAACCCGGGACTTTGATATCGATCCCCATGGAGCCCGTACCGACTCCGGCCGACAGGAAAAATCCATTGGTCGGCTGCGGGTACCATTGCGCGACGAAGTTCACCGTCGCGATGGTCAGCGTCGCCGTCCCACCCTCCTCGTCGTACTCCTTCGACCAACCGTTGATCTCGCCGGCGAGAATGAGATTCTGACGAACGGCTCCTCCGATCCGGAGATAACCCGACGGCGCCGATTGTCGATCGCTGTCACACCCTTCGCACGTCGCGCCGGCGCTTCCGCCGCCTAGGCCGAAGCTGATGGTGAATCCGTTTCGCGTCTGTGGTTTTTGGGCGGCCAGGCTCGAGACACTCAACGCAACAAGAATCGCGGCTCCGCTGAGCATTCGCATACGTTCTCCATGGGTGGTGGCGCGGCAATGCTAGGGCACAGCTTAGAGGCGTGCAAGCGACGCCTGCTCGCGGGGCGTCAGCGCGCTATCTTCGACCGTGTTCCCTCCTTCACCCCAGTCATGAATCGACGTCATTTCGTTCGTCAAACCGGCGGTATCATCGGTGCGGCCGCCGTGTCTCCAGCCTTGCTCGAGGCGCAAGCCCGAGCGTCTCAGCCGGGACCGATCGCCTCGCTTCAACCCCTGCCCCCCGTTCCGGCGATCACCGACGACGAGCGCAGGGCGCGCATCGAGAAGGCGCGGCGCTTGATGGCCGAGAACAAGATCGACGCGATCTTTCTCGAGGGCGGGTCGAGCATGTTCTACTTCACCGGCGTTCGCTGGGGGAACAGCGAGCGGACGTTCGGCGTCGTCATTCCGCAGAAGGGCGAGCCTGCCTGGGTCACACCGGCCTTCGAGGAGGCACGCGCTCGAGAGCTCATCAAGTTCTCGAATGACGTTCGGATCTGGCAGGAAGACGAGAGCCCGTACGCGGTGATTGCGAAGATCCTCAAGGATCGTGGCGCCGGCACCGGCAAGATCGGGATGGAGGAGCGCGTACGCTTCTTCATCTTCGATGGCGTCAGGCAATTGATGCCGCAAGCGACGTTCGTCAGCGCAACGCCGATCAGCGCCGGATGTCGCATGATCAAGTCTCCGGCGGAGATCGCGCTCATGCAGCGGGCGAACAACATCACCCTTCAAGCGATCGGCGCGTCATTCAAAACATTGAAGGAGGGAATGACGCAGCAGGAACTCTCCGCCAACGTCGGCGAGGCGACGCGCAAACTCGGCGGCAACGGCGACGGGGCGCTCGTCATCTTCGGGAAATACACCGCGTTCCCGCACGGCAGCATTCAGCCGCAAAAACTGAAGGATGGCGACGTCGTGTTGATCGACGCCGGCTGCACCGTCGACGGCTACACGTCGGACATCACGCGCACGACCGTGTTCGGCAAGCCGACGCAGCGGATGCGCGACGTCTGGGAGACCGAGAAGCGGGCGCAGAGCGCGGCGTTCGCCGCCGCGCAGGTCGGAGCGACGTGCGAATCCGTCGACGCGGCCGCGCGAAAGGTCATCACGGCCGCCGGGTTCGGCCCCGACTACAAAGTGCCCGGCCTACCGCACCGCACCGGTCACGGCATCGGCCTCGATGGACACGAATGGACAAACTTCGTCAAGGGCAACACGACGAAGATCCAGCCCGGCATGTGCTTCAGCGACGAGCCGACGATCGTGATCTACGGTGAGTTTGGGATTCGGCTCGAGGACTGCCTGCACATCACCGAGAGCGGTCCAAAGATGTTCACGCCGCAGAGTGAGTCGATCGAGCATCCTGTGTGAGCCAGCGGCCAGCAGCCAGTGGCCAGCAGCTGGTAGCTGCCACCTATCTCACGGCACCGGAACTCTCAGCTTCGCATACGCCGAGTCGATACGCCTCACGTAGCCAAGCGTCTCGGTGTATCGCCAGCGACCCACCGTTGGCGCGACTTGCTCGACACTCGACCACACCGGCGGGCCGGGCTGCTCCTTCGTCACGACATTGATCGCGCGTTTGATCGTGCCTTCGCCGGCGTTGTAGCTCGCGAACATGAAGCGGTGGCGCTCGTCGTCGGAGATATCCTTCTGATAGAGCGTCCAGAGATACCGATCGTGCATGATGCCGGCCGCGATGTTCCACTCCGGCTGGTCGATCGTTCCGAAATCCGGCCGGTGCGACGCGATGTCGCGATACGTCGACGGCATGAGCTGCATGACGCCGCGCGCGCCGACCCAACTCGTCGCGGTGGAATCGAGCCCGCTCTCGGCGAGACCCTGCGCCTTGAAGTATTTCCAATCGAAGGCAGGCCCGAAGTAGCGCTTCGTGTATTTGCGAAACACCGGATCATACCGATCGGTGATCTTCTTCTTGTTACGCGCGGCCGCCGCGCGCTCGATCGCGCTCCCAGTCTTGTTTACAGTCGTTCCGGCGGGTTGCGCGCTACCAGCGCGCGCAATGGTAAGCGCGATTCCGAACACCACGAGCTTATGCATCACAGCCCTCGTTCAACCGATAGCGCGCCCCACGATCAGCGCGATGGACAGAAACAACGCGGCGATGAAGATCGCGACGGCGATGTTTCCGCGTTTCAGCTCCGCCGGGAAATCGACTTCCGGCGTGAGTTTGTCGATGACGCGATAGCTGACGTACATCAACACGACGCCGATCGCGGCGTAGACCAGGTTCAGCACAAGAATCGAGACTTGCAATTCGGTTCCTCGGTCTGAAGGACGGGCCTCCACGAACTACGACGCGCCGTGCGATGCCCAAGTTTCGGCGGGCAACGAATTGGAGGCCGGCTAGCGCTCCGGCGCGGTGAGACTGTACCGCTCGACGGCGCCGTCCAGCGTCACGCCGCCGACAGTGAGATACAAGTGTCCGTCGCTCGCCGCCAGTTCCCACGCTGTCCGACGGTCCAAGCGCTCGACCACAGCCGCGAGCAGCGTCCGATCGACCGCTCGAATCTCGAGCGACTCAGCCTTGTGAATCCGCTCCGACGACAGCTGCTGCACGAGGCGTTCGGGATCTTTGTGCGTGTATACCACGACCCGCGGCGACGCCTTGCTTGCCTTGTGCAGACGCTCGGAATCCGGCGCGCCAATCTCGATCCAGACCTGCAACGCGCCGGTCAGGTCGCGGACCGCGATCGCCGGTTCGTCGGGATCGGCGAGCCCTTTCGAGAACGCAATGCCCTCGGCGTACTCGAGGCAATACGCAAGGATACGAGTGACGAGATACTCCTCGGTCTCCGAAGGATGCCGTGCGACGCGCAACGACAGTGTCTCATAGACGCCGCGATCGACGTCGGAGAGTTGCACGTCGAAGTTGTAGATGGTGGAATTCAGCGCCATGAGGTCACCGGCCGACTTTTATCAGAACACTCATTTGTGCCGCGGCACCGAGTGGATGAACGCCGAGATTCCGTCGATGAGCTCCGCCGGAACGGGAAGCGTCGGGTCACCGTACGATTTCGCCTGCGACGCCTGGTCCGGGGCGGCCCGCTTCATCACGTGATTCATTCCGTCGACGATGATGAGCTTTGCTTTCGGCTGTGCGGCGGCGAGGAGCTTCGCGTCACTCTCGGGTACCTGCGCGTCGAGCGTGCCTTGGGTGATGAGCACCGGAATCGTGAGCTTCGCGATCTCTACTTGCGGATTGACCTTGAACCACGAGATGAGATACGGCTGGACGCTCGGTCGATAGAGCATGAGAAGTTGCCGCGGCACAGAATCGACGAGGGTGCCGGCGGCCAGTTTATCGAGCGCCCGGCTCGCGACCGCAAAAAAGTCCGGGGGCAACTGCTTGCTCAGTTGCTCGCGGAGAATCTTGTCGGCCGGTCTGCCCGCCCCTTCGATAGAGACGTACCCGTCGGTCGACGACTTCTGCGCCGCGAGGAGGCCGACGAGCGACCCCTCGCTGTGACCCACGATCGTGATCGTCGAGAAGCGCGGATCTTGCCGGAGACGGTCGACCCACCCTGCCGCGTCTTCCGCGGAATTGTCGAACCGGAGATTCGCCTCGCTGAGGCTCGCGGCAGCGCTCGCGCCGATGCCTCGTTTGTCGTATCGCAACGACGCGATTCCGTGCGCCGCGAGGCCCTCGGCCAAAAGCTTGAGACTGTTGTTCGCGCCAGGAATGAGTGGCGAGTTGCCGTTGCGATCCGTGGGGCCTGAGCCGGGAATGATCACCGCGAGGGGAACTGCGCCGCTCGCCTTCGGCATGAGGAGCGTTCCGGCGATCTTGCCCGTTGGCGTCTCGAGCATGACGAGCTCGCCGCCTTGGTCCGGACTCTGAGCACCGAGGTTAGCGTTCAGCGTGACCGAAACGCATTGTAGGACGAAGGCGAGAACAATCGCTGAGCGACGTCGAGCGGCCAGGCGGATGATCCCGTTATGAATTCGAGGCTTATACATCCTCGAATACTCGCCGCATGACGGGGATTCTTCCAGCGGGCGAACCGTTAGAGAAGGGCGCCGGCGCACAGAGTCGGGTGTTCTTGCTTTCGCCGGCTCGCTGCGATGGTCGACGGGCAAAGATTCTTCTCAATGAGAGGGCGACGTTCGATCTCGCGGCGCGCCTCCGCGCGGAAGGCGCACCGATCGGCGACGTCTTCGCCTTCTTGAGTGGGCTTTACTTCCGCGGCAAGCTCGCCTACGCGCGCGCCTTTGGTCGACGCGTCACTGGTCCTTCGTCGTTCGTGATCACGACGGATCAGGGATTGGTCTCGCCGGACGTTCGCGTCACGCGAGCCGATCTCGCGCGCTTTGCCGAGGTGGATTTGGCCAGCGGCGACGAGCGATATCGCCGAGCGCTTCGCGAAACGGCGATGCAACTCGATGCTGAGCTCGGGCACGCCGAAAACGTGGTTCTGCTCGGCAGCGTCGCGACCGGAAAATACGCTGATTTGTTGATCGAGATCTTCGGCGATCGACTCCTCTTTCCGGTCGACTTCGTCGGCCGCGGCGACATGAGTCGCGGCGGTCTCCTCCTTCGGTGCGCGCGCGATGGCAAGGAGCTCACGTATGTCCCTGTTCGGGGAGCAATCCGCCGTGGGAAGCGTCCGCCAAAGCTCGACCCGCGCTCGCGCGTGAGAGATCTCTAATAAGCGATTCAGAGTCACCGTGCGCTCGGTAGAGCCCGCGTCGCGGGCATCAAGCAATCTTTGTCTCGATCATGCCGGCATAGGACCCACTACTAGTTTCCATCACTTGACCCGTGGACTCGCGAAAATACTTTGCGATTCTGTCCCGCGAATCGGCTCGCGTCGCTAACAAGAAGGAGTCGACGCGAACGCCGTGCTCAACCCAAGGAGATGTGATGCGCAATTTCCCCCGCTTGATGTTCGCCGTCGCACCGATGGCGATGCTTGCCGCCTGCGACCAGCCTCAGTCCACTATCACCGCGCCGTCGCTTGCGTCGGCGGCGAAGGCGGCCAACAATCCTGTCCCTTCGCAGCCGACGCTCGTGGCATCCGGACTGAACAATCCACGCGGCATCGCGTTCGACAATCGAGGTAACCTCTACGTCGCCGAGGCAGGAACGACCGAGGGAAATATTTCCACCGAGGGGACGTGCCCGCAGGATCCGATGGTCTCGCACAGCGGTCACACCGGCCGAATATCGAAGATCGTCAACGGGGCTCCGGTTCCCGTCATACAGGGGCTGCCGTCGTCACACCACATCGCTCCCAACGACATCACCGTGTTCGGCATCAACGACATCGCGTTCGTTGGACCGAAGCTTTATGGTTTGCTCAACGCCGGTTGCGGACACGGTGTACCCGATGTTCCGGCGAGTGTCATCGCCGTCGACGGCGGCCGGTACGAGGTGATCGCCAATCTCTCGGCGTTCCGTGCGGCGTACCCTCCCGCGCACCTCGGCCGCGACATCGAGCCGGATGGCGACTGGTACAGCATGATCGCGGTTGGAGGCGTTCTGTTCTCGGTCGATGCCAACGGCGGTCAGCTCGTCTCGATCAAGCCGGGCAGCGGAAAGATCGATCGTGTAATCGACATCTCGGCGACGCAGGGTCACATCGTCCCGACGGCCGTCACCGAATTCGAGGGCGATTTTTACATCGGCAATCTTCAGACGTTCCCGGCCGTCGCCGGCGGATCGAAGATTTTCCGTACTCGGCGCAATGCCAACCAGGGTCTCGACGTCGTCGCGACGGGCTTCACCGCCATCCTCGGCATCGACGTCGATAAGCAGGGTCGCGAGTACGTGCTCGAATCATTCGCGTGCGTGGCACCCGCGGGCCAGCTCCCGCCGTGTGTTCCGGGACCGTTCGCGGCCGGAACGGGACGGGTCACTCGCGTCAATCTCGATGGTTCGAGAGACGTCATCGCGACCAACCTGACGTTCCCGTCGTCGATCCGCTTCGGTCCGGATGGCGCGCTGTATATCTCGAACAAGAGCTACAATTTGCCCGCCGGCGCCGGCGAGATCCTCAAAGTGACGTTTTAGTCTTTCCTAATTGACGTTTCGGAAATGGCAAAGGGCGGCTCGCGATTAGGCGAGCCGCCCTTTGTTGTCCCAGCGTTCGATCAGAGCGGCGGCTTGACGCGCTTGCCCCACACCGGCGACGGCGGCTCTTTCGTCAGCCGATCTACCGGATGCTCCTTGAGCTCCTTCATCGCGACTTCGACCGCCTTCTCGAGCTGCGGATCGTGTCCCGCGATGACTTCCTTCGGCGTGTTCTCGACGTCGACATCCGGAGCGACGCCTTCGTTCTCGACCGCCCATTTCCCGTCGCGCGCGAAGAATCCGCCGCGCGGCGCGATCGCCGATCCGCCATCGACGAACGGTGGCGTGTCGGCAGTGTGAACGAGACCGCCCCACGTCCGCTTGCCGACGAGCGTTCCGATTTTGCGATAACGGAACATGTATGGCATGAGATCGCCGCCCGACCCGGCCATTTCATTGATGATCATGACCTTTGGTCCCCAGATGCCGGCCGCGGGACTCGTGAACGGCATCCGATCGCCGGCGACGTTGTTGAAGTAGCCGTCGAAGTCGCGCTGAAGAACATCGATGATGTAGTCCGCGGCTTGGCCGCCGCCATTGAACCGCTCATCGATGACCGCGCCCTGTTTGTCTTGCTGCGCGAAGTAATAGCGGTTGAAGCTCGTGTATCCCGGGCCGCCGGTATTCGGCAGATAGACGTATGCAAGCTTTCCGCCGGAGAGCGAATCGACGATGCGCCGATTTTTCTCGACCCACGCGCGCGTGCGAAGATTCTGTTCGTTCGCAACTGGAACGACCGTGACGTGTCGCGCGCCCTCGACGGCCGGGGTCGTGTTCACGACGAGACTCGTCTGCTTGTTCGCGGTGCCGTCGAGCAGACGATAAATGTTGTCCGGAGCTTTGAGCTCCTGCCCGTTGATCGAAATGATGTAGTCGCCGACGCGGACGTCGACGCCCGGCTCCGCGAGTGGTGCGCGCAGATCGGGATTCCACGATTCGTCGTCGTAGATCTTCGTAATGCGGTAGCGCCCGTTCTCGATCGAGAAGTCGGCGCCCAGGAGTCCGCCGGGAACGGCGGCCGGAACGTCGGGCATGTCGCCGCCGCGGACGTACGAGTGTCCGACGGCGATCTCCGAGCCCATGTTGTCGATGAGATAATTCAAATCGGCGCGATGATTCACATACGGCAACAGAGCGCCGTACAGCTGCTTCATCTTCGGCCAATCCGAGCCGTGCTCGTTCGGCACGTACAGGTAGTCGCGCTGGTTGCGCCACGCCTCATCGAAGATCTGCTTGAACTCTTGCTTGGGATCGATGTACGCGCGCAGATCCGAGTTCACGCGGCCGGCGCCCGGTTGCGGCGGCTGACGATCGGCGTCGACGACGTAAACCGTCGGACCGCCGCCCGTCGCGGCGCCTCCTCGGCCTCCGCGCCCACCGCCACCGCCGCCGCCTCGGTACACGAGCTTGTGTCCGTCGAGACTCACATCGTAGTCGGCGACGCCCGTCGCGAACGAGGTGACGCGCTTGTCGCGCAGCGAATAACGCTGGAGCGTCCCGCCACCGCCAGCGCCGCCACGACCACCGCCGCCCGCGCCAGGCTCAATGAAGTAGACCATCCCCGCGGCCCCGGCGCGAAGGTTCGTGTACGGTCGCGCGGCAATTCCGGGCACGGCGATGATGCGATGCTGCAATCCATCAAAGTCGATCGTGACGGTTGGCATCGGGGCACGAGGTGCCGGCGCTGCGCCAGTGCTGTCTCCGCCCGCACCTGCTCCGCCCCTTCCGCGCCCACCACCTCCACCACCGCCGCTCGTCACAGGCGCTCCCTCCTCGTCGCTCTCCGCCAAGAAGGGTGAGGGATCGGTTTTGCGGAGCATCGCGGCGTACAGGGAGAACGTCTCCGTGTGGTCCGTGTTCGACATGTCGAGCCACTGCGACTTGAGCGCGAAGTCGGTTGACGCGAGGAACCACAGGTACTTGCCGCTCGCGTCCCAGGCCGGGAACATCGCGTCGGCGAGACCGTCCGTGAGTTGCTTCGAGGCGCCCGTCTCGACGTTGACGACCTCGATCGCCTTATAGAGCGAATTCAAATGCTTCGCATAAGCGATCCACTTGCCATCCGGGGACCACACGGGATTCATCGTGCGCGCCGGCACCATCCACGGATCGCTTCCAACAACCTTCGCTTGTCCCGTTGCGACGTCGACGACCCAAAGCTTGAGGTCCGCGCTGTGGAACATGATCCGTTTGCCATCCGGCGACCACGCCGCCGTATAGAAGTGGCCGGTCGATGGAATCTTGATCTCGCGTGGCGGTGTGAGGCCGTCCTGCGCTTCGATGTAGAGCGCGTACTCACCCGACCGATCGCTGAAATACGAGATCTGCTTCCCATCCGGCGACCAGGCCGGCTCGTGCTCGGCAGATCCGCTCGCGTTCGTGAGATTGCGGATGTCGCCCTTGTCAGCGGGAATGGTGAAGATCTCGCCGCGGGCCTCGACGGCGACGCGCTTGCCCGTCGGCGACAATGTGAGATTGCTCATGCTCGAGCTGACGTCCTTCCATTGCGCCATCATCCACGGGAAGTCGCCGGTCGCCGTGATGTTCACGACGTGTTCCTTGCCGGACTTGCTGTCCATCATGTGGACGTACCCGCCCTGCTCGAACACCAGCGTACTGCCGTCGAACGAGGCGTCGATCGCCTTCACGTCGTAGTCGGTGAAGCTCGTGAGTTGGTTGAGCTTCTTCGACTTCGTGTCGTACGCCCACACATTCGACACGCCGTCGCGGTCGGAGAGGAACGCGATCGCGTCGTTGCTCGTCCAGACGGGATCGGTGTTCTTCGATTCCGGCTGCGACGGCGCCGAGAAGTGCGACGATCCGCGTGGCGAACCGGCTTGTGCGACGATGAGGTCCGAGGAGACGTTCGGCGTGGTGTCGAGATCGAATGTCTTGAGATCGACGATCCAGATCGGACGATTCTTTCCGCCGCGATAATTGCGGCGCTCTTCGTCCCACGAGTTGTTCATGCGGTACGCGAGGTGCCGTCCGTCCGGCGACACCTTGCCGATGAATGCACGCGGCAGAGGCATCGCCGACTCGACGCCGCCGGCAACGGGCACGGTCCAGAATCGCGGGGCTGCGGTCGGCGCGTCGGTCGCGCGTGTCGACTGAAACACGATCGATCTTCCATCCGGCATCCAGCCCTGCACGACGTCAGCGCCGGGATGCCACGTGAGCCGCTTCGGTTCTCCACCTTCCGCCGGCACGACGTAGACGTCCACGTTCCCCGCATACTGAGCGCTGAACGCGATCTGCTTGCCGTCGGGCGAGAACTTGGGATTCTCGGTCGTCCCTTGGAAGCTCGTGAGTCGCCGAGCGGCGCCGCCATTCTTGTCGACGGTCCAGATGTTGTTCGCGTACGCGAATGCGATCTGTGTTTGACTGACGGTCGGCGAGCGAAGCATGCGCGTTTGCGCGGCCGCTGAGGAGAGTGACGAAACGAAGAGTGCCAGCGAGAGTGGCACGGTGTCGAACGCGCGCGTTCGTAACATCGGAGGGCTCGGGAACGGGTTAGAACGGGAACTACGACGTTGTTGATTTATCGACTGTGCGCCCGCGATGGCTAGTGGTGCTGTCCCGTAGTTCCCCCGATCCCCGACCCCTGGCCCCTACCCCCTAGAGTCCCCGCCCCATTGGCATTCGCTATTAATGCACACATGATTCACCCCCTCCCCAGCCACTCGACCATGATTGAGAACGTTTCCGACACCGCGAAGTGGGTCGCCGTGTACCGCGCCATGGAGACCAAGCGACCGGATGCGATCTTCCGCGATCCGTTCGCCGCGCGGCTGGCCGGCGAAAAGGGCGAGTCCATCGTCGACAGCATCCCGCGCGGTCGGCAGATGGCCTGGGCGATGATCGTTCGCACCGCGGTGTTCGACGAAATCATCCTCGAGCGAATCCGGAATGGCAACGTCGATGTCGTCGTCAACCTTGCGGCTGGGCTCGATGCGCGTCCCTGGCGTCTCGCGTTGCCGCCTTCACTTCGCTGGATCGACGTCGACCTTCCCGGAATCCTCAACCACAAAACCGAGATTCTGAAAGACGAAAAGACGAAGTGTCGCTACGAGGCCGTCCACCTCGACCTTCGGGACGTCGCCAAGCGACAAGCATTGTTCGCGCAGATCAACGCGGAATCGTCCCGCGTGCTCGTCTTATCGGAGGGCCTCCTCATCTATCTCCCACCGGATGACGTCGGCACTCTCACTCGCGATCTGGCCGCTGCACCGCACTTCCAGTGGTGGGTCATCGACATCGCGAGCCCTCAGCTTCTGGCGATGATGCAGAAGATGTGGGGCAAGAATCTGAACGCTGGGAACGCCCCTTTCCTCTTTGCGCCCGCCGAAAGCACCAAGTTCTTCGAGCGATTCGGCTGGACCGAACTCGAGTTCCACTCCGCGATGGAGGACGCTCGGCGTCTCAAGCGCGAGATGAGCATGATGTGGCTTTGGCGCTTCCTCGGCCGGCTCCGCTCGAAGAAGGTGCGAGACCAGTTCCAGCGATTCTCCGGAATTGTCTTGATGGAGCGTCTGTAGCCCGCGGTGCCACCCAACGGTTTCCTCGCCGGATCTGTCTGTTAGGGCAACCTCGCAGCCAGACAAATGAGCTTCCTCTCCCAGATCGACGCCGCGGTCCGAAACGCCCACGGCGACGTTCGCTTTGGTTCGCGCTCGCTTCGGAAGACGCCCGGATTCACGGTCGTCGCCATTGTTGCACTTGCTCTTGGCATCGGCGCAACGACCGCGATCCTCAGCGTCGTCAATGGCGTTCTTCTTCGGCCGCTTCCATACGCCGACAGCGACCGGCTCGTGGTCCTCCTTCACGATGGGAAGAATCCGACATCGCCGGCGAACGTCGTCGACTGGAAGAAGCAGACGCACAGCTTCACTGATATCGCCGCGGCAGACTATTGGAGCACGAACCTCACGAGCGGTGATCAACCGGAGACTATCCTCGGGCTCCGCGTCTCTTCGGGAATCTTTCCGATGCTCGGCGTTCCCGCGCTGTACGGTCGCACGTTCACGGCGAACGAAGACCTGACGGGAACTGAGCATGTGGCGGTCATCAGCTACGGGCTTTGGCAACGGCGATTCGGCGCGGATCGCTCGATCGTCGGGCACACCGTGTCGCTCGACGGCGAGCCGTTCACGATTGTCGGGGTCATGCCGCCGACGTTCCAGTTCGCGCCGTTCTGGGCGACGCACGCGGAGATATGGGTTCCGCTCGGCCTCGCCGCACGAGCAAGCAATCGCGGGGCGGAGTCGCTGCGCGTGTTCGCCAAGCTCCGGCCCGGCGTCACGTTGGAGCAGGCTCGAAGCGACGTCGCGGCGGTAACCACGCGACTCGAGCGCGAATATCCGGGCACGAACAAGAACGTTACGGTTCAAACGCTCAAGCACAAAGTCGTCGGCGATATCGAGTCGCCACTCCTCGTGCTTCTTGGCGCCGTCGCGTTCGTGCTGTTGATCGCCTGCGCGAACGTCGCTCACATGTTGCTTTCTCGATCGGCCGCCCGGCAAAAAGAGCTTGCGATCAGAACTGCGCTCGGCGCAACCCGTCCTCGTCTGATCGCGCAGTTGTTGGCTGAAAGCGTCATGCTGGCCGCGGCCGGCGGCATCGCTGGCCTGCTCCTCGCGACGTGGGGCGTCCGCGCGCTCATCGCGGCCAATCCGGTGATCATTCCCCGCGTTTCGAGTGTGGCGATCGACACGCGTGTGTTGGTCATGACGCTTCTCATAACGGCGGTGACCTCGATTGCTTTCGGCCTCGTGCCGGCGTGGCGAGCAGCCCGAGTCGATCTGGCTGGAACCTTCAAGGATGGCGATCGCGCGTCGACCGACGGACACCGCAAACATCGGCTGCGCAGCGCGCTCGTGATGACAGAGTTCGCGCTCGCATTGGTGCTGCTCGTCGGCGCGGGGCTGATGATTCGAAGCTTCGTCGCGCTGATGCACGTCGATCCAGGCTTCGACCCGCGAAACGTCATTGCGATGACGATCTCGACGAAGGGAACGCGAGAAGCTGATCCTGCCCTGCGTCCCGCGTTCTTCGAGCAAGCGCTCGAGCGTGTTCGTGCCGTTCCGGGAGTCGAGTCGGTCGGATACATCAATCATCTTCCTCTCATCGGCGATCGCTGGGGCTTTTCCTTTTCGATCGAGGGGCGGCCGACGCCAAAGCCAGGCGAGTCGCCAACGGCGACGTATCGCGTCGTGTCTCCCGGCTACTTCCATGCGATGCGCATTCCGATTCTCAGCGGAAGAGACTTGTCCGACGCGGATCGCGCGGGCGCGCCAGGCGCCATCGTCATCAACGAATACATGGCGAAGAAGCATTGGCCGGGCGAAAACCCGATCGGAAAACGCATCTCGACCTCTGGGTTGCCGTACGTCACGATCGTTGGCGTCGTCAAGAACACCGCGGTCGAGCATTGGGGAGCGCCGCCGGAAGAGGAGTTCTACTTCCCGTTTGCTCAGACACCGTATGCGACGAGCAAAGCGAACCACTATTCCAGCATGACGCTCGTGGCGCGAATGGCGTGCGGATCCGGCGCACAGTGTGACGCGTCGTCGCTTGCGACCCCCGTTGCCAACGCGATTCGCACCGTCGACCGCAACATTCCGATCTCGACCGTCGAGACGATGACCAGGGCCGTCGCGACCGTGACCGCCGAGTCGCGGTTCTATCTCGTGCTCCTCGGAACGTTCGCGGCGATCGCGCTCACGCTCGCCGCGGTGGGCATCTACGGCGTCATGAGCTACTCGGTCTCGCGCCGCACCCACGAGATGGGAATTCGAATCGCGCTTGGCGCCAATCCCATAGGTGTCGTCCGCCTCGTGGTCGGCGAAGGCGCCCGGCTCGCGGGAATCGGCGCGGCGGTCGGACTCGTGGCGGCGTTTGGTCTCACGCGGCTGATGAGCAAGCTCTTGTACGCAACCGCCCCATCGGATCCGATCACGTTTGCGCTCGTGACGCTCGTGTTGTGCGGCATCGGCCTGATCGCGAGCTACGTTCCCGCGCGCCGCGCGACAAAGGTCGACCCGCTGACAGCGCTCCGGTCCGACTGAGATGGGCTAGCGACCCGCGATGACGGTGCGGAATATTGCTCATCCCGCACCCGTCATCGCATGCGCATCCTCAAGACTCTTCCCTACGCGCTGTTGCTCCCGATCGTCGCGTCCGCCCAAGAGACGCCGACCGAGCGCGAGTCAGCGCCTAACGTCGTTCGCAAGCTCGACTCGCTCGAGAAGTCTCTCGATCTCAACGCGCTCGTCGCCAAGCTGACGGGCCCGAACGCGGCGCGCGATCAGGTTGCCGCGCGTGCCAAACAGCTCATGGATACAGAGCTCCTCGCACTCGGCGACGACATCACGAAGCACCCGGAGATCGGATTCGAGGAGAAGCGATCGGTCCAGCTTCTCACAGATTATCTAAAGAAGCATGACTTCACGGTGCAGATGGGAACGCCGGGCCTTTCGACGGCGTTCGTCGCGAAGTACAACAAGAATGCGGGCGCTCCCAATCTCGGAATCATCGTCGAGTACGATGCGTTGCGCGGAACAAAGGGCGCGTTTCATGGCGATCAGCACAGCACGCAAGGCCCGATCGGCATCGCCGCCGCCGTCGCGATCGCCGAGTATCTCACGAAGACAAAGACGCCCGGCAGTGTGACGGTGTTCGGCGCACCGGGTGAAGAGATGATGCCGCCGAATGCGAAAACCGTGATGTTCGAATCGAAAGTCTTCGACGGAATGGACGTTCTCGTTCGAAGTCATTCGTCCGGCGCGACGTCGCGGCCGGCCGCCGGGTTCGGCACCTGCTGCATGAACATCGACGGTGTGAAATACACGTTCAGCGGCGCGCCCGCGCATCAGCTTACGGCGTGGAATGGTCGCAACGCGCTCACCGCCGTCATTCATCTCTTCAACAACGTCGACGCCATTCGGAGCAACATCCGACCCGAGTCGCGCATTCAGGGCGTGATCGTCGAAGGCGGCGCCGCGCCGAATGTCGTACCCGATCGCACCGTGGCCGATTTCTACATTCGCTACCCCGACGAGATCTACCTCGCGCAACTATCGCAAATGGTCGACAATGCGGCGCGCGCGGCCGCGCTTGCGACGGGAACGCAAGTGAAGATCGACCACTACGGCGCGGACCGCGACGGCATTGGCGTCGGCGCGCTCAACGAGGTCGCGTTCGCCTACATGAAGAAGTACGGCGGCGCATCACCAGCCGCCGCGCCCGGTAAACCACAGGGTTATGAGGAAACCGGAAGCGTCTCGAGCGCGATCCCGGGCATCGGTTTCAGCGCGAAGACGTCGAACCACGCGAATCACACCTACGAGATGGAGCAAGACGCGCTCAGCGAGGTCGGCCATCAAGGCTTCGTTGTCGATGCACAATCAATGGCCGCGTTGCTGTTCGACTTTGCAACGCGGCCAGAGTATCGTGCGACGGTCAAGCGCGAGTTCGACACGATTCGGTCACTACACGCCGAGTATCTCGATGCGCTGAAGAAGACATATGTCGTACCCAACGTGCCGGTGCCGTGACATCAGCTACCGTCGCGACGGTGTGTCCGACTTCCCGATGGCGACGTCCGGCGCCTTGACCGGCGCACCGTTCGAATCCATCCGCCGCACTTGCTGCATAAGTTCGTGAATCTTCTTGCCGGTAAGCGACTCGATCAGCGCCGGCACCTGCGCGACCATCTGCGCCATGTCAGCGGTGATCTTGTTCACCCCGGCTCCCTCTCCGCCCGTCGACACAACTGTAATCCTGTCGACTTTGCTCAACGGCTCCGCGAACGCCCGTACGACCTCGGGCAACCCGCCGAGGAGTTTGTCGATGACCGCGGCTTCGTTGTACTCGAGATACGCGTTCGCTTTGAGCTGCATCGCTTCGGCCTCGCTCTGACCTTTCGAGCGAATGATCTCAGCTTCGGCTGAGCCTTTCAGGCGAATGATCTCGGCCGCTGCCGCGCCTTCCGCCTTCTGCGCGTCCGCGCGCCCCGAGGCCTCGAGCGACAATCGCTGACGTTCGGCCTCCGCGAGCGTCTCGATCTTTTTCCGCTGCGCCTCGGCGTCCTTCAAGACGGTGGCCGCCAGCTCGCGCTCGCGGCGCAGAATCTCGGCTTCCTGTACCTTGATCTCGCCTTCTTTTCGCGCACGGTCGACCGCGACGGCTTCCGTCACGACCTGTTGCTGCATGATGTTCGTTTGGATCTCGTAGGCCTTGTCGGCTTGTGCTTGCTGCTTCTTCGACTCCATCTCGAACAGTGCGCGTTTGACGGACAACTCCTTCTGGGCCTCGGCCTGCTTCGCCTGCGACTGTGTTTCAGCGAGCACGCGCTGCTGATCCGCCTCGGCGCGCGCGACGGCTGCCTCACGCGCGTATTCCGCCTGCTTCATCGCCGTGTCGCGCTCGGCTTCCGCGGCGGCGATGTCGGCATCGCGCTTGATACGCGCGATGTCGGGACGGCCCATGTTCATGATGTACTGATTCTTGTCGCGAACTTCCTTGATGGTGAAGGACACGACCTCGAGCCCCATCTTCGCGACGTCTTCCGCCACGTTGCCGCGCATGCGATCGGCAACCATCTCGGGCTGCTTCACGATTTGCTCGACCGTGAGCTGCCCGATGATTCCGCGGAGATGTCCTTCCATCACGAGTCGGATGAGCGATTCACGCTGCGCGGGCGGCTTCGTGAGAAACTGCTCCGCGGCGGTGCGAATGGATTCAGGATCGTTCTTGATCTTGAGCTGCGCGACGGCTTCGACCGTTACCGCCACGCCTTGATTGGTATAGAGATCCTGTTGCGGCGCGACGTCGAACGACATCAGCTCGAGCGACAACTCTTGTGCGCTGTGGATGAGCGGCAGCACGAGCTGCGCTCCACCGTGCACGATATGCGTACCGCCCAATCCGTAACGGATGAGCGCTTGGTTCGGCCCGACCTTTCGCAGCATTCGCGCGAACGACGCGACGAGCAGTATGACTGCGACGACCGCCAGGCCGGCAACCATGACGACAGGAGAGAGGTCGGAATTCACAACGAGCTCCAGTAGAGGTAATTACCGCGGAAATTTTTCCATCGCGTCCGTGTCGTTAGCGGGCAACTGATGCGAGTCCGCGAATGTCGTCCACGGCGTCACGTACGCGATTCCCTTTTCGATGCGTAAGACAACGACCTGCGTGCCGCGTTCGATTGCTTGATCTGATTCGCTGCGCGCGCCGTCGGAGTGCCGCGTGCCACCGAGCGTGTAGACGATCTCGCCGATGCCGCCGGGTTGGATCGTGCTGGTCACGCGCGCCACGATGCCCTGCACGCGGAAATCCTCTGGATTCATCACCGTCAGCCGCGGCACGATGTACCGCGCGACGACCGTGAAAAAGAGACCGCCGCCGATGATGCCGCACAGAAGTGCGGTGAGCGTGATCGAGAGCGCCGTGAGTGGCGAATAGCGCGACAGCAGATAGCCCGCACCTCCGAACCACGTGAGAAACGCACTCAGTGTGCTGAGACTGAACGGCGACACGTGCTCGCCGGCGTGAGCGTGGCCGCCCGACGAGGTGTGCGACCCCGTAAGACTGCCGAGGAAGTGCCCACCGACGTGAACCTCGGTCCCCCCGAATGCGCCGAGGAGAAAGGTCGTGACGGTGAACAGCAGCCCGAACGCGAAACAGCCGACAAAGAACGTGGTCACCGGACGCTCCGGTCTATTTCCTCGTCGCCGACGGCGCTGAGATCGACGTCGGCAACTTCGCTTCGGCCGCACTCGGCGTAGTTCCGTTGCTGCTCGAGTTGTCGAGCAGGCCGCGGGATACGAGTTGCGCCGCCAGCACTGTCTGAATGACGCTCGTGATGTTGTTCGTCGTTGTTTCCGGTGCACCAGTCTCGCCGCTCGCGATCGTCACGAGTCTCGCTTCCGACAACGCATCGGCGATGACCGGCGCGATCTGCGGCAGCATTTCGATCTGGCGATAGCGGAAGTACGACTCGCCACCCGCCTGAATTGCCTGATTGACCTTCTGAATGCTCTCCGCGGTAGCGTCCGCGATTCTGCGAATGCGAATCGCCTCCGCATCAGCCGCCGCTTCGGCCTCGAGACGAACTCTCGCCGCGTCGGCACGTGCCTGTGCGATTTGCGTTGCATCCAGCTCGGCGACGCGCTGCACGCCGGCCGCTTCCTGACGTTTTGCCTCAGCCTGCGCGATGAGCGCGGCGTTTGACGCCCGCGTCTGCTCGAGCTCACGCTGCTTGTCGGAGATGGCCCGCTCGGCTTCGAGCTGGGCTTCTTTCGCGCGACGCGACTGGTTGGCGGAAACGATGTCGGCATTCGCTTGCGCCTCGGCCGCGGATTGACGGCGTCGCGCTTCAGCGACTTCGGACTGTACGACTTTGATGTTCAGCGAATTGAAGATGAGACCGAGGTCGGTCAGCTCGCGCGAGCAGGCTTTGCGGATGATGACGGCGAGCGGATCGTCTTCGTCCTCGAGCGACGTGCCCTCGGTGGGCACGAGCGCCGTCGAGACGTCGGCGACGCGGGCTGGCAGTCCCGACGTCGTTCCCGCGGCGAGAGCCGGGCGCGGCGCCGTTTTCGCCGAGAACAGTTGGTCGTGCGTCAGAAGGTTCATCGCGCGACGGCCAGAGCTCGAGAGCAGATCCGTCAGCGTATTGAGTTGGTCGGCGTCACTCTTCGAGAAGAAGCGGTTCGCCGCCGTCTTGATCAGTGCATCGCTGTCGCCGACGGAGACAATCGCGCTGGCGAGCACGCGGACTTTGATCGGCGCCGGCGTCCCGTTGGCGTCCATGTCGGCCGTCTGGTCGGTGATGTCGAGGTCGATGTTGATGACCTTACTCGAGATCGTGGTCCCTTGCGTGAGCAGCGGAATCTCCTTCGACTTGCCGGGTCCGCGATAAATCGCCGTTCCGCCTCGCGAGCCCCAACTGACGAGACGAATCGTTCCCGCCTCGACGTCGCGAAGGAAGCTCGAGACGATGAACGGAATGATGAAGAGAACGAAGACGACCACGCCGCCTATCAAAAACAGCGTACTGCTGCCGCCTGAGAAGATCGAATTCATATACCGCTCCTGATCCGAGGATCAGCGTTAGAGAAGTGTTACGGTGCAGCGATTTCGTTCCGCGTCGACGTCTTCGATGCGCAGTCGCTGCCCTGCGCGGACGCGTGCTCCCGGCAACCGATCGCTCGCCTTCAGCGTCGCAAGGATCTGTTGCACCTGGCCATCGACCTCGAGCGACACGATGCCCTGTCCATTCGCATCGAACGCAGTCACGGCGGTTGCTTCGTCTGTGATCGCGCTCTCGAGCGTCGTCGCGGGCTCAGAGGCAAATCGCATCGTGAAGTTCCAGAGCGGAGAGACGAGCAGGCGATCGAATAGCAATGCACCGCCAACCGCCGCCGCGAAGAGAACCGGCCCGCCGAGCACTGACTTGAAGAGTTGGCCCGTAGCGCCGAATCCGAGCGCGAAGCTGAACAGGAAGCGCGGCGACATGATCGACCAGAACGCTTTGCTCGCAAGCGATCCAGCGTGGTGCGATGTCGCGTGACCATGTTCGCCACGGGCATGGCCGTGCGCGCCGTGTCCGTTGGCGGCATGAGAATGCCCGACATGGTGAGCGGCGTGTCCGTGGCCCGTTACATGACCGCCGTGTCCCGCGCCGGAACTGTGGCCGTGCGCGCCGGAGTGGCCTCTCCCGAGGCCGCTCAGCGCCATCGCTCCAAGGCCGATGGCGCCCAGCAACAGACTCGAGATGTAGAGGTCCATCAGAGGATGATCGTTTAGAGATCAGTCAACGCCGAGCATTACGACGTACGTCCGATCCGAAAGTTCCACGCTCTGAAGCTACTGCAAATTGACTAGCGACGTAGGAAGCCCCAGCCCGTCAGGCCGGAGCCCCGGCTGGCGCGGTGTCGCTAAGTGCTGAATCCACATTGCCTTTCTTGCTTGGCCGGAAGGCCAGACTGAACAGAATAAAGACGCCGGCGGCCCCCAAAGCGGGGACGAGCCATATGGCATGCCAATCGTGAGTCACCTTGAGGCACTCCCGCGCGGCCGCGGCTGCATCGCTGCAAGCGCCATTGGGGGTTGCGTAGCGATTGACGACTCCACCTGAAACGAATGCGCCGACGAAATACCCAAGGCCATTCGTGACGAAATTGAGAAGCCCTTGTGCTGCCGCGCGGATTTTCACGCCGGCTCGCTCGTCGGTGTAGATCTGTCCACCGACGAAGAAGAAGTCGTAGCAGATGCCGTGAAGCAGAATGCCGGCATAGATCAACCACATGCCGGAACCAGGATTGCCGTTCCCGAACGCGAGATAGCGCAGCGACCACGCGAGCATTCCGCCGAGCATGATGATCTTGATGCCGAAGCGACGAAGCGCGAACGGCAACAACAGCATGAAGAAAAACTCGGACATCTGGCCGAACGTTTGGATGAACGCCGGCTCTGGAACCTTGATCTCGTTGAGGAAGGGGTTCGCGAACGTGTAGTAGAACTGCAGCGGAATGCAGAGCAGGAACGATCCGATGATGAACGTCAGAAAATCACCCTTGCCGAGCAGTTGCAGTGCGTCGAGCCCAATCGCGTCGCGCATGTTGAACGGAGCGCCCGCTGCTTTCGGCGGCGTGTGCGGCAGTGTCAGCGAGTACACACCCATCACGACCGACATTCCGGCGGCGATGCGCATCGGGGTCACGAGCGCGTCGGCGTGCAACACCTTGCCGACGATGATGCCGGCGACGATCCAGCCAATCGTTCCGAGGACTCGAATGATCGGGAAATCGCGCGCGGAATCCGTGACGTGGTGGAACGAGATGGAGTTGGTCAGCGACAGCGTCGGCATGTAGCACAGCGCGTACGCGATGAGCAGCGGATAGAACGTGCTGAAGCTCGTCTGTGTCGAGACGCCATACATCAGAGCCGCACCGATGAAGTGCAGCAGCGCGAGAAGCTTTTCACTCGAGAAGAATCGATCGGCGACGATGCCCATGAAGAACGGCGACACGAGCGCGGCGATGGCGGTCGCACCGTAGGCAGCGCCGATCTGCGGATCCGTGAAGTGCAGCGTCTGCCCGAGGTAGGTCCCCATCGTGACGAACCAGACGCCCCAGATGAAATACTGGAGGAACATCATCACCGACAGCTTCGTCCGCGCGCTGTTCATGGGAGTTCTCTAATGCGAATGTTGCGGAAGGCGAGCGATCCATTGTGGTCGCCCTGCAACGCGAGATGGCCCTTCTTCGCGCGCCCGTAATTCGGCCAGTCTTTGAACTTGCTCGCCTTGACCTTCGCCTCCCAATCAGGGCTGAACAGCTCGTACTCCTCCATCTTGAAGTCGTTGAGCCAATGCTCGACATGGTTGCCGCGCGCGACGATCCGCGTCTTGTTCCATTCGCCGACCGGCTTGTCGTGTCCATCAGGCGCTGGGTAGAGCCCGTACACCGCCGCGGCACGCGTGAGCGGAGTCTTGTTGTCCGCGCCCTTCACATTGTCGAGCAATTGATACTCGGGAGCCGACCAATAGATGTGGTCATATTCCTCTGTGCCGCGATAGAAGATCCCGCTGTTGCCGGCTTCACCGATCTTCCACTCGAGCTCGAGCTCGAAGTTGCCGAATTCGTCTTTCGAGACGATGTCCCCGGTGCCGCGCTCTTTTGCGATCGTTCCATCGACGACGTGCCAACCGCTCGGAATGGCGTCCGTCTTGTAGCCGCGCCACTCGCTCATGGTCTGTCCGTCGAAGAGCGAACGCCAGCCGCCGTTCGTCCGATTGACCTCGCGCGTCGTCGTCACTCCGGTCTCTGGACGATTAACACCGTGATGGCAGGCGGCCGCCGCGATCGACATCGCCGCGACCGCGATCGTCATGCGCGTTCTCAAATGGCCCACCCTGCGCGATACTCGCGCGTCAGATACTGGTTTGCTTCCGGCGCGTTCGTGATTTCCATCTTCTCGCCGTCATAGAGGATCTTCCTCCCCTGGCCTGCACGAAGCGCCACGACGCCAAGGAGCATCGTCTCCGTGAGCTGCGCGGCGTATTCGAGGGGCGAGCTCGCCTTCGCCTCGCCCTTGATCGCTTTCGCGAAATTCTGCTCGTGGCTCCAAAGGATGCGCGGCATCGTCTGCGGAACTGCCATCGCCGCGGTCATGAGCGACTCAGGATAGATCCGTGGATTCGCGCCGTACGTGTCGTTGATCAACACGCCCTTCTCGCCCATGAAGATCACACCGCCTTCCGACTTGAGCGTGGCATCCGGACCGATGTCGGGCAGGACGTCGGGGCGCGGCGGATAGAGACCGCCGTCCGACCAGTAGAGCTTCACCGGCGGCTGGTTGCCGCGCGCCGCGAACTGGTAATGCACGGTCGTCGCGAGCGGATATGACACCGGCCTGCTTCGATTGCGTGACGCAGGTGATCCGGTGGGCGCATTCGGATCGGCGGGGATCGTCATCGTCCCGAACGGCGACGACGTCGCTTCGATGCTCGTCGGATACGTGAGCCCGAGCGCCCAGAAGGGATGATCGATGAGGTGCGCTCCCATGTCCCCGAGCGCGCCCATCCCGAAGTCGAGCCATCCCCGCCAATTGAACGGATGATAGATCGGATGATACGGAATGTTCTCCGCGACGGGACCGAGATAGAGATCCCAGTTCAAGCCATCGGGCACCGGGACCTCGCCCATGGCGCGCGCGAGTGTTGCGTTGACGACGTTCTGCCCCCACTGCGAGCCGAAACCGTTGAGCGTGCCCGGTGCAGGCATCGCGACGGTCGCGCCAGGACGCGGAACGAACTGCGGCCAATAACCTGCCGGACGATTCGTCCACACGTAGACCTCGCGCACCGGCCCGATGATGCCTGCAGCGATCCATTCGTTGATGAGACGCGCGCCATCACTCGAGTGGCCTTGGTTACCCATCTGCGTCACGAGCTTCTTGTTCGCCAACGCAGTCTGCCGAAGCACGCGAGCTTCATGCACCGACCACGTCAGCGGCTTCTGCACGTACACGTGCTTGCCCATGTCCATCGCGGCCTTGGCGACGACTGCGTGCAAGTGGTCGGGGGTCGCGACGACGACAGCATCGATACTCTTCCCTTTCTTGAGCATCTCACGGAAGTCGGCATACTTCGCGGCCTTTCCGAACTGCTCCTGCAAGCGGATCGCCGCTGGGTCGACGACGCGATCCGGGCCGCGCGGTCGAAGTTTGTCGTCGGCTGTTTTCTTCGCGTAGGACTGATCGACGTCGCACACCGCGACCAGTTGCTCGGTCGCCGCAAGACCATTCGCGTTCACTGATCCCTGTCCGCCGAATCCAACCACGGCAAAATTCACCGTGTCGCTGGGGGCCTGGAACCCGGGCCCCCCGAGTACGTGGCGCGGAACGATTGTCGGCGCGACGACCGCGCCAAGGGCAATCTTGCTTGCATCGGCGACGAAGTCGCGGCGGGAAATGTCTTTCTTATCGTTTGCCATTTTAGAGCTCCTGTGACGTCATCCTGATACAAGCGCTGGGTTCCACTCTCCCTTCGCGACTTTCGGCACAAACTTGTCGAGCCCTTTCGGCGGGAACTCGAGCGTCTTACCCTGCTCCGCGCTCTGATACGCGGTCATGAGCATTCTCACGACATCGAGCCCGTCGTCGAACGTAAGCAATGGCTCTTCCTTCCCGAGGAATACGCGCACGAAGTGGCGGTCTTCCGCCTCATAGCCGTATGCCATCGGCTCGTTCGCGACAACCGGCATCAACCCCATCTCGGCGTTTTGCTTTTCGACCAAGTCCTCTCCCGACTTGCCCTGCACCGCCCGCGAAAAGAACAGCTTGAGTCCACTGTCGAGCGTATTCCACGACATCGAGTACTCCGGACCGAGCAACTCGGCCGAGAGTCGAAGTCCCGCACCGACGAAACTCCACGACGTCGACGCTTCGCCGATCACCGTGAAGCCGTCATCGGTCTCGAACTCGATCGTCGTGCTCGCGAAATCCTCGGCGGGATGCTTCGAGTAGTCGACGTCCTTCCCCATCGTCTTCGAGAGCTGCTTCGCGTACGCCGGACGCGACCACTTGAGACTCGCGATATGCGCCGTGATGCGTTTCGGCTTGACCGTCGACGGCCGCGCGCCGGGCTTCGTCAAGAGATGTCGAACGACGAGCGCCGAGTGGCACATCATGTCGTTCAGGACACCACCGCCTTGGAGATCGCCGCGCCAGAACCACGGCATGTGCGGACCGCTGTGTTCTTCGGCGGCCCGAGCCAGGTACGGCCGACCGGTCGTCGCCGCCCCGCGAGCCCACAGGAGATTGCGTCCCGTCTCGACCTGCGGCGCGAAAACTTGATTCTCGAGATAGCCCTGTTTGATCCCGACGCGCTTCACGAGCTCCGTCACCCGCTTTGCCTCGGCGACGTTCCTCGCGAGCGGCTTCTCGCACGCGATGCCCTTCAGCGATCCGCGGCCACGCTCGATCGTGTGAACGATCTCCTCGACGTTCTCGATCCGCGCGTGATTCGGGCCGGTCAGCCAGATCGCGTCGATCGCCGGATCGGCGACCATGTCCGCGATCGAGCCATACGCTTTCGCGGCGCCGACGTCGAGCGAGCGCGAAAGCTCCGCCGCTGACGCCGCATTTTTCCTGTTCGGGCTCCAGACGCCGAGAATGTCGGCATCGCGGACGCCGCGAAACGCCTGCATGTGGAACCGCGCGTTGAATCCACTGCCGATGAATCCAACGCCCAGCCGCTGTGATCGTGCGTCGCTCATTTCGATTGCGGGCTCACACGGGTCTGCATCAAATCGTACGTCACGCCGAGCTTCTCGAGCGCCGGGGGAGGACAACCGTCGTATCCTGGATTGAACACGTTGCCTATGTATTGAAGGTCCTTCCAGCCAATCGCGCTCGAGAAGAATCCGGAGGCCGTCATGTCGCGAAAGCGGTTGAAGAACGTGACACCATACCGCATCTCCGGCTTCGCCTTGTCCGGGTACGCGATGTCGTCGAGCACCTCACGGCGCTGCTTGTCGGTCGCGGTAATGAAGGTTTTCTGAAAGCGCTGCCGACACTCGGTGTCGAGCCACGCGAGTCCGCCGTGCATGGCGACCTGGTTCGCGGGGTTCGCGTCCTTTTCCGAGAGCAAATAGTCCATGTACTCCGGGACTTTTGCGTCCGTGGCACTCCCCGATCGCTCGTCGCGAGGAATGATGTAGTCGGCGAGCATGGCGACGGTCGCCCATTCATGCTTGTTGAAGAACTTCGGCGCTCGCTGTTCTCCAACTGTGGCTGTGCTGGGACTTTGCCCGGTCGTCGGCGGATGAAGTGGCTTTTGCTGCGTAACGGGCTGTTGCGCGCCGAGCGCCGTCGCAACCGGAACCGCGCCGAGGATCTGAAGCGCACGGCGACGCGTCAGGCCGCTTTCCGCTGTTGGCGCGGCCACGCTGTTGACGCCGTTCACGTCGTCCCCTGACTTCTGGTCTCTGCCCGCTGACCCCTGGCTCATAACGCACCCGCCTTTCTCTGCTCCGCGATGTAATCCGACGTGCGCCACGACAGCGCGAGAATCGTCCATGTCGGATTCTTGTCCGCCTGCGAAACGAAGGGGCTGCCGTCGGCGACGAAGAGATTCTTTACGTCGTGCGCCTGACAGTTCTTGTTCACGACCGACGCCTTTGGATCATTGCCCATTCGGACCCCGCCGAGCTCGTGGATGATCGTTCCCCCGGTCGCGAGACCATAGCCTTGCTCTTTTGTCGGCATCGAACCGTTCGGCGTGCCGCCCATCTCGACAATGAGCGCGCGGAAAGTCTCCTGCATGTGCTTCGCTTGGTTGTACTCGTGGTCCGTGAACTTCCAGTGGAACCGAAGCACGGGGATGCCGTAGCGATCGACCGTGGTCGGATCGAGCTCGCAGTATGAGTCCTCGTTCGGAATCATCTCACCGCGGCCGTCAAACCCGATCGACGCGCCATAGTACTTCCGGTAGTCGGCTTTGAGCTGCTTGCCGTAGCCGCCACCGTTGCGTCGCTGAATCCCGCCGCCAAATCCGGACCCCGGCTGCCCTGCACCACCGTACACTTCGATGTGATAGCCGCGCGGGAAGTCGAGCTTCTTGTTGTCGAGCCACCACGGCATGTAGACGTGCATGCCGCCAACGCCGTCGTGATTGTGCGGAATGTGGTCCATCAGCGCAGGAATGAATCCCGAGACTCCAGCACCGGTCGTATCGGTCAGATACTTCCCGACGACGCCGCTCGAGTTCGCGAGGCCGTTCGGAAATTGGGGCGATTTAGAGTTCAATAACAACCGCGCCGATTCCATCGCGCTCGCCGCCAGCACGACGACGCGGGCACGCACATGTTCGTCGTTGCCCGTGTTCTTGTCGATGTACGACACCCCTGTCGCGAGCCCGTCGGTGCCGACGGTGACCTCGCGTGCCATCGCGTTCGTGATCAACGTCAGTTTGCCAGTCGCGAGCGCTGGCGCGATCAGCACATCAGGGCTCGAAAAGTTCGCCTTCACCTGACACCCGCGATTGCACTGCCCGCAGTAGTGACACGCCTGTCTGCCGGGCAACGGCTTCGTGATCACCGATAGCCGCGCGGGGATGCACGTGATGTTGAGCTTGTCCGACGCCTTCTTCACCAGCAGCTCATGGCACCGCGGCTTCGGCGGCGGATGGAAGATTCCGTCGGGATGATTCCGCAGACCCTCGTTGCTTCCATAGAGACCGATGAACCGGTCGACGTTGTCGTAGTACGGTTTCACATCGTCGTAGCCGATCGGCCAGTCGTCGCCGAGTCCGTCGATGCTCTTCCCTCGGAAGTCGTCCGGTCCAAAGCGCAGGGAAATCCGACCCCAATGATTCGTGCGTCCGCCGAGCATGCGGGCGCGCCACCAGCTGAACTGTGTGCCCGGCGCCCGCGTATACGGCTCGCCGTCGATCTCCCAGCCGCCGTCGCATGCGTCGAACTCGCCGAATGGACGGCCGTGGATCGCCGCGCCACGATGCGGCGTCGCGTACGACGGCACGAGCATCTTGGAATCCTTCGACGCGAACCAACTCGGCCCCGCCTCGAGCATCACGACGCGCGCGCCGGCCTTTGTGAGAACGTACGCGGCCATCCCGCCGCCAGCCCCTGAGCCAATAATCGCGACGTCATACTGCGGGCGTTGTTCCATCAGAATTCCATCGTTGACAAAGTCTTATAGCTCGCGGCGGCCGATGCGATCGGATCCGCTGGCTGATCGTGTTCCACGAAGTAGTGCTCGGCATGCTTCGCGTGCGCGAAGATCGTCTTGAAGTCGATCACCCCCGCGCCGACGTCGGCCATCTTGTGATCCGGTGGCCCCATCGAGTCCTTCACGTGAAGCATGCGGAAACGCTCCGGATACTTGTCGAGCAGCGTCACGGGGTCGCCGCCACCGTTCACCACCCAATAGATGTCCATCTCGAACGACACGAGCGACGGATCGGTCGCGCCGATGAGAATCTCGAGCGGCGTCTGTCCACTTATCGGCTTGAGCTCCGCGTTGTGATTGTGGAACGCAAAGCGAAATCCAGCGCTCTTCACTCGAGCCGCCGCCGCGTTGAACTGATCGGCCGTCCGCTTCCAGTCATCCACCGTTTCGCGGCGCCCTGAAAGCGAGGGAACCGTGATCCACTCGTGCCCGACGATGTGTGACTCCTCGAACAGCGTCGCCGGCGTGTCTTGAATCACGTTCAGCGCGACGTGCGTCGACGGCGCGGTGAGTCCGTTCGCCTTGAGGATGTCGCGCACCTCCGTCGCCGGATGATTATAGAATCCCGCGAATTCGATCTCCTTGTAACCGATCCTCGCAAGCTGGCTCAGCGTTCCAGCGAGGTCCGTACCCGCTGCTCGCCGGAGTGTGTACAGCTGAATTCCGACGGCTTTGAGCTTGCGCCGGCCAACGCGCGCGGCGGCGGCGGTCGTACTGCCCATATGCCCGCACGCCGCCGCAACTGCAGCGGCGCCAACGGTCGCGAAGAATGTGCGTCGAGTCTGGGCCATCTCCGAAGCGCGAAGGGGAAAACGCCCGGTAACATGGCGTCTCGTTCCCGCTTACGCTATCGCGAGATCAGTCTGGCTTCAACGCGCGCATCGGATCGATTGCGACCGCTCTTCGCGCCGGGATGTAGCATGCTGCCGCGGCAACCGCCGCGAGAACTGCTCCGACGGTGACGAAGGTCGCGGGATCCGTTGCGCCGACACCGAACAGCAGGTGGGCGATGAGCCGAGTCACGACCGTCGAAACGGCGAGCCCGATGACGATGCCAACCATCGGGAGTCGCATTCCCTGCCCGATGACAAGCTCGATGACGTCGCTCGACGTTGCCCCCAACGCGACTCGTACGCCGATCTCGCGTGTGCGCTCGGAGACGGCATAATGAACGAGCCCGTAGATCCCGATCGCCGCCAACGCCAGTGCGAGCGCGGCGAACGACGTCAGCAACCACGTTTGAAGCCGCCGCTGAGCGCTGAACCCGCCGAGCTGCGCGTCCGCGGTCGAAACGTTCGCGACGATGACTCCGGGAAACGCTTCGATCACCGCGCGTCGGACCGACGGCGCGAGCTGAAGCGGATCTCCCTTTGCTCGAACGAGCACGTCGGCACGCCCGTTCGGCGACGGAACGTACGGTCCGTAAAACTCGGGAATCGCTCGACGCTCGAGTCCCGAGCGATGCATGTCCGCCACGACGCCGACAATTGTGTACCAGTAGGTCTTATTCGTGGGGTCGATGCAGAAGCGCTTGCCGAGCGGATCTTCATTCGGAAAGAACCGCCTGACAAACGCTTCGTTGACCACCACCGGCTCTGGCACGGCGCGCGCTTCTTTCTCCGCCAGCGACGACTGCGTTTGAACCGGCGACCAGAGCGCGCGGATCTTCTGGGCGCCGTCGTCGCGCGTGAGCACGCGGCCGCGTACCAGCCGAACTCGCATGGCGGAGAAGTATCCTGTCGTCGCATAACCTTCGTTGAGCTCTCCGGCTGCGACCGAATCAGCGCGTCCTGGAACGGTGATCGACTTGTTTCCTCGACCCGCGATGAACAGGTCGTCCATGAAGCCCACCGATTCGACTCCGGGCAGCGCGGCGACGCGCTCGAGGAGCGCTTGCATCGTGGCTTCGCGTCCAGTCGCGCGAACAGAAGCGATCTGAGAGGTCTGGAGCCGTTCCTCGGCGGTCGGCGGCCGCTCGGACGGCAATTCGATGCGCATCGTCAGTACGCCGCGCGGGTCGAAACCGGGATCGACCGAGTTCAGTCGGTTTAGACTTTTCAAAAATAGACCAGCGCCCGCGAGCAACACGATCGCCAGCGAACACTCGGCGGTGACGAGAACGCCGCGACTCCGCCGGAGTCGAGCCGATCCAATGCCGTGTCCCCCTTCCTTGAGCGTCTCGCCGGGATCGGTCGCGGAAACGCGAACGGCCGGGACGAGACCAAATGCAATTCCCGACACAAGTGACGCCGCGAGCGCGAAGATGAGCACACGCAGGTCGGTTGCGATTTCGTCGGCGCGCGGGAGGTAGGCTGACGCCGCGACCGCAACAACGCGAGTGGTCAGCGTCGCGACGACGATACCGAGTATTCCGCCAACGCCCGACAGAATGAGGCTTTCCGCGAGCAGCTGTCGCACGAGGCGCGACCGTTGTGCTCCGAGCGCCCGGCGAACCGCGAACTCGCGTTGGCGCGTCGCGCCGCGAGCGAGCAAAAGGTTGGCGATGTTCACGCACGCGACGAGCAACACGAGTCCGACGGCGCCAAGCAAGATCCAGAGCGCGGATTGGAGGCCGGGGCCGGCGACGTGGTCGAGCAATGGAACAACCGTCGTCGTGAAGCCAGGGAAGTCCGGTACGGTACTCGGATTCGCCATCGTTAGTTGCCGACCGATTCGTGCCAGATCGCTCCGCGCCTCGTCGAGCGTGGCGCCCTGAGCAAGCCTTCCGACACCCGTCCATCGGCGCGCCCAATCAGGAAATCGCTCGCTGCTCTCTCGAGTGAAGCGCCAGTACAGCGTCGCCGGCGACCAGAGCTCTGTCTGCTTATCAGGAAAGTAGAAATCGGCGGGCATCACACCAACGATCGTCAGCGGAGTCGTGGACCCTTTCGATTGGTCCTCCATGCTCGTCGTTTTGCCGACAACGCTCGAATCGCCGTTGAAACGTCGTTGCCAGTACGAATAGCTGATCACGGCAACCGGTTCGCGATTTTCGAGATCCGCCGTCGTAATTGCTCGGCCAAGCATTGGCGCGACGCCGAGCACCGGGAAGAAGTTCGCCGAGACGAGCGCGCTTCGCGTGCGTTCGCGGGTGCGTGCCGGATCATTGCCGATCGACGCAACTCGCTGGGTGGAGAAGAAGGCAATCTCACCGAACGCGTGCGATGACGCCTGCCAATCGGTGATCGTGCGGTATGCGGTCGGTTCTTCGTGCAAGCCTCGACGTGCGTCGTCGGTGTAGATCAGCGCGAGGCGATTGGAGTCGCGATATGGAAGCGGTCGAAGCATCACAGCGTTCACGACGCTGAACATCGCCGTGTCGGCTCCGACGCCGAGGGCGAGGGTAATCAGCGCGACGATCGTGAAGCCGGGGCTGCGGCGGAGCCCGCGAATGGCAAATCGGAGATCTTGGCCGAGCGTATCGATCACCGATTCCCAACCTGCAGTCCGAACTCGCTCCTTGGCATCATCGACGCCGCCGAAGGCGATCCGAGCCGCTCGCTCCGCCACGTCTCTCGACATGCCGGCGCGGATGTTCTCGCGCGTCGACATCTCGATGTAGTGCCGAACCTCGTCGTCGAGGTCTCGAGAGACGTCGTCTTTCCGAAAGAGCGATCTCAGGCCGCTCGCGATCGGTCGCCACAGGGACATGCGTCCCTCCGGTAATTCGCCATGTTTCTTGCAGCCGATGCGCTAGCGGCGCGCCGACTCGACGAGGTCAGTATTGGACGCCTCATCTTGACTGTCAAGAGTAAGGAGGTTCGCGTGCGCCTTCGCGTGATCATCGGGATGTTCGCTGTGATGGCGTGCGGTGCGACGGATTCCGCGCCGAAGAACGGTGCGCCCGGCGCGCCGACGAACCCGTCGACCGATGGGGCGTGCGACGCCGGAAATGGCGGCATGACCCTCCCGGCCGGATTCTGCGCGACGATTTTCGCGGATGGAGTCGGAAGCGCGCGGCACATTGTCGCGACGCCCGCCGGTATCGTCTACGCGATGGTGTCCGGCGGCGGTATCCTCGCGATGCGCGACACGAATGGCGATGGTCGCGCTGACGTCCGCACCTCGTTCGCTCGGCAAGGTGGTACTGGCCTGTTTCTTCGTGGCAACGACCTCTACGCCGATCATGGTTCCTACATCGCCCGATATCATCTCACGCCGGGCACGCTCCTTCCAGCGACACAGATCGACACGATCGTTCGCGGACTGCCGACCGGTGGTCATTCGAGCCGCAGTATCGCGATCGATGCAGCCGGCAATTTGTTCGTCGGCGTCGGCTCGTCTTCAAATATCTGTGAAGGCGCGCAACGCGATCCGTGCGGAGAGCTCACGACGCGTGCCGGCGTTTGGCGCTTCAACGCGAACACGACGGGACAGACTTTCTCGTCGTCGGCGCGGTATGCGACTGGAATCCGAAACGCCGTCGGTGTAGCGATTCATCCAGTTACCGGGCTCCTCTATGTCACGCAGCACGGGCGGGACAATCTCTACCAGAGCTACCCGGCATTGTTCACATCATCCGACGGCGCGGAGAATCCGGCGGAAGAGTTGTTGCAGGTGAATCAAGGCGATGATTTCGGCTGGCCGTACTGCTACTACGATCAGCGCGCCGCCAAACTCGTGCTCGGCCCCGAATACGGTGGGAACCGGAGTACCGTCGGACGGTGCTCCACGGCGAAAGCTCCGGTGACCGCGTTCCCGGGCCACTGGGCACCGAACGGACTCGCGTTCTATACCGGAACATCGTTCCCAGAGCACTATCGCAACGGTGCGTTCGTCGCGTTCCACGGCTCCTGGAATCGCGCGCCGCAGCCCCAAGCCGGCTATCTCGTCGCGTTCGTGCCGGCGATCGGTAATTCTCTCTCGTCGACTCATGAGCTCTTCGCGACCGGGCTGGCCGGATCGTCTACCATCACGAGCGACAATCAAGCCGCGCATCGACCAACTGGCCTCGCGCTGGATTCGGCTGGAGCGCTCTACGTGACGGACGACGCCCACGGCCGCATCTGGCGCATCGTCTATCGCGGGCAGTAACGAGGGGCCATAGGTTCTCGCGCCATGCACTCGCTCATGACGCGCGCGTCCGTCGTTCTCGTTGCCCTCGCGCCATCTCTTGCCGCTGCGCAGGCTGACGACGTCCCCATCATTCCGCGTCCGGTGTCCGTGAAGTCGTCGAAAGGTGTCTTCATCCTCACGGGACGCACAGTCATCGTAGCCGACCGCGCGGACTCCGCGGTTGCGCAACGGTTCGCATACGTGCTCGCACCCGCGACGGGCTTCGCCCTCCCGGTCCGTCTCGGCGCCACCTCGAGCAGCAACCGAATCGTCTTTCGACGAGCGGCCGCGCGCGACACGAGCTTCGGTGACGAAGGATATCGGCTCGACGTAAGGCCCGGCGTCGTGACGATCACATCCACGAAGCCGGCCGGAGCGTTCTACGCAACGCAGTCGCTGCGCCAGCTGCTTCCACCCGAGATCTTTCGCGACGCGCCGATCGCGGGCACGTCGTGGACGATTCCCGGGGTGTCGATCGTCGACCGGCCTCGCTTTCAGTGGCGCGGGATGCACCTCGACGTCTCGCGGCATTTTATGCCGAAGGAGTTCGTGAAGAAGTACATCGATCTTCTCGCGCTCCACAAAATGAACATCTTCCACTGGCATCTCACCGATGACCAAGGTTGGCGCATCGAGATCAAGAAATACCCGCGCCTCACGGAGATCGGCGCGTGGCGCGACAGCACGATCGTCGGCCACATGGTGCGCGATACGACGCGCGCGACCTTCGACAAAAAGCGCCACGGCGGCTTCTACACCCAGGATGACATTCGCGAGATCGTCGCCTATGCTCGCGATCGATTCGTGACGATTGTCCCCGAAATCGAGATGCCCGGACACTCGCAGGCCGCCATCGCCGCGTATCCGGCACTCGGCAACTTCGGCGACACGATCAAACCGTGGACCATGTGGGGCGTCACGAACTACATCCTCAATCCGAGCGACACGTCGCTCGCGTTCATGCAGGACGTGCTCGCCGAAGTCATTGACCTCTTCCCTGGGAAGTTCATTCACATCGGCGGCGACGAAGCGCCGAAAGCGCAGTGGAAGATCAGCCCGCGCGCTCAGGAGCGAATGAAGGCACTCGGCATCGCGACGGAAAACGAGCTGCAGAGTTGGTTCACGACGAAGATGGATGCGTTCCTCACATCCAAAGGTCGGCGGCTCGTCGGCTGGGATGAGATTCTCGAAGGGGGGCTCGCACCGAATGCGGTCGTGATGTCGTGGCGCGGAACTGCCGGCGGCATCGCCGCGGCGCGAGCCAATCACGACGTCGTGATGACGCCTGGCAGTCACACGTACTTCGATCAATTTCAGTCGAAGAACACCGCCGCCGAACCGCTGGCAATCGGAGGATTTCTTCCGATCGATACCGTCTATTCGTACGAGCCCGTCCCCGCCGACCTCGAACCGCAATTCGCTTCACACATCCTCGGCGCTCAGGCTCAGGTGTGGACGGAGTACATCGAGGGGCCGAAAAACGTCGAGTACATGGCCTTTCCGCGCGAGGCTGCGCTGGCGGAAGTGTTGTGGACCTCTCGAGCCCGAAGGGATTTCGCGAATTTTTCGGTTCGGTTGACGCACCATCTCGCACGACTCAATGCGCTGGACGTCAACTTTCGTCCGTTGGAAGGACCGCGTCCTTGACGTCGTCGTCGTGCGGAAACGACAGCGGTCGTCGCGGGCATACTGCAGCGATCGGCCCCGGTCGTCATCCTGCGGCGAGCGGAACAGAGCGATGACTCGTTGCGGTCATCCTGCGGCGAGCGGAGCGCCAGCGCAGCCGCCGAAAGGATCGCTATCCACGCTAGGCAGTTACTCGGAGCTTAGATGCAAAGAACAACTTGTGCTTTGATGCTCGTCGCGTCGATCGTCGGCGCGCAGACGAAAACTCCCAACTCACGCTCGCGCGACACGACCGCCGAACGATGGCCGACCGGAACATTCTCCATCCTCGGCTATGATCCCGAAACCGGCGAGATCGGCGGCGCCGTGCAGTCGCGTGTGTTCTCGGTCGGCAATGGCGTCCTGAACGCCGCGGCGGGCATCGGTGCATCCGCGACTCAGGCGATCGTCGACGTCGGATACGGACCGCGCGCCATCGAGCTGCTGAAGCAAGGACTCACGCCGGAGCAGGTCGTCAAGTCGATCTGGGAGAGCGACCCTGATCCGGATCCGGCCCGTTGGACGAAGCAAGGACGGCAATTCGCGGTGATCGACGCGAAGGGCAACGTCTACGCCTACACCGGTCCGAAGGCGACCGAGTGGGCCGGCAATAAGTCGTGCGCTGCACCGCATCACTGCACCGCGCAGGGTAACATCCTCGCCGGTCCCGCCGTCGTCGACAGCATGGTCGCTCGCTTCGAGCGCACGAAGGGACATCTCGCCTATCGGCTCGTCGCGGCGCTCGAGGGCGGACAGTCCGCGGGCGGCGACAAACGCGGTCAGGAATCCGCCGCGCTCATCATCGTGAAGAAAGACGCCGGCGTTTGGCTGCACAACGACACAGTGCTTCGCTTGCAAGTCGACGACAATCCGGAACCGATAAAAGAACTGCGCCGCCTCGTCGAGAAGGCGGCGCAGCAACGACAGATCCCTCGCGCTCCAGGCGACACGACGCGCCGGTCGTAATTACGGAACGACGGCCCGAGCTCTTCGCTTCATCAGTGCCTCGATCTCGGCGATCTCGCGCGGTGCGGTGCTGATGCGCTCGAGCCCTGTGTCGGTGATGACATAGTCGTCCTCGATCCGGACGCCGGTATTCTCGTATTTCGCGACCGCCGAACGAACCTTCGCGATGAACGCGCGGTTCTTCGGCGTGTCCGGTAGCGCGTCGAGCATCCTGGTGCTGACGTAGATGCCCGGCTCGATCGTGAAGACGTCGCCCGGCTTGTACGTCCGATCGCCGGTCGAGAACTGCGCGGGATCGTGTACCGCGAGACCGAGCCCGTGGCTGATGCCGTGGATCATCCAGAACATTCCTTGCTTGCACTGCGCTGGGGTGCGCTCGCAGTTCGCCTGCCACGGCGGATCGAACGACGCGTCTTCGCTCTCGACCAGCCCGAGACTCGCGAGCCCCTTGAGTCGCACGGCGACCGACGAATCCTGCGCCGCCTGTGCTGACATTCCCGGTTTCGAGTTTCGCTCAGCCGCGGCCTGCGCGTCGCGAACGATCTGATACATCTTCCGCTGCTCCGCCGTGAACGTGCCGCTGATCGGAAATGTCCGTGTGATGTCCGCGGCGTAACCTTCGTACTCCGCCGCTGCGTCGATCACGACGAGATCTCCAGGCTTCGTTTCGCCGCGATCCTTCATGTAGTGCAGCTGCGTTCCGTTCTGGCCTGAGCCGACGATCGATCCGTACGCTGGACGCGACGCGCCAAGTCGCATGAACTGATACTCGAGCGCTGCCTGCAATTCGTATTCGTGCTGTGGGATCGGCGCGGTCATCGCGGCGCGATGACCCTCCGAGCTGATCTCCGCCGCCTTCTTGAGCAGCGCAATCTCCGAGGGACTCTTCTTCGCGCGCAGCTGATTCACGATCTCGTGGCCGTCCTTCACCACGACCCCAGCGTGGCGCGCCGCTACCTCCTTCATGAACACGCGTCCCCGCGTCAACGAATCGGTTCGCGCGAAATCAGCGTCCTCGAAATCGTTCAGCGTGTAGAACGGCAGGCCGCTGGTCGCGAGCGAATCGACGAACGCCGCCAACGCCGTGAATGGTCGTCCCGGAATGCCAAGCGTCTTGCGAACGCTCGCCGTGTCCGGACGCCATCCATAGTAGAACGCCGAGCGAGGATCGGCTGGCGTGAGAAACAGCGTCGGCGTTCCGACGCCGTGGCGCACCACCAACACGAAGGCCGCATCGGGCTCGTCGAAGTTCGTGAGGTAGTGAAACGCCGGTATTTGGCGGAACGGACCGAAGTCCGTGACGGGCGTCCGTCCGCCAAATGCGACGACCACGCCGCTGTCGATGCGCTTCGCGAGTGCCTCGCGCCGCGCGGCGAACTCTTGTTGCGGAATCTGCGCCGCGGCGGGAATCGCCGCGGCAACGAACAAGCTGATGGTTCGGCGGATCATATCGGTCGAAGTCGATTCGGGGCACATGCGTCGACAAGCCCAAGATAGTACCCTGCTCTCCCGCCTCCGACCCCTGGTCTCTGGTCTCCGACCTCTGGCCCTCACTACGGTGTCACCTTCCCGCTCTCGGGGAGCAAGACGAACCGCGCGTAATTCGTCGTGTCGAAGTATTTCCTCGCGGCAGCCTGGATCTGCGCGGCGGAGATGTTCTTTAGCATTTCATCATAGGCAGCGCCCAACCCGGCGATATCCTCGCCAGCCTGGTCGCGTCCCAGAATGTTGCCGACCCAATAGCCGTTCTGCTTGACCTCGACCTCGCGCGCGCGAATCAACGCTTCTTTGACTTTGGCGACATCGGTGGCCGACGGCGGAGTGTTCTTCAGTGAGTCGATGAGCGAGAGGACGCTCTTGGAAAGCTTCTCGACATTTTCCGGCGACGAGTTGAACTGCACCGTGATCCCGTACTCCTGCCGCGGAAGACGATTGCACCCGCCGCCAACGCTCGGACTGTAGGCGCCGCCGAGCTTCTCGCGAAGGAGATCGTTGATCTGGATCTGGAACAGCTCCATCAGCGCACGGAAGTCCACTCTCGTCTGTGGGTCGTAGGTGCACGGGCCGGTGAACTCGATGACGGTGTTCGCCTTCGCCTCGACGCCCTTGTGCACGACCTTCTCGACGACGCCCTTCGGCGGTCCGCCGCCGTTGTCCTTGAACGTCTCTTTTCGCCCGATCGACGGAAGCGCGCCAAGGTACTTCTCGACGAGCGGCTTGAGCGTCGTCGTGTCGACATTTCCGACGAACGAGAACGTGAAGTCGCTCGCGTCAGCGAAGCGATCCTTGTAGAACGCAAGCGCCTTCTCCGGATTCACCTCGGCGAACGTCTTCGCCGTGAGCGGACGCGCGCGCAGGCTGTGCGACGCCATCGTCCACGACACGGTATCGCCGAACACTTCGTCGGGATCGACGCCGCGGTTGGCGAGATACTGATCGGCCTGCGCCTTGAACGCCGCGTACGCCGCCGGGTCGAAGCGCGGGGCCGTGAAGTCGAGATAAACCAGCTGGAACATCGTCTCGAGATCCTTCGGCGACGCGCGGCCGCTCAGCCCCTCGCTCGTTCCGGCGATGCTGGCGCTCGCCGAAGCAACCTTGCCGGCGAGCTTCTTCCCGAGATCGACGCGATTGAAGTTTCCTAAACCACTGAGCGCGACGATCTGCGACGCAAACCCCGCCGACATGTAGTCGGCGTCGGACGCGAGCGACGCACCGCCCGGGCTCGATGCATTCATGAGAACTTCGTCAGCCTTGAAGTCGGTCGGCTTGACGAGCACGCGTACTCCGTTCGACAACGTCCAGAGCGTAACGTTCACGTTGGGGATCGTCTTCGAGCTCACGACCTTGCCGCCCGCCGGGATCTTATCGAGCAGCGCGTCCGTCGAGAGGTTCTCGGTATACGCGGTGACCTGCGTCTTGGACGCGCGATCGAAGACCGCAAGGAGCTCCTCACGCGTCGGAATCTTGAGACTATCCTTCTGCGGCGATTGCGCGATGATCACGCGGTTCGAATCGCTGATCCAATTGCTCGCGAGCTTGTTGACGTCGGCGAGAGAGATTGTCGGCACGAGCTGCTGCGCGATCTTGTACTCGTAGTCGATCCCGGGGATGGCTTCGCCGTTGAGGTAGTTGTCGATGTACTCCTGCACGAACGCCGCTGACTGTGTCTTGTCACGCTCGGCGAATGCGCGCTCGTAGCCGCGAAGCATGCTCTCCTTCTGGCGGTCGAGCTCCGACTGCAAGAAGCCGAACTGGTCGACGCGTCGCGCTTCCTCGAGCAGCGCCTGAAGTCCGCGCTCGATGCCGCCGTCCTTTACGCCCGCGCCGAGCGTGAAGGCGTCAGTGTTGCGGCCAATGAAGTTGCCTTTTGATCCGCCGGCGCCGAGGAACGGTGCGTCCGGCTTCTGAGAGATCTCCTCGAGCCGATCGTTGAACATTCCGAGATACAGACGCTCGGTGAGATCGCGACGATAGTCACCGACCGTCTTGGTCTTCTCGGTCGGCAGCTTGTAGATGACTTCGACGTCCGAGCCGGTCGCCTCTTTGTCGGACGCGATGGCGATGAGCGGCTGCTTGTTGCCTGGGACGTCCGGATACGTGCGCTTCGGGGGATTCACCGGCTTCGGAATTCCGGCGAAATGCTTTTTGATCTGCGCTTCCATCACAGCGGGCTCGAAATCGCCGACCGCGATGACCGCCTGCAAATCGGGGCGATACCAATTCGTGTAGAACGTGCGAAGACGCGCCGGCGTCGCCGACATGATGCTTTGGTCGTTGCCGATCGGGAGTCGGTCGGCGTAGAGCGAACCCTTGAGCGCGATCGGCAGCCATTGGTGAAGCATTCGATCGCCCGCCCCTTTCCCGAGACGCCACTCCTCGCGGACCACCGGACGCTCGTTGACGACCTCCGTCGAGTCGAACACCTGACCATGCGCCCAGTCTTCGAGAATCGTGAATGCTTGCTCGACGATGCGCGCCGTGTCGGTCGGGATGGGCAGGATGTACACGGTCTCGTCGAAGCCCGTGTAGGCGTTTAGATCCGCGCCGAACCGCACCCCAATGGACTGCAGGTACTTCACGAGATCGTTCTTCGCGAAGTGCTTCGTTCCGTTGAACGCCGTGTGTTCGACGAAATGCGCAAGACCGAGCTGGTCATTCGACTCGAGCGTCGAGCCGGCGTTGACGACGAGCCGAAGCTCGGCGCGCTTTTCCGGCTTCGCGTTTTTCCTGATGTAGTAGCGAATGCCGTTCGGCAAGGTCCCGATCTTCACCTTGGGATCCGTCGGAAGCGGAGTCGTCAGCGGAATCGGGGCCGTCGCGGCAGCTGCCGGCGCCTTTTTCTGAGCAAAAGCGGGCGCGGCTAGCACCAACGCGAGAACGGCGGAATTCAGAGTTCTGTGCATTCGCGGGACTGATTAGAGGGGTGGGCGCGGCCAGTCGACAAGTATGAGAGGGCGCCCCTCGGGCGGCAACGAATTTCTTACCCGCGCTCGCATCTCACGTTCGCGAATGCGGCGTGTGCCATCGATTGTCGCCGAATTGCTCGGAAAGCATCTGGAATCCATCCGCGTCATGCTGATCCGAGCGGAGGGTGCCCCCCAGGGTCCGGTTGCTCGGCATGGAAACTCGGGACAACTTCAGCGGCTCGTAAACGAACTTCCCCGAACCACAGTTGTGAGGACCGGTATGCGCCTTCGTTTCGCGGCGATTGCCTTGGCAACGCCCGCCTTCTCGATACTTGGCCAACAGCGCGCGATGACGGCGGCCGACTACGCCCGCGCGGAACGCTACATGAGCTACAACACGACGCCGTTGGTGACCGGCGCTCCCGTTCGACCCACCTGGATTTCGGACGATCGGTTCGTCTATCGTCGGTCGACGCCAGCCGGTGGCGGCGACGTCATGGTCGTCGATCCGGTCAAAGGAACCCGAACGCGGCTGTTGGATGATCCGAAGATTTCAGCCGCGGTCGCCACCGCTTTGGGGGCCGCCGCCGATGTGGTTCGACTCGCGTCGACGCAAAACGATCTCTCGGCCGACGGCCGCATGATCAACGTCTCGATCGGCGGGAAGACCGTGAGCTGCGACGTCGAGACGACGCGCTGCGGCGCCGCGGTCGATGACCGGGAGCGGCTGGGTGGCGGCGGCGGACGGGGCGGCCGAGGTGGTCGGGGCGGTGCTGGTGGCGCCGGCCGCGGGGCCGGACGCGCGCCGGAATCGCTCTCGCCCGACGGCAAGCGGGCCGTGTTCATTCGCGATTGGAATCTCTGGATGCGCGACGTCGCGACCAACCGCGAGATCCAACTCACGACGGACGGCGTCAAAGACTTCGGCTACGGCACGGACAACGCCGGCTGGGCATCGAGCGATCGCGCGGTGCTCGTCTGGTCTCCCGATTCGAAGAAGATCGCGACCTTCCAGCAGGACCAGCGAAACGTTGGCGAGCTGTATTTAGTGAATACTCAAGTCGGCCACCCGGAGCTGCGCGTGCAGAAGTATCCGCTCCCTGGCGACAGCGTCATCCCGATGATCCATCGCGTCATCATCGATGTCTCGAGCGACGCGCCGAAGATGGTTCGCGTTCAGCTCCCGCCCGATCCGCACCGCTCGACACTCTGCGACAACATTGCCTGTCGCGGCGGCGAGTGGTCCGACGTCGAATGGTATCCGGACGGCTCTCACCTCGCGTTCGTCTCGACCTCCCGTGATCACAAACACGAAGTCCTGCGCATTGCCGACGCGACGACGGGCGCCGTTCGGCAGGTGCTCGAGGAACGTGTCGCGACGCAATTCGAGTCCGGCAATGGCCGGGTGAATTGGCACGTCCTCCCGGCGTCGAACGAGGTGATTTGGTTCTCGGAACGCGACAACTGGGGCCAGCTCTACCTCTATGATTTGAACAGCGGTCAGCTCAAGCATCAGATCACGAGCGGCGAGGGCAACGTCACGCAGCTCCTCCGCATCGATCAAAAAACGCGGACGCTCTACTTCCAGGGGGTCGGAAAGGAGAGAGGACGCGACCCGTATTTCCGCCATTTTTATAAAATTGGAATGGACGGAAAGAATCTCACGCTGTTGACCCCGGAGAATGCCGACCACGACATCGGACTCTCGCCGTCCGGAAAATTCTTCGTCGACAACTACTCGCGCCCCGAAGTGCCGACGGTTTCGGTCGTTCGGAACGTCGACGGCAAGGGCATCGTCGAGCTCGAGAAGATGGATGTCTCCCGTCTCGCCGCTACGGGTTGGAAGCCGCCGATCCCGATCACGGTCAAAGCGCGCGACGGAAAGACCGATCTCTATGGCCTGATGTACACGCCGACGAATCTCGATTCGACGAAGAAGTACCCGATCATCAATCACATCTATCCGGGCCCGCAGACAGGCTCTGTCGGCGGTCGCTCCTTCAACGCGACGCGCGGCGACGCGCAGTCGCTCGCGGAGCTCGGCTTCGTCGTCGTCGAGATCGACGGAATGGGCACGCCTTGGCGCTCGAAGTCCTTCCACGACGCCTACTATGGCAACATGGGCGACAACACCCTGCCCGATCAGATCGCGGGCATGAAGGAGCTCGCGAGCCGCTACAAGTGGGTCGACCTCGATCGCGCCGGGATCTACGGACACTCCGGCGGCGGATTCGCGACGGCCGACGCGATGTTCCGTTATCCCGACTTCTTCAAGGTCGGCATCTCGGAATCGGGCAACCACGACAACCGAGTCTACGAAGACGACTGGGGCGAGCGGTATCAGGGCCTGGAAACCCGCGGACCGAACGGCGGGTCGAACTATGACGATGCGGCCAACCAAAATCTTGCGAAGAACCTCAAGGGCAAACTGCTGCTCGCGCACGGAACGATGGACAACAACGTGCCGCCGGTGAACACGATGCTCGTCGTCGATGCGTTGATCAAGGCGAACAAGGATTTCGATTTGCTGATGCTTCCCAACCAAGCGCACGGTTACGGAACAGAGTCGAACTACATGACGCGCCGCCGATGGGACTATTTCGTGAAGAACCTGCTGGGCATGGAGCCCCCGCCGAACTACGAGCTGGGCCCCAAGAACACGGGAAGAGTGACGCCCTAACAGGGTTGGGTTAGGGCACAAAGGACTGCTCTCGAACGCAGCGCCGCGCGCGAGGGGTCAGGACGAGGGCAGTCCTGACCCCTGGCCCCTACCCCCGAAAGTGCTTGCCCACCGAACACAAGCTATTAACTATTTAAGCGTTATGCCCCGCCAACACCGCTGACCGTGCCGAGAGCTGTTACGCTGACCCGACGCGAACTGGACATCATGTCCGTCCTCTGGAAACTCGGCGACGCAACCGTCGGCGAGATCCGCGACGGACTCTCCGACGATCTCGCCTATCCGACCGTCCAGACCATGCTGCGCGTCCTCGAGGCAAAAAAATTCGTCCGTCTTTCCAGCTTTCCAGCACATTGGGATCCTAAGCTTAGAATTCCACGTGGACAAGTTGTC
>JADMIO011305999.1_pt1 | contig 77779 bp, 70 predicted proteins | sample 8958161 | NCBI WGS metagenome assembly JADMIO01 (sample SAMN16585339, study PRJNA669376) | soil metagenome | isolation source: Crop rotation soil | place: USA: Cullars Rotation, Alabama | collected 2011
GCCGCGACTTCAAGTCACGTGAATTCCAAGCTTCGGATCCCACTGTGCTGGAAAGCCCTCGATATGGACTACGCTCGCCTGCTGGCGTCCCGCGTATACGCCTATGTCGAGCCCGCCCTAACCAGACTGTCGGGGGAGTTGGAGGAAACCAAGGCCGACCTAGACGAGCGCGCGCCGTTCCCCAAAAAGGTCGTTGCCGATCTTTACGCCGACTATCGAGCAACGATGTCTGCGCTGGCGATGGCGAAAGAGCTTATCGAGTGCCTGATCGACAACGATCCCGACGACGTTATCGCTGACGGCGGGATTGTTGTGATGGACCAGTGGCGAAAAGACGCGCGGTCCTTCCTGCATCGTTATGGCGCCCTTGAGCGCCAAGCACCGACCGACAGTCTGACCAGGGATACCCGACCATCACCGATCTGGAGCCTCCCCATGCTGACACCTGAAGCCCGCGCGCGGTTGGAGCATTGGGCGAGCACTGAGGTCAACGTCGATCCGAAGCTGAACTTGCCAGCCGATTACGACCCAACAATGCCCGTGCGGTTGTCAGACCTCCGCGCCGTCCTGGAGCATATCAAAGAGCTGGAGTTCCGCCTGGACCACATGAAAGAGCGAGCCGAAATCATGCGCGGGCATACGGAAGCGCAGATCAGATCGGCCGACACTCCGAAGGCGAAGTGGTATCTGAAAGCCACCTCCGGCCTGTTCGCCGAATGGATCGCACTCACCGACTTCCGCCGCGCCCACGCCCTGATCGGATCGGAGGGGTAGATGAAGATTGTCATCGACTGCGACCCGGAGCTTTACGATAGCGCGTGTATCCTCTTGAGCCGCGAAATGCGCGATTGGGAGCGCCGATACAGTAAGGTCGGCTGGGGCTGGATATATCCGCTGGGCGAAGGGACGTCATGTTTCGTCCGGCGCATAACGCACGGGCTTTCCCTCAAACAGACGGCCAAGAGCCAATGACCACGCCCCTCTGCCCCACCTGCCAAACCCGCTACCGCATCGTCATAGCCCAAAACACCCGCCCGAAGCTCCCTGGAACGAATACCCCCGACAAGCAGGTCTGGTGGGTTTGCGAGTGTACGGAGAAGGTGGGGGTGAAGGGTGGCTAGTCCTTCAGCGGTCGCCGTTAAGCACGCCGTCAAAGCCCTGCGGTCTGTGGGCGAAATCGTCACGGCTGTGGACTTCCGGCCCGATGGCTCGTTCCGCGTCTTGACCGTCGCGAACCAGGACGCCTCCGATGCCGCCGACCTGGATGGCGAGCTGGAGGCGTGGCGCAAGGCAAATGGCGATGGTTGACCTCAAGTCCGTCTATCGCGTCACGTCGAAGGGTAAGACCTACCTCTACGCCTGGAAGGGCAAGGGAGCGCCCAGGCTGCATGCTGAGGAAGGCACGAACGCTTTTATCGAGGAGCTAGCCGACGCTTTGGCGCCCCGCACCACGGGCGACAGAACGCGGCTGTCGGGCCTTTGCGCCATGTATCGCGCGTCGGACGAATGGAAGAAGCTCTCGCCCAAGACCCGCGAGAATTGGAGCCCTTGGCTGGACAAGATTCAGGAAAAGTTCGGCCCGCTTCGCCTCGCCCAATTCGACCGCCAATCGATTATTCAGGACGTGAAAGCGTGGCGCAACAAGTTCAAGGCCACGCCCCGATCCGCCGACGTTGCGATGCAGGTGTTTTCCCGCCTGCTGAACTTCGGAAAGGGCGAGGGCAAGCTATCACTCAACGTGGTTTCCGAGATTCCGCGGCTCTACACCGGCAACCGCTCGGCGATCATCTGGACGGATGAAGACCTCGCTGCGCTGGAGGCGGTCGCGCCGGCCGAAATCATGTGGGCGGTCAAGTTGGCGATCAACACCGGCCTGCGCCAAGGCGACCTTCTGCGCCTGCGCTGGTCGGACGTGAAGGAGAACGCCATCGCCGTGCGGACGGCCAAGACAGGCGCTGTGGCCTTCATCCCTATCCACGCCACCCTGAGAGCCACACTGAAGGACATTCCGAAGCGCGGGGACTTTGTGCTGACCAATCGCCTCAAGCGCGCCTGGGGAAGCGGCTTCGGCTCGTCATGGGGAGTGGCAGTCAAGGCGTCTAAGGTCGATAAGCACTTCCACGACCTACGCGGAACGGCGGCGACCAAGTTCTATCTGGCAGGCTGGAAGGTGCGTCAGATTGCCAGCGTCATGGGCTGGTCGGAGGATCAGGTGGACGCCATCCTGACCCGCTATGTGAACAGCAACGCCGTCGCCCTGGAGATGATTCGCCAGATGGACGAGAACGCCGCCCGAACGAAAGCGGAAAAACCGGGAGAAAAACCGGCCCGAAAAGCCGCTAAGGAAAAGATCAAAAAGGCTATATAAATCAATTGGTCGGGGCGGCAAGATTCGAACTTGCGACCCTCTGCTCCCAAAGCAGATGCGCTACCAGGCTGCGCTACGCCCCGATCAGCGGGCCTCATGCCACGGCGCGCCTGCTGCGGCAACGGCCTGCTTGCGGACGCCTCGATCCCGACTAATGTCCCGCTTCATGAAAATGATCGCCCTTCTACTGGTCGCCGCTCTTGCCTCCTGTGGCGCCCAACAGCCCGCCTCGCAGGCTCCGACGCCGCCCCCAGCGGTGACGCGCTATGGCTACCAGATCATCCATGCCTATCCGCACGACCCACAGGCCTTCACCGAAGGGCTGCTCTACCGCGACGGCGTTCTTTATGAGAGCACGGGCCTCGTCGGCCGCAGCTCTGTTCGCAAGGTCAACCTGGAGACCGGCGAGGTCCTGCAGCACAAGGATGTCCCTACCTATTTCGGCGAAGGCATCGTCGACTGGAATGATCAGCTGGTGCAACTCACCTGGCAAACCCAAATCGGGTTCGTCTACGACCTAGCCACCTTCGAGACGAAACGTCAGTGGTCCTACGTCGGCGAGGGCTGGAGCCTGACGCGAAACGACAAGTTTCTGGTGATGAGCGACGGCACCGCCGACATCCGCTTCCTCAACCCAGAAACGCTGCAGGAAGACCACCGGATCACCGTCACCCTCAACGGAACGGCGGTGACACAACTCAACGAGCTGGAATGGATCAAGGGCGAGATCTGGGCCAACGTCTGGCAGACCAACTTCATCCTTCGCATCAACCCGGCCAGCGGCCATGTCGTCGGCATCATCGATCTCACCGGCCTATTGTCCGACGCGGACCGCGGCGGCCGCACGGTCGATGTCTTGAACGGCATCGCCTACGACGCCAAAACCGACCGCGTCTTCGTCACCGGCAAGCTGTGGCCCAAGCTTTACGAGATCAAGCTCGTCCCCCGCACGCCGACGCCCGCTTCCTAAGAGCCTCGCCATCCCTTAAGACGACGCAATGCGCATGGAGAGCACAGCGATCAGACCTGTTCTAGCCGCCGTTCTGGCGGCTGGTGCCGCCGGCTGTTCCAATCTCGCCAGCTTTTCGATGGGCGAACTGCCTGTGCCCGCAGGCTCGCCCGTGGCGGTGGCGGCCCTCCAGGCCGTCCGTAACCCGGGCCCCTACCCCACCTTTGCCGGAATCCCGGAATTGGCGGAGGGCGAGACCGCGCCAACCCCCATCGCCGCCGCGCCCCTAGACGACCGCGACCAGCGCATCCAGCAGGCCAAGGCCGCCTTGGCGGCCATTCCCCCTGGGGTGCCCGGCGAGGCCGAAGCCTTCGCTGCGCAGCTCCAGTCGACGTTTAATGGCCTGACGCCGGTCACCGACGCTGAACTTGCCGATATGGAAGCCTTTATCCGCCAGGCGCGCGCGCGAGCTACACCGCCTCCGCCGCCGTCCTAGGCGCGCCGGAGGCCGATTCGCTTGCCACTCGCATGGATTTGACGCCCGCGCCGGGCTATCCATGATTCCGCAATTCCTGACCGTAAGGCCCCAAGGGAGGGGCCGAGATCATGACACCTGAATTCCATCGTATCCGCCGTCTGCCGCCCTATGTCTTCGAAGAGGTCAACCGCCTCAAGGCAAAGCTGCGTGGTCAGGGCATCGACATCATCGATTTCGGCATGGGCAATCCCGACATGCCGACCCCCAAGCACATCGTTGACAAGCTGTGTGAAACAGCCCGCGACCCTAAAGCCGGCCGCTATGCGACCTCCAAGGGCATCACCGGGCTGCGCAAGGCCATGGCGGGCTATTACAACCGCCGTTTTGGCGTGAAGCTCAATCCCGAAACCGAAGTTATCGCGACCCTCGGCTCGAAAGAGGGCTTCGCCAATCTCGCCCAGGCTCTCACCGCGCCGGGCGACACGGTCATCTGCCCCAACCCGGCCTACCCTATCCACGCCTATGGTTTCATCATGGCCGGCGGCGTCATCCGCCATGTTCCGGCCCTGTCGCCCGAGGAATATTTGGCCGGCATCGACAAGGCGATCCGCCATTCGGCGCCGCCCCCGTCGGTGCTGATTCTGTCCTATCCCTCCAACCCCACGGCTCAGTGGGTCGATCTGGATTTCTATAAGGAAGCCGTGCGCTTGGCGAAGAAGCACGAGCTGCTGATCCTGTCAGACGTCGCCTATTCCGAAATCTATTTCGACAACAACCCGCCCCCTTCGGTGCTTCAGGTTGAAGGTGCCAAGGAGATCGCGGTCGAGATCAACTCCCTATCCAAGACCTACGCCATGGCCGGCTGGCGCGTCGGCATGGTGGTGGGCAACGCCCGCATTTGCGCGGCCCTGGCGCGGGTAAAGTCCTATCTGGACTACGGCGCCTATATTCCGATCCAGGTGGCGGCCGCCGCCGCCCTCAACGGACCGCAAGACTGCGTCGATGAGATTCGCGCGATCTATAAAGGCCGGCGGGACACACTCGTCTCGTCCATGAAGCGCGCCGGTTGGGACATTCCCTCGCCGCCGGCTTCGATGTTCGCCTGGGCGCCGATCCCCGACCAGTTCAAGGAAGCGGGCTCGTTGCTGTTCGCCAAACTCTTGATGGAAGAAGCCGAAGTCGCGGTCGCCCCCGGTATCGGGTTCGGCGAATATGGCGAAGGTTATGTCCGGATCGGCCTGGTGGAAAACGAACAGCGCATCCGTCAGGCCGCGCGCAACGTGAAGAAATTCCTCGACCGCTCGGGACAGATTCTAAGCCGCGTCCGAGACGAGATTCCGCAAGGCGTCTAAGGCTTTGCCTTAGGGCGCGACGACCATGCAGGTCACCCGACCGGCTTGCAGCGTCGCGCACGCCTGGCGGGCGGTTTCGGCGGTGAAGCCGGTGTATTGGGCTCGGAAGAACCCGTTCACAGCATCGCCCACACTCGCTTGAACGTCGGCAAAGACACTGGAGAAACGCCGGCCCACGTCGGCCAGTTGGGTTTGCGCCTCCGACTTCTTACGGAAAGCGCCAACCTGAACGATATAGTCGCCCCGGGGCGCATCGATATCCGAATCGCCCTCGCCTTCGTCGGTTTCGTACGAGGCCAACTGCACCGCGCTGTTGGCGGCCGGGGTCGGCGTATAACGGCCGGGGTCGAATTCCGACTGGGTCGAAGCTAGCTGTTCGCCCTGATCGCGACGGGCGCCGATATCGAACCCGACAGTAAGCAGCCGCTGGACCTCATTGTCGCGGGTCGGGTTGGAGGTTCCCCCGAGTAAGACGGCGATCAGCCGGTGACCGTTCCGCGTCGCCGAGGCCGCCAGATTATAGCCCGAGGCGTTGGTGAAGCCGGTCTTCAGCCCATCGACGCCCTGCATAGTGCGCAGCAGATTGTTGTGGTTGTTCATGGTCACGCCGGCGTACCGGAAGCTGTTCTGACCGAAATAGTGATAATACTGCGGGAAGTTCGTCATGACGGCGCGGGACAGGATCGCTACGTCGCGGGCGCTGGAGACCTGGCGGCTGTCCGGCAAGCCCGACGCGTTAACGAAGCGGGTATTGTTCATCCCGAGTTCCTGAGCCTTCAGGCTCATCATCGCGGCGAAGCGCGACTCCGTCCCCCCCAGGTGCTCGGCCATGGCCACGGCGACGTCATTGGCTGACTTGATGGTCATGGCCTGGATCGCCTCGTCCACCGACAGTGTCCGTCCGGCGGCCAATCCCAGCTTCGTCGGCTGTTGGCTCGCCGCGTGGCGCGACATGACGATCTGGTCCGTCAGCTTAAGACGTCCTGCGGCCAAGGCCTCGAACGTCAGATAGAGCGTCATCACCTTGCTGATGGAAGCCGGGTAACGGGGGCTGTCGGCGCGCCGGGCGTAGAGCACCTCACCGGTCTCGGCGTCGATGACCACGGCAGCATATTTGGAGGCGGAGGCGCCGTTGTACTGGGCTTGCGCCGTCATCGGCAGGCTGACCATCGCGAGAAAGGCCAGCAGGAACGCGAAGAGCGCGCTCGACGAGCGACGAAACGTTTTTACCATACCCAGTCCGACACCACTCTGACGAAGCCCCGCAGCTTCATTTTTGCGAGGAATATCATCTCGTGTTCCCATTTCCCCAAAGTAAACAACTGGTGAGCGGCAACCGCTTTATGGGCGACAGATTGCCACACGAATGGGGGAAAGGAAATTTTTTGTGCACCGCACAATATTTCCTTGCGAGGGTCAACAGATTGGCATATAAGGAAAATATAGCAGATATTCAGTACCAAAGCCTAAAGCCTAGCTGCAGTGCGATAGGCGCTTGATCATTCCTCCAGGAGAACCCCACATGGCCAAGACCGCCGACACGCTGAAAAGCACGATGGACCAATTCACCACCGCCGGGAACCAAGCCTTCAAAGACGGCGTGGAAAAATCCCTCGGTGCGCTGAACGAGCTTAACGCTCAGTCCAAGCAGAACCTCGAAGCCGTGGTGGCGTCCGTCACCGCCGCCACCAAGGGCGCCGAAAGCCTCGGCGCCCAGGCCATCGCCTACTCCAAGAAAGCCGTGGAAGACAGCGCCGCGGCGGCTCAAAGCCTTTCGGCCGCCAAGAGCCTTCAAGAAGTCGTTGAGCTCCAGACCGCCTGGACCAAGTCGGCGATCGAGTCCTACCTTGCTGAAATGAACCGCGCTTCCGAGACGGTCTCGGCCTCGGTGAAGGAATTCTTCGTCCCGCTGAACAGCCGGATGACCGCGACCATGGAAAAGCTCCAGGCCGTCCGCTAGTCCACCGACGAATTCTAGAAAAAGCCCGGGCGCTAACCCGGGCTTTTTTGCGCCTGCGTCCTATCCATCGGTCGCCAGCCTTCCGGGTACAGCATCTCGAGGGGGTCGAACTTGGCCTTATATTCCATCTTTCCGCTGCCCCGGACCCAATAGCCCAGATAGATATGGTCCGCCCGCTCAAGCTGGGCGCGCGCCACGTGGTCCAGGATGATAAAAGATCCCAGGCTGCGCCGGGTCTGCGACGGATCGAAGAAGCTGTAGACCAGCGAATAGCCATCGTTCAGCGTGTCGACCAGCACGCAGGCGACCAGCGCGCCCGCGCCGCCCTCGTCCGGCATGCGGTATTCAACGATGTGGGTCTTCACCGCGGTGTCCTCGACCATGGCCACGTAGTCGGGCCAGGCCATGCCCGCCATGCCGCCCGAAGCGTGCCGGGCATCGAGATAACGACGAAGCAGTTCGAACTGCTCCGGCGTCGCATGGGCGGGTGCGCGTCGGGCAATCAGGTCGGCGTTACGATCGGAAATGCGGCGCTCCGAGCGGGACAGTTTGTAGTCCTGCACCGGAATGCGGACAGAAACGCAGGCGTCGCAGGCCGGACAGGCGGGACGATAGGCGATATTTTGCGAGCGCCGAAAGCCGCCAAGCGTCAGGGCGTCGTTGACCGCGGCGCCCTCAGTCAGCGGCAAATGGGTGAATACCTTCCGCTCAAGATGGCCCGGCAAATAGGGGCAGGCTTGCGGTGCGGTCATGAAGAACCGCAGTTCGCGCGAGGGGAAGAGCTGGCTCACCCCTCGATTAGGTCAAAGAGTCGGGCGCGCCGCAAGTCCATCCGTTACAGGGTGTGGTCAGGCGGCAGCACCGGCTTGTCGCGCAGCAACAGAATGCTGATCCGTCGGTTGCCGGCCAGTTGCGGGTCGTCGGGATAGAGCGGGTCGGAATTGGCCTTCCCCATGACGCCGTCCCAGCGATCGGGGTTGACGCCCGCCTGCTCCATGATCCGCCGGGCCGCGTCGGCGCGATTTGCCGATAGGGTCCAATCAGAATTGGTGGTCCGTAAGCTGTCGCCGACGCTGGTGTGACCGGAAATCCGGACGCGGTTGGGCAGAGCGTTGATGGTCTTGGCGACCGAGCGCAGCAGCAGTTCCACTCGCGGCAGCGGCCGGGCGGAATTGTTTTCGAACATCGAGCGGCCTTCCTGATCAACCAGCTGGATAAGCAGGCCGTCGGGCGTGATCTCCATCTGAACTTGTTTAGAAAGTTCAGCCAGTTCGGGCATGGACTGCAAGGCCTGGCGTATCGACTGGGCAGCGCTCTGGAACGCCTGCTCCTCGCGCTTCTGCAGCGCCGCGTCCAGCTCAGAGTCGCTGGCCGACGCCATATCGCTGCGGCCGTCGTCGGTAGGATTGGGGCTTTCCGGAGCGAGGTTTTCAATCACCGACATCGAACCGGCGCCCTCGACGCCATCGTCGCCGAGCGCCGTACCGGCCAGAATGCCGCCCGAGCCGCTGCTGGTCGCCGATACGGAGGCCGGCGCAAAATAGTCGGCGATGCCGCGCTTTTGCTCGGGGCTGGTCGTATTGATGAGCCACATCAACAGGAAGAACGCCATCATGGCGGTCACGAAGTCGGCGTAGGCGACCTTCCAGGCGCCGCCGTGGTGGCCGGCGGCGACGACCTTTTTGACCTTCTTGATCGTGACCGACGCTTCGCCGAGCGACATCTTTTACCCCCGCCAGATACAGGCCGGAGATTCGCCGCCACCGGTTAAGATGCCGTTTAGGATATCAGGATCAGGCCCGTCTTAAGTCAGGCCAAGGCCCGGTTCGGGCTAGCAGTTGACCAGTTTTTTCTTCATCCGCACTTCGCGCAGCGTACAGCTCCACGAGGCCATGACGATCGAGTGGGTGTGGACGAATCCGCCTTCATGACGCACGCCGTCCAACATCGCGCCCTTGGTGACGCCGGTGGCGGCGAAAATCGCCTCGTCGCGGACGATTTCATTGAGCGAATACTTCTTGTCGAATTCGGTGATCCCCAGACGCGTGGCGCGGGCCTTTTCGTCGGCGTTGCGAAACACGAGACGCCCCTGAAACTGGCCGCCCACGCACTTCAGCGCCGCGCAGGCCAGAACGCCTTCGGGGGCGCCGCCCTGGCCGATGTACATATCGATGCCGGTGGAAGGATCGGTCGTGTGGATCACGCCGGCCACGTCCCCGTCGGTGATCAGATAGATGCGCGCATCGACGCTGCGCAGCGATTCGATGATCTCGGCATGACGCGGGCGATCCAGCACGCAGACGGTGACTTCCGAGGTGCTGCAACCGCGGGCCGCGGCGATGGCGCGCACATTGTCTGCAGCGCTCTTGTCCAGGTCGATCACGCCAACAGGCAGACCAGGACCGCAGGCGATCTTGTCCATATAGGTGTCGGGCGCGTTCAGCAGCGTGCCGTGCGGGGCCCAGGCCATGACGGCCAGCGCGTTCGGCATCGCCTTGGCCGTCAGCGTAGTGCCTTCCAGCGGATCGAGCGCGATGTCGATCTTGGGGCCTTTGCCCGAACCCACCTTCTCGCCGATGTAGAGCATCGGCGCCTCGTCGCGCTCGCCCTCGCCAATGACGATGACGCCGTTGACGTCGAGGTTGTTCAACGCGTTGCGCATGGCGTCGACCGCAACCTGGTCGGCGTTCTTCTCGTGACCGCGCCCGATCAGGTGCCAAGCGGCGGTGGCGGCGGCTTCGGTGACGCGCACGGCTTCCAGAACCAGGGTGCGGTCAAAATCGGACTTAGCCATCGGTGGGCGGACTCCCCATGAATCAGATGCGGCCGTTCGGCCGGCGTTGTTATGCCCGGACTATCCGGAAAAGGCGCGGCTTTTCGAGGACCTGCGGCAAGGCCTCCAGCCGCTTGGCCGCCGCGATGATCTTGGTCTCGACCGTCTCGTGCGTTGTCAGCACGATTGGCGTCCAGGCCTCGTCCTCCACGGGTTTCTGCAGGAAGCTGTCGATCGAGACGCCTTCTTCCGCCAGGGTTTCGGTCACGGCCGCCAAGACGCCGGCCTCGTCCTTCACCATCAAACGCAGATAGGCGCGCGCCTGACGATGCGACGCGTCAACGGCTCCAGGCGCTTTCAGTTGCGTGGCGGGCTTTTGGAAAACCGGCCGGACTGCGCCGGTCATGATGTCGGCGATGTCGGCGCAGCAGGCCGCCGCCGTCGGGCCCTCGCCCGCGCCGGGACCTTGGATGAAGATGCGCGGTATGCGAACGCCTTGAATGAACAGCGCATTGGTCGCTCCCACCGTCTGGCTCAGCGGATGGGCGAGCGGCGCCAAGGCCGGGTGCACCCGGACCGAGACGCCGCCCTCGCCCAGCTCGGCCGAAGCGGTCAGGCGGATGCGGTAGCCCAGTTCGCGGGCGAAGCGGATGTCGATCAGATCGACGCCATCCACCCCCTCGATCTCGGCGGCCGGATAGTTCGGAGCGCCGCCGAACGCCAGGGCGGCAAGAATGCAGATCTTGTGAGCGGCGTCGAAGCCGCCGATGTCCATGGTCGGATCGGCCTCGGCATAGCCTTTCGCCTGAGCTTCGCTCAGCACATCGGCGAAGGCGCGCTCGCGGCTTTCCATCTCGGTCAGGATGTAGTTGCAGGTGCCGTTCAAAATGCCGGCGACCGAGACCACATCGTCGCCGACCATCGCCTCGCGCAGCATTTTCACCGCCGGCGTGCCGCCCATGACGGCGGCCTCGAACAGCAAGGGCGCATTGTTGGCTTCGGCCAGAGCCGCCAATTCGGCGCCGTGTTCGGCGATCAGAGCTTTGTTGGCGGTAACCACCGGCTTGCCCATCGACAGGGCGGCCTCGACGCTGGCCTTGGCCGGACCGTCGGATCCGCCGACCAGCTCGACAAAGATGTCGGTGTCGGGCGAGCGCGCCAGTTGAACCGGGTCGTCGAACCAGGCGAAGCCGCTGATGTCAAAGTCGCGCGGACGCGAACGCGAACGGGCCGAAACGCCCGTCACCACCGCGCGGTCGCCGACCGGCGCGAAATCCGGTCTCTCCGCCAGAAACTTGATAAGGCCGCCGCCTACCGTTCCCAGCCCCGCGACGCCGATTTTCCAGACCTTGCTCATGGGAGGGGGCGGTAGCATTCCTCGCGCCGGAATGCACGCCGTTGATCGCGGGATTTTCGCTCAGCAGACATCGCAAATCAGCCCTTCAGCAGACGATCACGGGCGGCGTTCAGCTGCGCCGCCAGGCCCGGTGCGCCGCCCTGATCGGGATGGACGCGTTTCATCAGCCGCGAATAGGCGGCCTGAATCTCAGCGCGGGTAGCGCCCTCCTTGACACCGAGGGTGGCTCGCGCCTCGGTCAAGGTCATACGATTTCGCTCGGCCGGCGGCGCGGCGCGTTCGCGCTGGGACTGACGCGGAAACCGGGCGGAGACCGCCATCCAGATTCCAAGGACGAGCAGAACGATCGTCACCGGCCATTCCCGCCGAAGCAGCGCGTAAGCGGCTCCAGCAAAGGCGAACAAGGCGCCCATGGCCGATCCGATGCGCCAGGTCGGCAGCTTCAACGGCGAGCGGGCGCCGAACACCATCAACAGCAAGACGAGGACTGCGCCGATCAGCAGATAGCTCATGCTGGCGTCATCGCCCAAATCGGGCCGGTCGCCAAGCCAGATGCGCGCGCCGCCAATCTGGGTTAAGCGCAGGATCGATGGATCACGCCCTTCCCACAGTCCGCACCGTCGCCGATCTTCGCGCCCAGGTCGCCGCCTGGCGCGAGGCCGGCCTGACGGTCGCCATGGTTCCAACCATGGGCGCGCTGCACGAAGGCCACCTATCGTTGGTCGAACTGGGCTTGCGCGAAGCTGACCGTGTGGTCGCCAGCGTTTTCGTCAATCCGACCCAATTCGCCCCGAACGAAGACTTCGACGCCTATCCACGCAACGAAGCGCGCGACGCCAGCCTGCTACAAGGCGCCGGATGCCACCTGCTTTATGCGCCGACCGTCAGCGAGATGTATCGGCCGGGCTTTGCCACCACCGTGACCGTCGGCGGCGTTTCGGAACCTCTGGATGGCCAGGCGCGGCCCCACCATTTCGCCGGCGTTGCGACGGTGGTCTCCAAGCTCTTGCTCCAGTGCGGACCCGACATGGCGATCTTCGGCGAGAAGGACTATCAGCAGCTTCAGGTCATCCGCCGGCTGGTCACCGATCTCGACATTCCGGTGCGTATCGTCGGCGCCCGGACCCGCCGGGCCCCTGACGGTTTGGCGCTGTCGTCGCGCAACGCCTATCTCACCGACAATGAGCGCGCGATCGCGCCGGTGCTTTACGAGGTGCTCGCCGAGGTCGCTCGCGCGATCGACGGCGGCGGGGCGGTGGAGACAGCTGAAAAGGCCGCCCTCGATCGCCTAAAGCAGGCTGGCTTTGGCCCGATCGACTATGTCGAAGTCAGGGGCGCCGACGACCTAGGGCGGCTAGGGCCAGGTCCCACGTCAGGGCCAGCGCGCGTCCTTGCGGCGGCCTGGCTGGGCAAGACGCGCTTGATCGACAATATCGCCGTCTGATCACCAGGCCCCCAGCGCCCGCAGCTGGGCGGCCAATTCGCTGGGCACACCCTCGCCCCCCGAGCTTTCCAGATCCGGCGGCGCATCGGCGGCCGTCAGGTAGCGCCAACCCTGAAACGCGCGGCGCGGCTGAGGCGCAGTCAGCACCGCCGTTCGGTCGAGTTCGATCTCGCATCGCGTGGCCGCCCCCTCGCCCCGCGTGCGGATATCCAAGACGGCCTGGCGCACCAAAACCTGGCCCTTGATCACCCAGAACAGCGAGCCGCCATCAAGAATTTCCTCCCGTCGCTTAGGAGTCATGCGCGTGTGGACAATGGGCCGCTCGCTCCGCACCCAGTCCTTTAGCTCTCCAACTTCGGAGACCCCGACGCACAGTTTGATCAGATGCAAGCCCATACTCTAACGCGTTCTATCCTCTCGCCAAATCCGGCGGCTCAGCCTAGGTTGCCGCCGTGACCGTTCTGCCCGACAGTGTGAAGGACAGCGCCCTATCACGCCTGTTTACGGGCGAGCAGGCCCTGCCTGAAGCAAAACTGATCGAGTTGCCTGGGGGCGAACATCTTTTCGATGTGGGCGACCCCGCCGACCATATCTATTTCCTGCGCACCGGCCGCCTCGGCGCCATCCATCGCATCGAAGGCGAAGAACCCCGGTTCCTGGGCGTTATCCGCCCCGGCGAGCCGGCCGGCGAAATGGCGGTCATCGGCGGCACGCTCCATAGCGCGACCGTGGTGGCGCTGCGGGACTCCGAGGTCATCGCAATTCCCACCGACGTGTTCTTCGCGGCGGTAAAACAAAAGCCCGAAGTCTTGATCGAAATCTCCCGCCTGATGATTCATCGGGCCCGGACCACGGGGGAGCGCGCGCCCGCCGGCGAGCCCAGCGTCTTCGGCGTGGTGGCGGTCAACGAAAACCAGCTCGTTCGCGAGTTCTGCGAACAGGTGGCGGACGCCATCGAAACCCTCGGCTACAGCGCCGTTGTCGTCGGACACGAAGTTCTTGCCGCATCGCCCGACTGGTACGCCAATGTCGAGTCCAACCACGACTTCATCATCTACGCCGCCGAGTTCGACGACCTGGGCTGGCGCCAACTGGTCGGCCGGCAAGTCGACCGACTGTTTCTTCTCGGCCGAGACACTTTCGATCCGCCGCAGCGGCTGGAGACCTATGCGTCCGAGCCGCTGAAAAACCAGAACCTGGTTGACCTCGTGCTCCTGCACGAGCCCTACAAGACCCGGCCGACGGGGACCGAAGCGTGGTTGAACGCCACAGGGGTTTCGCGCGTCTTCCATCTCAGGCGCGGAGATAGCGGCGACATCGCCCGGCTGGCCCGTGTTATCTGCGGCGCCTCGGTCGGGCTGGTTCTGTCGGGCGGCGGCGCGCGGGCCTATGCCCACATCGGCGCGGTGCGGGCCTTGCGCGAAGCCGGCGTGCCGCTCGATTTCGTGGGCGGCTCTTCCATGGGCGCGGTGGTGGCGGCAGGCGTCGCCATGCGCTGGAACGACGACGAAATGGAACAGCGCGTACGCGCAGCTTTCGTGGACTCGAGCCCGCTTGACGATGTCGCCCTGCCGCTGATCGCCATGACCCGCGGCGAAAAGGTTCGTCAGCGACTGGCCGAAAATTTCGGCGAAGTCCGAATCGAAGATCTCTGGCTGCCGTTTTTCTGCATCTCGTCCAACCTGACGTCCGGCGCCTACCAGTTGCACCGGCGCGGATCGTTGCGCGAAGCGCTGCGCGCCTCGATCTCGCTGCCCGGCGTCATGCCGCCCGTCACCCGCGACGGCAATGTGCTGGTGGACGGGGCGGTGATGAAGAACTTCCCGGCCGATATCATGCGCACACTGCATCTGGGTGCGATCATCGGCGTCGATGTCACGCGCGGCCGCAGCATCACGGCCGACGACGTGCGGCCTCAAACCATCTGGCGCTGGATCCTTTCGGGCGATTGGCGGCGCGGTCCGCCCATCGTCTCGCTGCTCATGCGCGCCGCCACGGTCTCAACCGGCCGCGACATGGCCGCAAGCCGCGAGGCGACCGATCTGCTCATCACCCCCTCGGTCGAAGGCGTTGAAATCCGCAACTGGCGAGCCTTCGAGCCCGCGGTGGAGTCCGGCTATCGCGCGACCAAGGAGGCCCTGGCGCAATTAAAAAGACCGATTACCGACCTTCGCCGCCGCGTTCCCATCGCCGAGCTGAAAGCGCGGGCCGAGGCTTTGAAGCTGGTATGACGCAACTTCTGCGGACCGCCCCCTAGGCAAACCGGGCCTCAGCCTCCATCTTGGGGTTTCTGTTCAACAACTGAAAGGAGGTGATCCAGTGTCTGTCAACCAAATGGCGTACCCCACTGTTTCTCTTCGCTTTTCGAAAGTCACTTTCGAGAGTTAGGAGCTGTACTGCAGGCTATATAGCCAAGGTTGCCCGCCGCCCCCCGGTTTCTTAGCCACCGGGGGGGGGCCAGGATGGAGCGCTATCGCAGCTAGAAAAGATGTCGAATTAGGCTTTCTCGGTCGCCTCATTTCGTCGATCAAAGGGCACTCATCAATTATTTTTAGGTTCGATGCGTCCGATAATCGGGATCGCCTCGCCGGAAGAGCGGTCGCACGTCGCGATCGAGTGATCACCAGAGTGCGAGCACCAGCTCGAAAAATTCAATTGGACTGCGCGCGCACTTTAGCTCGCAAACCATAGAACGGCAAAGCCTTCCAGACCAAAAGCGGCACCCTTAGGATCAGATGGAGCCATCCAAGGCCCCTCGGAAGGCGCAAAATCAGCCTATCCTCTACGGGCGCATACTGCTCACCTATCCATAGGCGTATAAGTTTCGGATCGCTCGCGAGGAACAGGCCAGCAAATCGTTCTCCGAATTGGAACATCAGCGCCCGCGCAATCGGGTTCTTCCTGGTTCCCGAATTCATGGCTACCAGAGAAAGGCCCATCAAAATTCTAATTCTAAGACTAACACGCCGAGGCAAGTCATCGGGTAGGCGTGAGGAGAAAAGCCTTGAGGATAGGCGCATAGCGACCTCCATCGCTGTTCTCGCAGGCTGAGCCATTGTCTCACGCCAATATCCGTTCGCGGCGTCGGGTCGGTGGTTAAGCAGCGCACCGATATCCGCCAGCCACTTGAGTCTTTTCCATGCATGGGTGGTGCCGTGGATGCATAGGTAGATAAACTGGTCACTATTCGATAGTGTCGTAATCGCTCGGTCCTTTGCAATTTCAACGCTGTCCCACTGAGTGGGGTCAGGCGTTTCGAAAAGCCCTGCACGGCTGGTAAGCCTCCAATGAAGCTCCACGCACACACGCTTGTCAGGGTGATAAAACCCACTGTCTTTGGACCATCTCCGAAATCTTTCGATCTCCTCATTCGTTAGGCCGAGGGGAGGAAAGATTCGATGATATCCGCAATTTTCCATCACCGACCAGGCTGCCGGAACGTCCTCCGGCGCGACGAGCAAATCGATGTCTTTGCTGTGACGTAAGCTCAAGTTGCTAAAGGCAGTGTGAGCGACCGCCGCCCCCTTAAGAAAGGCGACGGGAATCCTGCATGCGGCGAACGATTGTTGCAATTGATAGGTCTCGCCGGCACTGCGCAGCGCCGCTATCGCAATATCTCTGGCTTGCTGCAAAACGGCGGAGGGGACAGCGCTTCCAGCCCGCCTTAGCGCGGCCTCGGCTATCCCACCAATTCGATTATAGTCAGTGATTTGAGTGAACAGATCCCAGTCGATGCCGGCCGCCACAGCCTTCCTAATCGCCTGATTTTGGTCTTCTGTCGGAGGCCAAGCCGCACAGGCGACGGCAAGCTGGAACTCTGGCCTGCCCTTCCCGGTGTGAGCCAGGGTCTTCTTAGCAGAACCTCCATCCGCCTCAATCGCATAGCTACGTTGCCGTCGAATCGGGCGCAGGGGCTGATTCTCGCCTGGCCCCTTTGTTACTGAGCGCATCGGAATGAAACATGCCACTGGTGCAAACCGGTCGAACCCTGAGCCGCCTGAAATGGCGACCGATCCACAACATACCCAGGCATGCATCACCAGATGGTTGCCCCTCTCATCAGAGGCCTCGAGGGCGCCGCCAAAATGCATCGCGTAAGGAATCCGATAAAATCGACACATACGATAGGCGAGAAGCGCCTGTGGCAAGCAGTTCGAGCGGAACGGCGCGAATCGCACAACGAGTGCAACGGTTTGCCGGATCATCCTAGCCCTTCGCTCCTGGGCGGGCGTTGCTAACGGCACATAAGCAACGGCCCCGACATTTCGTCCTAAGCCGCCAGCCAAACGCCGAAATGAGGCAAGCCTAATCCACCAGTTTAAGGCTCCCATGTAAAACCAAGCGGGAACAAACCAAAGCCTAACCTCTAAAGGTAGGTGAAAGAAGGTCCGTATCCGTCTGGGTAGAGATGTCAGCAATCGGATGACTTCCTACCTGCCGAAGAACACATGCTGCATCGCCCGGCGCCGGAGGCAACCTTGCCCATCGCTGCACCGGTCGAATGTTGCGCTCCGGGTGAGCGACTGGCAAGTTGGCTGAAGGAACGACGTGCGCATAAAGAAGGTTAGATTGCCATGCTTGCGGAAGCCGAACACGTCACCGTATCCCGGAGAGAATACCTCTGGGAGGCCACTATCGGTGACGAAATGATTGGTCTCCAAATTGAAAAGGGTAATTGCTACGGCTTTAACGCGACTGCCTATCGGATCTGGCAGCTCCTGGAGAAGCCTTCTACACTCGCCGAAATTTGCGACGCTTTGAGGACCGAATATGCGGTCGATCCAGCGAAGTGCGAGCAAGAGGTCCGACGGATGTTCCACGAACTTGCGCAGGACGGCATCGTCTCGTTATCCGTCGGATCCTGACGACAGGTTGCCGCACGTTATGAAAGTCTCCACAAAATCGACTGCCTCATTAATACGTTCAGCGTCGCGCGGTCGATAAAAACTGAATACCGGAACTTTTTTCGCTAGATTCACGCAAGATTCGAAATGACTTGCACGATTGCCCACAAGAGAGAGGAATTGGCCTCGGTATGTGTTGGCAACCGCCAGCGCAACCGCCGCTTGTCCGCTCAGCGGCTTAATAGAAATGGCGGGTTTATCGTGCAGGCTGAATATGCCGCGAAGTGGATAGGCAGCTGTGGGCGCGCCTGGGGCGGCTCCAAATGAATATTTGTCTACGCCTGCGAAGGCCTGCTCATAGTTTCGCACCGCCCGTCCGGTTCGTTCAATCGCGTCGCGCCATAGCCTAATCCGAGGCACTCCTGGGGTCACGCTGAACCCTGCCGGGCCCGTAGCAATTGCACAAACATCGTCGGCAAGGACGAGGTAGCCCCGATCGTGAAAGGCAAGCGCAAGCGTGGATTTCCCCGCACCGGACGGGCCCAAGAATGCAAACGCCGAACCCCCAACCACCACGGCATTGGCGTGCAGTGGCAAGATCCCGCGTTGAAGGAGGACCACACTCATGGCGGACCCTAGGAGAAACAATCGAATGTTGGCCTCGCCGGCATCCGGCGCGGCGTCAATGACGACAGAGCGTCCCTCAGTGATGAGGTAACGCCCTACGCCCGGCACCTCCAGGACCGGCCCCTCGGAACCTATTCGCAGCCCTGCGATGGATCTGCCAGGGAGCGGCGCTACGGATCCAAACCGGATATCGACGTCACAGCCTTCGGTCGCCGGCCAAGCTACCAGCTCCGGCAAAGCGATCGCTGAAGACAGGACGAGATCAAACAACCGGTAGAAGGACTGGGTCACGCCTTCGTATGGTTCTGTTCCGACGCTTTTCCAACCCTCATAGTAGAAAGAAGCGTTTGGTTGTTCCCTAATGTCAGGGGTTTTCGACGCGATGGACGAAATATCCTACCGAAAGGGCCCGGAAAAGAGCTGAGCGGTAAACTTGATCCGCCCCTGAGGGTGTCTTAGTCGTGGACAGATGATGGGCCGCCTCAGCCATCCTTTTTGTGGCGAGCAGCTCAGTGACAGCTGGCGTAGTCGCAATTCTAGCGATCATCGCCGTCAACTGGTCCGACCTTGCTTGCAGCTGCTCAAGCCAATCGGCGGCCTGGAGCCCCCGCCGCCGCTCCGACATGACGGATCGCGGCAGCAAACCTTCCGCAAGCCGGCGGCCGAGTGCTCGCGGCCGACCGGCTTTGGTGAACTCCTCAGGCGGAATGGTGAGGCAAAATTCGACCAGGCGACGATCGGCCGTTGGGTCCGTGACTTCGAGATTCCACCCAGCCGAATATCCTTTCATCACCGGCCCGAAATCCAACCGACGTAGCATCGCAAGCCGCTTTTCTGGCCCGCGTAAGCGAGTCTGCGAGACTTCCGGCAGTTCGTTGACGGCAGAAGGTGCGATAAAACTTGGGCCGTGACCTGCGCCAGAACCCAAGTGGCGTCTCCAAGCCTCAGGCGCTTGGTCGATAATCATCCGAGCTAATGACTTCAATGGTGGACCAAGGCCGGCACCGCCTACACAGGCTGCGCTTGCTTCCGAAAACAGGCTCGCCCAGCGACCAGATCGTGCCAACAATCTCAGAACCTCGGGTTCCTCGGCGCTAAAGGTCAGATTTCCAGATTGACCGATAAGCAAGACCCGAATTCCGGCGGCGGCTGCGGCGTCGTTTATCGAAGCGCACCATCCATAATTCACTGGATTTGGCATTGGTTGCTGGAAAAGGTCATACGCCTTGTCGAGCTCGGTGAGCGCGTGGCGGGAGGGGGCTACTCGTCGATGGTAGACATTGGGGCGGCTGTTGGCGATTTGCGCCGCAAGATCGCCTTCGTCGTTAAGCCTGGTGTCGCTATGGCCCACCGATGACGACGGGATAGCCGTGAAGGCGCTGACCCTACCCGCCCTGCTGAGGTATTCCGCGGCCAACATGGTAACGGTGCTGCTATCGAGGCCCGCGGAAAGGTGAGTCCCAACGTGTGTTTCGCCGCCGACCCTTTCCGCTACGGCCGTACCTAGGATGTGCCGAACGCCCGAGACATACTCGCGCGGATCCCGCCGCCGCACAGGCGCGCAACTCGGGTTCCAGTACAACCGCCTTTGTGTAAAATTGCGGCCAAAGCGGATCGACTGTCCCGGTTCCAGCTGCTCGATATTGTGGAAATTTGTCTCGCCTGGCAAACGGGGCGCGTGGCTCAGCACACGCAGAAGAGCGGATCGGTTCACCGAACGTGGGATATCAGCGAGCGTGTGCAGGCCCGAAGGCATGGAAGCAAAAGCCACGCAGCCTTTACCGGCCGAAAAGTACAGCGGACGTTGACCGAGCGCATCGCGCGCCAAGATCAGTTGCTTTTCCAGACGGTCCCAGATTGCGACTGCGAAGTCGCCTACGATCCGGTCCAGCGTATCCTCACCCCAGCGCTCCCAGCAGGCCAGAAAGAGCTCGCTGTCTCCACGCGAACATTCGCCAGGTAATTCTAAGGCATCGCAGAGCGACCTGCGGTCATCCAGCCTGACATCGCCGGCCAGCACATAGGGCGCGTCCGCGCTTACGAGCGGGCCGGTAAAGCTTAAGGATTGGTGAAACAGCGGATGGCCGCGCGCGCCGAAAGAAATATCGTGATCCGACCACACGGAGATCGGACCTGGTGCGTAGGGCCGCATCGCCTGGAGAATATTGGGGCAAAGCGGAGGCGCTAAAGGTCGTCCCCATCCGCACACGCCCCCTAGGACGCCCACGACGTCGGGCCGTCGTCAACTAAATGCCAGCGGGCCTTCATGGTGGGTGGGGTTCGGGCTAGCTTCGGCATCACCGGCGCGCGTGCGCGTAACTTGAGGCGATTGCCATGTCTTGAGAGCAGGCTTCTGCGCACCGTCATCCTGTCGTTCGTCCTTCGCCCTTTTATCGTTCATGTCCCTTGTTCTCCGAACCTGGTTGTTTTCACGCTAAAGAATGAAGTCCGTAGGCGACAGTGCATAAAGTGCATCCGTAGTTGTGACAATCACCGACACATCAGCCATCCCATCACCATTAATATCCCCGGCGACGTGCCAGACGTTATCCTGGCTGTATACCCGCAGTTGTCCCGCCGCCGTGAAGTCGCTTGAGCCGATGTAGGAGAAGGTTTCATTGGTCGGCCCCCCCGCGATCGCGTCGATTGCCGACAGGTCGATCTTGTCCCCTGACGCAAAATCGAAGATCTGGTCGGCCGCCGCCAGGGTCGAATCTGATGTCGCCAGATAGACGAAGGTGTCGTTGCCCGCCGCGCCGTGGAGCGTATCGGCCCCGCCGCCGCCAATAATCCGATCGTTGCCGGCCCCGCCCCAGATATCGTCGGCAAGCGCGCCGCCGACCAAAGTGTCATTGCCGGCACCGCTATAAATCGCGAAGGATCCGTTGGATTCAGCCGAGCCACTAAAGGTCAACGACTCCGTCGCTCCCAGACTATTGCCGGTGATTACCATGGTGCGGCCAGAGGCGAGGTTGGCGTCATTCATCGTCAAGTCGTAGCTGAAGCCGCTGCCGCTGCCGCCAAAGCGGCCGTCAGCGCCGCTCAATAGAACAATGGATTCGACGTTCTTGATCTGGTCGGCACCGAAGACGACGGCTTGTCCGCCCGAATAATTTCCCTGCAGGCCAAGCTGATCCATGCCACCTTGCCCATCGACTTGGTCACTGGAGCCCCATCTTCCGCCGTCGCCAAAATAGAACGCGTCAGTGACCTGGCCCCCGGTCAGATGGTCGGTCCCAAGTCCGCCGTAGGTGAAGATCGTGCCATCGAGTTCCGCCGAACCATCGAAGGTGACGTTCTCACCCGCCAGAAGGGTGTTGAAATTCACTATGAGGGTGCTGCCAGGGGTGACGTTGCTGTCGATCGTTTGGATATTGTAGCTGTATAGGTTCCCGGCTGTGTCACCAAAGCGGGCGTCGTGGCCGGACAGCAAAACCAGCATCTCAACGTTGATGAGGCTGTTGGTGCCCAGCGTCAAGCCGCCGCTGTAGTCCCCTTGTAGCCCGAGCTGGTCGCGGCCATCGCCGCCGTCCACTTGGTCGGCCGCCGTGAACGCGGCGCCGAAGACAAATCCGTCGTCGCCGCCGCCTCCGCTGACAGTATCATCGCCGCCCGACTGTAGCAGGAACAGGTCGCCCGACGAAGAGCCAGTGATGTTGTCATCATAAGGACTGCCAGCCGCAGAGCCTCCCGAAGTGGGAATTTGCTCGGCGGCTCCGTCCACGGTGACAGTCAGGACGGCGGACGTGGTGGCTCCCGAGCTGTCCTGAATGGTGTAGGTCAGCCGGACAACAGCCGTGTCGCCAGCCCCTAGACGATCGAAGAGAGACTCCGCTCCCGGCAGTCCATCGCCCGGCGTGAACTGGACCCTTCCTTGGGAGTCGATACTGAACATCGCATTCAACTGGCTGAGCTCGCTTGTGGTGAGCGTGCCGAGGCCATCGACATCTGAACCGCTTAGAGTTTGCAGCGCCGTCAGGCTAACGGAGCCCTCGATGTCGGAGTCATTGGCGCGCACATCAATTGTCGCGCTTTGATTCTCGACCAGCCGCACGCTGTCGGCCCCAGCCACTGGCGCATCGTTGGCGCCATTGACCGTGATGGTCACCTTCGCCGGGGCCGAGTTAACCGTCCCGTCGTTGGCGACGTAGTTGAACGTGATCGTCCGGCTCTCGCCGGTGTCCAACGATTGGGCGTCGCCGATCGAATAGGAATAGGTTCCGTCGGCATTGACGGTGATCAGGTTGTCCGCCGCAGCCGAGCCGTTGACCTGGACCGAGCCAGCCACCAGGGCATAGGTCAGGGTTTCCACGTCGACGTCGGTTGCGGTCGGCAGGGTTCCACCGATCGAGACATCATCTTCCGAGCCGCTGATCGAAGTGGCCCCGCCGCTCACCGGCGCATCATTAGCGCCGTTGACCGTGATGGTCCCCGTCGCCGGCGCCGAGTCGACCGTCCCGTCGTTGGCCACGTAGCTGAAGGTGATCACCCGCGTCTCGCCGGTGTCGAGCGCCTGGTCGGCCGAACCAGTGGTGTAGGAGTAGGTTCCGTCCGAGTTGACCGTCACCGTCCCGTCAGGAACCGTCGAGCCGTTCACCTTCACCGAGCCCGTCACCAGGGCGTAGGTCAGGGCTTCGACGTCGACGTCCGTCGCCGCCAGCGTGCCGCCGACCGTCGCGGAGTCTTCCGAACCGCTCGCCGTGGCCGCTGGCGCCACTGGCGCATCGTTGGCGCCATTGACCGTGATGGTCACCGTCGCCGGGGCCGAGTTAACCGTCCCGTCGTTGGCGACGTAGTTGAACGTGATCGTCCGGCTCTCGCCGGTGTCCAACGATTGGGCGTCGCCGATCGAATAGGAATAGGTTCCGTCGGCATTGACGGTGATCAGGTTGTCCGCCGCAGCCGAGCCGTTGACCTGGACCGAGCCAGCCACCAGGGCATAGGTCAGGGTTTCCACGTCGACGTCGGTTGCGGTCGGCAGGGTTCCACCGATCGAGACATCATCTTCCGAGCCGCTGATCGAAGTGGCCCCGCCGCTCACCGGCGCATCATTAGCGCCGTTGACCGTGATGGTCCCCGTCGCCGGCGCCGAGTCGACCGTCCCGTCGTTGGCCACGTAGCTGAAGGTGATCACCCGCGTCTCGCCGGTGTCGAGCGCCTGGTCGGCCGAACCAGTGGTGTAGGAGTAGGTTCCGTCCGAGTTGACCGTCACCGTCCCGTCAGGAACCGTCGAGCCGTTCACCTTCACCGAGCCCGTCACCAGGGCGTAGGTCAGGGCTTCGACGTCGACGTCCGTCGCGGTCGGCAGGGTTCCGCCAATGGTGGCGTTGTCTTCCGAGCCGCTGATCGAAGCGGCGACCGCCACCGGCGCATCGTTCGCGCCGTTGACGGTGATCGTCACCGTGGCCGGCGCGGAGTTCACCGTGCTGTCGTTGGCGACGTAGTTGAAGGTGATGACCCGGGTCTCGCCGGTGTCCAAGGCCTGATCGGCCGACCCGGTGGTATAGCTATATGTCCCATCGGAGTTGACCGTCACCGTACCGTCGGCCGCGGCAGACCCGTTCACCTGCACCGAACCGGTCACAAGGCTGTAGGTCAGGGGCTCAATATCGACGTCCGTCGCGGTCGGCAGGGTTCCGCCAATGGTGGCGTTGTCTTCCGAACCGCTGATCGAAGCGGCGACCGCCACCGGCGCATCGTTCGCGCCGTTGACGGTGATCGTCACCGTGGCCGGCGCGGAGTTCACCGTGCTGTCGTTGGCGACGTAGTTGAAGGTGATGACCCGGGTCTCGCCGGTGTCCAAGGCCTGATCGGCCGAGCCGGTGGTATAGCTATATGTCCCGTCGGAGTTGACGGTCACCGTACCGTCGGCCGCCGCTGAACCGTTGACCTGCACCGAACCCGGCACCAGAGCGTAGGTCAAGTTCGTGTCGTGATCGGCGTCCGTGGCCAGGAGTGTGCCACTGAGGCTGACCGCATCCTCCGAGCCCGATACGCTTCGCGCCACGGCCGCAGGCGCATCATTCCGGCCCGTTAGCGTAATGACAAGCGTCGTCGTGGCGGCGTTGCCCGATCCGTCGTCAGCTTGGTAGGTGAAAGTTTCGGTGACCGTTTCGCCGGCGATCAGCAGGTCCGACTTCGTGGCGTCCGGCGTGTAGGTGTAGCCCCCGTCAGAGGCCAACTGCAATGCGCCATAACGGCCGTTAATTGTCGCCGAACCGCCCGAACTGATCGCGGTAAAGCTCGTGGTTCCCGAGCCGGTTCCTGGTCCGGTGGCGCTCGTCCACTGGGCCTGTAGAACGGCGATGGTGTCGGAACCGCCCTGGTCGAGGTTGATGTCGTTGCTCAGCACATTGCCGGTGGCGTTCGCCGCCGCTGTACCGTTGCTGACTCCGCCCGCTTCAGTCGCCGCGCCGGTATCAGCCGTGAGCTGCACAGCGATATTGCCGCCGACAATGTTGAAGGTGCGGTCGTCGCTGGTGCCTAGGACGCCGTCGGTTCCGGCGAATACGATCTGCTCGATATTCGTCAGGAAGTCGGTTCCCTCCGAGCCGCCGCCGGTGGCGCTGTTGAAGCTCAGGCCGTCGGTAACCCGCGTCGCCATGCCGGTGACCGGCCCGCCGGTGAAGTAAACAGCCCGGTCGGCGCCATCGCCGCCATCCAGAGTGTCGTTGCCGCCCCGGCCCACGAGCGTATCGGCGCCGAGACCCCCTTCGAGGACGTTGGCGCCGGCGCTGCCGCGCAAGTCGTCCGCCTGAGCCGTGCCCCGTACGTTGTCGATGTTGGAGAGGGTGTCCGACGCGCCGAATCCGTCGGTCGCCGTTCCGGCTGTAAGATCGACTGTGACCGCCGCAGCTCCGCCATTGGCCGCGTCCTGGCTGTAATCGACCAGATCGATTCCACTGGCGCTGCCGTTGAAGGCGTCGGCGCCGCCCAGGCCAACAAACCGGATCGCTCCGCTGCCGTTATTGTTGAAGGTGTCCGCGTACTGCGTGCCCGAGATCGCTTCGATGTGCGTGAAGGTGTCGGTGTCCGAGCCGTTCTCGACCACGTTACCCGCGCCAGCGCCCGTCAAGGTCGCGACAATGCCGGCGCCATTGTCGATGTAGCTGATCGTGTCCGACCCGCCGCCACCATCGAGGGAATCCGAGCCGGCACCCCCGAGAATCGTGTCGTCGCCGCTACCGCCAACGACGGTGTCGGCGCCGGCGAGGGTGGATATCCACTGGCCGGAGTTGGCGCCGTAGATGACGTCAGCGCCATCGGCCGTGATAATCCGGTCCACGGCGGACAGGGCGTCGGTATAGTTGTAGTTGTCGCGCGCCGTGCCGGCTGCAACGGTCACGCCGCTGAGCACCAGGCTTCCGCCGGTCAGGTTCATCAGAACCGCGTTGCCGCCGTTATTGTCGTAGCGGACCGTGTCGATGCCGGCGCCGCCGATAAAGGTGTCGTTACCCTGGTAGCCTATGAAGGTGACGTTCGTCGTTGCCGCCGAAGCATCGACGACGTTATCGCCGCCGTCGCCATTGGCGTTGATCTGGCTCACCCCTGTGAGGCTGCCGCCGATGGTGATGTCCGAACCGTTGTAGAGGTTGAGCGCGACCGTTTCGACGCCGGTGAGCCCGGCGCGCAAGGTGCTGTTGTTCAAAAGTTGCGTCGTCGCCCCGCTGGCGGCGAGGCTGAACTGCCAGTTGACCTCGGCATAGGTGAAATTGATCGTTGCGGTGTCGGCGCCGCCGCCACCGGTGAGGGTCTGCACGCCGCTGCTGAGATCGACCGTCAGGCTGTCGTCGTCGGCGCCGCCGTCCAGCGTGTCATTGCCACCGGCCCCGACCAGGGTGTCGTTTCCAGCGCCGCCCGTGAGCACGTTATTGCCGCTGTTGCCATTGATGACGTTGGCCAGACCGTTGCCGGTAACATCGATCGGCGCAGCATCGGCCAGGGTGATCGTGGTGACGCCCGAGCCAAGCAGCAGGTTGATCCCGGTGGCGGGCTGGGCTCCGCCGGGCGCGGAGACGGTGAGATTATCGGCATTGACCGTGACGGCGCTGCCGCCCCAGTTGCCGCCAGACACATAGAGGAGATCATTCGCAATCGTGTCGCCAACGGCTTGCGGCAAGGATGCATAGATGACGTTGCCGCCGTTGATACGCGCCCAACCCTCGGGGAAGCCGTTCTGAGCCAGCACCGTTCCTTCGTTGTAGGCGTTGGCGCCGTCACGGAAATGCGGTCCGCCATCAGCCTGGAAGGTGTTGGTGTGGCTGAGGTCGACGCCGCCCCCAGTGAGCCAAAGCGCTGCGCCTGACGACGCCGTTGTGCCCGTAAAGACGTTGCCGGTGATTTCGCCGCCCGTGGCCTGAGAATAGAGGCCTGTGCCGCCTGCCGAGTTGAAGGTGTTTTGCAGGAAGGTGACGTTGGTTGAGGCCGAACCCCCGCTTCCTCCGAGCACCTGCACCAAGCTCACGCCGGCGCCGCCTTGGAAGCTGCTTCCCTCGATCCGCACACCGTTCTGACCAGGTTGGAAATTCAGCGCGTGCCCGCCAGCGCCAGCGGTGACGCTGATGTTGGTGAGAATCGTCCCGCTGTTGTCACCGGCGAACAGCAGCCCGTCTTGGCCCGCGGCCGAACTGATATTCAGGTGGCCCTGTAGATCCGCATGGAAGGTGATGTTGCGGTTGGCATCGACGTTGAAGGTGGGAGAGCCGGCGGCGCCGACAATATTGACCACCTCGCCATCGGCGTTGACGATGCGTAGGTCGTCGTTCGTGACGTGAATATTCTCGTTGTAGGTTCCCGCATGGATCAGAATGGTCCGCCCGTCGGGAGCGGCGTTGATGGCCTCCTGGATCGTGCTGAAGATGAGGTCGCTGTTGCTGTCGGCGCCGTGGGCCTGGTCGACGACATAGGGCGGCGGCTCCAGGCCAGCGCCTTCGAAACGTTGCATCTCGACAGCATTGCCGCTGCCGTCCTGGCCGTTGCTCACCCAAACCGCGACGAAGCCACGCTCCAGCAACGCCAACTCGGGATGGCTTTGGTCGCCGGCGGAATAGGTGTTGATGACGAAGTCGTTGCCATAGGGCTCGGTGGCCACGCCGTGGGAGTCAAAGCGGCGGCCGAGCACCGCGGTGCCGTTGCCGTCGGCGTTGGCGCTGTTCCAGGCGACGATGAACCCGCCGTCCTGTGCCGCGAGAACCTGGGGGTAGAGCTGGTCGTCGCGGGCGATTCCGTTGATCTGGAATTCGCCGCCAACCGTGTGGCCCTGGCTGTCATAGAGTTGCCCGGCAATGCCATAACCGGAGTCATCGGTGTCGAAGCCAGTAAAGGTGTGCCAGACGACGACAAACCCGCCACCTGTGAGCGCGGCCACGTCGGGCTGGCTCTGGTCGCTATCGGTATTGGTGTTGATCAGGAACTCGGGACCGACAGGGGTTCCCGTGGCGTCCATCATACGCCCGTAGACGCCCCAGCTCGACCCGTCATGGCCATTGCTGTGCCAGACCGTGACATAGCCGCCGCCCGCCAGAGCCGCGACTTCTGCTCCGTCTTGGGTGCTGTCGATATTCTGATTGACCAGGATATCGCTTCCGGAGGTGAGTTGGCCTGTGGCGTCGAAATGATGCGTCTGAATGCTGTTTCCCGATCCATCGCGATCGGAAGTGAAGGCTATGGTGAAGCCGCCGTCAGCGCCCACGGCGATCGACGGAAACTGGTCGTAACCGGCGGAATCGCTGATCCGGAAGTCACCGCTGACGGGCGTTCCGCTGGCGTCTTTTAGGGGAACCTCAACGCCGTCCGCCGTGAAGTGGCGCGCGTAGATCTCGTACCGGCCGGTGCTGGAATCGTATCCGTGCCACACGACCACGAAGCCGCCGTCCGGCAGGCCAGCGATCCGGGCCGCCGATTGGTCGTTCGCCGTGGTTACATTGACGCGCATCTCGGCGCTGGCGTCGTTCCAGGCGATGGGATCGCCGTCGGCGTCGAAGTGACGGGCATAGACCCCCCAGCTTGAGCCATCCTGTTGGTAGGATTGCCAGACGACGACATAGCTGCCGTCGCTCAGCCTGCTGACGCTTTGGCCGTCGATGTATCCCTGCTCACTGGTGGTGTAGACGTTGACTTGCTGTTCCAACCCGGCGCGTTGAATCGCTTGCGGGGTCGAGACGTCGGGCAGAGGCAGGCGAATATCGGAGACGCCGTAACCGCTGCCATCAACAGCTTCGAAGGTGACGATGACGCCGGAGCCATCCGGCTGGACGGCGATGGCGGGCGTGCTTTGGTCACCCGGGATCGTGTGGTTGATCCTGAACTCCGAGCCCACCGCGTGCACGGCGGAATCGTAGCGTTGTCCGTAAACGCCCCATTCGGATCCGTCTTGGGCGTTGGAGGTCCAAACGACGATGAATCCGCCATCCGGCGTCGCGGCGACTTGGGGCTCCTGCTGGGAGTCATAGCTGTAGCTGTTAATCCGGAACTCGGAGCCGAACAGCGTTCCGTTGGCGTTCAGAACCTGGCCATAGATTCCATAGCTGCTGCCGTCCTGGCCGTACGACTGCCAGACGATGACCGCGCGTCCGTCAGCCAGCGCCGCCATATAGGGCGCGATCTGATCGTAGGTCGCCGTCGAGCTGATCTGGATTTCGCCTGTGGATGTGCCATCCGCGTTCAGAATGCGGGCGAAAATTCCGTTCCCGTTGTTGTCCGGCGACTGCCAGGTGAAGGCGAGGGAGCCGTTTGCGAGCTGGACGACGTCGGGATGCAATTGATCCCCAGTCGCCGTGGCGTTGATCCGGACTTCGTCCTGCAAGCCGCTGCCGGCATTCATTTGCACCGTAACGCCGGTAGCTGAATACCGGTGCGCGATAATGGCGTTGTTGTCGCCGTCTTCAGGCGAGCGCCATGTCGCTACCCATCCACCATCGGCGAGAGCGATTATTTGGATATCGCCCTGGTAGCCGATGTACTGGGTGTTCAACTGGACCGCTGCAGGCGAGGTCGTCGTACCGTCTATATTGAGCACAACACCGGTGGAGCTGACCCGTTGGGCGAACACGCCGTCAGCGTAACCGTCTCCGGTCCCGTCGTAGGCGACGAGATAATCTCCGTTCGCCAGGACAACAACCTCGGGACGATAGGCGTATTCGAAAGTGCGGGTGTTGAGCTGGAATTCAGTACCAACCGGCGTGCCGTCTGCGGCATGCAATTGGCCCATGACCGAGTAGTAGGAGGACGCGCCAGCCTGGCCCTGGGCGGTCCAGACCACTAGATAACTGCCGTCCGCACGGGTGGCGACTGCGGGCTCGTATTGGTAATCGCCGATCTGGACGTTGTCGCGCCGCTCGGCGTTATAAGCCGGCAAAACTTCGTCCACCGGGGTGACGGTGACGTTGATCGTCGCGGTGTTGAAGGCCGCGTCGCCGGTCGCCTCGGTGGCCGCGGCGCGGAGGTTGAGCGTGAAGGCTCCGTTGTAGTCGGCGGGCGGGGTGATCTGAAGGTTCGCCAGCGTCCAGCCCGCGATATTGACCGACGGATTGGCCAGGGTCGCAACGAAGGTATGGCCGCCGGCCCCATCGCTGAGCGTGGCGCCGACTGGCACATTGTCGATGAACAGCGACAGGGTTTCCGAGCCGCCGACGTCGTTCAAATGGGCAGCGACGTTCAGATGAACCGCGGTATCCTCGGCGCCGATCGCCGTCGCCCCAACCGTTAGCGTCGGCCGTTGGGCGATCGGATTGCCGCCGGTCGCAGCGCGGTCGATGGTGAAATGTTGCTGGAAGACGCCGTAGGTTTCCACCCCGTCGCCCGAACCGCCGTAGCCATCGCGGCCGGCAGAGCTTGTCCATGCCACCGTAAAGCCGTCTCCGACTTCGGTGACCACCGGATGCATCTGATAACCAACGCCATAGGAATTGACGCGGAAGTCGTTGAGCAGAGTCCCCGACGCGTCGAACCGGCGTCCATACACATCGTCCGCCGCGGCGTCATCGATACGCGAATCGCGCCAGACGACGACAAAGCTGCCGTCGGACAGGGCGGTGACGTAGGGTTCAGATTGGGTCCCGTTCACCCCGCCGTCGATACTGAACTCATGCCCACGCAAGGTTCCGTTGGCGTTATAGATCTGCGCAGAAATGCCGGCGCCCCCAGGGGCGTTCTCATTGTAGAAGGCGACCACATAGCCGCCATCGGCGAGCGTGGTGATCGTCGGCTGATGCTGGGTTGAGTAGTAGGTCGTATTGACCCGGAAATCGTCCGGCGAAGTGCTGCCATCGGAATTATAGCCGGTGACGCTGACGACCGCGCCGCCGCTGATTCCATATCGCCGGCCGATGACCCCATAGCCATTTCCGTCCGCGTCGGAATCTTGCCAGACCACAACGAAGCCGCCGTCGGTGGTTCCGGTGATCCGGGCGTCAGCCTCGTTCGCATCGCCACCTGTGATCGGCGTGTTATGGACGATGACGTAGTTGTCGCCGCCGATCGCGGTCCCACTGGCGTCGAAAGCCCGGACATAGATATTATTGTCGAGTTGCCAGCTGACGGCGAAGCCGCCCGCCTGAGCGCCGTGCAATGCGGTAACGTCCGGATTGAGCTGATTGCCGCTTGTCGCGGAATTGATCCGGAATTCCGAGCCGATGGGTGTGCCGTTATTGGCAAAGCGCTGGCCATAGATACCGTAGCCGCTGCCATCGCCGGTTTCGGAATGCCACACGACAATGTAGCCGCCTCCGTCGAGCGCGGAGATCGCGGGTTTGCTCTGATCATAGGCGACGTTGGTGTTGACGGTGAACTCGCCGCCCAGCGGCGAGCCGTCGGCTGCGAAGTGCTGGGCGCGCACGCTCCACGAACTGACATCGCCCACGCCCTGCGCGGGCTGGCTTTGCCATGTGACGACATAGCTGCCGTCGGACAAGGTCGCGATCTGCGACCAATTCTGTTCGTGGGGGTAGCTTGTCGGAACAAGCCGCTCGCCGCCGGTCGCATAGACCGGCTCGGTCGGAAACGCGACATGACGGACAACAACGCCGTCGGCGTCGCCGTCGACGATCCCCGAATTCCAGACGGCGATCAGGCCGTCCCCGGAAGGCGTGGCGACGATCTGCGGACGCCACTCCGAACTGTCGATCGAGGTGGAGAGCCAGAACTCCTGCCCTTGCTTGTCGCCTTCGGCGTCGAAGACTTGAGCGTAAACGCCGTAGGCGCTGCCGTCCTGTTGATAAGACTGCCAGGCAATGGCGAACCCGCCGCCGGGGAGGGCCGCGATCGAAGGCCAGGTTTGTTCGCTGTCCTGGTAGGTGTTGACCAGGAACTCGTCGGTAAGAGGGTTGCCGGAGGCGTCGTACAGGCGAGCGAAGACGCCCCAGCTTGAACCATCGGCGTCGACGTTGCTGTTGCTGTGCCACGAGACGACATAGTTGCCGTTCGAAAGCACCGAGACGACCGGGTACTCTTGGCTATTGTCGGTGGACTGATTGACGTGCAGCTCCGGCCCCAGGGGGGCCCCATTGCTGTCGAAGCGCTGGCTAAAGACGCCCGGGCCGGCATCGCCGGTTTGGCCATCGCCGATCCAGACGGCGACAAAGCCCCCACCGGCCGTGGCGGCGAGCTGAACGTCGCGCTGATCTGCAGCGGTCGTCGTATTGAGGATGAATTCGTCTGGCCCCGAGGAGAGCCCGTCGCGACTGACCGCATTTCCGCTGGCGTCATAGCGCTGGGCGAAGACGCCCCAGCTTGACCCAGGATCGGCGTCGGAAAAGCTATTGCTTTGCCAGGCAATGATGTAACCGCCGCCGGAGAGACCGACGATGTAAGGCGCGAGCTGGCTGTTTCCGACGCTGGTATTGACCAGCTGGTCGCCGGCCAGGGCCGTACCGTCCGCCGCGAAATGGCGTTGGTAGATTCTCTCGCTGACATCGTGATTCGACGTCCAGGTGACGACGAAGGTGCCGTCCGCAAGATAGGCGACCTGCGGGTAGATCTGCGTGCCGGCGGAGTTCTGATTGATCTGGAATTCGCCGCCGAGCGGAACGCCTCCAGAACTGTAGCGCTGGGCGAAGACGCCATAGTTATCGCCATCCTGCCCGTAATAGGAATTCCAGACGACGACGTATGAACCGTCGGCCGCGCGGGCGATCTGAGCATCGAGCTGCTCACCGGCCATATAGGTATTGACCCGGGTGCCTGGAGCGTTCGTGACGACCGTCTCCGGCCGCGGCAGAACATCGACATTCACGTTCACGACGACGGATTCACTGTCGAAAGCGCTGCCCGCCTGCGGCTCTAGCGCCGTGGCGCGCACCTCGATCGTGAAGTCGCTTTCGCGGTCGGCAGGCGGCGTGATCGTCAGACCCGAGAGGGTCCAGCCGCTGATGTCGACCCCATGGGCGAAAGCGGTCGCGGTAAAGGTGTGACCCGCGCCGTCGCTGACTGTGGCGCCTGTGGGCAGGCGGCCAATTTCAAGGTGAAGCGATTCCGGCGTTCCCGGGATGGCGTCATTCAGCGCGGCCGTGATGCTGATCGGGATCGCGGAATCTTCAGCGCCCTGAATCGCGCCGATCGTTAGGGTGGGCGCGTCGGCCGCTTCGCCCGCGGCGGCATTGAGGCCGTCGATTGTAAATTCCTGGCGGAAGACGCCGCTTAGATCCCCATCGTCATACGGTCCGGCGTAGGATTGGTCCCAGGTGACGACAAAACCGTTCTCGGTCGCGGCGACATGCGGTGTGCGCTCGTAGCCCGCGGAGATGTCGCGGTTGACGAGGATTTCCTGGCCGATCTGGCGGCCGTCGGCGTCGAAGCGGACTAGCGAGATATTGCTGCCGCCGGGCCGGTTATAGGACTCATCGCTGCTGAAGGCGACAACGAACGACCCATCCCGCAACCCGACGACCTGGGAACTAATCTGGTCGCCGTTGAAATAGTTGCTTACTTGGAAATCGTTCCCGACCGGCGCGCCGTTAGCTTCGAAAATGCGGGCGCGAATTCCGCGGGCCGACGCATCGGGAGACACCCATGTAACGACGAACCGGCCACCGGCCAGGAGGGCGACATCCTGGCCCTCCTGGTTCCCGTCTCGCGTGGTGTCGACGGTGAAAATGTCGCTAGCATTACCATTAGCGTCATAGATCCGCCCGAACAGACCCTCGCCGGGCGTATCTGGACTGCCGCTCTCTTGATAGACGACGACCCATCCACCATTAGCCAAACCGGTGATGCGGCCTTGGTGTTCGCTATTGTCGCTGGTATTCGCGCCGTTGACCTGGGTGACGAGGAATTCGGAGCCGACGCGCGCGCCTGTCGAGTCGAAACGCTGACCCCAGACGTCGTATACCTGGGACGATCCCTGATAGTAGGTGCGATAGGTGGCGACGAACTGGCCCGCATTCGCGCCCTGCAAGGCCGCGACGTCCGGCCAAGCATCCTCGCCAGAAATATTTGCGTCCGACTGGACTCGGTACGCCGCCGTCGCCGTCCCGTCCGAGCTGAAAATCCGGAAATAGGTGTCCCAGCCTTCGCTCGACGCTGTCGAGTTAGCCAGCCCGCCATCCGGCCGATAATATTCGTCCCAGGTGACGACGAACCGTCCGTCCGTCAGGGCGGTGATGTTGTAGGACTGGCCCTGTTGTGCACCCTGGTCGCCGACGGCGACGTCATTGATCTGGAACTGGTCGGCGCCAAGATGAGAGCCGTCGCGGCTGATCATTTGGCCGGCCGCGTTGTAGCGCTGCGCGAAAATGCCCCAGCCTGAACCGTCGCCGGTCGATAAAGCCGTCTCGCTTAGCCAGGTGACGACATAGGAGCCGTCTGCAAAGCTGGCGACCTGCGCATTGACCTGGTTGTAGGTCGTGGCAACATTGATCTGATCTTCGCCGCCAGTGCGGACGATTTGCTGGTCGGCCGGGGACGCGCTGACGTCGAAGTCGCGTTGGTAGATGCCGTAGTTGTCGCCGTCCTGGGTGTACGACTGCCACACGACCCGGAAGCCGTCGTTGGTGGCCACGATGTCGGGCAGATACTGGTAGAGGGTGGTAAAGGCGTTGACGAGGGTCTCGCCGCCGTCCGGGTTACCCGCTGAATCAAAATGGCGTGCGAAGACCGCGTGAGCGTAGCCGTCGCCATTGTCCGACCAGTAGGCGATGGCGAAGCCGCCGTCGGCCAAGGCGGTGATCGCCGGACCATGTTCGCCGTCGTAATAGCCCTGATTGCCCCCGACGTTGACGTTTACGAGGAACTCCGGCCCCAGCGGGGTTCCGCTGGCGGAGTATATGCGCGCATAGATTCCGAAGCCGCTGCCGTCCTGTATGGATGTCCAGGTGACGACAATATTGCCGTTGTTGAGCTGGGTGGCTTCCGACCAGATCTGATAGCTGCCGGCTTCCGACGAGATATGGAATTCAGAACCAAACGTGCCGTCGGCGGCCATGAGCCGACCCATGACGCCGTAGGCGTTGGTGTCCGGCGACGAATAGGTGAACAGCGCTCCGCCGCTCGCCAAGCCGAGGACGTTGGCATACCCCTGAAGGCCTGCTGTGGTTTGGTTGACCTGGAAATTCGCCGGGCCGCCGCCGCTCGAAGAGCCGTCCTGGTTGACGAAATTGCCGTTGCTATCGAAACGCTGGGCATAGACGCCGTAGTCTGAACCGTCGCCGTTCGAAGACGCCCAATCGATGATGTAACCGCCTTGGACGACGGCGATGTGCGGTTCCGCCTGCCGACCGCTTTCGTTGCTGGCGACGTGGACCTCGGATCCAAGGCGGACGCCGTTGGAGCCGTAGAGTTGCATGAAAACGTCGTTGCTCCCGTCGTCGGGCCCGGACCACGTGAAGACGAACTTGCCATCCGGCAGGGTGGCGACCTGGGGCAGGAACTGGTCACCGGACGTGGTGGTGTTGACGTGGATTTCCTGCGCGCCAAGCGTCACGCCGTCAGCGAGCACCTGGGCGCCGGCGGCGTTGTATCTCTGGAAATAGACGCCGAAGCCCTCGCCTTCCTGAACGCTCTGCCAGACCACGATGTAGGAACCATCGGCAAACCGCTCTACGCGCGTCCTGCTTTGCTCTCCGGCTGTGGTGGTGTTGACGAGAACGTCACCGGTAACGGGTGTGATCGGCATGAAGGCCCCTCTAAGCTCGGCACTACGTCGCCCAAATGCATCCTCGCCTTTTTGGACCGCCGAGCCTCCATTTGAAGGAGCGGAGGAGGGAAAGGCTGCGCTTGGGGGACGCAAATTTTAACGATGGTTATCGCGCCGAATTTCGAACGGCAACGAAAAACTCCCTAAAATCAGATTGTTCGCAAAAGAATTGCAGAATTGGACGTTTTCCTGTCGCCGCGTCTGGTTAACGAGCACATGTGGACAACCGCGCGGCGCTTGTTGCGTCTGACACCCGACCAAACGGCGACCGTCGGCTAGCCGACCGGCGCTAAGCCCGAAAAAAACCCGCGCTTGACGGATGGCTTCAGGCCGGATCAATACCGCGGTCCGATGCCAGTTTGGCGCGATGGGACGATCGCGCGAGGGGATTATTCAATGAGTTCGCCCCGCGGCGGCAGGGCCAGATCAGAATTGACCGAAGCCTTGGCGGCTTGCCGCAATGCCTTCGGTGGCCTCGCCCTGTTGTCGGCGGTGCTGAACGTTTTGCTGCTGGGCGGGTCGTTCTTCATGATGCTGGTCTATGACCGGGTCCTGCCGAGCGGCAGCGTGCCGACCCTTGTCGGTCTGCTGCTCATGGTCTCGGTCGTCTATTTCTTCCAAGCGGTGCTGGAACTGATCCGCGGACGGGTGCTGGTGCACGTCAGCAGTTCGCTAGAAGAAGCCCTCGGGACGCGGGTCTACGACATTATCGCGCAGCGGGCCGTTCGATCGGCCGGCGCGGGTGACGGCCTCCAGCCTGTGCGGGACCTGGATACATTGCGGGCATTCCTATCCAGCTCCGGCCCGGCGGCTTTTTTCGACATGCCGTTCCTGGTTCTGTTCCTGACGATCCTGTTCGGGTTTCACGTCCTGCTCGGCCTGACCGCCCTGATCGGGGCGCTGGTGTTGACCGCCCTGACCGTGGTGACGGACAGGATGACGCGTGGGCCTACCCAACAGGCGACGGGATTAGCCTCGGCCCGAAACGCGCTGGCCGAAGCCAGCCGTCGCAACGCCGAGGTCCTGCAGGCCCTGGGCATGACGCCTCAAGGACGGACGGCCTGGTCCTCGATCAGTAACCGTTACATCGCCGCGCAGGACGCCCTGGCCGGTGTCGCCGGACGCATGGGGTCAGTGACGCGCGTACTGCGCATGCTGCTTCAGTCGCTGATGCTGGCGGTGGGCGCATATCTCGTGATCAAGGGAGAAGCCTCTGGCGGGGTCATCATCGCCAGTTCAATTCTTTCGTCTCGCGCCCTCGCGCCGGTCGAGACGGTCATCGCCAACTGGAAGGGGCTGGTCCAGGCGCGTCAGAGCTGGGCGAGGCTCAATGAGTTCCTTGCCGCCTTTCCGCCTGAAGCCCAGCTTACCCCCCTGCCCCCGCCCACCGCCACGCTCTCTGTGGAACATGTCAGCGCCGGCCCGCCGGGGGTCGAGCGGCTGACCATCGCCGATATCAACCTGCAGCTCAAAGCTGGAGAGGGTTTGGGCATTATCGGTCCAAGCGCATCGGGCAAGTCGTCTCTAGTGCGAACCCTTGTCGGCGTGTGGCGGCCCCTACGCGGAAAGGTCCGCCTGGATGGCGCCGCGCTTGATCAATGGTCGACGGCGGCGCTCGGGCGTCACCTCGGTTATTTGCCCCAGGACGTCGAGCTCTTCGATGGCACCATCGCTCGCAACATAAGCCGGTTTGAGGCGGACGCGGATCCTGAAGCGATTTTCGCCGCCGCACGTGGGGCCGGGGTCCACGACCTGATCCTGCGCCTGCCCGCCGGCTACGAAACCGATATTGGGCCTAACGGGCGAAACCTGTCGGCGGGCCAGCGACAGCGCATCGCCCTCGCCAGAGCGCTTTACGGCGACCCGTTTTTGGTCGTGCTGGACGAGCCGAACTCCAATCTTGACGGCGAGGGCGAGAACGCCCTGAGCCAAGCCATCGTCTCGGTCCGTGCGCGCGGGGGCATCGCCGTGGTCGTGGCCCACCGTCCCAGCGCTCTTGCCTCCGTCGATCTGTTGATGGTCATGGGCGAGGGCCGGGTCCAAGCCTTCGGGCCAAAGGACGAGGTGCTCAAGAAAATGACCGCGCCGCTGCTTCCGAAAGCCGCCGATGTCGCTTAGTCAGCCCGCCCCTGAAGTCTCCGCCTCGCCGAAGACGGCGCTGCACCGCGAGTTGCGGCTTGCTCTCATCGTCGTCGCCGTTCTGGTCTTCGGTTTGGGCGGCTTGGCGGCCACCTTGCCGATGGGCGGCGCGGTGGTGGCGCACGGGGAGGTATCGGTAGAGAGCAAGGTCAAGGCCGTACAACACCCGACGGGAGGGGTCGTCGCCGAAATTCTAGTCAAGAATGGAGACCACGTTCGTGAAGGACAACCTCTCCTCCGCCTTGACACGTCCGTATCAGGTCCAAGCGCGACCCTGGCCACCGCGAGTGTCGACCAGCTGCTGGCCAAAAAAGCCAGGCTGGAGGCGGAACGCGAGGATCGCACCCCCATTCGCTTTCCTCCGGAACTGACCAGCCGACGGTCCGAGCCGACGGTCGCCGCCATTATCAACGATGAGACAAAGGTCTTCCAGCTTCGCGCGGCGTCTTTGGCAGGCCAAGTCGCCCAGTTGAATGAGCGGATTGGTCAGCACGAACAGCAAATCCACAATTATCAAATCCAAGCCGATGCAACTCGCCAGCAGTCTCAACTGCTTTCCCCTGAACTAGCCGCCAACCGAGAGCTATGGGAAAAGCGGATCATCCCGATCCAGACCCTGAATGCTCTGGAACGGGAAGCTGTCGATCTGGACGCGAAGGCGGCCTCGCTAGACGCCAGTATCGCCGAAACAAAGGGAGCGATAACCGAGATCCGGCAACAAATGATATCAGCCCAGGAGCAACATCGCAGCGAAGCCAGTACGGAGCTTGCTGACGTTTTGCAAAGGTTGTCAGAGCTGCAGCGCAACAACATCGTCGCGGCGGATAGCTATGAACGCAGCATAATCCGGGCGCCGCAGGCGGGGGTCGTCGATAAGCTGATGATTAACACCGTCGGCGGCGTCGTGCCCCCGGGGCAGGTCATCATGGAGATCGTGCCGACCGCCGATCGCCTGGTGGTCGAAGCGCGTATAAAGCCAGCCGATATCGACCAGGTGCGGCCTGACCAGCCTGTAAAGCTCCGCTTTTCCGCCTTTGACCTGCAAACGACGCCGCAGCTGCACGGGAAGGTGGAACGGGTCTCGCCAGAGCACGGCGTCGATGAGCACACCGGGGCGGCATATTATACGGTTGTCATACTCATTCCGGAGGCCGAACTCAAAAGGCTCGGCTCGCTCACTCTGGTCCCGGGCATGCCGGTGGAAGCCTTCATTTCCACCGGCTACCGCACAATGCTGAACTACGTCACCAAGCCCCTGGCCGACCAGATCGCTCGATCATTTCGCGAGGGTTAAATACAGCCGCAAGATAACCACCGGGTTCCATGGCCGACAACACAGCTCGCTATTCCATTGCCTCAGCATCTTTGTGCGCCAGAGGCCAAAGCCTCGTCGTCTGCACGCCGACCGAATTCGAGGACGTGGCGGAAAGAGGAGAGATATGGAGGCGTCTTGGCAGACGATCCAGTGTCTGTCAACCAAAAGGCCTACCGCACTGTTCCTCTTCAGCTTTCGAAAGTCACTCTCGAAAGTTAAGGGCTATCGCAGCGGCTGTATGGCCCGGTTGTCCGCCAGCGCCCGTGTTCCACGATAGAAACGCGGGGGCTGGTTCGCACGCCTGACGTCCGCGTTCATGCCGCCAAAGGGGGCAGCTTTGCGGAAAATGGCGCCCGCTCATTGCCCGCATAGGCGCGCAAGAGTTTCCAAGCGTCGTTCACCGCTGAACCCAGGCGGGATCTGACCTCACTCCAATTTGGGGGAAAGCGGAGCCGTGGAAGGCTCTGTCCCCTGCGCAGGCCGTACTGCCAGGCGACCCATCCAACTCTAAAGGCGGGTGATAGACTGGTATCGGAGAAAATACTGTCGATGTAGCTGACAAACCGGCTTTCGTCCGTGAGTTCCGGGGCAAGCTGCGTGTGGCCCGTAAGGACCCGCTCTAGGAGAACTTGGCTGCGACCATAGGCGTGCATCAGTTCATCCAAATAGGACAGGGCAAACCGATGGGGGGCGATGTGATGGTACAGTTTGAGGGCCGGTAGCGTTTTCCAGCCCGACAGCGCGAACGCTCCGCATCATCAGCGAGTCGTCGCAACTGGCCAGGTCGCTGAGTCCGCTTCGCCCAAGTGAGAGAAGCCGCGGGTCCAGCCCGGCGAGGCGCCTATAGGCTTCCAGGACTCGCCGGTGAACCCATGCGCCCGCGCCCCCTCCCAGGGCCCCCAATGATCGCTTAGCTGGATCATTGGAGCGTCTCCATAATCGCTTATGCCTAGATAAGGCACGAACGGCTCGGCTTGCGAAGACGGCGTGATCGATGGCGGGAGAAGAAGACGCCCACCCACGCATCCAACCTCTGGATGAGCCCTTATGAACGCCCTTCCGGCCTCGAGGTAATCAGGCTCCAACTGGCTGTTGTCATCTACGAATACAACCCATTGAGAGGTCGTGGACTCAATGGCTTTGAGGCGAGCTCGCGGCAGGCCAAGCTGTTCTTCTTTCAGGTGGCGCACACGCACGCCTCGCTGACGGAGGGCTCCCAGATCTCCGGCGCGACCGCCGGAACGGAGGCGTTGTCAATGACGATAACCTGAAGTCTGGCGCTTCGATGGTTTGCGCGGCTAACCCCTCAATCACCTTTCCCAGTACGTCAAGCCGAGGATTGTGGGTGCAGACGCAGACGGCGATCAAAGATTCTCGATCCCTAAAGAAAAAACGGGGGGTTGGATCCAACCGCCGTTTCTACTTCAAGGAACTATGGCCGCCTATTGGTTTCGCTAAGGCAGGGGCGCCTATACGACGAAGGATCTGGAATTGCTGACCCTGCCGCCCGCCCGTTTCACCGACCTCGCACAGGCGAAACTCCGCGAGAGACGTCCCTCGCGGAGTTCTCTTTCTGAGGTTTAACGGGGCGCAGTGGCCGCGCCTGCAACGCCGCCGATAACGGCGCCGCCAACAGTGCTTTCGGTATTGTGGCCTAGAGCTTGGCCGACGATCGCGCCGCCGACGGCGCCCGAAGCGGCGCGTTCACCAGCGGTGTAGCCGCAAGCCGAAATCACGAAGGCCACGGCAGCCAGAACAGGAACTACAAGGGGGGTGCGCATGGGAATGCTCCTCTAAATGTCTAGAGGATCAACGGTCCCGCGCTAGGCTAGTTCCAGCTAATCGTCCCCGCGGTCGAGGCGATTCAGGATGGAATAGACGGCGTAGAACGCCGCCGGCGCGCCCAGGACACCCGCCAGAACAGCTAGGATGGGCGATCCTGAAACAAGCTGAATCATGGCGACTAGCACCAGAACGGCGCCGGCCAGACCGATCACTAGAAGATGAGGAATTCTCAGCGAGTCCAAGGGGTTCGGGCGGGGCCGCGCTTCCTTGGCCGCCGCGTATCCGGGTATTTCGTAGAGCGGCTCGACAGGCGTCTGCGCCTGGGGCTGAGGCGCCGCCGCCGGGGTCTCGACGGGCCAAACCACCACATCCCCGAACGCCGCCTGGGTGTCCAGCCGCGGCCGGACCAAGGCGGTGGGAATGGGCACAAAGCCGTCGTCGGGCGTCAGGAACAACGCCTTCTCGGCGGCGCGGCGGCGGATGAGGCCGTCAATTACGGGCAGCTCGCCGGCCATCTCGCCCTTACGCCAGGCCTCGATGGCGAAAGCCGCCTTCAGCAAGTCGCCCTGATTGATCAGCTGCCGGACGCCCGAAGTCCGGAATTCCGCCGCACCGACATTGAAAACAAAGGCGCAAAGGGCGTCGAACTGGTTGGCGCTCAACGGGCTGAACACCGCCTGGCGCACCACCTCGGCAGCCTTGCGCAGGTCATAGATCAACAGCGCTTCGGCGTCCTGCTCGCTGACCGTGGCGCCCTCGCGCGCACTGGCCGTATGACCATAGCCGATCGACCAGTGTCCGTCGGGCAGGCGCGTGGCCGCGCGGCTCAGGCCTTCGAACGGTTTGACCAGTTCGATGGCGGCCCTGCTGACCTGATGCGTTCCGTTCATGGCGCCGAGCGATGATCCAAACTGGGACAACCCGCACCGGACATCGCAAGTTTGGGGCCGTTAGAGCAGGATCAGGCTCGCCAGGCCCAGGAACGACAAAAAGCCCATCAGGTCGGTGACAAAGGTGATCAGCACCGCCGAGGCCACCGCCGGATCGCGCCCAAGCCTGTCGAGGGTCAGCGGCACCAAAATCCCAACCACCGCGGCGATAAATAGATTGATCACCAGCGCCAGGGCGATCGTCAGGCTGAGCCGCAGATCGTGGAAGAACAGATAGGTCGCACCGGCCATCACAATCGCCAGCGCGCCGCCATTGATGCCGCCGACCCACATCTCGCGCATGACAATCCGGGTGGCATTGGCCGCGTTCAATTCGCGGTTGGCGAGGGCGCGGACGGCCACAGCCAGCGTCTGGGTTCCGGCGCTGCCCCCGACCGACGAGACGATCGGCATCAACACCGCGAGGGTTACAAGTTTGGCGATTTCGGCTTGAAACCCCTGGATGACGGTGACGGCGATGGATTCCGTCCCGAGATTCAGGATCAGCCACGGCAGGCGCGAGCGGAGAATTGAAGCGACGCCGGCGTCGCGGCCGACATCCGACACACCGGCCAGGGCCAGGATGTCCTCCTCGCCCTCGTCCTGGATGACGCTGACGATGTCATCGACGGTGATCTGACCAACCAGCCGGCCGCCGGCGTCTATGACCGGCGCCGAGATCAGGTGATATTTGTCGAAGATATAGGCGACCTCTTCCTGATCCATATCGACCGGGATTTCGGTCGCCGACTCCATGATTTCCGACAACGCCGTGGCGCGGGGCGAGCGCAGCAAGGTGCTGACCGGCGCGGCGCCCACCACCTGGTAGGCGGGGTCCACGACATAGATCTCGAAGAACAATTCCGGGATGTCTTCGCCGGCCGTGCGGATGTGGTCGATGGTCTGGCCGACAGTCCAGAACTGCGGCGCGGCGAGAAACTCGCGCTGCATCAGCCGGCCGGCGGTCTCATCCTCATAGCCCAGGGCGCTTTCGATCGCCGCGCGGTCGACGTCGGACATGGCCGCCAGCACTTCTTCGCGCTGATCCTCCTCCATGTCGTCGATGACGTCGGCCGCGTCGTCGGAATCCAGCTCGCCGAGCGCTTCGGCCAGCCTTGAGGGCTCAAGGCTTTCCAGCACCTCTTCGCGCAGGTTGGTGTCGAGTTCGGCGATGGTCTCGGCCAGCTGCTCCGGGTCGAGCAGCGGGATGATGTCCTCGCGGTGCTCGGCGGACAAAAACCCCATCAGATCGGCGACGTCTTCCGGCCACAGGGCGTGCACCAGCTCGGTCAGGCGGGTGATGTCGCCGCGGTCGGCGGCGTCCACCACCATGGCCACATAGGTGGGGGTTAGGACATAGTCTTCGCCCAGAGCGATGTCTTCGAGGTCCTGGACCTCGTCATCGGTCAGCGGGGGCGCAACAGCGTCGCCGGCGGTCATGTCGCCCCTCCCCCTAAAGTCCAGCCAGATCGGCGATTAGATCGCTATTGTAGAGTCCTTTTGTTTCACTGGTGCGGTCGAGAAGACTCGAACTTCCACGGGTTGCCCCACAGCGACCTCAACGCTGCGCGTCTACCAATTCCGCCACGACCGCCCGTGGTGAGGCGCGGGGGTTATCAAACTGGCGCGGCTTTGGGAAGGGCTCCACCAGCCGACTTGCGCGCAGGGCGCAAGGCGATAAGCTTTAAGGCCTAGGGAGAACGAGAAATGGTCAATTTCCGCCAAGGCTTAGCCATTGCCGCCGCCAGCCTTCTGCTGTTCGGCGTCGCCGCCGCCCAGGCCCCGGCGCCCGTTCGAGTCCAGGTCGATTCGGGAACCTTGGTCGGAACGCGCGAAGGCGCGGCGGTGGTCTTCCGCGGCGTCCCCTTCGCCCAGCCGCCGGTCGGAAATCTGCGCTGGGCGCCGCCACAGCCGGTCCGTTGGGACGGCGAGCGCCAGGCGACCAGCTTCGCCCTGCCCTGCGCGCAAGGAACGCCCGCCGACGGCTCTTTCAACGCCGGCACGGTCAAGGGGCCGACCAGCGAGGATTGCCTCTACCTCAACATCTGGGCGCCTGCGAACGCGACCAACGCCCCGGTGATGATGTGGCTGCATGGTGGCGGCAACTATGTGGGGGCGGCTCAAAACGCCACCTATTACGGCGACACCTTCGCTCGCGAGGGGGTCATTCTGGTCACCGTCAGCTATCGCCTGGGAGCGCTGGGCAGCTTTGTCCACCCGGCCTTGACCGCCGCCGCCAACGGCCAGCCTGTCGGGCGATACGCCCTGATGGACGCCCTGGCGGGGCTGCAATGGATTCAACGCAATATCGGAAAGTTCGGCGGCGATCCCTCCAACGTCACCCTGTTCGGCCAGTCGGCCGGCGGCAATATGGTCGAGCATCTGATGGCCTCGCCGCCCGCCAAGGGTCTTTTCGCCAAGGCGATCATCCAATCAGGCGGCCCGCCCGAGCGACCCGTCAGCCTGGCTGAAGGCGAGGCGTTAGGCGCCCAGATCGCCACCACCTTGGGCCTGCCGGGCGCGAACGCCACGCTCGAACAGCTGCGCGCCCTGCCGGCCTCGGCCTTCTATGACAACACCCAGATCCGGTTGGGCGTGCAGGGCGTGGTCGACGGCAAGATCGTCACCATGTCCGATGCGCAGGCGCTGGCTGACCATGCGCTCTACGACGTGCCGCTGATTGTCGGCAGCACCAGCGGCGAGGATCAGACGGGCGTGATGCACGCCCTGGCGCTGCAGGGCGAACCCGGCGCGCCGGTCTGGGAATATTACTTCAGCTATACGCCGCGCTGGCGCACCGCCGAATGGCCGAGCGGACCGCCCCACACCGGCGAATTGCCCTATGTGTTCGACAGCTTGGCGACCTCGCCCAAGGGCGGACTGGAGCAGGTGACGAACCGGGACCGGGAAATGGCGACACGGATGAACTCCTGTTGGCTGGCCTTCGCCAAGGCGCCGGTTGGCGCCAAGTCGCTGACCTGCGCCGACGGATATGTCTGGAATTCCCGCACGCCAGCCAACGACGCCGTAGCCGTGTTCGACGATGCGCCAAGCGCCACGACCAGCGCCGCCATTTTCGAGGCGGTGGCGGCGGCCAAGCGTTTAGCGACGGTCGCTGGGCGTTAAGCGGGCTAATTCCCCGTGGCCATGAAGTCGTAGACGTCGGCCGGGCCGGTGACGGCGATGGTGATGCGCTCGTCGTTGATCTGGATTTCGCCGCGCGCGACCGGGTGGTTGTTGGCCAGGATCCAGACGCTGTCGTTGACCTTGGCGTCGAGCGGGATCACGGCGCCGCGGCCCATGCGCAGCAGCTGTTGCATCGGCAGTTGGGCGCGGCCCAGCACCACCGAGATTTCCACATTGACGGCCTTAACTTGGCTCAAGACGAAGTCCCCGCTCACAAACGCGCGCACAGGCTGCTAATCTGCGCCCAACATGCTTGACCGGTCGTTAAATATCGCCGCGCCGTTCGGACGGGCGGATGGGCAGGGGCCGGAGTGGCGCGTCGAGCCTGGTTTCACGCCCTACCCCGACGCCGTCGCCTTCATGGAAGCGCGCGCCGCCCAGATCGCCAAAGGGGAGGCCCAAGAGCTCGTCTGGCTGGTGGAACATCCGCCGCTCTATACGGCTGGGGTTTCAGCCAAGGCCGACGCTCTGCTGGACCCTCAGCGTCTGCCTGTGTTCGAGAGCGGACGCGGCGGCCAATACACCTATCATGGCCCCGGACAGCGCGTGGCCTATGTCATGCTGGACCTGTCGCGCCGGGAAAAGGACGTCCGCAAATTCGTTGCGGCGCTGGAGGCTTGGGTGATTGGCGCCCTCGCCCGCTTCAACCTCGAGGGTCAGATCCGCGAGGGACGCGTTGGCGTCTGGATCGAGCGCAGCGACCATGGGGTTCGCCGTGAGGACAAGATCGCCGCGATCGGCGTGAAACTGCGCCACTGGGTCTCGTTTCACGGCGTCAGCCTGAATGTCGAGCCGGACCTGTCGCACTATGCCGGCATCATCCCCTGTGGTCAGACGGAGCATGGGGTGACCAGCCTAGTGGACCTCGGACTGCCGGTGACGATGGACGAGGCCGACGCCGCTTTGAAAAGCGCCTTCGTCGATGTCTTCGGCCCGATCAGGCCCTCGCTGGCCGGCCCGGATTGACGCCAAAACGGTTGGCGCCCTGCTCGCCGGTCAACACACCCAGCTCGACGGCGGCCCAGGCCAGGATGGCGACGAAAATGATATCCACGCCACGCCAAGGTCCCTCTGCTCCCGTCAGGGCGATAATCACCGGGGCCGCATACCAGCCCGACCGGCCGCGGTCGTGCAGGCGCTTGGAGAGCACGCACACGCCGCAGAAAATCAGGATCGGGTACATCATCCAGCCGGTGACCAGACGCAGCGTCAGGCCGGCCACGGAATTGTAGAGGACCAGGATCGCCAGCAGCAGGGCGGCGGCGCCCCAGAAGGGCTTTCTCGCCAAGCGTCCCTCGGCGGAAAAAAATACGGCCTTCCAGTCGGTCGCGCTCATGGTGGTCCTTCGACTCCTTGACGGACAGTGGCGGGCCGTGCGCCAATATTCAAGCCCGCGCCCGGGCCCGTAGGGATGTCGTCAAATGCGCTCTTCCACAGGCTTTGATCTGACGCCGCCCACGCCGGAAGAATTCGCCCGCCTGAAGCAAGATCTGGCGCCCGAAGAGGCGGATGTCCTGCTCCACCACGGCACCGAAGCGCCGTTTTGCGGCGGGCTGTTGGGGCAGAAGCAGGACGGCGTCTACTGCTGCCGCCTGTGTTCGCTACCGCTGTTTCGGCACCAGACCAAGTTCGAGAGCGGCACAGGCTGGCCCTCATTCTACGCCCCGTTCGACGAAGCCCACGTCAAGGCGGTGGAAGACAACAGCTACGGCATGCGGCGGATCGAGACCCGCTGCGCGCGTTGCGATTCCCATCAAGGACACGTCTTTCCCGACGGCCCGGCCCCGACGCGGCTGCGCTACTGCATCAATTCGGTGAGCCTGGAGTTCGTGCCGAAGGGCGAGCCGTCGCCGGACCGTCTTGGCCGCGGCGACAAGCTCTGACCCGGGCTAGGCCTGGCCGCTGCGACTGCGAAGGATCGCTTCGCCCGAAGCGCGCAAGGTCGGCGACCCGCCGGTGATGTCGGCGGCCTCCGATGCGCCTACCCGCAGATTGTTCTGCACATGGGACACACCCATCACTTCCTCAGCGATGCGCTCGGCGCTGCGTTTGGCTTGCCGGCTATCGACCTTGCCGTCGAGCGTGACCTCGCCGTTGTCGACCCGGACCTCGATGTCCGAGGCGTCGATCCACGAGTCGTGGGTCAGACGATCGGAAACGTCTTCGAGAATGCGGGAATCCGACCGCTTGTAGCCTTTCGGACCTCGTCCCGAATGCTCGCCCCGGTCGCGGTCCCTGCGTGTTTGCGCCCGGTCGTCGCCGAACCAGGACGCCAGTTCATCACTGGCTCTGTCCCAGAAATTGCGGTGGTGACGGCCATCGCTGCGCCGCTCGGACCGCTCGTCGCGATCGCGGCGATAGTCCCGGCCATAGCCGACGCCGGGCGCGAAGCCCCAGACCGGATCAAAGGGGGCGAATGGGTAGCTCTCATAGCCGGTGTAGTCTGCGTAGCTGTCGCGCATATCGGCGCTGTAGGGCCGCACGCCGCGATAGTCGGACCGGCGATATTCGCCATAGCGGCCGGCCGCGTCGCGCTGTGAGCGGTCGCGGTCGCGGTCGCCGAATTCAGATCGGTAGGTCCCTGATCGTTCGAAGCTGCGGTCTTCCGCATATCCCCGGAAGTCGTCGTCGCTCCGGCGTTCGCTGCGACCGCCCTGCGACCGGTCACGGTCATAAAGGCCAGCGTCGCGCCAGTCGCGACCTTGGCGGGGATAGCGTTCATAGTCAGCCATGGCGATCTTCCCTTTGTTGGATTTCGGGCGGCCTTGCGCCGCTCGCTTCTCAACCTTGGGAGCTGCGCCGTGGTTCCGTCAGGCGCCGTCCAAAGCGCGCAGCCACTGATCAAGCACCTGCGCCTCGACACGCAGCCGCGCCGTTCGCTCGGCAGCCTCGGCGTCGATGCCCCATTGTTCTTCCTGGAAAGCCTCATCGAGACGCGAAAGCTCATAGGCCGCCGGCCCGCTGAGCCTGCCCCTTTCGACCGCCAGGGCGAGGATTGTCGAGCCGAACAGCGCGCCCGCATAGGCCAGGGCGCCAAGTCTGAAATCGTCGAGATCGAGCGCCATGGCCTCGATGCGCAACAGGGTCTGGGGCGGCTGGGTCAGGGGACTGATCCCCACCGCCCGCAAAATCGATAGGCCCAGGTCGTTTTCGGCCCAGTCGAGGATTTCGCCCCAGGCCTTGGTTTGCCGCTCCACCAGGGCCGGCGGGCCTTCGGCAAAATAGCAAAGCAGGTCCGATCCCGCGTAGCGCGCGCTCTCGTGCGCCACCTCGGCCCTTGCGCGGGAGACCCGGTCGATCGCTGTATAGGCATGCCGCGTGGCGGGCATATCCGCAAAGACGATGTAGTCGCCCTGCGCGGCCCATTCGTCGGCGATCATTTGGGCCGCAGCCTCGGTGGGCAGGACCAGCAGCGCTTTATCGGGCGTTTTTAAGGGGCGCAGGTCCAGGGTGACGCCGAACCCACCTTCCGCAGGCTGGACGGCGACGCCCTTGTAGAACCGCTTGATCCTCTGCAGCGCATCATTGGCGGACGTTGGACGACCCAATTTTACCTCCTTTCGCGTATAGGCGACGGAATAGACGGTCAGCCGCGTGCTATATAGGCGTGACGGATCGCGCAATGGAGGCTTCCTTGGCGCAGACTGATCCCGCCCTGATGGCGGCTATTGCAACAACCCGTTTTGGCCTCGGGGCTCGGCCCGGCGAAATCGCCCAGGCCCTGCCCGATCCGAAGGCCTGGCTGAAGGCCCAGATCACAGCGGGCCCCGGCCCCCAGCCGACAGGCGATCTGGCGCCGTCATCTGAGCGGCTGGCGAGCTATCGCGGTTTCGTCCAGGACCGGAACGCAGCGAAGCGGGCTCAGGCCCAAGCGGCCCAGGCCCAGGCGGCTCAAGGCCAGGCGGATCAGACCCAGCTCCAGCGCGCCATGTCGGCGGCCCAGGCCTCGGGCGTGCAGGAAGAAGCCATCGCCCGGGCGCGGTTGGCCGCAACCACCGACAGGCCCTTCGCCGAGCGGTGGGCGCTGTTCTGGGCCAATCACTTCACCGTTTCGGCGGTCAAGGCGCAATCCGCCGCCCTGGCCGGCCCCTTCGAGCGCGAGGCTATCCGGCCGCACGTCTTCGGCCAGTTCACCGATCTGGTGCTGGCCTCTTCAAAGCATCCCGGGATGCTGACCTATCTCGATCAGGTCCAGTCGACCGGCCCCAATAGCCAGGCGGCGCGACGCCGGACGAACGCGCCTCGCGGCGCGCCTGGGCTGAACGAGAACCTGGCCCGCGAGATCATGGAACTCCACACGGTGGGCGTCCATGCCGGCTACAGCCAGGACGACGTCACCGAATTCGCCCGCGCCATGACCGGCTGGTCCATCGGCGCCCAGGCCGAAGGTCCAGATCGGTTCGGCAAGTTCGTCTTTCGGCCCCAGGCTCACGAACCCGGCGCGCGCACGGTGCTGGGAAAACGCTATCCCGCCAGCGGCGAGGACCAAGCCGAAGCGATTATCCGTGACCTGGCGGCGCATCCCGGCACGGCGCGGCACGTCGCCGGAAAGCTTGCCACTCACTTCGTCTCCGACGCGCCGCCGCCCGAACTGGTCGCCCGGCTTGAACAAACCTTCACCGCCACGGGCGGGGACCTGGCCAAGGTCGCCGAAGCATTGATCGACGCCGATGAGTCTTGGGCGCCGCAGGCCGAGAAGTTCAAGACGCCCTATGAGTTGCTGGTCTCGTCCTATCGCGCTGCGGGTGGAGCGCCCGCCCGCCCGGCGCAGATTATCCAGACCCTGAACGAGCTGGGCCAGGCGACCTTCCGGGCGCCGTCGCCGAAAGGGTGGCCCGACGACGCTCTGACCTGGGCTGCGCCGGACGCGGTGCTCAAACGGCTGACGTGGGCCGAGGACTTCGCGGGCCAAAATACCCGCGACCGCCGCGAACCCATCGCCGTCGCCAATGATTGCTTGGGGGCGCGCCTTTCCGAAGACGCGCAAGTGGCCATCGTCGGCGCCGAAAGCCGCCAGGAAGCCCTTACCGTCCTTATCATGAGCCCGGAGTTTCAGCGTCGATGACCAGCAACTTCACCATGACCCGGCGCGGCGCCCTCCTCGCCGGCCTCAGCGCTAGCCTGCTCAGTGCGGCGGCCTATGCCGAAACCTCGAAAAAGAAACTGGTGGTGATCATCGCTCGGGGCGGCATGGACGGCCTGTCCGTTTCACCGCCCATCGGCGATTCGCAATACGCCGCCCTGCGGGGCCCGATCGCCATTCCCGAAAACGCGGCCCTTCGGCTGGACGGGACCTTCGGCCTGCACCCCTCGCTGGCGACGGTCCATCGCCTCGCCCTGGCCGGTCAGGCCCGCATCGCCCCCGCGGTCGTCATTCCCAATAACCAGCGATCGCACTTCGAGGCCCAGGACATTCTCGAAAGCGGCTCGCCCGCCCTCTACGGCCAGACGTCCGGCTGGCTGAACCGCACGCTCACGGCGCTCAGCAGCCAAAGGGTCCAGGGTCTGTCGATCGGCGCCCAGGCCCCCTTGATCCTGCGCGGTCCCGCCGAGGCGGCGACCTGGTCGCCGGGTCCGACCGATCGCGGCGAGCGGCTGCCGATGATCCTGGGCGATCTCTACCGCAACGACCCCTTGCTCTCGCGCGCCCTAGCCTCGGGTCTGGCGACGGAGGCCATGGCGGCCGGAGCGGGGATGCAGTCGGCGTCGCTTCGGCCGGCGGCGGCCCAGCAAGGGGCGAATGCAGCGGCTCAGCTCGGCTCGACAGCCGCCGGCTTCATGCTTCAGGAAGGCGGCCCGCAGATCCTGTCGCTCTCCCTCGACGGCTGGGACACCCACGCCAATCAGGGGGCCGCCGACGGCCAGCTGGCCAACCGTCTGACCTATCTGGACGGGGTGATTTCGGGCCTATCCACCGGCCTTGGCGCGGAATGGTCCAACACCATCTGCGTGGTCGCCACCGAGTTCGGCCGCACCGCGCGTGTCAACGGCACCCGGGGCACGGACCACGGCACGGCCTCGACCGCGCTGGTCCTGGGCGGCGGCCTGAAGGGCTCCGGAATCATCGGCGACTGGCCGACCTTGGCGGCGAACAAGCTGTTTGAAGGCCGCGATCTGGCCCCCACGATGGATATCCGCGCGCTGTTCAAAGGCGTCCTGGCCGAGCACCTGGGCGTGGAAAAGGCGGTGCTGGACACGGCGGTGTTCCCCGACAGCGCCACCGCCGCGCCGGTCTTAAGTCTGGTCTAGCGCTTGGATCTGAAGGGCTCGGGGTCGGCCTCACCTTCGGCGAAGCCGAACTGGGCGAAGCCTGCCTTCATCTCCTTGCTGATCGGCGCCTCGATGATCAGCGTGCCGCGCGAGGGATGCGGAATTTCAATCCGGCGGGCATGGAGCTGCAGGCCTAAGGACCCAGAAAGCCGGGTGCTTTCCTCGTTGCTGTATTTCGGATCTCCGAGGATCGGGTGGCCGATGGCGGTCATATGGGCGCGCAACTGGTGGGTGCGGCCGGTGTGGGGCCGCAGCGCCAGCCACGTCGCGCGATGAGCGGCGCGGCTGATGGTGACATACTCGGTCTCGGCCGGATCGCCGCGTGGGTCCTTGGGATCAGCCGGCACGACCAGTTCCCGGTCGCCGACACCCTTTTTCACCAGCGGAATTTCGATAATGCCCTCGGCGGGCTTGGGCGCGCCCGCCACGATAGCCCAATAGGTCTTGTAAGCCCGGCGGCGGGCAAAAGCGCCGGACAGCTTGGCCGCCGCGCCGGGCGTCTTGCCCAGCAGCAGCACGCCCGAGGTGTCGCGGTCGAGGCGGTGAACCAGCCGAGGGCGCTCCAGCCCCTCGCCCCAGGCCGACAGCAGGCGGTCGATGTGCTGGGTGGTCTTGGTGCCGCCTTGGACGGCGAGGCCGGCGGGCTTGTTCAGCGCCAGCACCTCATCGTCCTCGTAGAGCACCAGTGAGCGCGCAAAGGCGGCGTCGCGCGAACTGATGGTCTTCTTCTCGTCTTCGCGCGGCGCGTCGGGCAGCGGGGGTACGCGCACCTGGGCGCCGGCGTTCAAGCGGTGGTCGGCCTTCACCCGCGCGCCGTCGACGCGGATCTGACCCGACCGCGCCAGTTTCTGCACCTGAATATGCGACATGTGCGGCCAGCGGCGCTTGAACCAGCGGTCCAGCCGCACGCCGTCCTCGCCGGTATCGACGTAGAGGGTCTTGACCTCCCTCACGCGAAGACCCGCCGCGCCAGCATCATCCCGAGGAAGAGCGCCCCAACCGAAGCCGCGACCGACGCCGATGCGTAAAGAGCGGCCGAGGCCACGGCCTTAGTCTCGATCATCTTGGCCACTTCGAGCGAGAAGGCCGAAAAGGTTGTGAATCCGCCGAGCACGCCCACGGCCAGCAAAACGCGCCACCGTTCCTGATCAGCGCCGCCCCTAAGGGCCAGAACGGCGACCAGCACGCCCATCGCCAGGCCGCCGATCACGTTGACCAGAAAGGTGCCGTAGGGCCACGCCGAACCCAAGGTGCGCAGGCTGGCGACCCCGACCGCATAGCGCAGCACAGCCCCGGCGCCGCCACCCACGAAAACCAGAAACACCTTTTCCATGCCGCCTTTTAGCGCGACGGCGGCGCTCGGAGCTATAGCTGGCCGCTGATTGTCTGGTGGACATCCCGCGCGTCATAGGCATCAGCCGTCTGCGGCGCCGGCCCATCGCCCATAATGATCTCAAGGCGTAAGATCGGCTTAGGCCCGCCGCCGAGGTTGAAGCTGGTGCCAAGACCGACACCGATGGCGGTGTTGCCGGTCACTGTCCCTGTTCCCGTCCCTAGCGAGAGGGTCGGACCACCGCCCCGCCGTTCGACATCCGAAGAGCGGCTGACGATACGGAACCAGCTATGGCCCTTGGTCAAGGTGTTGTCCGCCGCGCGCAGCATCAGCATCTGCTCGGCGCGCGCTTGCGGCACGCCGTTTGGCACTAAATAGGTGATCTGTTGGCGGCTATTGTCGATCTGGGTCTCGTAGAACCCCGGGCCGTTGGGAAAGGGATTTGGCGTCGTCTCACACGCAGCGAGCGCCATGCATAACCCTGACAGGACAATGAGTTTTCTCATAAACTTCGTCCAATACCTAAAGTTGGCGTCCCTCGCCTATTCATAAAAGGTATCAGCCTGGGAAGCGTTCCCCAAGTCCAGCCTCCAGCAGGTGCTGGAAATCGGCGGGCAGCGGCGCTTCGATTTTCATGCGTCCGCCGGCGGGGTGCGGAAATTCCAGCGCAGCGGCGTGCAGCATCAGACGCGGCGCCGGCGCTCCGGCCACCACGAGCGCGCCGCCATAGCGCACATCGCCCGCGATGGGCCGGCCGATCGAGGCCAGGTGCACGCGGATCTGGTGCATCCGGCCCGTCTGTGGCCGGGCCTCAACCAACGCCATGTCCTCATTGGCTTTTAGCGTTCGGTAGAGCGTTCGAGCCTCCTGCCCTTCCGGATCGTCGGCGTCGCAGACCCGCATGTAGGACTCGCGGCCGATCTCCTCGCGCTTCAGAGGCGCCTCAATCGCGCCTTGCCGGGGATCGGGCGCGCCCGGCGCAACGATGGCCAGATAGGTCTTGAAGACCTTGCGCGACATCATGGCCTTGCCCAGGAACGCCGCCGTCGGCTTGCCCCGCGCCGTCAGGATGACGCCTGAAGTGTCGCGGTCGAGCCGGTGGATCAGCCGGGGCTTGTTGCCGCTGGATTTGGCGAACACGCCCAAGAGGTCGTCCAACGTATGGGCCTTGATCCGCCCGCCTTGGCTGGACAGGCCGGAGGGCTTGTTGAAAGCAATGATGTGATCATCGACATGCAGAACCATGGATTTGGCGAAGGCGACGTCTTCGGCGGTAAACTGCGTCACTCGCCCTTCTCCGCGCGCAGGGCGGCCCAACGCTCCAGCCGATCCTTGACCTTGGCCTCGGCGCCCTCGCCCTTGGGCCGATAGAAAACCCGCCGCTCCATCTCTTCGGGGAAATAGTTCTGCCCGGAAAAGCCTTCCTCGGTATCGGGGTCGTAGCGATAGCCCTTGCCGTACCCCAGGTCCTTCATCAGCTTGGTCGGGGCGTTGCGGATATGGGCTGGCGGCGGCAAGGAGCCCGTATCCTTGGCGGCCTTCATCGCCTCGCCGAACGCCTTGTAAACGGAGACCGATTTCGGCGCGGTGGCCATGTGGACGCAGACCTGCGCCAGAGCCAGCTCGCCCTCGGGACTGCCGAGGAAGTCGTAAGTGTCCTTGGCCGCTGTCGCCATCAGCAGGGACAGCGGGTCGGCCTCGCCGATGTCTTCGACCGCCATACGCACCAGACGGCGAGCGATGAACAGCGGATCCTCGCCGCCGGCCAGCATCCGCGCCAGCCAGTAGAGCGCCGCGTCGGGATCAGAGCCGCGCACCGACTTATGCAGGGCGCTGATCAGATTGTAGTGCTCTTCCCGGCTTTTATCGTAGGCGATCGAGCGCTTTTGCAGAACCTGACCGAGTTCCTGGGTGGACAGCGGATGGGCCGAGCCGATGTTGAACAGAGTCTCGGCCATGGTCAGCAGATAGCGTCCGTCGCCATCGGCCAGGGCGATCAGCGCGCCGCGAGCGTCTGCCGCGACCGGCAGGGGCCGTCCCTCAAGCGCCTCGGCCCGCCCCAGCAGGGTTTCCAGCGCCGCGTCATCCAGACGCTTGAGCACATAGACCTGACAGCGCGACAGCAAGGCGCCGTTGAGTTCGAAACTTGGGTTCTCGGTGGTCGCTCCGATCAGGGTGACGATCCCCTCCTCCACGAACGGCAGAAAGCCGTCCTGCTGCGCGCGGTTGAACCGGTGGATTTCGTCGACAAACAGCAGGGTGTTCTGCCCGGCCGCCCGGCGGGTTCGGGCAGCCTCGAAGGCCTTCTTCAGGTCGGCGACTCCAGAAAACACCGCCGACAGCTGCTGGTATTCATAGCCCGCTTCCTTGGCCAGCAGGCGGGCGATGGTGGTCTTGCCAGTGCCGGGCGGCCCCCAGAGGATCATGGAACTGAGGCGCTGAGCCTTGGCCATGCGTCCGATGGGACCGTCGGGTCCCAAGAGATGGTCCTGGCCGGCGACCTCTTCGAGCGATTTCGGCCGCAGCCGGTCGGCCAGCGGGCGCTTGCCCTCAAGCTCGGCTTCCAGGCCGGCGGCGGCGAACAGATCGGTCATCGCCGCAAGGTACCCGAAGAGGCCTGCGCGGTCCTAGAGGTTTGACCGGCCTAGCTAGTGCACGAGGAAGAAGATCAGGCCCAGCATCACCACCAGGCTGCCGATCGACAGCACGAGCGCGGTCTTGATGCGGAACCGCAGCGAGAAGAACAGGATGTAACCCAGGATCGACATCACGAAGACGACGATGGCGACGACGTCGATGACGATCTTCCATACCGGGCCGGTGACGACGCCCTTGTGCAGGTCGTTCATCATTTGGATCAGATTGGCCTTGGCGAGGGTGATATCGACCTTGCCGGTTTCCATGTCGGCCCGCAGATCGGTCGAGCCCGACATGCCCTCCAGGCGAATGAACATTTCCGTGCCCGCCAAGTCGCCGCTGCGATAGGTCCCCGCCAGCTTCAGCTGTTTGCCGACCGCCTCGCTGACCGCCTTTCCGGGTTCTGGAGCCGCCTTGGCGCGGGCGAGATCGGCGGCGCTCAGGGTGACGCTCTTTTCAACCGGCGTCACCGCGCCGCCCGTCAAAGTGTCCGGGTGGTTCAGGAAAAGGCCCGAGGCCGAGAACATCAGCAGGGCGGCAAAGGCTAAGGCCGACAGATAGCCATGCCAGTCGCGCATCAGCCGGTAAAAGGCGCCCTTGCCGCCGCCGCGCGGGGCGGGTGTGGTTTTCGTCTTAGCCAAGGTCAGCCCTTCTTGCCGTAGGTGATTTGGACCGTGCCGCCTTCAGGGGCGACCGGAAAGGTGGTGGAAAAGCCATCGCGGCCGAAGGTGATCGGATAGGAGCGATAGCTGTGCCCGCCGCGCTCCAGGCTGGTTTCGATGTTCAGAGTGTATTGGCCCAGCGGCGTGAACTTGTAGGCGTCGTCATAGCCCAGCCAGTCAGACGAATAGGCCCCCGAGGTCTGGGTCGAGACCGAGTAGAGTTGAATCATCCGCGGCGCACGATCCTTATACATCGAGGCCCAGACATAGTTGTCCTTCTGCCAATCGAATCTCGTCCCGACCAACAGCAAGGTGCGGATCGGCTGATTGTTGGCGTCCGATAGCCAGATGGCGACGAAGCGTCGGTTCGCCCCCGGCGCCGCCCTGTAGCCCAGGTTCAGCGCATAGCCGCCCAACCAGGACGTCGATGTCGCGGTATCGGCAACGCGGATCAGCCGCGCCGGCGGTTCGCTGGCCAGGCTGCTCCAACCTTCCGTCGCGCAGACCGCGCCATCGGCGCTCGTAATGCGCGCCTCGGCGCCCGGCCAACCGGCGGCCAGCTTCAACCCATCGGAGGGGTGCATGACCAACAGCGCGGTGGCCAGGGCGTCAGCCTGCGCCGCCGTTGGCGCGGTCACGGTGGCGGCGATATTCCGGTGGGCCGCCTGACCGTCGGGAGACAGGGTGGCGCTAAAGGCCCGCCCGCCGATTGAAAAATCGCGGGGCCCCTTGCCGGAGGTGGCCACGGCCCCGTCTTTCAAATGCACCGCCGCTACGATCGGCGCGGCGGCGAGCGGCTGGGCCGGGTCGGGGATATCGATGTCCCATGTCAGGCCCGTGGGGGCGTGGCCCTTGCAGCGGATATCGCCGCCGATATCCACTGCCATGCCGGCCACGGGCGCCGCCGCCATTCCCGCCTCCAGCGCGCGATCGACGATGTAGCCCTTGGCCACGCTGTCGAGCGCAAACCTAACGCCCTCCGGCCGAACCACGCGGCGCGTGGCGGCGTCGAGGCCGACGGGAGCCTGGGCCGCCAGGGCCGCGGCCTTCGCCAAGGCTTCATCGGGCGGCGTGGCGTCAGCCGAACGCCACATCGCCAGCACATCGCCAAGCCCGCCGTTGAAGGCGCCGCACGAGGCTTGGCGCATCTGTTCGGCCAGGGTGAGGACTTCGAACAACTCCGGCGAAACCACCATGTCGCTCGCGCCGTTAAGGCGGCTGAGCTCCGATTCGGTTCGGCGGCTGTTAAAGATCGCGTCGAGCCGGTCGATCTCGGCATGGGCGGCGGCGACCGCGGTCAGCACATGTTCGCCATTATGCGCCGTCACCACGAAATTCGCCGGCGCGCCAAGGATGCCTTCTTCATGCAGTTGCCAGACGCCGGGCGCGGTCGCCGCCGGCGCCAACACCGGAACGAACGCCATTCCCGCCGCCAGGGCGAATGTCGAAGCAGCCTGCATGCCTAAGCGATCCTAATGCGCCAACAGCAAAGAGCTAGGCGTATGGCGGTGACGTATTTCACTCGTGTTTCAAGGATTGGGGCTAATCTTGTCGCGAAAGCCGTTGACGATGGGATAGCGGCGGTCGCGCCCGAACGCCTTTGGCCCGATCTTTACCCCAGGCGGGGCCTGCCGCCGCTTGTATTCCGATCCGTAGAGCAGCCGTTGAACGCGCTCGACATCCGCCGCCGGATAGCCGCGGGCGACGATCTGATCGAGGGTGGCTTCCTCCTCAACCAGCCCCTTCAGGATGCCATCCAGCACCTCATAGGGCGGCAGGCTGTCCTGGTCGGTCTGGTCGGGCCGCAATTCGGCAGAGGGGGGGCGGGTGATTATCCGCTCAGGAATTGGGCTCGCGCCGCCGCTGAACGGGTCGTTGGCGTTGCGCCAGCGGGCGACCTCATAAACTTCGGTTTTATAAAGGTCTTTCAAGGCGTTATAGCCGCCGCACATATCGCCGTAGAGGGTGGCGTAACCCACCGCCATCTCCGACTTGTTGCCGGTGGTCAGGACCATGAATCCGGTCTTGTTGGACAGCGCCATCAAGGTGACGCCCCGCGCCCGGCTCTGGATATTTTCTTCCGTCAGATCGGCGGCCTTTCCGGCGAAGGCTGGGGCCAGCATCGCCTCGAAGGCGCTCACCGCCGGCTCTATCGAAATGACCTCGTAAGAACACCCGAGATTATCCGAACAAGCCTTTGCGTCTTCAAGGCTTTCACCGCTGGTGTAAAGATAAGGCATCATAACGCAGCGCACCGCGTCCGCCCCCAGAGCGTCCGCCGCGATCACGGCCGTCAGAGCAGAATCGATGCCGCCTGACATGCCCAGCAACACGCCTGGAAAACCGGACTTGCGCACATAGTCGCGCACGCCCAGGACCATGGCGCGATAAATCTCCTCGGATCCCGCCGCCCAGGGCGCGTTCATCGCCTCGCCGCAAGCCAGGCCCGCGCCCTCGCGCCGCCAGGTCACGCAGTCGATGACTTCCTCGAACATGGGCAGGCGCTGGCGCACGACGCCGTCGGCCGCCAGGGCAAAGGATGCGCCGTCAAACACCAATTCGTCCTGGCCCCCGACCTGATTGACATAGACCAACGGCAGGCCGGTCTCCTTCACCCGCGACGTCGCGATGGCCATACGCTCGGCGTCGGCCGTGAACCGGAAGGGCGAGCCGTTGGGGGAGACCAGGATTTCGGCGCCCATTGCTTTGAGGTTGCCAGCGACCGGCGAGGTCCAGACGTCCTCGCAGATCGGCACGCCGACCTTGAAGCCGGCGATGTCGAAAACCTTTGGCGTGGCGCCGGGAAGGAAAACGCGCCGCTCGTCGAACACCCCATAGTTCGGAAGATCGACCTTGAAGGTGACGTCTTCGACCCGCCCGTTACGCAACAGAGCCACCGCGTTATGCGGGAGCCGCCCGCCGCTGGGCCACAGGGTTCCGATTAAAACCGCCGGCCCCGCCGCTGTCTCGGCCGCCAGAGCCGCAAGCGCCGCCTGACAGGCGGCGACGGCCGCTGGCTTCAACGCCAGGTCTTCAGGCGGATAGCCGATCAGAAACAGTTCGGAGAACACCGCCAGATCGGCGCCCATCGCGTGGGTCTCGGCGATCTTGCAGGCCGCCAGTTCAGCGTTGCGCTCCACCGCGCCCAAGGTCGGGTTGGCCTGGATGGATGCGATGCGGATCTGGGCGGTCATTGAACCCCCTATAACCCCGGAACGGCCAAATGGCTCAATCGTCCCGGTGGACCCGTTCGCGGCGCTCGTGCCGTTCCTGCGCCTCAAGGCTCAAGGTGGCGATGGGGCGGGCTTCCAGCCGGGCCAGGGTGATCGGCTCGCCGGTCTCCTCGCAGTAGCCGTAATTGCCTTCCTCGATACGCCGCAGAGCATCGTCGATCTTGGAAATCAGCTTGCGCTGCCGGTCGCGGGTGCGCAGCTCCAGCGACCGATCCGTTTCCGACGAGGCGCGGTCGGCGATATCGGGATGGTTTTCGGTGTCTGCCTGGAGATGAGTCACCGTCTCCCGCGACTCGCGCAGGATATCCTCTTTCCACTGCAGCAGCTTGCGTCGGAAATACTCGAGCTGCCGCTCGTTCATGAACTCTTCGTCCTCGGACGGTCGATAGTTCTCGTCCAGAGCAGGAATCGTGGCCGTCATCGAAACCCTCTCAATCGCACGCTCCACCCTCACGTGTTTTGTGGCGCGCTTATAGCAAACGCTTTGGACCTAGCAACGGTGGGACGCCAATAAGGTTCTCTAGGCGGCCTTTTGCATCTGCTCGAGCTTGGCGATCTCGACAGCGGCGCGGGTTTCGATTTCGTCCAAAACTCCATTCAGGCGCGGATCATCCGTCGACTCGCGCTGTTCGCGCACCGCGCTAATCAGTCGGTCCAAAGCCGATTGCGGCACGGCGCCATCCAGCAAACCGACCTTGATCTCATCTAGAACATCGAGGATCCGGCCGCCGCGTTTGACCGCCCGGCGGCGGCCTTCCTCAGGCGTGCCCACGGCTTGCAGCGCCAGCAAGGCATCGATCGACGAGACGCCGGTGGCCGCGCTTGTCGGGGCGGTTTGGGTTATGCCCCCAGCCGACACGCCGGCATCAAGGCTGAAACCGCCCTGCACGCGACCTGCCGCTCGGGTCGGGGACGCAGCCGAAGAGCCGGTTGGACCTGTGACCTTCATCATCGCGATCCGTCTGTCCTCATCCGCCCATTCTTGCCGCCCACACGCTTGCTGAGCGGTTAAGTCCCGGCAGATTTTGCCCCCTGACCCATTGCCAGGTCGTTAACCTTCTAGGTTTTTGTTTTTACTTGGAATTCTCGGCATCGAAACTGGCATGAAGCTGGCATGGCGTGTGGGGTAATTGCGTTAGCCGCAGGTGACCTATGCGCTTTCTTCTGTCCGCCTTCCTAGTTCTGGGCCTTGGCCTGGCCAGCCCGGCCCTGGCCAAGTCGCGGATCAAGGACATCGTCGAGTTCGAAGGCAACCGGTCCAACAGCCTAGTGGGCTACGGCCTGGTGGTCGGTCTGAACGGCACTGGCGATAACTTGCGCAACTCGCCCCAGACCCTGCAAAGCGCCCAGGCGATGCTGGAGCGGCTGGGCGTCAACGTCCGCGACGCCAATCTGAACGCCAAAAATATCGCCTCGGTGATGGTGACCGCCAATCTGCCGGCCTTCGCCGCCCCCGGCTCGACCATCGACGTCTCGGTCTCGGCCATGGGCGACGCCAAGAGCCTGCTGGGCGGCACCCTCCTGGTCACGCCACTGCTCGGCGCCGATGGCGCGGCCTATGCGGTGGCGCAGGGCACGGTCCAGACCGGCGGCTTTTCGGCCAGCGGCGCGTCGGGATCCTCGGTGACTCGGGGCGTGCCGACCTCCGGCCGTATCGCCAGCGGCGCCAGTGTCGAGCGAGAAGTCGCCTTCACCATGGGCGACATGACCCAACAGCGTCTTTCGCTGCGCAATCCCGACTTCACCACCGCCAGCCGGATCGCCGCGGTGATCAACGAGCGCTATCCCGGCACGGCCGTGGCCGATAACGCCACCATCGTCACCATTCGCCCGCCCCCCGGAATGGCGGTGCACCAGTTCGCCACCGCAATCGAAAACCTGGAGGTCGAGCCCGACAACGTCGCCAAGGTGGTGATCGACGAGGTCAACGGCGTCATCGTCGTCGGCGAGGCGGTTCGAGTCTCCACGGTCGCGATCCAGCAGGGCAACCTGACCATCGCCGTGCAGGAGACGCCGGCGGTGAGCCAGCCGGCGCCCTTCTCCGACGGGACGACCACGACCGTCCCGCAGAGCAATGTGACGGTGAACGAGGACACTGGACGGCAGTTCGTCATCCTGCAAAGCGGCGTGTCGCTCGCCACCCTGGTCGCCGGGCTTAATGCCCTCGGCGTCAGCCCGCGCGACATGATCTCGATCCTGCAGACCATCAAGGCCGCGGGCGCCCTGCAAGCCGAAATCGAGGTTTTGTAATGACCTCCGCCCCTATCGCCGTCTCGCCCGACCTCCTAACCAAGACCCCGTCTGCGCCGCACGGGCGCACGCGCGAACAGATCGCCTCGGCCTCCAAGGATTTCGAAGCCCAGTTCCTGTCGATCATGATGTCGCAAATGTTCGACGGCGTCGGCGAAGGCGAATTTTCCGGCGGCCAGGGCGAAGCGATGTTCAAGTCGTTCCTGATGGACGCCTTTTCCAAACAGATCTCCCACTCGGGTGGGATCAGCATCTCCGGCTCGGTCCAGCGCGAGATGCTGAAGTTGCAAGGGCTGGAGTAAACGACATGACCGACGCCATGGCCGCTGAGCGGATCGACCAACTGATCGCCTTGACCGAACGCCTGACAGATCTGATCAGCCAGGAATGTCGCGCCTTCGAAACGCGCCGGCCGCTGGATGTGGCCAAGACCCTCGACGAGACCTCGCGTCTGGCCAACAGCTACAGGCATGAATCGGCCCGGATGCGCGCCGACAGCGCCGCCCTTCGCGCCGCACCGCTGGAGCGCCGCATGGCCTTGATGCGCGCGACTGAGGCTTTCGACGCGGTGCTCGCCCGTCATGGCCGCGCGCTGGAAGCCGCCAAGATCATCACGGAGGGCCTGGTCAAAGCTGTAGCCGACGAGGTGGTCTCCCGCCGCGAAACCGGCGCAGGCTATGGCCCCGGCGCAGCCAAGGTCACCGGCTCAGCCAGCGCGATCACCCTGAATCAGCGGGCCTAGTTTTTCAGCTTGTAGCCGGTCTTGAAGATCCAACCGACGATCGCCAGGCAGAGCACGAAAATACCGAAGATCACCGCAAGGCTAAACGCCACCGGCACATCGGTGGCGTTGCCCCCGTAAAACGACCAGCGAAAACCGCTGATCAGATAGACCACCGGATTGAGCTTGCTGACCGCCTGCCAGAACGGCGGCAGCATGTTGATCGAATAGAATGAGCCGCCCAGGAAGGTCAGGGGCGTGACGATCAGCATCGGGACAATCTGGATCTGCTCGAAACCGGCCGAGATCACCCCGATGATGAAGCCGAACAGGCTGAAGGTGACGGCGGTCAGGACCAGGAACCCGGCCATCCAGACAGGGTGCAGGATATGCAGCGGCGTAAACAGCGCCGCCGTGGCTAATATGATCAGGCCGAGCATCACCGACTTCGACGCGGCGGCGCCCACATAGGCCGTGACGATCTCGACGAATGACATCGGCGCGGAATGCAGCTCGTAGATGGTGCCGATGAACTTCGGGAAGAAGATGCCGAACGAAGCGTTGAAAATGCTCTGGGTGAACAGCGACAGCATGATCAGCCCCGGCACGATGAAGGCGCCGTAGTCGACGCCCTGCATCCGGCCCATCGTCCCGCCGATGGCGGCCCCGAACACCACGAAATAAAGACTGGTCGATATGACCGGCGAGACGATGCTCTGCCAGAGCGTACGGAACGCCCGGGACATTTCGAACTTATAGATCGCGGCGACGCCGTAGAGGTTCATTGCGACGGCTCCTTCACCAGATCGACGAAGATGTCCTCCAGCGAACTTTGGCTGGTGTGCAGGTCCTTGAAGCCAATGCCTAGGGAATCGATCTTGCGGATCAGGGCGCCGACCGCCTTTTGCTCGTCGGCTTCGAAGGTGTAGGTCAACTCCAGCCCATCCTGCGAGAGGACGAGGTTCCATTCGGCCAGGCCGGCGGGCACCTCACTGAGCGGCTCCTGCAGCTGCAAGGTCAGTTCCTTGCGGCCCAGCTTGCGCATCAGTTCGGTCTTTTCCTCGACCAGGATGATCTCGCCCTTGTTGATCACCCCGATCCGGTCGGCCATCTCCTCGGCTTCTTCGATGTAGTGGGTGGTCAGAACGACGGTGACGCCGGAATCGCGAAGGTCGCGAACCACCTGCCACATGTCCTTGCGCAGCTCGACGTCGACGCCGGCTGTGGGCTCGTCGAGGAACAGGATGCGCGGCTCGTGCGCCAGGGCCTTTGCGATCAACACCCGCCGCTTCATCCCTCCTGACAGGGTCATGATCTTGGAATTCCTTCGGTCCCAAAGCGACAGGGACTTCAGAATCTTCTCGACCAGGCCCGGATTGGGCGGCTTGCCGAACAGGCCACGGCTATAGTTGGTGACTTTCCAGACTGTCTCAAAGGTCTCGACGGCGAGTTCCTGCGGCACCAGGCCGATGATCGCGCGGGTCTTGCGATAGTCGCGGATGATGTCGTTTCCGTCGACCGTCACAGTTCCGCCGGACGGATTGACGATGCCGCAGATGATGCCGATCAGCGTGGTCTTGCCGGCGCCGTTGGGGCCAAGAAGGGCGAAGATTTCGCCCCGGCGGATCTCGAGATCGACCGGCTTAAGGGCCGTCACTCCCGAGGCATAGGACTTGGTCAGTCCCTTGATCGAAATGATCGCATCCATGGCGGGATCACATAGCCGAAACCGTAGCCTTGGCGAGAGTCATTTCCACCCGCTCGCCCAACAAAAAGCCCCGGAGATGGCTCTCCGGGGCTTGGTGTTTGTATCGGCGGCTAGGCCGGTGGTCGATCCTACTTGAGGATCTTGGCCACCACGCCGGCGCCGACCGTACGGCCGCCTTCGCGGATCGCGAAGCGCAGCTTCTCTTCCATGGCGATCGGGGTGATCAGCTCGACGTTCAGCTCGGCGTTGTCGCCGGGCATGATCATCTCAACGCCTTCCTTCAGCTTGATGATCCCCGTCACGTCCGTGGTCCGGAAGTAGAACTGCGGACGGTAGTTGGTGAAGAACGGGGTGTGACGGCCGCCCTCTTCCTTGGTCAGGATGTAGGCTTCAGCCACGAACTCGGTGTGCGGGGTGATCGAACCCGGCTTGCAGAGAACCTGGCCGCGCTCGACGTCTTCGCGCTTGGTGCCGCGCAGCAGCACGCCGACGTTGTCGCCCGCCTGGCCCTGGTCCAGCAGCTTGCGGAACATCTCAACGCCCGTGCAGGTCGTCTTCTGCACCGGACGGATGCCGACGATCTCGACTTCCTCGCCCACCTTCACAACGCCGCGCTCGATACGGCCGGTGACCACGGTGCCGCGGCCCGAGATCGAGAAGACGTCTTCGACCGGCATCAGGAACGGCAGGTCCACGGGACGCTCCGGCTGCGGGATGTAGGCGTCGACTTGCGTCATCAGCTCCAGGATCCGGTCTTCGCCGATCTCCGGGGTCTTGCCTTCAACCGCCGCCAGGGCCGAGCCCTTGACGATCGGAATGTCATCGCCCGGGAACTGGTAGCTCGACAGCAGTTCGCGAACTTCCATCTCCACCAGGTCCAGCAGTTCGGCGTCGTCGACCATGTCGACCTTGTTCATGAACACCACCAGAGCCGGCACGCCGACCTGACGGGCCAGAAGGATGTGCTCGCGGGTCTGCGGCATCGGGCCGTCAGCGGCCGACACCACCAGGATCGCGCCGTCCATCTGCGCCGCGCCGGTGATCATGTTCTTCACATAGTCGGCGTGGCCGGGGCAGTCGACGTGGGCGTAGTGACGGTTCTGCGTCTCATATTCCACGTGCGCGGTGTTGATCGTGATGCCGCGCGCCTTCTCTTCCGGCGCCGCGTCGATGTCCTCGTACTTCTTCGCCGTCGCCCCGCCCGTCTTAGCGAGCACCATGGTGATCGCCGCCGTCAGCGTCGTCTTGCCGTGGTCAACGTGGCCAATCGTGCCAATGTTGCAGTGCGGCTTGTTGCGTTCAAATTTCTCTTTGGCCATGGCCCTACCTCTGGTCTTGCGGCTGAAGTCGATATGTTGGAGCGGGTAGTCGGGATCGAACCGGCATCCTCAGCTTGGAAGGCTGCTGCACTACCATTGTGCTATACCCGCGGAAACACTCCGACCTGCGAAATCTCCATTTTGGTCGGGGCCCCGACGTCGTTGGATCGACAACAGCGCGTGGTGGGGGAAGCAGGACTCGAACCTGCGAAGGCGTACGCCAGCGGATTTACAGTCCGCCCCCTTTGCCACTCGGGACATTCCCCCGCGCGCCTGTTATCGAAGCCAAACAAAAAGCCTCCGCCAACGGTTTCCGGGAAAATTTCCCGTCGCCCGCAACGGAAGCCGCCTTAGGCCCCAAATCGGAGCGCGTCTTATAGTGACCTCTTATCGACAACGCAACGACGCCGAACGCGGTCGAAAAGCAGGCGGAAGAGGGCCTCATCCGGCAGCCAAAAGGCCTGCGCCGGAAGCCGGAACCGATCTTCTGTGGGGCTGGCACGCGGTGGCCGCGGCCTTGTCCAACAAGAACCGCCCGCCGCCGCGCTTGCTGCTGGCGACGCCGGAACGCGCGAAGGAAATCACCGCACGATTCGGTCAGCTCCGCGCGCTGGAGGTGTCGGACAACCAAACCATCGCCCGCTACGCCCCCGCCGGCGCGGTCCATCAGGGGGTGCTGTTGAAGTCTCCGGCGCTAGAGCCCGTCTCGCTAGCGGAGCTGGCCGAACCGGCCAGCGGGGTGCTGGTCATGCTGGACCAGGTGACCGATCCGCAGAACGTCGGCGCCATCTTCCGTTCGGCCGCGGCATTCGGCGCGCGCGGCGTGATCGTTCAGGACCGCCACGCCCCTCACCTTTCCGGTGCTCTGGCCAAGGCGGCCGCCGGCGCGGTCGACGTGGTGCCCCACGCCCGGGAGATCAATCTTTCGCGCGCTCTGGAATATCTCGCCGACCGCGGCTGGCGCAGCGTCGGCCTCGATGCATCGGGAGAAATGGCGTTGAGCGACGCCTTCGACGGCTCGCCGACCGTCATTGTCATGGGCTCCGAAGGCGTGGGTCTGCGCCGCCTGATCGCGGAACATTGCGATGTTCTGGCCCGCATTCCGATGCCGGGCGGCTTTGAAAGCCTAAACGTTTCGGCGGCGGCGGCGGTGACGCTCTATGAAGCCAGCCGTCCACGCTGATGGCCCCGGCTCGCTTCCGGGGAGAAAACCATTCCGCCAGGGTCCGCGGTAAGGTTGACTGGGCAAGACAGAGTTTGGGTCGCTAGGTTTGGGGTTATCATGAACAGCAGGGTTCGCTTTGCACTGGCCGGCATGGCCATCATGACCGCCGGGGCTCTTGCCGCCTGCGAGCAGCCGAAGTTCGTCGATGTTCCGCAGCCGCCTGACTATGTCGAGCCGCAATATGTTCAGGGGCCGCCGCCCGGATACATTCCGCCGCCCCCGCTGCCGCAGGCCTATGCGCCGCAGCCCCAACAGCAGTTTGCGCCACCGCTGCCACCGCCCCCGCCTCCGCAGCAGCGCAGCTTGCCGCCGGAGCTCTTCTCCATGGCGCCGATCCCCAACCCTGAGGATCTTTCAGCCAGCGACTATAACCGCATCTATGGCCCCGGCGACCGCGCCCGCACCGAGCTCGCCGGCGGCCCGCCAATTGATGGTGTCGCCTCCGGCTTGAACACCCCTCCTAGCGCCCCGGCAGCTCCGCGCGCGGCGCCCGGGTCCGCGGCGCCCGGGTCCGCAACGCCCGCACCGCGCGCCATCGCAAAGCCGACAGCGCCCAGTGAACGGCCGACAACACCCGCCCCTGCCCGCCCTGCGCAATCATCTTCTGCGCCGTCGTCGTCCGCTGCGTCCGCGCGTCCCGCAACGGCCGCTAACACGCCCCCGGCCCGGCTCGGTCAGGCGCTGAGCGCCGAGACGACCCAGGGCGCTCACCTCGACATCCCGCCGGCCATCGCCAGCGGCCAGACGGGGATCGTGATCCTCACCCTGCCGCCCACCCTGAGCGAGCGGCTGCGGGCCGAGGCTGAGAAGCTCGGTCTTGCCGCCGCGGCCCGCACGGCCGAAGTCCGCGCCCGCCTCACCGGTGAGGGCTATGACATCGCCCCGGAAGAAGAGCAGACCGCGACCTTGAAGGACGGCGAGAGCACCAGCTTCTCCTGGCAGGTCCAGCCTGGCGACCATCCCTCGGGCGCGCTCAGCGCCGAAGTGAAGGGCGCCCTCACGGGCCGCACGCCTACCCAGACCTTCGATATCGCTAAGATCGACTCACCCGTCGCGCCCCCAGCCCCTCCCGCCAACCATCTGTCGCAGCGGGCGGTGACCTTCGGCCTCTTGGCGATTTTGGCCGTCATCATCCTCGCGGTTCTAGCGAACCGCCGAGCCAGTGAACGCAAAGCCCGCAACGCTGTGGCCCGTCGTCAAGCCCAGCAGGAGACCGAGCGCGTGGCTGCTCAAGACGCGGCCGCTCAAGAACGCCGCAAAAACAAAAAGAATCGCGAAGAGGACGCCTAGGCGCAACACCCCAGGGACGGACGCGTTGAGGGCTTGCCAGCAACCCCGCCGCCCTGCATTGAGCCTGCATGTTTGAAACCCTGATCGCCGAACTCGCAGGCCCCGCCGTCGCGTTTCTGCAAGTAGTGATGATCGACCTTGTCCTCGCCGGCGATAACGCCGTGGCGGTCGGCATGGCCGCGGGCCGTCTGCCAGCGGAGCAGCGCAAGAAGGTTATCCTCTATGGCCTCGGCGCGGCCGTCGCTATGCGCATCACCTTTGCACTGATCACCACCTGGCTGCTGGGGATCATCGGCCTTTTGCTTGCCGGGGGCCTGTTGCTGCTGTGGGTGTGCTGGAAGATGTGGCGAGAGCTGCACGAGGGCCATCAGGATGAGCTCGACGCCCAGGCGGTGCTGGACAATGATCCGGGTTCCGAGCCCCGCAAACTTCCCGCCAAGACCTTTAGGCAGGCCTTCATACAGATCCTCATCGCGGATTTGTCCATGTCTTTGGACAATGTGCTGGCGGTGGCCGGCGCGGCGCGCGAACATCCTGTTGTCCTGATCTTCGGCTTGCTGCTGTCGATCGCATTGATGGGCCTCGCGGCCCACTGGATCGCCGGTCTTTTGTCAAAGCACCGGTGGGTGGGGTACCTCGGCCTCTTGGTCGTGCTTTACGTCGCCCTGCACATGGTCTGGCAGGGTCACCGCCAAGTGGTCGCCGACTTGGGCGAGACCGCTCGCTATAACGCTGTGATGCCGAGCTTCCTCGACATCACCCCCGACGAAGCCGCCACCCTCACCGCCCACTAGGCGGCGCTGAGCTTCCGCACCTTCAGGATCGAGCAGAGGAATAGCACCATCCCGGCGATGGCGGCGATTTCGCCGACCGTGATCGTCAGGATGGGCGCCAAGGTCTCGTTGCCGGCCAGAATGATGGCAAGCGTCGGGATCATGATCACCACGCCGACATTCGACAGCCAGAAATTCGCCCAGGCCAGCCGGCGCGGCGCCTTGTCTCCCGCCAAGCCGTAAAAGGAACCCATGATCCCGTTCAGCACCAGGCCGAGCAGGTTCAGGTGGGCGTGGGCGGGCATCATCACATGGTCGTCGACCGCGCCCATGTAGAAGCCCCACCCCATGCCGATCAGAGCGTAGATCGGCGCGACCGAGAAAAACGCTAATGCGACTTTGGACATGACAGCCTCCCCCTGATGTATCCAGGAAGAAGCTTAAGCTGCATTCAGGCCTTGAGGCTAGGCCTCGGCTCCGCCGAACTGAGCCGTCCACTCCTCGACCTGGGCATCTTCGATCTTGCGGAACAATACCTCTGGCGTGGTCACAGGCCGTCCGGCCGGCACGCTCGACAGCACGACGCGGATATCCTCGCCCGGCCAGGCCGCTGCGTTCTCGCCCACGGCGCCGGCAATAACCGCGGCGCTGTAGGGAATGAACGGCGCCGCCAGTTTGCCGTAGAGCCCAACCAGATTGAGCGCCGTACGGACAATCACCGCGGCGCGTTCCGGATCGGTCTTGAAGGCCGTCCAGGGCGCGGCTTCCTGAAGGTACTCGTTGCCGACAACCCACAGACCGCGCAGAGCCGCCGCGGCCTTGCGGATTTCGATGCCGTCCATCAGGTCCGTCAGTTCCGCCACGGCGATCGAAACCTGGGCGAACAGCTTTTCCTCGATCGGGCCGGGCTCGCCGCCCTCAGGCACGGCGCCGCCGAACTTGGCCTCATTGAACTTCAGGATGCGGTTGACGAAGTTGCCGAGCACGTCGGCCAGATCGCGGTTCACCGCGCTCTGGAACTGCTCCCAGGTAAAGGCGGTGTCCGAGCCCTCCGGCGCGTTGGCCAGCAGGTACCAACGCCAATAATCGGCGGGCAGCAGGTCAAGCGCCGTATCCATGAACACGCCGCGCTTGTTGCTGGTCGAGAACTTGCCGCCGTACCAGTTCAGCCAGTTGAAGGCTTTCAGCTGGTCGACCATCTTCCAGGGCTCTTCGCTGCCCAGCACCGTCGCGGGGAAGCTGACGGTGTGGAAGGCGACATTGTCCTTGCCCATGAACTGGACATAGGTGACGTCGTCCGCGCCCTGGTCGGTGCGCCACCAGCGCGCCCAGTCGCCGCCGCTGGCGGCAGCCCACTCCTGGGTCGCGGCAATGTACTCGATCGGCGCGTCGAACCAGACGTAGAACACCTTGTTCTCAAAGCCCGGGCGCGGCTTTCCGCCCCGGGTGACCGGCACGCCCCATTCCAGATCGCGGGTAATGCCGCGGTCGATCAGGCCTTCGTCCAGATGTTTGTACGCGATGGAGCGCGTCAGCGGCGGCCAGCGCTCGGCCTTGGAATCCACCCACTCACGGATGCGACCCTGCATCTTGGATTGCAGCAGATAGAGGTGCCGGGTGTCGCGCACCTCCAGGTTCCGGGAGCCCGAAATCGTCGAATAGGGCTCTTTCAGTTCCGTCGGATCGAGCAACGAGCCGCAGTTGTCGCATTGGTCGCCCCGCGCCTTCGCATAGTTGCAGATCGGGCAGATCCCTTCGACATAACGGTCAGGCAAGAAGCGGCGATCGTCGATGGAATAGACCATCTTGTCGACCCGCTCTTCGATCAGCCCATTGTCTTCCAGCACCTCGGCGAAGTGCTGGGTCAGCAACCGGTTTTCCGCCGAGGACGAGCGACCGAACCAGTCGAACGACAGACCGAACCGGCGGCTGACGTCGGCCTGCAGCTCATGCTGCTCGTCGCAGTAGGTCCGCACGTCCTGACCGGCGGCGGCGGCGGCTAGTTCGGCCGGCGTGCCGTGCTCATCCGTGGCGCAGATCAGCAGCACTTCATGGCCGCGCGCCCGTTGGAACCGCGCATAGACATCCGCCGGCAGTTGCGAGCCGACGAGATTGCCCAGGTGTTTAATGCCATTGATATACGGCAGGGCCGAGGTGATCAGGATGCGAGCCATGGCGCTCACCTAGCGTGCCCGGCCCGCCCGCGCTAGGGCGCTCCACCCTCGCTCGCCGTCTCAAGCCAGGCCGCCAGCTTCGCCGCAATGACCGGGCCATCGCCGTCGATATCCAAAAGTTTGGTGCGCGAGGTCTCGCCGGCATGAATGCGAATGTCGCCTTTCCGCACCGACAAGGCTCGGGCAAGAAACGCGACCAAGGCGGCGTTCGCTGCCCCATCGACCGGTGGGGCCGCCAGCCTGATCCTCGCGACCGCCTTGCCATCGGCGCCGATCACGACCCCGTCTAAGCCGTCGCGCGAGGCCCGGGGCGACAAGCGCACCGCCAAGCGCACGCCGTGCGGCCGCACCGTAAACGGCGCCTCCAAATTAAAACGGGCCCTTGAAGATAAACGCCGCGCCGAGGCCGATCAGGATAAAGCCCGCCAGATGGTTCAGGGTGAACTTTTCCCCGAGGTACAGCACCGAAAAGACGGCGAACACCACCAGGGTGATGACCTCCTGCATCGTCTTCAGTTCAGCGGGCGAATAGACCACTCGGCCGATACGGTTGGCCGGGACGGCCAGGCAATATTCGAAAAATGCGATCCCCCAGCTGACCAGCACCAGGATCCACATCGGCCGGCTCTCGACCTTCAACTGCCCGTACCAGGCGAAGGTCATGAAAACATTGGAGACGATCAGCAGCAGAATGGGCGCGATGGCGGCGGTTGACGGCATATGGCTCTCCCAGCCGTCGCCTATCGTGATTCCGGTTGCTCTGCGCCGCCGCGGCGCTAGTTTTCCTCTCCTTGCGGAGGGTGCGGGCATGAAGCGTTTCTGGGTGGGGGCTGTGCTGGCCTTGGCGGTCGGGCTTACCGCCTGCGGCGGCAAAAAGACCGACACGCTGCATGTCTACAACTGGTCGGATTATATCGATCCCGAACTGCTCACTCAGTTCACCAAGGAAACGGGGATCGAGGTGGTCTATGACACCTTCGACTCCAATGAGGTGCAGGAAACCAAGGTTCTGACCGGCGGCACGGGCTATGACATCGTCACGCCGTCCAACCACAACGTTCCGCGCTTCATCCAGGCCGGCGCCATCCAGCCGCTCGACAAATCCAAGCTGACCAATCTGGGCAACCTGTGGCCCGAGGTCATGCAGTATATGGAGCCCTTCGATCCGGGCGAGAAATACACCGTGCCCTATATGTGGGGCACCATCGGCATCGGCTTCAACAAGGAAGCGATCGCCAAGCGCCTGCCGGGCGTGAACATCGACAGCTGGTCGGTGGTATTCGACCCCAAGAACCTGGCCAAGCTGTCGGACTGCGGCGTCTATTTCCTCGACGCCTCAGAAGATATGTTCGCGATCACCCTGCAGTACCTCGGCCGCAACCCGAACTCCACCAATCTCGCCGACTATGAGGCCGCGACCCAAACCCTGCTGGCGGTGAAGCCCTACGTCAAAAAATTCCACTCCTCGGAATATATCGACGCCCTGGCCAACGGCGACATCTGCATGGCCATCGGCTACTCGGGCGACATCTTCCAGGCCAGCGACCGCGCGTCTGAGGCCAAGGCTCCCTTCACCATCGACTATGTGATCCCCAAGGAAGGCAGCCAGGTCTGGTTCGATGTTTTCGCCATTCCCGCCGACGCGCCGAACCCGGCGGCGGCGCACAAGTTCCTCGACTTCATGCTGCGGCCGGAGGTGGTGGCGCGGGCCTCCAACTTCACCCAATACGCCAACGCTAACGGCCCGGCGCGCGCGTTGTTGGACGCCGAGGTGCGCGACAACCCGGCGATCTATCCGACGCCGGAGGTCTCCTCGCGCCTGTTCGTGACCAGCACCAAGGATCAGGCTCTGCTGCGTGAGGTCAACCGGCTCTGGACCCAGGTGCTCACCGGTCAATGACCCGGCCGAACATCGGCGCGATCCGCTCGACCTTCGCACCGTGGAACGACCCGAAGGCGAGGCCGCTGGTCCGCTTCGAGAACGTGACCAAACGGTTCGGCGACCATGCCGCCGTCGCCGGCGTCTCGCTCGATATTTATGAGCGTGAATTTTTCGCCCTGCTGGGCCCGTCGGGCTGCGGCAAGACCACACTGATGCGCATGCTGGCCGGGTTCGAGACGCCTGACGAAGGCCGCATTACCCTGGCTGGACAAGATCTCGCCGACGCCCCACCGCACAGGCGGCCAGTGAACATGATGTTCCAGTCATACGCCCTGTTCCCGCACCTCAACGTCTTCGACAACATCGCCTTTGGCCTGAAGATGGAGGGGATGAAAAAGGCGCAGATCGCCGAGCGCGTCGCCGAAATGCTCGCCACGGTGAAGCTCGAGGCCTTCGCAGGCCGCATGCCGCACCAGCTTTCCGGCGGCCAGCGGCAACGCGTCGCCCTGGCCCGCGCCATCGCACGAAAGCCAAAGGTCCTGCTGCTCGACGAGCCGCTCGCCGCCCTCGACAAGAAGCTGCGGGAGGAAACCCAGTTCGAACTGACCGATCTGCAAATGGAACTAGGCATCACCTTCCTGACCGTCACCCACGACCAGGACGAAGCCATGGTCCTGGCCGACCGGATCGGGGTGATGGACCAGGGCCGGATCATCCAGATCGGCCCGCCGACGGAAGTCTACGAGGCGCCCAACAGTCGCCAGGTCGCCGAATTTCTGGGTGATATCAATATATTCGAGACGAAAGTTGAGAAAACCACCAAGGACCTCGCCCACCTGCGTGGCCCGGACGGCGCCTTCATCGCCCTTGATCACGACTGTCCGGAACCCGGCTCGACCGTTTGGCTCTCCGTGCGCCCGGAAAAGCTGCGCATTTCGGCCGATCCTTTCCCGGCCAAGACGCCAAATATCCTGGCCGGTGAAATCTGGGACATCGGCTATCTCGGCGACTGGACAACTTACCTGGTCGAAATCGCCCCAGACCGGCTGATCCGCGTCGCCCAGGCCAACAGCTCACGCATTGTCGAGCGGCCGCTATCTTGGGACGACAAGGTTTGGATCAGCTTCGAGCCCGAATCCGGTGTGGTGCTGCCCCGGTGAAGCGGCGCGGCGACAAGAGCTGGCTGGCGGGCCTGGCCCCCTATGCCTGGCTGGCGGTGCTATTCCTGTTCCCGGTGTTGCTGGTCTTCAAGCTGTCGCTGTCCGACGTCGCCCTATCCATCCCGCCCTACACGCCCAAATTCCACGCCGGCGATCTATCGGGGTTCTTCAGGGCGTTGGACTTTGAAACCTACAGCCGTCTGTTCACCGACCCCATCTATATCAAGGCCTGGTTCTCGAGCCTAAAGATCGCGGCAATATCCACCGCGTTGCTGGTCCTGATCGGCTATCCGATCGCCTACAGCATGAGCCGGTTTTCGGCCAATGCCCGCCAAGTCCTGTTGCTGGCGGTGGTGCTGCCGTTCTTCACCAGCTTCTTGATCCGCATCTACGCCTGGGTCGCGATCCTCAAGCCCGCCGGCTTGCTCAACGCCGGCCTTATGGCATTGGGCCTGCCGGCGGTTTCGATCCTCTACACCAACACTGCAATCTATATCGGCATCGTCTACGCCTATCTGCCGTTCATGGTTCTGCCGCTCTACGCCGTGCTCGAACGTCAGGACGAGACGCTGCTGGAGGCCGCGGCGGACCTGGGCGCGACGCCCACGGCTGCTTTCTGGCAGGTGACCTTCCCGCTCTCCCTGCCCGGCGTCGCGGCCGGCGCCCTGCTTTGCTTCATCCCCATCACCGGCGAGTTCGTCATCCCTGACCTGCTGGGCGGCGTGGGCTCCCTGATGATCGGCAAGACCATCTGGACCGAGTTCTTCTCCAACCGCGACTGGCCGGCCGCTTCGGCGGCGGCGATCCTTTTGCTGATCACCCTGGTCCTGCCGATCGTCTGGTATCAGCGCCAGCAAGCGAAGGCCACGGCATGAAGCGAGCCCTTCGCAAAGGTCCCAGCGGCTTCAACATCGCCTCGGTCACCCTGGGCCTTATCTTCCTCTATGCGCCCATCGTCCTGCTGGTCATCTATTCCTTCAACGCCAGCCGGGCGGTGAACGTCTGGACCGGATTTTCCACCCATTGGTACGGCGCCTTATTCAAGGACGAGCAGCTGATGTCCGCCCTGTGGATCACGCTCCGCGTCGGCGTCGTCTCAGCGACCATCGCCACGGTCCTGGGCGTCATGGCGGCGGTGGCGCTGGTGCGCGGCGGTCTTTTCCGAGGCCGGACCCTGTTCTCGGCCCTGATCTATGCGCCCCTGGTCATGCCTGAGGTGATCACCGGCCTGTCGCTGCTGTTGCTGTTCGTGGCGGTGGGGGCGGCGCGCGGATTCTGGACGGTCGTGCTGGCCCACGCCACCTTCACCCTCTGCTACGTCGCGGTGGTGGTCCGGGCGCGTCTTTCGACCTTCGACCGCGCTCTGGAGGAAGCCGCGCAAGATCTCGGTTGCCCGCCTTGGCGCGCCTTTTTCGCTGTGACCCTGCCCAACATCCTGCCCGCGGTCGGCGCAGGCTGGGTGCTGGCGCTGATCCTGTCGCTGGACGATCTGGTGATCGCCAGCTTCACCTCAGGTCCGGGTTCGACCACCTTGCCGATGCGGATCTACAGCGCGGTCAGGCTGGGTGTTTCGCCGGAAATCAACGCGATATCCACCTTGCTGATCGGGGCGGTCGCGATCGGCATCGCGATCTATGGAGCGGCTCAGCGCCGACGGCCCGCTTAAGGTTAGTCCACCGCGACTTCCCGCACCGCTTGCTCGTGTTTGCGGATGACCCGCATCTCGCTGCTGCGACGGCGCTGGGCAGGCTCGCCATATTCGGAGGGCGCGACGAGGGGAACCTGCAGGCAGACCGTCTGGGTCGGCAAGACGTGGCCCCAGTCGTCGATCAATTGCTTGTAGCATTTGCCGACCGCGCGGATTTCGCGGTTGAGGTCGAACAGCCCGACCGGGTGAACCCGCATATTGGTCTCCCGCAGAGCGGTGTCCCAATCCATCTGGTCGGTCAGGGAGTACCAGGTGAAGCCGACGGTCGGCACGCCGTCGTTGCGCACGCGCAGGACATTGGCCCATTGCTTCCACAGCCAGTTGACCGCCTCGTCGCCGTTGGGCCCCTCGATCAAATTGGTCTCGGTGTGCATCACCGGCAGCCGATAGCGGTTGTAATACTGGCGGGTGATCTCGCTGTAGCCGAAGATCTCTCCCGAGGCGCGGGTCGCCCCGTCGCTGGAAACCCGATGCTCGTTGGTCCAGTAGTAGTCGTTCCCCAGAATGCTGTGGTGGCGCATGTTGGAGGACAGGAAGAACTCGTACTCGGCCTGAGTCATGCCGTTGTCGAGAAGGTACTGGTACATCTCGCTATCCACCCGGTGGCCGTAGTTCAGGTCGAGCGAGAGAAACCGTTTGGCGTTGCCGAGCTCCGCCGGCCTGATCGCCGCAGGATTTTCGGCGTGAAAATATTCCGATGACTCGCTCTGGATGAAGATCGCGTCGGGCCGGACCTTCAAAATTTCCCGCATCGCGCAGACGTTCGCCTTGACGATGTTTTTGAGCGCCGTGACGAAGGTGTAGTCGGTGGTCCCTTGCTCGTTCCACCAGCCGTATTTGGCGGAGAAGGTGGCGCAGATGAACATCTCATTGATCGGGGTGTAGAGCTGCACCCACGGAAACCGCCGGGCAAACGCCTCGGCGTATTTCGCGAAATGGATATAGAAATCCGGGTTCTGAAAGTCGCCGATCCAATCGGGCACGCCGAAATGGCACAGGTCGACGATCGGAATGATGTCGCGGTTGTAAAGCTCGCGGAAAGTCTCGTCCGCAAAGGACCAGTCGTATTTCTCCGGGCCGATCAGGCTGGTGTGCAGCGGCGGCCCATAACGCAGGAATTTGATGCCCATTTCGTCGAGCAAGTCGAAATCCTTGCGCCAGTGTTTGTAATGGCCGCAGGAGTCCATTTGATCGACACGCACCGTGCCGTTCTTAATCGTCGGGATGCTGTTCTCGATCCCGGTAGCGAACATGAAGGTAGTGATGGCACCGACTCCCGCAGGCTTGGCTCAGCCTGTGAAAGTCAGAAGACCGACCGAGGGTTCCGGCCAGCTTGGCCGAAACAGCCTTTTTTAGGCGACGGTCTGGCCGTTGATCTTCCGGCACCGTTCAAGCGCCGTGATGCCGTCGGTCCCATTCTCGGTGTTGCGGACCCAGACCTTGTCGCCGTTCACCGCGATGACGGTGTAGTGCGGGAAAAGGTTTGGACCGGTGCGCACCAGGTCCCCGACCAATATGGCTTCGTCATAGCCACGCTCGTGACCGATGCCGAATAAATCTGAATAGCTGACCTGACCCATGGGCCTTGTCTCCAGAGATGACAGTTCGTTTGCTTACCTCGATTCTAAGCATGGGGAGTATGAACGGGAACCAAATGGCCTTGAGGCGAGTTGTCGCATTTCACCTTCGGCCAGCGCATCGTGACAGGATCCACCTTTATCCCCGCCGCCAAATGCCTGGTTCGGGCCAAAAATACGCTCGGCGAAGGTCCGATTTGGGATTTTCGCACCCAGCGGCTCTATTGGTTCGACATCAAGGCGCGCCGCCTGTGGCGCTTGGCCGCGGACGGGGGAGCCCAAAGCCATACCCTGCCGGGTATGTGCAGCGTGGCGGCCCTATATCCTGACGGTGAAGACCTGCTGATCGTCGGCGAAACCGGCCTGTTCCGATTCAACGTCGAGACGGCCGCCGCTCATCCGATCGCCAAGCTCGATTTGCCGGCCGGCTTCCGCACCAACGACGGCAAGACCGATCCTGCGGGCGGTGTTTGGTGGAGCGCCATGGACGATGAAGGCGGGCGTCGTCCCGGCCAGGTCTATCGCTACGCCGGCGGCGAAAGCCGGGTGATGGTTGAGGACATCCACATCGCCAACAGCATCGCTTTCAGTCCCGACGGAGAGCGACTCTATCTCTCCGACTCGGCGCGCAAGACCCTGTGGGCCTTCCCGCTCGATGAGACGGGCCGGCCCGGTCCCCGCGAGGTCTTTGCGACCTGGTCGGATGGCGAGCCGGACGGCGCGGCGAGCGACGCGCAGGGCGGGCTGTGGGTCGCGGTCTGGGGCGGATGGCGGATCGACCATTTCGGTCCGTCCGGTCGGCTCATAGGTTCCATCCCGGTGCCCGTCAGTCAGCCCACCAGTTGCGCCTTTGGCGGCCCGAACCTCTCAACGCTCTACGTCACCAGCGCGCGCGTGGGGCTTCACGATGACGAACTCGATGCTCAACCGTTGGCGGGCGGGCTGTTCGCCCTTGAGACCGAGACGACGGGAGCGCCGGTTCCGGCCTTCACAGGCTGAACTTCCGGGCCTCTCGCGGGTTATCCGTAAAAGGGGACCAAAAGCTTGGCCGACCGCAAATTCCGCAGCGCCCGCTCCTACGGCAAGCTCGACCGCGACGGTTTCATCCACCGCAGCTGGATGAAGGGGACCGGCTTGCCGGACCACGCCTTCGACGGGCGGCCGATCACTTTCCAGCACATTGGGATCCTAAGCTTAGAATTCCACGTGGACAAGTTGTCGCG
>JADMIO011301940.1_pt1 | contig 77769 bp, 76 predicted proteins | sample 8958161 | NCBI WGS metagenome assembly JADMIO01 (sample SAMN16585339, study PRJNA669376) | soil metagenome | isolation source: Crop rotation soil | place: USA: Cullars Rotation, Alabama | collected 2011
CAGCGGTTTCATAGCCATTACCGCCTTGTTGCTGGTTGAAAAATCCCGCCTTCACACGCTCATTGCCGGCATTCCTGATGTAGGCATTAAGTCGGGATTCCGGTTCGCTCTCATGGCGGTGGTCATCCTTCCGCTTCTACCGGAAGGACCTTACGGTCCCCTCGGCGGTTTTCGGCCCCGCGAGCTCTGGTTGCTCGTCCTATTTTTTTCTGGTTTAAGCTACTTCGCCTATATCACTAGAGCATTTGTCGGGCCGGGTCGAGGTTATGTCGTCGTGGGACTTCTGGGTGGATTCATTTCCTCCACGAATGTGACTCTGACCTATTCGCGAACCAGCGGCCGAGAAAAACAATCACAGACTTCTCTGGCCCTGGGAGTTTTGGCCGCGTGCACCATGATGTATTTTCGCGTCGGCGTTACCGCGGGCATACTCAACCCGCAATTGGGTCTCGCGCTGATTCCATACTTCCTGGCCCCTGCCGTAGTCGGCGCCGGATTTACGCTGTGGGGATTCGGGCGAACCGCAGCGAAACAATCAGCCCCCGCCGAGACCGCTAATCCCCTGCAATTGCGCTCAGCAATTCAAATGGCCGTTTTGTTCCAGATTGTTCTTTATGTGGTTACGGCGGCTCGGGATAAATGGGGAGAGCCAGGTATTGTGCTTTCAGGTGCAATCCTCGGTTTCACCGATATGGATGCGCTGGTGATTTCGATGGCGAAGGTTACTGGAGGACAAGATGGGATTCGGGCCACAGCTATTTCGACGTTGGTTGGTACGCTGTCCAATACAGCACTAAAGCTTGGACTAGTGATGGTGCTGGGACGAGGCAGGTTTCGAAGCCTGAGTGTTGTTGGTTTAACCGGGCTCGCGCTTGTGTCCGGCATCTCCTTGTACTTGCTGCGATAGATCTTCGAGATTTTGAGGAGCCAACTTCTGGACATGGTCATAGTCCGCAACGATCTGAGGCCCCAGCCCTCGGAATGGTGTCGTAACAGGTCAGGGCCGGGAGGGAACCAACCTTGCGTCCTGGAGCCACTACCTCGGCATTTGGACTACAATGGAGATCGCTGAATCCGGCCTAAAATCAAGATGCGGTACAGGAGGACCTATGGCAGTTCGTAGGCTTACTTTGATTGCGATTCTCGCAAGTACAGTTTCATATTCTCAAACTGCTCCATCAGAAGGAGCCAAAGCTCGAATCGCAAAGGAAACGCGGCACGAAATCCTAATGTTGCCTTACTTCGATGTTTTCGACAACATTGAATTTCGTGTGGATGGTTATAACGTTACCCTGATGGGCCAAGTGAGGATGCCCACACTCAAGAGCGATGCTGAGCGCGTCGTCAAAGCGATCGAGGGGGTCGAGAACGTCAACAACCAGATTGAAATACTGCCTGTTTCCACGAATGATGATCGGTTGCGTATCGCGTTATATCGCGCAATTTACGGCTTTAGTTCTCTACAGCGCTATGCTTTGCCGGTCATCAAGCCCATTCGCATCATCGTAAAGAACGGGAATGTGACACTGGAGGGGGTTGTGAATACTGAGGCCGACAAGAATGTCGTGAAGCTCCGGGCCAACGGCGTCCATGGCGTATTTTCAGTAACCAATAACTTGCGGGTAGAGAAGTAGAGGTACGCCCTCCAAGAGCTCGTCAAGCGACCATAATCCAGGCGCGCAAGCGCTCCGCGCGGCAGCAACAACTATTTCGTGATCAGTTCCGCCGAGCATGGGCGATGACATGATGTACGCAGCTACAGCGCTCGCTCGCGTGCTCGTTACCCAGCAACGCTGGCTGTTATGATAGTCGCAGAGACCGGCATAAGAACTTTTGGGTTCGAGACCGTCTCCTCAATTCGCCTGGACAAAATACATGCCAGATAAAGACGCGTTTACCGATCTTCGAAAAGCGAAGGAAGAAGAATTTTTCCGAAATCGAGAACAAGCTCTGCTCGAGAAATTGAGGCAACGCGCTGCTGCCGCAAGCGATGCTCAGATGATGGGCGATACCTTGGGAACTCGAGACCAGCAAATTCTCGAGGATCTACAAGCGCTCGGCTATAACCGAGATGTAGTTAAGGTACTTTTCGCCCTTCCCTTAGTTGCCGTTGCGTGGGCCGATGGCGAGGTGTCTGAACGGGAACGGACACTAATGGAAGAACTCAGCGCGACGATGGAAGGAAGCGAGAATCGGGGCGACCAACTAAAGCAGTGGCTGGTTCGGAAGCCCGAGCAAGAATTCATTGACCGTAGCCTTCGGATTATCAGCTTATTACTGAAGTCGATGCCGCCGGATTTACAATCCCGCAGGCGAAATGAGTTGCTTACGAGCATCACACGTATAGCAGAAGCATCCGGAGGAGTTCTAGGGCTAGGTTCTATTTCGGCCGCAGAACGCGCCCAGATAGAGCGAGTGACGCGCGAGATTGAGCAGGCACACTCCGTTGCGGCCCGCACGATCGCCGAGCGCTTGTAACCGCAACGGAATCACTTCTGTTTTAATGCAGTCCCTCCGTGAGACTCCATTGTTGTTTCCCGAGGAGCAACACTTTTGTTTCAGCTCATGACACCTATGCCAACCTTTTCGCAAAACAATACTGAAAGATCTAACGACGCTTTTCCATGTTTGACCTAGCGCGGGCGCGCCGGATCCTTCTATTTGCGCCCAAGACGATGAAGTTCGGACCGCGTGGAGGGTCATGGCGAGACTCACGTACTCAGACTGCCCGTAGTTGACAATTGATGGCACCTTCAGGGGAATTCTGTTCATCCACGATATCCTTACTCTTCCGGATGCCGAGGGACTCTCGAACGATGTCCTCAGATCTGTGAAGGATCTGTAATGGAGGGCGACGGCAGCAAGTTTCCCGGTTCGGGCGGCAAGCTGCCTAAGTGTTTCCACGTCGCGTTAGGCGTTACGCGAAGAAAGTCATGCCACTCTTGATTCGTTTCTGTCACGCTGGTTTCTGAATAGATCGATGTGAAATCTAATTGCGCTGCGAGCGTTCATTCAGGACCGCTGCCAGGTTCATCCCTATGACGCGAAGGTGTGGTGCCGCCGCAGTTCGCTTTAATCATGATCCGAACGACGGGTTCCGGTTATGCAAAGGCGTAACTCCTATTCTTTACGTTTTGAGCTGTACTTGGAGCGCGCAAATACTGTTTTCAGCCATGCTATTCGCCTGATCTGCCGGTATGCGGCATTCGCGGCACCTGACACCGTACCACTGCAACTCGGAGAATTCGGGGAGTTTCCTCGCCAAGAAAGCTGGGGCCTTTCGCTCTCAGTGGCGTCCATGGCTTAGCCAGGTTGGCTTCTAATCATTACGCAAAGGACCGAAAGGTTTTTGCACGACAGTGTGGAAACTCGACCTATTCGACGTTGACGTTGTCGGCATCTTTTTTTTTGTGTCGTTACCGAATCGTAGATGCATCCCGCCAGGCAATGGTCAAAAGAAAAGCGCCGTCAACAATGCCTTCAACGTCATGAGGAATACCGCCTTCGAGGGTCAGCATTTGGCCCGCCGCAAGCTCTACTGAGGCTTTGGCTGTATTGAACCTGATTCGTCCATCGAGCGTGTGCACTGAGATCCGCCCCGCGGCTCGATGCTTTTCCAACCGGCCCCCAGCTTTAACGACGATCAGCACCACGCGAAGATCGGGATATTTAGCGAGCGTTTTTGCAGTATGTCCAGCCTGCCAACGCCCTTCGGAACGTAACTGTTCAATCTCGCGGTTAAGATCTAGTGTCAAGAGCTGCGCTGCTAGAATCCCCACTTCGTGTTCTCGCCCTGTTTGCGGATTGTCCTCTGCCGCCATGATTCACTTCTTTCTTTTTAAATACCAGACACTTCCATTCGACCACATCTAGAATTCGCCCTCAATGCTATCTTTTTTTTGGCTTGAATTGACCATCACAGTCCGCGTTCCAAAAAGATCGCCTACCATCTTCCTCCCATTCGCCGACCGGAGCAAGCCTTCTACCGGACTAAGCATTTTTTACTGAACGGGTTGTACGATCTGTTCCCGGAACAAAAGGTCAGACGGCGGGTCGGTTGCGCCGAAGAAAAGACTGGAGTCCTCAAGATAGAGGCGAGACTGATCAGGCGGTCCGGCCGAAATAGATTTTGTTGCTTTTCGTATCTCTGTATTTGCTGGACGTCATGACGAGGTGTTGCGCAATGTCGATCTGGCTGTTGACAACGGTGTTGCGGGTTGGAATCATAATGCGACCGATAAAAAGCGCCAGTGTGTGTTACTTGTTTGTTAAGCGATCAAAAAGAAAAGAGCGAAGACTGCCACTGAGAAGACGCCGCAGATCCAAGGCGGTTCAGTTCGCGAGCTTCATATCCCGTGCGAAGTCAGCATCTTTTTGTAGGACCAGGAAGCGGCAGCCTCGGTCGAACTCGGCGCATTTGCGAGCCTCCGTGAGTTGAGCAGGCATATTCGAGCTTCGGACCAGCGACAATGGTGGCAGGTCAAATGACCGTAGGATCAGCGAACGGGTTTGAGAGTGCCCCTAAGTGCTTTTGACTTCACCAAGTTCGAAGACGGTGCGCGCTATCAATGCTATTACAATCATCATAGTCGGTATGCTTGACTGGACCGTCGGCGGACCGTTCGCAAAGCTCTATAGTCTGCCAGTGACTTTGTCGGCAATATGTGATGGCTATCGTGGCGGATTTGCTACTAGTCTCGTCGCCTCGGTTCTGCTGCTATTAACGCCCGCCGCGAAATCGATGATCGATCGAAGTGTAGACTCTTTCGTGTTAATCGCTTTGGGAAACGCTTGTTGGTTTCGCGTTTGAAAGAAAAAAACAGCATGAGCAATCGGTGAGGGCCCAACTTCGCGCCGGTTATGAAAGAGCTCAGGCGAACTTTGAAGAAATGAAGCGGGTTGAACGCCTGTCGGCTCTCGGTCAGCTGTCGGCTGGTTTGGCGCATGAGATCCGTAATCCTCTGGCAAGTATCGCGGGCGCTGCCGCAATTTTGCACCGGAACAAAGATTTGGAGCCGAAGCATCTCAAATGCATTCAAATTATCGCGCATGAATGTGAGCGCTTGGAAGGGTTGTTAACCAACTTCTTAAAATTCGCACGGCCCCGTCCGCCGCGCTTTCAATCCGTCAATCTAGACTCGGTGCTGAAGAATGTTGTTGACTTGGCAAGTCATGGCCTTCGAGGCAAGATAGTTCGGCACGAAAAACACATCGAACCGGGACTGCCGATGGTCGAGTGCGATCCGGAGCAACTGGAACAAGTCCTGCTCAATCTCATGATCAATGCGATGGAAGCCAGCCCGGACGGAGAAACAGTAACACTAGCAGCGATGAGTCAACCCGGAGCAATTGCGATTCGTGTCAGCGATCATGGTGAAGGTGTGGCGCCTGCTCATGTCGAACGACTCTTCGATCCGTTTTTTACGACCAAGGAACACGGGACTGGCCTTGGCCTGCCAGTGGCGCATCGCATTGTAACTCAGATGGGCGGGTCGCTAATCGCAGAGCGCAACCCCGATAAGGGAATGATGTTCTCGGTAATTCTGCCGACAAGGCGCCGGGCCTCATGAGCTCTGAACGAATTCTGCTCGTAGATGATGACGAAAATCTGCGTTGGGTGGTGCAAACGCAGCTCGAGGACATGAAATACCTAGTGTCGACCGCCGCCAATGGTGATCAAGCTCTGGCGATGATTGAGAAAGAGCCGCCGGCGCTGGTCTTGACCGATTTGAACATGCCCGGAATATCCGGATTGGAATTGTTGCAGCGCATTCACGCTGATAGACCAGAAACACCTGTCGTTATCATTACAGCTTTCGGCTCGATTCAGAATGCGGTTGAGGCAATGAAAGCAGGAGCCTACAACTACCTGACAAAGCCGATAGACTATGACGAGCTGGGACTCATCGTGAACCGTGCGCTGGATCACTTCCGCCTGGTTGCGGAGGTGCGCTTCTTACGCGCAAGTCTGGACCGGAAGTACGGCTTTGAGAATATCATCGGTCATTCGGAGGCTTTGCTGTCCGTATTGGATACTGCCGCGCGAGCTGCACAAAGCAATTCGACGATTCTTATCCACGCGGAAACCGGGACGGGAAAAGAGCTACTGGCTCGCGCGATTCACTACAACAGCCGGCGACGAGACAAGCCATTCATTACGATCAACTGTGGTGCAATTCCTCGCGAATTGCTTGAGTCGGAGTTGTTTGGCCACACGAAAGGATCTTTTACCGGCGCAGTGACTCACAAAGCTGGCAAGGTAGAAATGGCTAATCATGGCACATTGTTCCTTGACGAGATTGGAGAAATGCCCGGTGAGCTCCAGGTGAAGCTTCTGCGATTGTTACAGCAGGGCGAATTGGAGAAAGTAGGTGCTATCACGCCTGTTAAGGTGGATGTCAGGTTCATTGCGGCCACTCACCGTAATCTGCGAGCCATGCTCGAAGATGGCACTTTTAGGGAGGACCTCTATTACCGCTTGGCGGTCATTCCGCTCGACCTGCCGCCTTTGCGGGATCGAGCAGAAGACATTCCGGTGCTGGTGGAACAATTCTTCGAAAGGGCCAAGGCGAAGGAGGGCCGCATGGATCTGGCCCTGCCAACATCGTTGTTACCTCGGTTCCAGGATTATCGATGGCCTGGGAACATACGAGAGTTGGAAAACGTAATTGAACGGATCGTTGTTCTGGCAAGAGGAACCGAGGTGAGTGAGCTTGATTTGCCTGATTTTCTCCGTCGCAAAAGGCCGACCCTCGACGTGTTGCAGCCCGAGCTTCCTGCACGTGGACTCAGCCTGGAAGCGCTTGAAAAAGAGCTTCTGGTCAGAGCGTTAGAGAAGTTCGATCACAACCAGACACATGCCGCTAAGTATTTGGACATAAGCCGAAAGGCGCTCAGATATCGAATGGAGAAGTATGAAATTCCAAAGAAACGTGACGACCAGGAGCCGGAACTTGATCGGGGGTTAAGCCGAACGAAGTGAGGGTTGTTCACACTGCACCTTACGAAGGCTCTTTAATACAAGCTCAAGATTGCTTAGCACGGCAGCCGGCACGTGTTGTTTATGAAGACGAGCAATTTCGAGTAGCACGGTGATGCTTTCGATGTGTTCTATGGCGAGCGTAAGCTCCTGAAGCACGTTGGGAATTTCGGGTCTTAGGCTCATGTCATCACCGCGAACGGCCTCGGGGTCAGCGGGACGACTTTTTTCGTTTAGTCGTCTCCAGATCAGCAGCGAGGCACAGGTAGCAAATGCAGTAAGGGACGTCAGCCGAGCGTATGGAACAAAACGGCATCCGAAAGTCATCAATCCTGCTACCGCTGTCCCGCCAACACAATTATCGCCAAGTAAGGTGATGCAAGCTCGCGCATTTCTCTGTTCCTGGCAATTTGGTTGCCACTGAATGGTCCGGGATTCTATCTGAAGGATTCCACGGGCGATAGCAGAAAGACCGAAAGACGCCATGCCGTCCTTTTTCCGGGCAACCGACCGGCGGCCACGAGCATCGCGTTTCTTCGGTTAACGACTCTTCTCCATGTAACAAAGTCTAAGCGGACTAAAGTTGCTCTTCTTTTGGCCTAACGCGTGCAACCCAATGGCTGACGATTTACAATCGCCAATTCATAAAAAGGAGTCAGTATGACCAACACATTGGGTACGCCGTCGAATGAAAAACGCGGTCCACTCGTCGCGCGAGCTTGTAATGGACGGCGATCTGACGATTCATCAACGCTCCCGCAAGATAGTCAGATTGCAACCCGCGCTTATTTTCTTTGGGAACAGCGTGGTCGGCCGCAGGGATCGCCGGAGGCAGACTGGTTTCGCGCGCAGGAAGAGCTCGAGACAAGCGACGCCGAACTCGAACCAGTGGCGTAGCGTGTCTCTGGTATTGGTAGCCGCGCGTCGCTCTCCCGGCGCGCGGCACCTTGTTCGGCTCGGGGAGAATGAGAACCGAACATTTAAGACAGGCCGCGAGAACGAGAACGCGGCCGCCAGTTGTTGCAGATGTCATTTGGTCGTGCCCTACTCACAGTCATTTGATTCACATTCGCGCCGAGACATTTGTGGCTGTTCGTGACCAATTCCCGGCAAGTCGATTTCCTATATTCATATTTCTCGGACATGGCTCGCCAAAAATGCTGGCTGTCAAACCTTCATGTTGCATTGTGATCGAGCGGGAAAAGCGTGCGCTGGCGTCGGCGCGAGCGTGTGAGTCCGGATCGAGGTGCGAAACGTCCTAAGGGCAGGCCGATTCAAGCGACGAATGCTTGTTCCGATGCGATGAGCAAGCCGACGCAACGCACGCTTGACCGTGGCTACCACATCGGTACCCTTTTGAAGGATCAGTACGGGCGTCCCGCTCGTGAGAAATGCGGAAATCTGACAAACCTTGTCAATGCCGCCTTTGCCGCCGTTCACGTCCGCGACGTACACCGATATGCGCGCCAGGCGGCCGTCATAGCGATCAATCGCAAATCGGACACTTCGCTCGACTTGGTCGCGCAACTCCTCGGTCCACTCAATGTCTCGCACATGGATCGATAACTTCCTAGCTAAATGTTCTCCGAGAATTGTAGTCATATCCCTTGTATGAGCAATTGCCGCTCCATGATGGAGTACGCAGAAAAGAAGGACTTCTTTCAGAAGCATGCGTTGCGGATTTTCGCGAGCTGGACCAATACGCACAGCATTGCGCCGCGTGGGGCAACTTGGAAGTTTAGCGGACCGCGTCTTCTGATGCCAATCGGATTTTCACGTAAGATGCATCTTGGGCGCAAGACGCATATGCATCGACGCCATCCTTCGGATGTACCTGATTCCCCATGTAGCAGCAAAGAGCCACTGAAGCGAGCATGCTTGCAACCATTTGGAGGCGCCAGCACCGTCGTTCTTCGCGCTGAAAGCCGATCAATCGACCGGCTGAATGCTTGGGTTTGTGCGAATGGGCACACATGCATGCTGCCGAGAAGGAGGATCGTCGAATCCTTTTCTAATTCGATATGTATTCTATTAAGAATAGAGTTGTCGCATTGAACGCTCAATAGTCAGTCAAGCGAAGAGGGAAGGCCTATGGGATTCAATATCACGCAGAAAATTATTCGCTCCCATTTGCTCGAAGGCGAAATGGTACCGGGGCGCGAAGTAGGACTCCGAATTGATCAGACGTTGACACAGGACGCCACCGGAACTCTTGTGATGCTCGAAATTGAAGCGATGGGTCTCGATCGCGTCAGAACAGAAATTTCAGTCCAGTACGTTGATCACAATTTGCTGCAAGAAGACTACAAAAATCCCGACGATCACCTATTCCTCCGTAGCGCTTGCCGACGCTTCGGCCTGTGGTATAGCCCGGCGGGCAACGGTGTCAGCCACCCTGTTCATCAAGAACGTTTCGGAAAACCAGGCAAAACTCTTTTAGGCGCCGACAGCCACACCCCCGCAGCGGGAGCAATCGGCATGTTGGCAATCGGATCAGGGGGCCTTGATGTTGCACTTGCCATGGCAGGACAGCCGTTTTATGTCAAGATGCCCAAGGTGTGGGGCATCAAACTGGTCAGCATCCTTCCAGATTGGGTAAGTGCCAAAGATATCATTTTGGAAATACTCCGGCGGCATAATGTCAGCGCAGGTACCGGCTGTGTCCTTGAATACTATGGACCCGGCCTTACCGGGCTGTCTGCGATGGATCGTCACGTAATCGCCAACATGGGAGCAGAACTCGGTGCGACGGCTTCTGTTTTTCCTTCCGATCTAGCAGTTCAGCGCTTCTTGAAGTCGCAAGGTCGCGAAGCAGATTGGATCGAGCTCCTCCCCGACTTCGATGCTGTCTATGACCTACAGGAGGAAATCGACCTTTCCAAACTTGAGCCGCTCGTCGCGATGCCTTGCAGTCCCGGGAACGTCGTTCGGGTTCGCGAGGTGGCAGGTCAGGAAATTGGGCAGGCATATGTGGGCTCGTCCGCCAACCCCGGTTACCGCGATTTCGCTATGGCGGCAGAAATTGTGAAGGGAAAGCGAATTCACGATCGGGTCTCTTTCGACGTCAATCCTACCTCGCGCCAGATTTTAGAGAACCTGGTTCGCGATGGACACCTGTTGAACCTAATCCATGCTGGCGCTCGAATTCATCAGGCTGGATGCAACGGCTGTATCGGGATGGGCCAGGCTCCGGCCACGGAAAAACTCAGCCTGCGTACTGTCCCACGTAATTTTCCAGGCCGCTCTGGCACGCGTGAAGATAAGGTATGTCTGGTGAGCCCGGAAACGGCCGCGGCCTCGGCGCTTACTGGAGTGGTTACAGACCCGCGCGATCTGGGTATGCCATATCCGAGTGTTTCTGAGCCGGAGCAGCCAATCCTTAATCAACAGATGCTGATCCCGCCATTACCGGCGGAAGAAGCTCGCCGCGTGATGCTCGAGAAGGGTCCAAATATTGCGTCTATTCCCAGGCTGGAAGGACTTCCGGATCGACTGGAATTACCAGTGCTTCTTAAACTAGGCGATGACATCTCAACCGATGAGATCATGCCGGCGGGAGCTCGTGTGCTTCCTTTCCGAAGCAACATCCCCAAAATCGCTGAGTTCGCTTTTGATATGCTCGATCAAACCTATTTTTCCAGGGCCAATGCGGTCCGCGGGGGCGACGGTCACGCCGTCGTGGGCGGCGACAATTACGGGCAAGGATCTAGCCGCGAGCATGCCGCACTGGCGCCGCGCTATCTGGGACTTCGGGTTGTACTCGTGAGAGGATTTGCCCGTATACACGAACAAAACCTCATCAATTTCGGGATTTTGCCCTTGGTGTTCACCGATCCTGCTGAATACGATGAATCAGAAGCCGGTGATGTCTTCGTGTTAACGGACCTCAGGAAGAGGATTCATCAGAATCGCGTTTTAATTGAAAACCGCAATCGGAAGCGCTCGTTTGAAGCGCGCCACCGGCTCTCGGCACGCCAATTGGAGATAGTACTGGTCGGAGGCCTGATCAACTGGGTCAAGACGCAATTTACCAAGGAGACTTCCGAAACTTAAAGCCTCCTTTCCGCTAGAGTGGCAGAAACAACTATAGGCGAAGCCGGAAAGGCCGAGGAAATTTGAAGCGCCTCTCGAACCATCTGGCTGGCATATCCCCATTCGTTGTCGTACCAACTCATGACCTTGACAAGATTCTTATCCACTACTTGGGTCAAGGTCAGATCGACAATAGAAGCATACGATTGCTGTATGATGTCGGAAGAGACGAGCGGTTCTTCTGTAGTCGTCAATACATCACAGTATCGATCGCTGGCAGCTTCTTCCTCAAAGATTCGATTTATCTCTTCAACCGTAGTGTCCCGATCCGTAACAATGACGATGTCAGCCAAAGATCCAACTGGCACAGGCACTCGAATTGCTACGCCGTCGAATCTACCTTCATATTGGGGCAGGGCGCGGGCGGTGGCCAATGCCGCCCCAGTGGAAGCCGGCACAAGATTAGCAGCTGCAGCGCGTCCCCTGCGATAATCTTTCTTGCCGGAGTCGACGATCGATTGGTTGGCGGTATACGCATGGATCGTCGTCATTATGGCTTTTTTGATGCCAATTCTTCGTCCTAAAATCTCGATCACCGGTGTGATGCAATTAGTTGTGCAGCTTGCACAAGAGATGATCTGAGTCGACGCGCTTGGCGGCCGGTTCACAGCATGGACCACCGTTGGGACCTTGTCGCCTTTGGCCGGGGCCGAGAGAATTACGAACCGTGCGCCAGCTGTGAGGTGCTTAACAAGATCTTCTTGCTTTGTAAAGGCGCCGGTGCACTCAAAGACAATATCTACATTCATCTGCCGCCACGGCAGCTTCGCAGGATCTGTCTCGCAAAGAACGGGGTACTGCTGCCCGTCAATTTGCAAATGGCCGTTGTAGGCCTTAACATTTTTTCCCCATCGGCCATAGACAGTATCGAATTTTAGGAGATAAGCGAGATTCTCGGGCCCCAAGAGGTCATTGACAGCTGCCAGACGCACAGCGGGGTTTGCCAGCACGAGCTTCAAGGTGGCCCTACCGATTCGCCCCAATCCATTGATTGCGATATTCACAGTCTTTGTCCTTTTAACGACCTATGACTTCTCAGCATTTCGTAAAGCGCAGCCTGCAGGAAAACCGGCCGAAGTGCTGCACTCTTGGGGCCGTTCCTGGGAGATCGCTCTCTGGTGTCGGCCCCGATGAATATTAGAAGCATTATCAGGATGAACTGCATCACAAGAATGTATGGCATCCGAACCTGCAAAAGCCCCCCTCATACGTTTACGCGAGCAAGGTCAAGCCATCTGGTTAGACTTCATTCGGCGCGGCTTGGTCAGTGGTGGCGAGTTGAAACGACTAATCGAAGAGGATGGACTTACCGGCATCACGAGCAACCCGAGTATTTTTGAAAAAGCAATTAGCGATAGCTCGGATTATGATCGCGGGTTGAGGGAGGCCAAGGCCCAAGGGCAATCTGAGTCCCGTGAGGTTTATGACAACCTGGCGATCGAGGATGTACATTCGGCCGGCACGTTACTACTGCCAGTGTATGAAAAAAGCAGCGGCGCGGATGGTTTTGTGAGCCTGGAGCCGCCGCCACAACTTACGCGGGATACCAACGGGACCGTCGCCGAAGCTCGCCGGCTTTGGCGGGCGGTTCAGCTTCCCAATTTAATGATTAAGGTTGTCGCGAGTCGCGAAGGAATTCCTGCAATCGAGCAACTTATCAGCGAGGGCATCAATGTCAACATTACTTTGATGTTTTCTCAGCAACATTACGAGGCCGTCGTAGAGGCTTACTTGTCGGGCTTGGAGCGTAGCCGCGAACCCTCCAGGGTGTCGTCCGTGGCATCTTTCTTCGTAAGTCGCATTGACACGGTCGTTGATGGCATTCTGGATGCCAATGGCTCGCCCGATGCGCTGGCTTTGCGAGGAGCAATCGCCATCGCCAATGCGAAACGGACTTACCGCCGGTTTCGGGAGATCTTTCAAGGAGCCAGATTTGAGGCCCTCCGCCGGCGAGGAGCAAAGATTCAGCGTGTTTTGTGGGCAAGCACGGGAACAAAAAATCCTACCTATCGAGATGTCCGTTATATAGAAGAACTGATCGGACCGGATACCGTAAATACCATTCCCCCAAAAACGCTCAACGCCTTTCGGCAACATGGAAGAGTCAGAGGTGCAACGATTTGCGAAGGAGTTGAAGCAGCGGAGGAACAATTGAGGCTTTTAAGTTCCCTCGGCATTGACTTGAACTCTATAGCTCAGAGGTTGCAGATCGACGGCATTGCTCTCTTCGCGAAAGCTTACGATCAAGTTCTCGCGGCGATCGAGAACAAAGCAAAGACTCTCAACGCAACAGCTGGGAACCGATCGTTGTAGAACTACTTTGTTGGCGTGGGACCGCTCCAGAGCCCCTGTTTTTCGAGATTATTGAGCAAAAGATGAAGGAAGATCAGGCCTCCGTACTCCTTCCAAGGCTCGAGTATCCGTCGCACGCCGCTGTAGTCCAATCTGTTTTTCAGCCGCAGCCATGTTTCCAGGTTCTTTCGGGCGCCAACATCATCTCCCGGAAACACTTCGGTCCTTCCCAACGCACGGAGAAGGACGTATTCGGCCGTCCAACGCCCCACTCCGTTCAACGCAATCAAGCGCTCGAAGCAAACCGGGGTGTCCAACCCATTGAGTGCTTCGAGGTCGAGTTGCCCGAGAACAATCGCCCGCGAAATCTCAATAATTGATCTGGCCTTGTTTTTACTGTAGCCGAGCAATCGTAGGTCATTGGGCTCGAGATAGGCTAGCTCTTTGGGACGAGGGAAGGCGTGCACACCGTTATCAAATTCCAGGCCATAGCGCTCGACTAGCCGGTTCAGAAAAAGAACTCCGACGGTAAGGCTGAGTTGCTGGCAGGCAATTCCGTTTATCAAACCTTCAAACACGCTCAGGAATCGGGGCGGCTTCATACCACGAAATCGATCAGCCAATCGGGCCAAGCGAGGATGCTTAGAAGCGAACAGGTAAAAGTTGGCAAGGTCTAGATGAATTCCCAGCATCCGTTCCAATGACAAGGTCGCAATTTCCTTCGCGCTTGAACCCAGATGCTTTCCGGTCATGCTGACATTCAGCTTTAAACCTTGCTGGCTGACTGAGAGGAGAGCCGGCTTGCCATTCACAATCATGACCCGGCGAAACGTCTCATCTTTCCAAACGTCGACGGCGTTCACGTTGCGGCGGCGCAGCGCCCATGCGGTCAGATCCAGCCGAAAGGGCATGACGGGGCGAAGCGAAAAATCAATTGTACGCATGATGACAATTCGCGGCCTCCAACTATCACTGCAGACTGCTAGCCAAATCACATCGAGAACGACAGCCGACCTCCATGTGGCAATTACAGACAGCATTGGATCATTTCAGGCTCTGTCGGCGAAAGGTCTTGCCTGTCGTGCGCGTCCAACGAAGTGGCCTTGTAAGCAGGTGTTAAAGTAACTCCCTGGCTGGAGCTGGCAATGAATGCGGGCCCGTACCTTAATACGCTCGATGCTGGACCGGGGAGGACATCCCCCCGTCACTCCTTTCAATTCATCACCGCTATTCCGCTGAACTTCTGGAAGGGTAGTGGCTGTTTTGCCGGCATCGACACTCTCGCCAGAGGTATTCGCGCTCTCGATCATGACGTCAACTTTGTTACGCCAGGAGTCCACCTGCCAATCTACGCCGTTGAGCGGATTGTGTTTAACCAAATGCTGCGTCATCGTCCGTTCCCGAAGGACGAAATCTTGGTTGGGTTTGATGCAGATGGCTACTGTATTGCGGGTCGCCGCCCGTGCTTGCACGTAGCGTCGATCAAAGGGGTCATGGCTGACGTGTTGCCCTATGAAAAAGGAGCGACCTGGATGAGCATGGCACTCCAGGCGCGTCTTGAGAGACTACACGCACGGAGAGCCGATCTTGTCGTCACGCCGAGCCAATATTGTGCGGAGCGGCTTGACGAATTTTACCGCGTTCGTAATGCAGTTGTTATTCCCGAGTTGATCGACCTGGGGCATTGGGCGGATCTCCTGCGGACTAACCCTGCGCAAGTTTCCTTGAAAAGCCGCTTCGTTGTATTGTGCGTATGCCGATTCTATCCCCGGAAACGTATTGATCTTCTCCTTGGTGCGGCAGCCCTTCTCCGAACAAAACTTCCGGAGCTTGCGGTGCGCATTGTCGGGGGAGGCCCTGACGATAAACGATTGAGGCGCCTGTCGCGGAAGATGCATCTGGAGGGTACTGTAACCTGGCTCGGTGACGTCGACGCAGGTCAATTGGCATCAGAGTACAACAACGCGGATTTACGTTCGAAGGCTGGGTGAACCTTGCTACCACGCCCTCGGCTTCTTATGGTATTTTGTTCTGCTACAACGATCCTAACGGTGGCTACAATTACGCGATGGTCATCAATAACAACCGGAATCTCCTGTATCGGGAAAACAATTCGTCTTCCGGCCCGGCCAGTTTGTTTTCAAACGCCGTCGTACCAGTGAATACCTGGACTTTTCTCGCTGCGGCATTTGACGGATCAAACATGCGCTTCTATCAAGATGGAACGGCATATGGAACATCAGCCGCCGTTCTTGGGGATCCGAGCGCCGGCAGTTGTTTTCTCGGCGGGTTCTATGGAACCGGCGCCAGCATGTTTGACGGAGCGCTTGACGAGATTCGTTTCTCAAACGCCGCCCGTTCCGCCGACTGGCTCAAAGCCGAGTACAACAATCAGAGCTCGCCCGGGACGTTCTATAGCTTGAGCGGCGAACTGTGACCTGGGCATTGGTGGCTCTTCAAGCCTTAGTCGGTGCCGATTCCTTATACTGGAACCGTGGGTCGCGGCATTTTGGCGTTCCTTTTACTGGCAGCTCCTGCGTGGTCGCAGCAGGAGAAACGCACGCCCGCTCCGGCTGCGGTACAGCAAGAGCAAGAGCCCCCGGAAGAAGATGAAAGCCTCAAGCCCAAAGAATATTCCTTCAATCCTTTGGAAGCTGACAAGGATCTGAAGGTTGGCAATTTCTATTTCAAGAAGGGAAATTATAAAGCAGCCGCCAACCGCTTTCGCGAAGCCACCCGCTGGAACCCGAAATTCGCCGAAGCCTTCCGCCGGTTGGCCGAAGCCGAGGAGAAGCTGAAGGATAAGGCTGCCGCGCAGGAAGCCTATGCGAAGTATGTGGAACTCGCTCCGGACGCCAAAGACGCCCAGGCGATCAGAAAGAAACTAGCCGGCAAGCGGTAGCCGTTTTCGCCTCCGAGTGACATCCTGACGCTTCATCACCTGGATCACTCGATCTAGCCCTTTGTCCCAGTCCGGGAAAAGATCCACATATTGAACCTGCCGGGAGATCCGGCGAGGCACTACGCAGTTGTCCAGCCGGGCGGGAATCAGGAAGATCTCGTCCAAGGGGATCTTGGCCGCGCAAAGCAGGGCGTACCGCAGCTCGCTGTGGAAGTTGCCTCGCTTGCATGTGGAACGCTGCGAGAAGCAGGCTACAAAAAAGTCCGAGGTTTGAATTGCAGCTTCAATGGCGCGCGGCCAGTTCTGTCCCGGCATCAGTTTCTTCTTGTCCAGCCAGGGGCGGAATCCTCGCTGCTCAAACGCGCTAAAGAGCCGCTTGGCATGCTGCACATCCTCCTCGACGTAGGCGATAAAGATTCGCGGCTTGGTCTGGGCGATAAATCGGAAGCCCTGATCGCTGCTTGGCAGGAACGTTCCGAGACCGTCGATCTCAACCGCACCGCCTTGTTCGAGTGCCTCCCTGACAATGCCCGCAATCCGTCGGCCCAGCGTTGAACTTCGTGATGGAAGGCTCACGGCCGCCCTTTCTTCGATGGACCCGGCTGACTTGGAGAGGGGATCGATTGATCGAACTGGAATTCTTCCTTGCGGCCAGCCTGAAATGTTCCCAGACCAGGGAGGGACGCGCTCTGTCCTTTTCGAACCAGCTTGGAAATTTCGCTCAGAATGCGATCCACTTCATCGGCCGCTGCCGCCGGAGAAATGCGCGACTCTTTGGCGAGTTGCCGCGCAATCTGTTCCTTCTTCATTGGCCCATCATAATCTTGGTTCTGCCCGTGACGGGCTTTCACATTTTGGCCGAGGAGCGCAAAGGGCTGTGGAGTCCTTCGCATAGGTAGATTGACGGCAACACTAGAAAGCTGTGAATGGCCCTGCTAAATTAATTGATTTTAACAAGCGCTTAAGGGCGAGTTCATGTGGGGTTGAAATCATATGGGTGAAGTTAGGCAGTAGGCTATAGCTTCCAAACTAAGGAGAAATTCAAAACATGAAGAGATTGATGACGTTGATGCTCGGTCTGTCGCTCGCCATCGGCAGCGTGGCTGTTACCTTCGCGCAGGATGCCCCCAAGAAGGAAGAGGGAAAGAAGAAGGGCGGCAAGAAGGGCAAGAAAAAGGGCGGAGACGAAGAGAAGAAGGGCTAACAAGCCACTCCAGTCGTAAACGAATTTCGTCGCGCATGTATCTCCCCGCCAGGGTGGTCCATGCGCGACAAGTTTTTGGGGGGGAACTGCGGCGCGGGCGTGGGAGTCGCTATGACGGTGGCGGGTAGCAAGGCCGGGGGTGCTTCTATATAGCGTGTGGACTAGAAGAGTATGCCTAAGATTGTAGCATCCGCTGCGACCGCGTCGGACGAAGAATCTGCAGGTCCGCGGTCAGCCTTAACATCAAGCGTTTCCGGTTCAGTCGCGTTCTATTGCTGCGGCCATGTGTTTTTCTACATCGACGTAGGCGTCGTTAGCGACATCGAATACTACCTTGACGATTCTGCCGCCCGTGAATTCGAATTTTGGCCGATATTCAGCGCTGACTGCATCTCCAGAGTCATATCCGATGCACAGCCCTTCGCCGCAGAGGGAAAAATGTCCCGTCATCGTACGAATCTGCCCTTCGCCCACGACAAGGTTGTCCACATACAGCTTTAACGTGCCAAGCGATTCGTGATACTTACCCATGCTCTTTTTCGTGAACTCAACTCCGATGATGTGTTTGCCGGACCCAGGCGCATTGCCGCTGATGCGTTGTTCGGGTGCGATACCAAGGAAGTTGTACACATAAGTCACTTTGCCGTCCTTCATGAACAGCGAGTGCCCGCCAAAGCGAGATCCGTGGGCGAAGATCACACCCTCACAGTCTTTCGTAATGTCTATCTCGGCGAGGATCTTGTACGAGACCGCATGAGTGTTCGGTGTTGACCGTTCAGGGATGGGCAGCGTTCTAGGGTAATAGGTGTATTTTCCGCCCGGCTTGACCGGCAGGTTGTATTCGAGAGCGAGAATCTTCTGAAGGTCCTTTTCGATGGAGTAATCGATTAGCGGGAATACGTTGTACTGCTTGGCTTGCTCGAACCAAAGAGCGACCAATTCTTTCACCTTTTCAGGATGCTGATCGGCGACGTCTTGAGCTTCGGCGCGGTCCACATCGGTATGGAACAACTGCCAGCGGTCTTTGTCGAAGTTTCCCATTCCACTAAACGGACCATGCTCTGTCACCGCCTTCCATCCTTTGTTCCAGATCGCGCGGCTGCCCAGCATCTCGTAATATTGAATCTCCTTGCGTGTTGGAGCTTTGCCGTCATCGAACGTGTACCGCATCGAAACCCCCACCAGGGGATTTTGCTTGACGCCGTTTACCGTCTCCGGCATCGTCACGCCGCAGCAATCGAGGATCGTGGGAACAATGTCGGTTACGTGGTGGTACTGATGACGTACCTCGCCACGCGCCTTGATGCCCTTCGGCCAGGAAATGACAAGCGGATCACATGAGCCCCCGTGGTATGTGTAACGCTTGAACATCCGAAACGGCGTCGAAAACGCGACAGCCCAGCCAGTGGGATAGTGGCCGTACGTATCCGGGCCGCCCAGTTTGTCGAGCAGCGCCATGTTTTCTTTCACCTCATCGGGATAGCCGTTGAAGAACTTGTTCTCTTTGACCGATCCATTCGGGCTGCCCTCGCCGGAGGCGCCATTGTCGGCACAGTAGAAAATGAGCGTGTTGTCCAGTTGTCCCGACTCCTCCAAGTAATCAATGATCCGGCCAACCTGAGCGTCAGTATATTCAGAGAAACCCGCGTAGACTTCCGCCATCCGCGCGAACAACTTCTTCTCCTCAGCGGACAGCGAATTCCATGGACGAACTGCGTCTCCAGGCGTATATGTCCCCTCGCGCATAGGATTTATAGGTGTCAACTGCGTCCCTTCGGGAAAAATTCCTTTCTTGATCATGCGCGGCAAAACCCACTCGCGATACGCTTCATAGCCGTCGTCGAACCTACCCTTATATCGATCGATGTATTCTTGTGGAGCATGATGCGGCGCGTGATTGGCGCCAGGACAAAACCACATGTACCAGGGCTTGTCCGGTTCTGATTGCTTGGCATCCCGGATGAAGCTCAACGCTTTATCAGCCAGATCTTTGGAGAGATGGTACCCCTGTTCCGGAGCGTAAGGAGGGTCGATGAAATGGTTGTCCTCTACGAGGTCCGGGTACCAGTTGTTGGTTTCTCCACCCATGAAGCCATAAAAGCGGTCGTAGCCTTGGCCCAGTGGCCAATTCTTTTTCGACGCGCCCATTGTAAACTCGTCGATCGGCGTCGTATGATCTTTCCCCAACCAGAATGTGCTCCAGCCGGCGTCGCGCAGGACAGTCGCCATGGGCGCGTTCTCGGGCGGCAGGTGCGAATTGTAGCCAGGAAAACCGCTGGCGTTTTCCGATATGGAGGCGAATCCGTTTTGGTGATGATTACGGCCTGTCAGGAAACAGGAACGTGTTGGCGAGCAGAGCGCGGTTGTGTGCCACTGCGTGTACATCAGTCCGTTGTCAGCGAGCCGCTGCAGCGTGGGCATGTTGATCCTGCCGCCATACGGCGCCCACGCGGCGCAGCCTGTATCGTCATACAGGACGACAAGGACATTGGGCGCTCCCGCCGGAGCCGTATCGGCCCGAAATGCTTGCCAATCCGGTTTTGAGTCACGAATATCGAGGTTAATAGTTCCTTGAAATGGTTTCATTCTTCCTCCAGCGCAGCCATTCATTCATTGCCGTACATCGTTGTCGACTTGCCGATCTGGGTGGTTTGCATAGATATAACGACGGTTCGAGCAGAGGAAAATCCCAAGAGGGGCAGCAGTCGCATCGTTTAGATGTCATTCAGTGCATCAAGAATCACAAAATTTGCCAGAGCCTCTGCGCGAGTTGCGCACAGGACAAGAGAACACTCTTCTCAACTTCGCACCGGAGGCGCAATGCACACCATCTCGCACGGCGCGACAAGTTTTTTGGGGGAGCTGCGGCGCGCAACTGCGGCGCGCCGGCTGACGAACGGTATAATTGAGGCGTCATCGCCAGTCGGGGCGTAGCGCAGCCTGGTAGCGCACCTGCCTTGGGCGCAGGGGGTCGGGCGTTCAAATCGCCCCGCCCCGACCACTCGTAAACAACTCATTTATTTACAATGTTGGGTTTCAGCTCCCCTAGCGCACCTGTAGCAAACGGTGGCTTTTTGGAGTTTTCAGGGGCTCTGAACAGCTACAATTTTAACTACAATCGAAAAACGTAAACAGGCGTTACTGTTCAACGAATCGAATCAATCTGACCATTCAAGCCGCTGACTCAGGTCGGCACGCTTGCACGCTCACGCACCGATCTTTTTGGGAGAGTCAAAGACACGAGTCGGCCCGTCATTCGTCCAAGTGCAATTGTCAATTACTGGACACAAGCCGACTTCACAGGAATAATCTCACACAACGCCGGTACCAATGTACGAGTCTCTGACGACCCGCCCGGAGGCCGGGACTCTAGGGGCAGAGAAGCCCGCAATTCGATCTTCTGCTTCGCGCCGTCCTCGATGGAAATCACGCCGTTCTCGAATCGCACGTTTTCGACCTTGCCGAAATCGGCTGGCGTAAGGGCGTAGAACATCAGAAAGCTGCTGTGGATCGCCGATTTCGCCGGCAGCCAGCGGAAGGTGGACGCGCCGAACATTCCGTTCTTCGCGATGGCGTCGCGCCGCGGCTCATCGTAGGGCTGAGTGCCGAATTCCAGTCCGCGCGAGAATTTTCCGCTCAGTTGTGGAACAACGAACATAACGATCTTGTCGCCGTCCGTTGAGAAGGTCGGTGGCCTCCTCCTGTTGTGCATCCCGTCTGATGAGGCTATGATGTGTTGCGAGTGCGTTGAACGCCACACTTACAACGGAGGGCTTCATGTTAACGCGACGAGAAGATCTTATTGGGGCAGCATCGATTTTTCTGTGTTTGTTCCTGGCGAGTTTTGCTTCGGCGCAACCAATTCCCCCTCCCGTCAATCGCGAAGCGGGCGTCACATCTGTCCCTTTCGATCGAATCTTGCACGCCAACCAGGAGCCTCAAAACTGGCTTACGTATTCCGGGACCACTCTGAGCCAGCGGCATAGCCTGCTCTCGCAGATCACGCCAGACAACGCTAGCGATCTGGCTCTGAAATGGGTGTTCCAATCCCGTTCGCTCGAAAAGCACGAAGTGACGCCGCTCGTGGTCGATGGCGTAATGTACACCATTCAGGGGATCAACGACGTATTCGCTCTGGACGCGGCGACGGGCAAACCCATCTGGAGCTATCTCTACAAGCCCGATCCGGCCGCGAAAAACTGCTGCGGCCAGGAAACGCGAGGCGTTGCGATTCTCGGCGACAAAATATTTCTGGGCGCCCTGGATACGACGCTGATCGCACTTAGTTCTAAAACGGGCAAAGAGCTGTGGAGAACCCAGGCGGCGGACCCAAAGAAGGGCTACGCCATGACGCACGCACCTCTAGTGATCAAGGATAAAGTGATCGCGGGGGTTGCCGGGGGCGAATTCGGGATACGTGGCTTCATTGGCGCATGGGATGCGAACACGGGTAAAGAAATCTGGCGCTTCTATACGATCCCGGGCCCCGGCGAGCCCGGCCATGAAACCTGGGCCGGCGATTCCTGGATGCACGGCGGAGCCTCGGTTTGGGAGACGGGCTCCTACGACCCCGAGACCAACTTGACTTTTTGGGGCATCGGCAACGCCGGGCCGGACTATAACGGCAACATGCGCGAGGGAGACAACCTATATAGCAGCTCGGTCGTTGCGCTCGACGCGGATACCGGCAAGCTTAGATGGCACTACCAGTTTTCGCCACACAATGAATTCGACTGGGATTCCACACAGATTCCCGTGCTGGTAGATATGACCTTCCAGGGCCAGCCTCGCAAAATAATGCTGTGGGCCAACCGCAACGGTATGTTCTATGTGTTGGACCGTGTGAGTGGTAAGTTCCTGCTCGGCAAACCGTTCGTGAAGGTGAACTGGGCCACCGGTTTTGATGAAGTCGGACGTCCGATCCGCGCGCCAGGGATAGAACCCACAAAGGCCGGGACCCTGGTGTATCCCGGAAATCGCGGCGGTACCAATTGGTACAACCCTTCCTACAGTCCGCGGACAGGTTTGTTCTACATCCCAACATTGGAGAATGGGTCTTCCATTTATTTCAAAGACACGGAGCCGGAGTATAAAGAGGGGCAGCGATACGGAGGTATCCCGCCCAAAGCCGGCTCGACGAAAGACGATATCTTTGCTGCAATTCGCGCGGTGGATCCCAAGACCGGCGAAAAAAAATGGGACTACCGCATGAAGGAGCCCAATACGGAGGGTGGCATCCTTACCACGGCGGGAAACATCTTGTTCGCCGGTGGCCGAGACGGAACTTTCTTCGCCCTGGACGCCGAAACTGGCCGGGAAGTGTGGCAGGCCAACCTTGGGCCTTCCATCGCCGCCGGGCCCATGACCTATTTGGTCAACGGCAAACAGTACGTAAGCATTCAGGCAGGCAATTCGCTTTTCACGTTCGCATTGCGATAGCCGCGCCTCTGCGACCCTAAATCGTGACCTGCAAAGGTTGGATATCGGAGGGAGCACCGAACCTTTGCCAGGCACGGCAACACTCCCGCTGGCGCAATCACGAAAGTGCCAGCCGCCATCTTTGGATTCTTAAGCAACTCGACTTCTGCCATCTCACCTTTGCCGACGGAGGCCAGGATTTCCCAGGGCCCGAGTTTTGTCTCCGCAAGAGAGTGGCACGGGCCTGAATGAATTCAGTTGAGCCGATCAAGAAGAAAGTAGCGCCCGAATGACGGCGTAACCGTCAGTTACTTTTTCAAATTCGCCGTTTGGCATAAGAGTTCAGGCTCCGCAAAAAAAGTAGGGGAAGTATGGCCGACCACCCGGCCACAATCCAGCCCAACCTTCTTGAGTAAGACCGCTATGGGATATCTCTCTAGCGATCCGAGGGCAACATCAAGGAAGCGAAAATCTCGTAGGTCCCGGCATATTACCCGGTGTCACTTCTTCAAACCAGCTTGCCAGTTCAACACGACGGTGATCGGCGTCGAAGAGGCGTCCGATTCGATGGGCGTGTTGATCAGGAAGCGGCCGTCAGGGCTGACGTCGTAAGGGAGATAGCCCACTGCGTGAGTTTCAAACAGGGGAACAGCGACGCCCGGCTCAAAAGTGATGGCAGCCTTCACGGGCACGGCGATTATTTTGCCGTCGATCGCGAGGTAAAAAAGCTCCTTGCCATCATGGCGCCAGCGAGGCTTGTCCCCGCCTGCCGACGAGATCAGCCACTTGCCCACGGCGCTGGCCGGGACACGGTCCGGCGCGAATCCCTGGACATACACTTCACGCCGCCCGGACTCATCGGAGCTGTATGCGATCCACTTGCCGTCCGGTGAGAACTGGCCGAAGGTTTCATCCGCGGGCGTCGTGAGAAACGGGATCGGTTTGCGATCGCCGGAGGTCGGAAGTATCCACAGGTCCTGTCGGCGCTGCGGATCATGCACATCGTAAATCAGAAAGCGCCCGTCGGGCGAGAAGCTATTGGGGTGCATCACCAGGGAGGATTTCGCCCATAACTCCGGCGCGCGGAGCCCGTTGACTGTACTTGCGTAGATGTCACCGACAGCCCCGTTCAGGGTGGAGCTGAATGCAACCCGGCCGTCCGCGGATACAGGTCCAGCGGCTTCGGACGTCTCGCCTGCATTCAATCGGCTGAAGATGCCACGCGAGACATCTGCGGTCCAAATATGTGTCGCCCCGTTGGCGCGCGGGTCAGTCTTCTGCACAACGACTCGATTGCCGTCGGGAGAGAGTTGTAGACCAACTGTATAGCTTCCGGGTGGCCCTACTTGGCCGAGTGCTCTGCCCTGCCGGTCATACCACACCAGACGGCTGTTCGCGGCGGACCCTGCGCCTGTTTCATAAGCCAGGACGCCGTTGGCTGAGGCCGAGTAGAGATGCGGTGTGCCGGGAATGTTGTCAACGATGCGAAGTGCTTCACCCGTCAGCTCCAGCCGGTCGCTGTCGAAACGCTGGGCCATCAGGGCGCCCTCTCTCTCAAATAGAAGCTGTCCCGAGGCGCGTGCATACACCGCGGCGTTTTCGTTTGCCAGTAGCCGCTGCGAATTTTGCTGCTCCGGTTTCGTGTCGAGCGAACCGACGAAGATCCCTTGATGTTCCGGCGTCCCGGAAGTGCGTTGATAAAGGAAATGACGCCCATCCGGCAGGAAAGTCGGGTTCCCCTCAAAATCCGAAAAGCCGGATCGATCGACAAGCGTGAGTGGAGACGGGGTGCCGCCGTTGGCTGACACTTGCATCAATCCGGCGCGGACCGTGCCGAAAACAATGATCCCAGCCGGGCTCCAGGCGGCGCCGCGAGGAGTGCCGGGAAGATCGCAGATGGTCTGCGGCAAGCCACCAGTGACCTCGATCTTCTTGAGCCTGGCAGGAGTGCCTGGGGATCCGAATCCAATAAAGTTGCCGTCGGGAGACCAAAAAAGAGTGGTCCCGCTGACTTCTACCTCGAGCGCGCGCGCCGCCGGCGCCCCGAAAGGGCGGACCCACAAGAGAGTACGGCCGTCGGGGCCTCGAGCCGCGAAGGCGACAAGCCGCCCGTCGGGGGACACGCTCAGGCCGCTGATCGCGCTTTTTTCGGGAGGAGCGATCTGGAAAATGACTTGCTCGGGCATGGGAGGCTGTTCGCGGAAATGAACGAACGAGAGCACGACCGCGCATGCGATGGCAGTTCCAGCCACACCCCACGCGACTGTAGTGAGCCGCGATGGTGCGGGAGCCGATGTTGCCCGTGGTTCCTCCAGCAACTCCCAAGCGTCTCCGATATCGCGCAGCCGCTTCTTGGGATCTTTCTCGAGACAGCGGGCGAGCAGGCGGCGCACTTTCGACGGGACTGCGGTGAAAGCTGGGGTCTTGTGAATCACTGCCGCCAGAGTCTCCGCGATGTCCTCGCCCTCGAACAGCCGCTTGCCGGTGAGCATTTCATAAAGCACCACGCCGAAGGCCCAAATATCCGCACGCTTGTCTACGTTCTTCCCCCGTGCCTGCTCGGGGCTCATATACGCGGCTGTGCCCATGATCATTCCGGCTTGCGTCGCACGCAGCGTCAAGGTAGGTGAGTTCGATGGATTGGTGCTCCCCGAAGCTGGATCTTGCGCGACAGCGGCCAACCCGAAGTCGAGCACCTTGACCACGCCCGCCGGCGTGATCATGATGTTGGCTGGTTTCAAATCGCGATGGGTGATTCCTTTTTCGTGAGCGGCTTCAAGAGCCTCCGCAATCTGACGCGCGTAGTTGAGAGCCGTCTCGATCGGGAGTGGTCCCTTGAGCGTTTCACCGTCGACCAGTTCCATCACCAGCGCGCTCTGCTCGAGCCCATAGATCTGGGCGATGTTGGGATGATTCAGCGCCGCTAACACCTTCGCTTCGCGCTCGAACCGTGCGAGCCGTTCGGGATCTTGGGCGACAGCGGTGGGAAGAACCTTGATCGCTACGTCGCGATCCAGCTTGGTATCCCTTGCGCGGTACACCTCCCCCATGCCACCCGCGCCGATGGCGGCGAGGATTTCGTGAGGACCGAGTCTTGTGCCGACAGACAGCGGCATACGTAGGGACTTAAGTTTAGCTGATCAGAAGCACATAGGTCCTGTGTTACGCGCTATTCGTACGAGGCTTCAGCGCCGAATCTTCGTACGAGTCTCTGACGATTCACTCGGAGCCGGCGAAACACTTCGACGGATAGGGCATTACTCGTCAAAGTGCAAAATGTCGGTCCGCGGCCACAAGCGAATTCAACGGCGTGATCTCCCATAACGCCGTTTCAGGCCTATCTCAGCATAGGCGACTAACCGTCAACTTGATAGGTTCCGGGTCGCCAACGACACGTCCATGTAGAATTCTGTTACCGGTCCCAGGATAGGCATCATACAGCGTCGACTTGCAATTGTCCCATCGGGCTCTCCGACTGCTCTGGCCGCGGACGTATCTTTAATTGCTGCCTCATAATAATTTTGGACTTCATACTCGCCAATCATCACCTCGGGCGGGCCGAGCGCCGGGCAGATGACATCGCGAACCCATGGTACACTTGACCGGAATTCGAGCCATTGGAACTGCAGCGATCAGGACAGTTGGTTTTCGCAAATGCTGAGAATGTACTGGCTGCCTTCCTGTTCGGGGGAATCATCGATGAGCATGGGTTTAAGGCGGGGATCGGATCGTTGATCGATTCAGTTAGGAAGGGCGCTGGCACAAGGTCTGTCCGTGTGTTTGGCGAGATGGTGGACCTGATATGGACCTCAAACCTCCTGGCGGCGTTGCGGCTTGAACAACTTGGAAATGAAGTGATCGCATCTCACTCCGTCACAGTGTTGTGCGCGTACTCAGTTGGCGGGAGTAAACCCATGTCCCTTCCAGAACCGATAATGGCGTGCCATTCGCAGGCGTTGTCGATGACGCACGACGATGGCGGATAGTTGCGTTGCCCAAACTGGGAATCCACGGATCTCGTCAGCATCCAGATCAAAGCGATCCAAGATACCGAAAAACAGGGCCTGCAATCGACCATGGAGTGAAGTTCGACGCGGACAGACCCAATGGCGCGAATTGCGGAGTGATGGCAAACGCTAGCGTCTACAAGCTAAGTTGCATCGGCCCCGATAAGTCGCCTTGTGTCCGCCGATTCTAGCGGCCCGGCTGAACACAAGTGCGTTCATCGGGGTTTCAAAAGCCATTGAAGGTCGGCACGCATCAGGAAGCGCCCAAGTTAACTTATGATAATTTTGATCGGATCTCCCGTCTGTTGATTTCGACGGTGTTGAACGGATGACTAACCTTCTCGTGACATGGTTGTTGAGCGTCCTAAGTTTGCTCATAGTCGCGTATGTCGTCAAAGGCTTTGACATCAGCGGATTCGGCTCGGCGTTAATCGCGGCGGTCGTGATCGGTCTAGTAAACGGAACTATTGGCTTCTTCCTGAAAGTCGTCACGTTTCCCTTGACGATACTCACCTTAGGGTTGTTCTGGTGGGTCATCAACGCGCTCATGTTAAAACTCGCGGCCGCTCTTGTGCCGGGTTTCAAGATAAACGGCTTTCTTCCCGCCTTAGTTGGCGCGCTCGTGCTGAGTCTCGTAAATCTCTTACTGCAGACGTTTCTGCAAGTTTAATCCGAGCCGTACCCGACCAAGATTTTCCAATCCTCAGCCGATCAAAGAGGCATAGTGATTGGATGACGCGCAACTCTTCCATTGGTGTCGGTGGCGTCCGCAATCCCGCGCTCTGAGAGTATCTGACAATCCACTCGGAATGGATAGAGCCCCCGCGCCCTGAGCTGACCCAACTCCACACCCAAGTAGCGAATCGGGCGCTGGATGACATTAACACGTTCGGCCGCCGCAAGTGATCTAAAAGATGCAAGAAATAAAGGGTTTAGGATGACAGCGCATTTCGAAGTGTCGAAAGAAGCGTGCGGAGCTGAAAGGGCTTGCGCACAAAACCACGGACTTGGGGTGCAGTCAGGCTCGCTGTTACCATCTCCTCGCTGTATGCGCTGGTGAGGATCACTTTCATCTGAGGCCAGGTCTTGACAGCGTTCTTTAGGACTTCGTGACTTGAGCACCCCGGAAGAGTCATATCCAAGAACAGAAGGTCAATTCTTGTGGTCTTTGCATGGAGGAGATCGACTGCCTCAGAGCCGTCGGCAGCAGCGAGCACGTTAAAGCCAGCCTTATCTAACATCTTCTTTATAGCCAGGCGAAGCGGTGCTTCATCTTCCACAAGAAGTACCGTGGCCTCCGACGGGTACAATTCTTGCTCCTCGCCTGTGGCGGTATCGCAGCGAGGGCGAGCCGCATTGCCCTCCGAAGGTAGCAGAATTCGAAAAGTGGTGCCCCTGCCGACCTCGCTCTCAACATGAATTGCACCGCGAAGATTCCGGACGATTCCGTGGATCAGAGGAAGTCCGAGACCGCGCCCTGCCGACTTGGTACTGAAGAATGGATCAAAGATCTTCGCTTTGATTTCATCTGACATGCCGCCACCGGTATCCGAAACTTCCAACTGAACATAATCGCCGTCGGCCAAATCTCGTGTTCTCCCTCGGCCGGTATTCTGAGCCAGAGTTATCAGCTGCGTTGTGATGCGAATCACTCCATTACTGTCCTTGATAGCATCCGAAGCATTCACGACCAAATTCAGTAAAATTTGGCGGAGTTGCGCGGTCCGAGCTTTAACAGCCGGCAGGCGCTCGCCGAGCTCAGTGACTAATGTCGCGCGCTTCGATATTGCCGTATTGAGTAAGCCATACATGTCCTCGATGGCCTTAGAAATATCGATAAATTCGATGACATCGCTCTCTTTGCCCGCATAGATCATCAATTGACGCACGATGTCAGAGCCACGAATTGCGACCTCCCTGATCGCCTCCAATTCCTCGTCCGGAGGGGACCCGACGGCAAGCCCTGCAACCGCTAATTCTGCTTGAGCTAGCACGGCACCCAGTAGATTATTGAAGTCATGGGCGATGCCGCTGGCTAGCGTGCCCAGGCTTTCCAGCTTCTGGCGTGCGAATGCTTCGAGCTGTGTGCGCCGGACGTCCGTTATATCGCGATTGACCTCAAACACGCGGTCGATCCCGTCCGACCCGTTGATCACTTGAATGCGGGCCGAGACTATGATTTCGCGTCCATCGCGAGTGTAATGCCGCATTTCGCCTTCCCACCCACCAACTGTTCGCATCTCCGTAAAAATCTCGTCCAACGGTTTCGGAAATTGAGGCACCAGTAGCGTATGCCTCAGTTTTCCGACCGCTTCGAGCTCTGAATATCCATATAGACGTTCGGCGCCCACGTTCCAGCTTTCGATCGCCCCGTCTAGCTTCCAAACGATCATGGCATCGTAGGAGAGCCTGAGGAGCTCCGCTTGTTTCTTCAGTGCGTCTTCGGCCTGTCTGCGCGCAGTTACGTCCGTCACGGCACCATCCCAGATAGTTTGTCCAGCAGGAAGCCGTCGCGGACGGGAGTGGAAGTGCATCCAGCGCAATTGGCCATCCGATCGCCGCATGGGCACTTCGATATCGAAGTCAGAGAGGTCGCGTTTGCTGCGCGATTTGGCCTCTTCGAAGCGCTCGCTATCTTCTGGAAGACACTGGCAGTGTAGCGCGCCCGCGCTACGTAACACGTCTCCTGCTGCGACGCCATTCAGATGTTCGATTCCAGCACTGAAATACGTGTAGCGTCCGGTACCGTCAAGCTCGTCAACATACTGGTAGACGGCGCTGTCGGGCAAGTTATCGCCCAACAATCGCAATCTCTCCTCGCTCTCACGCAATGACTGCTCAGCCTTGCGCTGGTCTGTAAGATCCTGCGCCGAGACAAATATTAGACGCTCACCGATGGCGCTCTCGACAGTAGCGCCCGAATAGGAAACGATCTTCTCCCACTCTCGGTCGGATCGGCGCAGCCGGAGTTCGAGACAATTCAGAGTTTCGCCTCGCCTAATCCGGCTCAAAGGCCACTCATCCAACGGCAGGAGCCGGCCATCGGGCGTCCACAACTGGAAAATCCTCGACATTTCTTGTAGGGAACCCATACCCTCTTGGTCGCTTTCGAAACCGTGTAGGTGCCGTCCAGCCGGATTCCGGTAAACCACTTGTCCAGTGTCAGTCGCGATGATTATGCCCGCTTCGAGATTCTCAATTGTCGCGTTCCACCGAGCTTCGCTCCTCCGCAGCGCCTCCTCGGCGCGCTTATGTTCCGTGATATCGCTCGCAGCACCGAACCATTCGATAAGTTCACCCTGTGCATTTCGGACTGGAATAGCCCGGGAGAAAGTCCACCCCAAACCACCGTCCACACGCTGCACCCGATGTTCAAGTTCAAATATGCTGTTGTTCCGAATAGCCTCGTCAATAATGGCTGTCACGTGCTGCTGGTCCTCGGGGTGAATGTACTTCTGAAGCCACGTAACACTTGGTTCTTCGGTGTCCGGGATGAAGTCCCGGCCGCGTAGATTAAGCATCTCCTTCCAATCCGGGCTCATGCGATAAACCACATCGGAGGTGGCGGTCACTAGAGCGCGAAAGCGCGCCTCGCTCTCCTGTAGGCTGACCCCAACCTTCTTCCGCTCGGCGCTATCGATCCTCTCCCATTTTCCCGAGCGTTTCACGAGTGCAAACGCGTGATTGCTGATCACGTCCATGATCTCAACGGGTCCGCATTTCGAGAGGCTGTAAGTGCAAAGCGCCAGCATTCGATGCTTTCCGATAGCGGCGTTAATGGCGGCCTCATATTCCGTGAAAGCTTGCCAGTCTGACTTCTTCAACCAGAACGTATTTCCGGTCAACCGCAGTCCGTCGAACCCTCGGTCCGTCGCCATTCTAGCCCGGTCAATATAGCCGTGTAATACCCGCTCGGATTCGAATTTCCCACCAACGGTGTACCACTCGCTCTGATCCAGAATCTCCAATTGTCCGCAGGCGATGTACGCTTCCAGGTTTTCGACATTTGCTGCCAAAGCTTCCTTGACTTCCGCCGCGTGAAGTGGTTCGGACGTGACCCACATGCAGAATTCGTTATTCTCAAGACCCGTTTTGAAGTAGGGGACTAATATGTCGAATAGGTCCTGCTTGTCTTCATAGAACTGGCAAAAATGTGTACCCCATGGAACGTTGCCAACGATAGTGATTCCCGTGTGCCTCGTGGCATTCCCGTGAAAAGGTACTTCGGCCGGCGCAAACGACCGTCCTTTCCCCGCTTGCTGTTCCTCGGATTGGCGTTGTTCGAGGTTGGCGATGCGCTGTCGAAGTCGCCGGACCTCGGCTTGAAGGGCGAGTTCTTGCGACGTACCTGTGCCCACGGCAGACCTCCCTCTCAAAGAAAACTACAGGCAATTTTGTTGCACAGAGGACTCCGATACAGTTCCATGACGCTGCGGAACGAGACGCATGCCAGAAATGAAGATCACGCTCGAATAACGCCCCATCGTGTGACTCGTTGAACTGCGGGCCATCTCCTTTTCCCCAGCTCGCTCCCGTCGTCTAAGTTCGACCGGTAAAATCACGTCGAAAATGACCGTCTCTTGGCCAACCTACGGCGAATTCAAACCACTCGGCGATGCGACCAGAGCATATCATCAAGCGCTAGGAGGATGCACAGTATGATACAAGTGACGCACAAAATGTTCGAAAACAATCGAGCCAGATCTTGGAGGAGGACGATCTTCGGATCTCAAAGTTTGAGAGTGTAGGCCACCTCACGTTCAGGCAGAAAGTACAAGTGCGGCACACAGAAAAATACGTCGTCTTTCGCTTCTTGGTTCATGATCGTTTTATCAAATTTGTCCTGACTATGCGTCCTTTGACGTTAGGTCAAGACGTTTTGGATGATTCCCGGTGGTTCCAGCAGCAGCAAGTTCGCGTACCGTCCCACGTCTGGTTCCGGCGAGTACGCCAAAACTGTCTCGGCATTTTGCCACTGAGCCATCGTATTGGTCGAGAAAAATATCTATTTGCGAGAGGAAACCGTGCCGCTATATGATGAAAAGGCATGCAAGTGTTTTGTCTGCCGAGTGTCCAGGAAGGATTTGGCATCGTCTTCTTGGAAGCGATGGCGGCGGGAAGGCCGATCATTGCCGCACGAGCAGCAGCGGTGCCGGAAGTTGTACGCAGTGGTCTGCTTGTGGAACCAGACAGCGAAGAGGCGCTTGCCGACGCTATCGAAAAACTTCACGGCAATTCGCAACTACGCGCATCGCTCGCGGAGCAGGCCAGACGTGATGTGAAGCGCTTTGAGATGCGCAACGTGGCATGGCAGTTTATATCAGTTGTGAAGAGTGGAAGACAAGACTCTGAGGAGCCCGCAAATGAGGAACCCAAAGTATCTGATTCTAGGAGGCGGAATGGTCGCGGGGTATGCGGCGAAGCAATTTGTGGAGAACGGCCTGAAGCCTGGCGAGCTAACAATTGTGTCGTCCGATAGCTCGATTCCTTACGAACGGCCGCCGCTATCGAAAGGTTTCCTCGCTGGAAAAGAGGCGGAAGCGAGTATATTAATCAGCCCAAAAACGTTTTATGAGGATCATGGCATCGAGATCATGTTGAAATGCCACGTGGAAGGCGTGGATTCGAGTAGCAAGAGAGTGCATTTGCATTCCGGCGAAGATCTGGAATTCGATAAGCTAATTATCGCGACGGGTGCTCGGGTAAGGATGCTCGATCTTCCCGGCCGCGACCTCGAAGGTATCTATTATCTGCGAACGCTCGATGATTCAAGACGCATTCGTGAGAAGGCGGAAAGTGCTAAACATGCCGTGGTCATCGGGGGCGGGTTCATTTCCATGGAGGTAACAGCGGTACTAGCACAGAAGGGAATTGAGACGACGATGATCTTGCCAGAAGATCGGATTTGGAAGCGTTTCTTTACGCCTTCGATGTCGCAGTTCTTTGAAAACTACTATTCGGCCCGCGGCGTCCACTTCGCTAAAAACACCAAAGTTGCGAAATTTATTGGTGACGGCAATATCGAATCGGCCGTACAAGAAAACGGCAATATCCTGCCGTGCGATATGGTCGTTGCGGGAATCGGGGTTACTCCCGTTACAGAGCCGCTCATCAAAAGCGGCATAGAAGTGCAAAATGGCGTGGTGGTAAATCAATACCTGGAGACCAACAGGCCTGATATTTATGCTGCTGGCGACGTGGCAAGCTACTACGATGTATTGTTCAAACGTTATCGCCGCGCAGAGCATTGGGACAATGCGGTTTCTCAAGGCCAATACTGCGCTAAGGCCTTATCGGGGGAACGCACACCTTTTGTTCACGTCCCCTATTTCTTTTCGGACGTATTCGACCTCTCTTACGAGTTCTGGGGAGATCCATCCGACGCGGAAGGCATCATGACAACCGGCGACTTAGGCAGCAGCAGCTTCGGCGTCTGGTGGTTGAGTCACGGAACACTGGTGGCCACTTTCCTCATGAATCGGCCCGATCTTGAGCGGGAAGCGGCGCCGCGATTGATCGCATCAAAGGAGGCAGTTCGCCCTGAGATGCTTTCGGGACTGCAGTAACCCGCTCACATGGATCATTGAATCAATGGGGGCGGGCATACCTTAAGTAGAGATGATGGGTGTGCTGCTTTACGCTGACTAATTGCAACCATGGGGCTGTTGATGGCTTAAACTCTGTGCCGGCGATTACTCCAGGGCGTGGTCTCTTGCCATTATGGGTAACCTCCCGGCCGGCCAATTGCGGCGCAAGCGTAAGAAATAGCTCATCCACACAGCCCGCAGCGACAAAGTCTCCGAAAAGGGTGGCGCCTCCTTCATGCAGCAGGAGCCGCACTCCAAACTCATCACGAAGAACGCTCAGAATCGATGCTGATGCTATCTTGCCTTTTTGTGTGTCGAATGCCCGGACTTTAACCTGAGCAAGTGCTGCTACGCCTTTAGACGCAAGCAATTCCTTTCCGGCGGCCGATGTGGCAATCATTGCCTGCACGCCGGGGGTGCGAAAAACAGCCCTTTGCAGGTCAATGGCACCGGTAGCACTAACAATCACATTTACCGGCGGTACCGGCTTGTCAAGGACTTCAGTCCGGTAACGGGCGTAGAGGTCTCGAGCCTCTGGATAAACATGCTCAGCCAGCCACAGATGGTCAGGCGTCACTTCTCGCAGAGTACCGGCGCCTACAATTACGGCATCCGCCGAGGCGCGGAGCAATCCCATGATGCATTGATCTCCTTCATCGTGGCCGCTGATGTCCCCACCTCCGGATTTCCCCGGTATCTCAAAGCTCACGACACCATCGAGAGTGCTGACGAAATTTCCAATAACGTAAGGCCGATCACTATGCGCGGGAAACCTTAGATCTCCTCCGTAAAGCCTTCTCAGCCCATCGGTGAGGACGCCTTGATCTGGAGATTGGCTCCTATCAAACAGTGTGATGATAGCCTTCATAAGCGTAGCCTCTCCATGGTATTCGATAACAGTAGATTCTTTGCACCAATGAAGGGGCTCCCGCGTGAACGTCAATGCGTAGCACTGGTCCTTTTCGGGCAGCGTAGAAGAAAAAATCCGGCGGAGTCTGTCATAAGCGGCCTGCACCCGCCTTCGACGGAGTGGGCTTTCAAATGCCAACACACTACGGAAAGCGAAATTCTTGAACGAACACGCCAAGCAATGAACATACAAGTTAACGTACAACACTGTGGCGCCGGTTTAGATCGCCATCGTTGGGGGGTGATTCTCGCTGGTGGAGAAGGAAAAAGACTGCTCCCGCTCTCCGGGACAATCACGGGCGATGACCGACCTAAGCAGTTCTGCACCATTTTAGGCGACTCAACCTTGTTAGAACAGACGAGGGACAGACTGAAGCGTGTGGTCCGTCCCGAGCAAACCCTCACAGTTGTAACAAAGCGCACGCACCGTTTTACCGTGATCTCATCAACGATGTGGGGCGGGCGCGGGTATTGGTACAGCCCATGAATCGAGGAACAGCGCCAGCAAGAGGATTAAGTCTGTTACGATTACGGGAGTTAGATCCCGATGCTGCCGTTGCAATTTTCCCATCGGACCACCATTTCGCCGATGAAAACGCATTCGCGGCAGATCTTGAAACCGCGTTCGAGACGACGGAAGTCAAAAGTGATCGCATCATCTTGTTGGGGGTCATGCCGGATTATGCTGAAACCGCCTACGGATGGGTTGAACCTGGCGCGGCCATCAGCAGCCAGCTGCCAAATTCCGTCTGTCAGGTCAGCTGTTTTGGGAGAAGCCGTCGAAATTGACCGCTATCGCATTGATGAGAGCGGGATGTTTGTGGAATAGTTTCGTGTTGGTTGGGAAGGTTGCGACCTTCTTCAACCTTATCGAACGCGCATTGCCTCTACTTATGAAAGCCTTCGAATCTATTCGTCAGAACATTTCCACGCCAAACGAGGAGGTTTCCATCCGCGATCTTTACGCTGGCATTTCGTCCGGCAATTTCTCTGACCAGGTCGTCGCCGTATTTCCGCATGATTTGGCAGTAGTCTGTTGTACGGGGGGGACTGACTTGGGAGAACCGGGCCGGGTGATTTCGGCGCTCGATCGTAAAGGCGGAAGACCGGCATGGGCTACTGCCTGGGCAGACAAGCTGAATATGAGTGTCTAGGAGCAATCGACATGATTCAATTGAAACGAGTCTACGACAAACCAGATCGAAACGACGGTGTCCGCCTTTTAATTGAGCGGCTCTGGCCCCGCGGCGTCCGCAAAGCCGCTCTGCAGATGGATGGCTGGCAGAAAGAAGCCGGACCCAGCACCGAACTACGGAAGTGGTTCTCGCACGATCCGAAGAAGTGGGCGGCGTTTCAGCGCAAATATTTCAAAGAACTTGATCGAAATCCTGAAGCGTGGGATCCGATCAGGAAAGCTGCAGAGCGTGGACCGGTCACCTTGCTCTACAGCTCTCACGATTCCGACCATAACAATGCCGTCGCGCTTAAAGAATATGTGGAATCGAAGCTAAGGAAGTCTCAAGCGCGAAATTCTTCGCTCAAGCGGCCAAGCGCCAGGGCTCCCAGCGCGAGACCAAAATCCCGCAGCGCGACGTCGAAATAGCCAGGAATTAGTAGCAGGTTGATCACAATGCCAAGCAACCACGCTGACACTACATACGCACCTATGCGAGGCTTAATGGCTACCAAAACACCGGCCGCAATCTCGATCATGCCAATCACGAGCATCAGGCCATGGCCGCCCACGGGAGACAGATTCGCTATTGCCGGTGCTAGATACATGTCCCAATTCACCAGAAGATGAAAGAACTTATCCAGTCCGGCCACCACCGGGGCAACTACGAATGCAATACGAAGAATCTGATAAGCCTGATAAGCAGGAGAAGTTTTTGCTGGTGCTGCGGTTCTCTCCACGAAACCGCCTTCGGCGCCTGCTGTCACGGTATGTTCCATAAATTACGCTCCTTGCCGACGATCCATGGCCGGCACCCTTATAGAGTGACAAGACAGCGATTGGTTACAAATGCCCGTTTCAAACAACTTGTAACGAATGAAAGAATTTATATTCAGTATGCATAGCTTGATACCCGTGGATTCAGTTGGAACATCGGTCCATGACTCAACTCTGTCCGATGAGGAAGTCGTGACGCGCGTGCGCGCTGGTGACAGGGCGCTTTATGAGGTAATTATGCGCCGTTACAATCAACGGTTATTCCGCATTGCTCGCGCGATTTTGCATGACGACGACGAGGCGGAAGACGTGATACAAGATGCTTATGTCCGCGCGTATGCATCGTTGGATCAGTTCGCGGGACGATCGAAGTTTTCGACCTGGTTATCCAGAATTGCGGCATATGAAGCGCTCAGTCGTGTGCGAAAAAGAGCGCGGATAAAAGATCGGCCGGCCGTGACATATGAGTGGGCCACGCCCAGGGGAGTCGACGAGATGAAGTCTTCCCAACCCGATCCCGAGGCGCAGTAACTAAGGGTTGAAACCGCTTCGTTGCTAGAGAAGTCGATCGACGCATTGCCCGATCTTTACCGCTCGGTGTTCATACTGCGGGTGTCGAAGATATGAGCACTGCGGAAACAGCCGACTGCCTTGATTTAACGGAAGAAGCAGTAAAGGTTCGGTTTCTGCGAGCTCGCAAGATGCTGCGACAGGAGATCTATAGCCGCGTTTGAGCGACAAGGTCTCAGGCTCTTCAGTTTCTCGGATGGAGTTCCGATCGGATCATGCGCGGCGTTTTTAAGCGGCTAACGGCATCGGGTCCATTCATTTGCTTTCTCTAATATTCTTACCCCCCTAGCTGATGTCAAACACGGACGGGCGGTATGGTTTTCATTTAATAGCCTATTTCCTGATAGGCTCATATTTCTCAACTATGATCACGGACTTCCACGTTATAATCGCGTCCCTCCCACCTCTGCGAGTCCGTCCAGAAAACCGTAAAACGCACTGGCATCTTTTGTTGCCCCGGCACTCTAATATCCACAAGATGTGCACCTAGGCCAGGGGAGATCGAAACAGTATCCTGAACGGTTTGCCATTCATCGCAGGTCCATCGGAGCCGGAATGGCGCCTCAGCCTGAATCCTCAACACGTCGCCAGCGGTCATTGAACGGACACGGCGCGTCGGTTTCCAGACTTCCAAATCCTTCCGTCCTCGCTTTCCTAAATAGCGCGCGGCAACGATCGGGATACAATCGAACACCTGGCCATCGGCCGCTGATCGCAGAAGTTTGATATATTCGGCATGAGCCCACATTAACGGCATTGCCGAGCCGGCACACTGGCCGAAATGCCTGCTCCGCTCATGATGGCCGGGCTCATCCCATACCTGTTCCGGAATCAAGCCTCCTCGGGATGCAAATCCTTGCATCGCCCGGATCAAGGCTTGCACGTCACGGCCGGCGGCCAATTCATAGTGAGCTCGCTCGCCAGTAAGCAGTGGCCAGAGTCTGCCTTTACCCCAACCGTCGAACGGGCCTCCGTCCGGACGAAGACCGTAGCCGTCGTGGTTATATCGATACCAGCAAGGGCCGAAAGGCGTAACCACTTTCAAGACCGAATCGACGACCTTGAGCGAATCTTCAATCAATGTTTCCTTTGCCGGCCGTATTCCGTAGCGCACCAGCTCTAGAAAACCTGCGTCGACGACCTCTTTCGCAGGGTACTCTCTATGTTGTCCGGGCGGCTGGTTGCGGATGGTCAGAGTACCAGAATTGGGATCTTCATCCGGTTCGGCATTGTGAATATCGACGGGACGGATGCGAATGTAGTGTCTCGGAATCCCGTGCACAAGAGTCCCTTGCGTTGTGACCGTCCATCGTTCGACATGGGATTCTAGAAAATCGGCCTGTTCCTCAGCAAAAATCGCGACTTGCGGCTCGCTGCGATCTCTTGCGAAGTCTGCCGCGCAAATCAAGGCCGCGATGCTGGCGGCAAGCGTCGAAGGCGAGTACCCGCTGTTTTCCTCCCAGCGCTCCTGTTGAGTGGCTGGCCCATGACGAATGAGGAATCCGGCGCCGGCTTTTACCATGGGATAAGGATCGAAATCGCCGAGAGCGCCGGCTCTCCACAGGCGCCAGGCCAACATGATCGGAAATGCCACCTGATCCAGCTGGATGCCGCGCCAGTACGGCGTTCCATTAAGCCAAAAGTTTTGAGCAAAACCTCCATCCGCATGTTGCGAGCAAGCCAGATAGACAAGTGCGCGGCACGCCGTCGCCGTGTCACCGGCGGCCAGTAAGCCGGTCACGCTGTTGACCATATCGCGTGTCCATACCAAGTGATAGCCACCGAGGTCTTCATCTCCCTTTGCCTCGCCCCAAGGGATACTCGAAGACGCCACGATCGCGCCAGCGAAGGTTTTGTCCTCGTGCGCGAGCAACAGACTATGGCTAATACAGTACAGGCGCCCGCCGTCGCCTGAGTGATCCACAGGCCGCACGATGTTGCGGGTAGCTCGACGCCATTGTTCTAGATACCTGTTCCGGTGATGCACGAACGGAACACTCAAAGATTGTAATAGGGACGTAATAGCAGCGTGAGCACTGTCTCCGAATGCCAATCCAACGGTGAACTCCGGATCCTTTGAGATATCGATGCGGCCGATCACCGCGATATTTCCGTCCTCTGCGCGATCAAAGTGCCAGTCAAGTTTTCGATTATCTTCCAGGTCTTGCCAACCATCGGAGGCGCCAACGAAACCACATGAAGTTTCAGCAAATCCTAAACCGGTTCCCATTGCCAGGTATGTTCGGCCCTTCCATGCCAGGAGAATCGCTCTACCCGCGATTTCAAGACTGCTAGCGGAATTCCCCCATCCTCCGCCGTCCAAATGTGGGGCGAGCAGGGCATATATTCGCAGCCGCTCCCCCCATTCGGCAGAGGCCCGGAGGCGCATATGTATGAGCACGCATGGCTGATGCGGGTCGGCAATGATCTCCTTTTCCAACCGATATCGCCCTCCTGGATCAGCGCTTTCAACCTGATAGGCAAGCGTATGTTCCTGAACATATGAAATAGTACTCTTGAGGTCCCTCTTTTCTTCGTGGAAGAAGGTTTCACCGTCCGTGATCAGAAACTCCATGTCGCGAGTCTGCGGTCTGTCAATGGTGGGATAGTAAATTTCATTGAGAATGCCATGTGAGAGGGTGAACCAGACGCGGCTACCGCTCGAATAGGCTGTCCCAACGCCCTCTTTGGAACTGGAGGTCCAACGCGGCGGAATTCCTGGCCGGCCAAAAGCTTCGCTTATCGTGCTCACCTCTTATCCCTCACTTTATTCTCCTCAGGAGCATTACAATGCGCTAGGCAAAAGATATCGAGCAATCGTCGGGCCGATTGGGCACCGTTTAGCACTTACCGGAATATGGCAGCGCCGATTTCTCAAGGCTTAGCATGTCGGCAGATCTAGGGCGACTCAGCCAATATGAGTCAATCGACAGCTGCCGGCTTCCAATCGCTCGGACTCAAAACAAAGTCGCGTTACGGCCTCCCTCGCGTTACGGCCTCGATCGCCAGCCGGCCCTTTGAAGGTAGGCAAACTCTGCCGCAGCCGGATGGCGGCCATTAGGCTAAACATATAGTCAACACAGATCATCAAAGAAAAGCCGGGTGTGATGGCAGAAACCTGGCAGCGCCGCGAGAAGCCGAGCGTTGACGGGCCTAGGCTTGAGCAACCTGCAGGACGTCCGGCCTTCCGGAACTCGAACTCGAGGTCGATAAAATCACCAATCGATCGCCGGGCCGGGCGAGTTGCCGCGCGAAGAGCCATTGTCGCGCCAAGCTGCCGGACGTCGGCTCCTTCCCCGGCCGGACGAGCACAGGCGAAACACCCCGCACGGCTGCGAGCGCATTGCACAGAAGTGGTGATTCGGTGGCAACAAGGATCGGCGCGCTCGGGCGGAAGCGGGCAATCGCCATCGCCGTTGCTAAATCGGAAACGGACACAAGAATAGCTTTGGCGTTGATGCGAATAGCAAGCTGGCAGGCCGCAAAGCTCACTGGGTCTTGGGTTGAACTCGATCCGCTCGTGTGCAGCCCGCCATGCGCAATCCGGACGGCGTGCTCGTCCTCGGTGGCAGTCAGCACTCGTCGGAGCATCTTAACTGCCGCCACCGGGAATCGGCCGATAGCAGTTTCGGCTGAGAGCATTACTCCATCCGTTCCATCGAGCAATGCATTGGCGACGTCGGTCACTTCCGCCCGCGTAGGCCGTTCGTGTTCTACCATCGATTCAAGCATCTGCGTGGCAGTGATTACCGGGCAAGCTTTGGCGTTGGCCAATGCGATGATTCGCTTCTGGACCAAAGGTATTTCCGCCAGATCCGTTTCTACTCCAAGATCTCCGCGAGCCACCATTACGCCGTCGGCTGCATCGATGATTGAATCCAATGCGGCCAGCGCCTGTCGCTTTTCTATCTTCGCCATCAACAAAGGACGGGGTCCGGGCGGCGGGAGAGCCTCACGCAAACGGGTCAAGTCTTCGGCCGATTGCACATAGGAGACGCCAATCCATTCGATATCCTGCAATATCGCGAAACTGATGTGCCGACAGTCCTCCGGTGTCGGAATCAGCGTGGATAGACGGGATTCGGGAGAATTGACGCCCGAACCGGAACGAACGATCCCGCCCGCAACTACTTCACACTCGATCCTTCCTTGAGCGGTGGCAAGCACTCGCAGTTCAACCAACCCGTCGCTAAGATACACGGGCTGTTTTGCTCGCAAGGACTTCAGTAGCTCTTCATTGGGCACAAAGATGGCGGCTGGAATGCTCGCATCGTAGGTTAGCGTAATGCGAGATCCTCGATTCAGTTCGAGCGAGCCGTTCCGTAGTTGACCGACTCGAAACTTCGGTCCCGGCAGATCAATCAGAATCGCTACTTTCCGTCCTAATCGCTTCGCCAGTTCCCGCACATCTAGAATACGGCGCGCGTGGTCATCGTGATTGCCGAAAGAGGCATTGATGCGTGCGACATCCATACCCGCGGAGAGCAGGCCCTCGAGAACGCCGGGAGTGTCCGTGGACGGACCGAGTGTGCAGACAATTTTCGTGCGGCACCAGCGCAACTGGGTGTCAGCGGTAGTTTCCATTTTCGGTCATCCTTGCCTAGATGGTCCGCGTAGTCTTAAAAGTCGCTACGCTATTTCGCGGGCTTCTCTATCATGGCATTCAAGGTGTTCTTGGCATCCCTGCACGTATTGCGGCAACTCTCTTTACCAGCTGGTCTACCCCAGCACTCGCAGGCGTACCTCCCATTCTATGGCTCTGCACGCATTCACACTGTTAAGAGACGTGTAGTCTTGTCGAATAACCTTGTTTCATTTTGGAGCAGATTGCGATAGTCGTGCAGGTAATCTGACCGGGCCAATATTTTCTACCAGTCGTGGGGCATGGAGTGCTAATTTGTTCGCTTGTCTTGGTTGTGAGTTCGATTGCCCTCATTTTGCTAAACGCGGCCACTTAGGCTGCACCCTCGGGCACACTACCTATTTTGAAGTCTTCCTCGACTCTTATAATTGTACGCACCAGGAAACTTGCTCTTAAGTTCGCCAACCTCAAATCTCGGTCCCATCTGAACCAGGTTTGGCCCACAGTCTGAGCACGGTACGATCCACTCACCGGGCTCTGGCAAGGACAGCCGCTCAGCAGCACACCTTTTGCATCTCAACGCAGTGTTCCAGTGCTCACGCCGTACTTTTCGGCGAGCCACGAATCTTGTCTGCTACGAAGGCTTAAAGGTCGGTCTGGTGTCGACGTGCTCAACTGCGGCAATAGATTTTTGCCACTAGATAGAGCGAAACCATCTGATTCACAATAATTTGTTTACGACCTCCTTTTTGGTGTTGACTTTCTTATGTGGCGTATATACTGATCAACACATCTTGAGGAAAGCCCCCCATCCCCGTTAAACCGTCCGGATATGTTGGTCACGGCGACGGACGTGGACGCCGCTTCGAGATGAACAACCCAACGCAAAGTACGTCGTTTTAAATGAATCCCAAAAACAAGGAGGCCTCAAATGACGCCGGCAACCCCAGAATATGATTCAGAGACAAAGGAGCCAGTAAAAACAGTCCGCGACCTTAGGCGAGAACTATCCGACCAGATCATCGACATGCTTAATAGTGGTCCGGCCCCTTGGCAGAAGCCCTGGAATGAGAGTTCGTTAGGACTTCGTTCAACCCAACAACACAGAATGTCTACCGTGGCGGAAACGCCATTCACCTCATAGCGACGGCAATTCAGCGGATTATCAAGACCCGCGTTGGTTCACCTACAAACAGGTCCATAACGGATGGCAGGTTCGACAAGGAGAAAAGGGTGCCCAAATCGAGTATTGGGAATATTCCTCACCGCGAAGCGCCGGGCAAGAGAGGGAGGGCCCGGCGGATGGCGCCGTCGCTCAGGACCAGCGTCCCATTCACCGCGTTTACACGGTCTTCAATGGCGAGTAGGCTCAAGGCATCCCCGTGTATGAACGCAAAGAACACCCCGATTGGGAAGTAGTCCAGAGCGGAGAACGAATTCTGGAGAACTCGGTCGCCAAGATTGTCCATGATCGGAGTAACGAGGCGTTCTATGATCGCGTAAACGATCGCATTCACCTCCCCGCAAAGGATGCGGGAATCCGGGCCACCAATTGACTCTGGTCCTGCAACCTTTCGAAAACTCTTGCTCCTGCCTGAGGGCAGGTCGGCAACGGACCGGCCCGCGAGTATTCGCGTTCAGGGCATATTCCTCCTGCTAAATTAGATCGGAGGCTTAGTTAATTTTGTACTCGGCCTCGCTCGGCCGCCCGACTCGTCGTTTGCAATCCTACCTGCGGCCGTATCGCGGACCTGATGCGCCGTTTTCATCATCTTCGCGGCACTGAGGGCAACCGTGGCGCACACTGTTTCGAGGATTTGAACCGATCATGCACGATCTGAGCGTAATCATGACGTTTACCGGCGGTTTGGCTGGGGCACTGGTCCTTGGCTTTATCGCACAGCGGCTGCGGATCTCTCCCATTGTCGGCTACCTTCTAGCCGGGATTCTGGTTGGGCCTTTTACACCAGGATTCGTTGCCAACCGCTCGATTGCAGAGCAGTTCGCCGAAATAGGCGTGATACTGCTTCTGTTTGGAATTGGATTACGCTTTCACCTGAGCGAGATGATCGCGATGTGGCGTGTCGTCATACCAGGGGCACTGATCCAGAGCGCCATTTCTACCGGTGCGCTAGCGATCGTCTTGCGTCTAATGGGCTGGAATTGGACCGCCGGCATCATCCTCGGAATGGCGATTTCCGTCGCCAGCACCGTCGTCATGGCGCTAGTGCTAACTGAGCGGAACGACTTGCACGCTCCAATTGGCTACATCGCGATTGGCTGGACGGTGGTAGAAGATCTACTGACCGTCGCTATCCTGCTGCTGCTACCGATCGTTTTCGCTCCGGACGGCGGGGCGAACCAAAGCGTCGGAGCCGCTTTGGGAATCGCCGGAGTGAAGGTTGTCGGCTTGGTAATCGCTGTAGTGGTGGTCGGTCGCTGGGTGATTCCTGAAGCCTTAGAACGTATTGAGAAGACCCGGTCGCGAGAGCTATTCACGCTTGCAATTCTAGTCCTCGCCCTTGGAATCGCGGTGGGTTCTGCCGAGATATTCGGCGTATCCATGGCGCTCGGGGCTTTTTTAGCGGGTTTGGCTGTCGGCCGCTCGGAATTTGCGGCGCGTGCCGCGCTTGACGCAGTTCCGATGCGCGACGCCTTTTCCGTGCTTTTTTTTGTATCGGTGGGGATGCTCTTTGACCCGCGAAGTCTGATTGAGGCTCCGCTGGTCATCATCGCCGTTTTAGCAGTGGTCGTGGTAATCAAACCTCTCGCCGCGTTGCTTACAGTGAGACTTCTCGGCGTTCCTCTCGCGACAGCGGCTCCGGTCGGGGCGGCATTCTCCCAAATTGGCGAATTCAGCTTTATCCTCGGCTCTGTTGCTCGTGGACTCGGACTAATCACAGATGCAGGGTGGAATGCTCTGGTAGCGGCCTCGATCCTCTCGATTGTGCTGAACCCCTTCATCTACCGATGGGTTCGCAGTACATCCTCATCGGCGCCCACAGCCACTTCGACCGCGGCAGAAGGGCGAGCGGAGATCGATCCGAGGCGCTGTATCCTAGTTGGGTATGGTCCGGTCGGCCGAGTGGTGCGTCGAATCCTAGAAGAACGCGGAGTTGCAATCACGCTAATCGATCTGAACCTCGAAACGATACGTCGAGTTCGCGCTGAGGGATTAACTGCGATCTACGGCGATGTACTGAGGCCCGGAACGCTCGAGGAAGCGGGCATTGCGACGGCCGGCAGCTTGATCCTTAGTGCCGATATCGAAGATGCTGCTGAAATCATCCGGCAGGCGCGGTTCTTTAGCCCTAATCTGCGAGTACTCGTTCGCTGCGCTCATCTACGCGATGCCGCCGATCTCCAGCGTGCGGGTGCTAATGTCGTAGCTTCCGGAGAGGCAGAGGTCGGCGTTGCGTTGGCGGAAGCGGTCACTGGCGACGAGCCAATGGATCTGGGTAAAGCGGCTGAAAAGCGGGAGACAATTCGACGGCGGCTATACGGTCTGGCAAACGGCGATGAGTGATGCTACCGTAGATGCACCAAGTTGCGCATATTAGCAGGGAGCTTTACGCACCGATCTTTGTATCATTTTAGTCGCTACAAATCGTGGCGTTTTAGAGACGCTTTGAGATGGTAACTGCATGTTTTTAAAAGAACACACGAACAAATACGAGGCTGCGTCTACGTCGGTTGTAAGAACGGTATGAACTTCGTGCAACGCGCGCCGCCATAAACGATCGCTCTGCATTTTGCGCATGGCCGGGGCTCTCAGACCTCGTGGCTCAAGCCATCGGCGTAGAAGGATAGGGCGAGAACCGGCTTTGCCCATGGCAGCGAGCCTGTAACCATCGGACCCGCGTCCGTGTGCATCATTCCGCCGAAGGACACCGCCACAACGGCTGCGACGGATTGCGAGCGCGGGCGTCCAAAGGGCATTCTTAGAAGTAGAGGAAGTTCCATCAGGGGAACTGCAGTTTCAGCTCAATCAGATAAGAAATGCTGGCGATTACTTGCCTTTTTAACTAACCGTTCATCCTGTAGTGGTGAGCAGCAGCGGACAAGCCAAAGACGTTTAAATGAGGCATACTTCGCGCGAACTGCGGCATTTAACTGCAGGTTCTTTTTTCAACAGTGGGCAATCAAAAACGTGTGGCACTGCAAACGTGTACCATCGCACAGGAGTTGGCGCTATGTCTTTCCAAAGGATCCTCATGCCCATCGATCACACGACCGATGCTGTTGCGGCCTCAGAATACTCACGTCAGATCGGATTTGTCATGAATGCAGACCTGTTTGTGCTGAACGTCTCTAATGTTTCGGCCCGACCTGACATACAGCCTCATAGCGTTCCGATGACAGTGCGCGCAGGCGATCCGGCACTGGAGATCGTGCGATATGCGGATGAGATAGACGCTGGCCTCCTCGTTATGCCGGCCCGACGGTATGGAATTATCAAACAGCTTTTGTTAGGCTCGACGACTATGGATGTAATCCGGAGGACGAGGCGTTCGGTGTGGATCACAAGCAAACGGTCTTTGAAGCGACCGATCTGTTTTGTGTGCCGACGCATCGTTTGTGGCATTAACCTAGGCAAAGAAACTGCAACGGTCCTGAAGTACGCTTCTGATCTCGCCGCTACATGGAACGCTGAGATGATTGTCGTACACGCGAGCCCCTGGCTGAGCGGCGGAACGTTAGACTACCAGCTATTGAACACTGACGAAACAGTACTGCTACCGCAGATCGCACTGCGCAGAATGTTGGAACGAGATATAGGAAGTGATGTCTCATCTGCGCTGGAAGTTACAACAGGCGATGTAGCTGACGTTTTGCGCAATGCCGCGCTCAAACACTGCGCAGATCTGCTTGTAATCGGACGTGGAACTCACACGACTCCCTGGCAATTCGGAACCAATATTGGCAAAATCATTTCACGAGTCCCCTGCCCGGTACTAACGTATGACGGGCGTTGATCAACATGGATCGGAACTCATCCCTTTTGCGTTCGCTGTCTTTTCTAGGGTGTTTTGTTTTCACACGGCCGAGTGCACCAGAAGCCAATTTGTTATCCGTCGCAGCAGAAGAATTTCATCGTCGCGATCCGGCAGCCTCAGGCGGATACCTCGCCCGGACCGCGGTTATTTTGCCAGCGAGTATGGGACGTCTCCACGTAGTCCTATACGCGTTCAACACCAGCGGTTCGTGAGCTCAATGCACGAGTCGGCACTACGGTAACCATCGTTTCAGAGTTTACGCTTTTGACGCCGTTTTGACCTTTGTCGCTTCATACTGTACTTAGAATGTGACGTAGCAGCGAACGAAAGTGGGGCTCGATTCTGAACGGCATGGCCGTGTATGGCGGCATCATTCCGTACGGAGCGACGTTCCTGCTCTTTTCCGACTACATGCGCCCTCCCACTCGGCTCGCGGCCATCATGGAGCAGCAGGTCGGATAGAGACTGGAATACAGAAAGGAACCGGGAAAGATGCCGAAGATGACGTCCACAGCGGAACAGATTGTAGGGAAGCTGCGGCAGATCGAAGTGCTGGTGGGCCAGGGCAAGACGGTGCCGTTGGCGTGTAAGGAAGCTGGAGGAACCGCGCAGACATTTTATCGTTGGCGCAAGGAGTACGGTGGATTGCAGATCGAGCAGGCCAAGAAGCTGAAAGACCTGCAACGAGAGAACGCGCAGCTACGGCGAGCGGTTGCGGATCTGACGGTGGAAAAGCAGGTCCTGAAGGACATTGCACCCTCGGTGCCTTGTGTCGCGGCGAGAGCACCTATGCTTTGTCGATCGCGGTTCACATCGCACCTCCGATCTGCTTGCAAACGCGCGGATTAACAATCGCGGCAGGCAATGCACCCAGAGGGCAGATGGCGACAAAAGTTCGAAATGCGTCCAGACTGGGGAGCCAGCCGTTCGGTGACGGAGAGTGTCTCCAGAGAATCACGAAGCAGGTGATCTGTTCGCTTTGATTGCCAGCAACAGGTGGGGGTGCTTCTAAAATGTTTTCTGGGTTATTCTATTCGTTCTGAGAAGGTAGCCTGCGATACCGAGGGCTAAGAAGACAGCACCGGCGATCAATCCCCTTTTCGACATATTTATGCCTTCCCATTCAATTGCGCGCCTCTCGGGATTGGCGACTACCATCAATGAATCCTCCAAGGGTGCGCAGGATGATCCCTTTCAGAACTGCGCTCACAGGTTATTTAAGTATTGAAAACATGTACAACTCGTCGCTAACTGTTGATAATAATTCGCCATCTCTTCCCAAGAATTGGAACGTCTTTGGCTCCGGCCATTTGGTAGAGCGCAGCCCTGCTAACGAGAACGCGGAATGTCTGGGGTCGGTCATCATTAGAGAACGAGCAGTCACATCGGCGATGCCTCGCCACAGCCCCCGCGGCTGCCGTCAACGTCGATTAATTTAAATCTAGTCATTACAAAACTTCGTCTTAAGCCCGGTATCGGGACGAAGGTCTTTGCGTTTCGTTCCACTAACACACGTTTGTTCCTGAAGGAATCGTTGCTATGTTCATCTAACCGATATCTCGAAGATTCCGAGTCGTAGTAGCAGTGACATCATTCCTGTTCCTGCAAGCCTGCCCGGGAAACAGATTCCGTGTCTGTGGCATGCAAAGTGCTAGGAGACGAGATCAAGCCGACCGGCTGCCACAAAGGAGAATCATGATTGTTCACGTTGGCGTGATCACTTTATGCGTCGTATTGGCTTCCACCAATGCGTTCGGCCAGCCCCCGATGGATCCTCCGTTAAAGAACTGGCTCGTCCCACTTTACTGGGCGCCATCTCACGACACCCGAGGCCATGACGATCAACGGGAAATGACAACATATGACGAGCCAGCGCACATCCGGCAGGCCGCCCCACAGAGTACTAGCGGGACCGCCTCTGCGAACGCGTTAACTGGGGCGCTTGCATTTGTCGCGATTACACCGTGCAGAGTTGTTGATACGCGCGAAGGCCTTGGGTTCTCAGGCGCTTTCGGGCCGCCCGCCCTATCTGGCGGGGTCAGTCGAACGTTCCCGATACAATCGAGCACGACTTGCACAATCCCGGTATCAGCCCTGGCGTATTCATTGAACATTACCGTCGTGCCACCGGGTCCAGTCGGCTATCTCACAGCGTACGCCACAGGGCAATCCCTGCCGCCCACAGCGAGCCTCAATGATGTTCAAGGGCTCATCATCGGAAATGCTGCCATTGTTGCGGCAGGAAATGGCGGCTCAATCGATGTTTATGCAACTGACCCGACCGACGTGGTCATTGACATCAACGGCTACTACACCTCCCCGTTCAGCTTACCCTGGGCAGGGACGGGAGATATCGCCATAGGAATGAATGCCGGAGTAAACCTGCTTAGGGGCACGAACGATATTTACATTGGCAACCCTGGAGTCGCAACGGAAGATGGGGCCATCAGAATCGGTGAGTTAAACAATCATAGAACCACCTACATTGCCGGGATATTTACTTCCTCTGTTAGTAGTGGAGCTCCTGTCCAGATTGATTCACAAGGGCAACTCGGTGTCGTGCTATCGTCAGGTCGCTATAAAGAGGATATTCACGACATGCTCGACGCAAGCAGTAACATCATGCATCTGAGGCCGGTCACATTCCGCTACAAAATCCCAACGGATGACGGCAACAAGCCCTTGCAATACGGTCTCATCGCTGAAGAAGTCGCGCAGATCTACCCAGATCTCGTGGTCTATAGCAAGGACGGCCGGGCCGAGACAGTGCAGTACCAAAAGTTGGATGTACTACTACTCAATGAACTGCAAAAGCAGCAACGCACGATTCAAGACCAGGCTAACCAGCTAAAAGGCCAGGCCAATCGGATTACTGCGCTAGAGAGCCTGGTACGAAGCTTTGCGAAAGCCCACTCAGGCTCCATACGGCAGAAGAATAATAGAAAACGACTTGGCCTTTAACGAATGACGATCTTTCATCGTGTTGCACAGGCGGTGGAATCGCTGTCGCTGTTGTCGCCAATAGCTCAGGGAGCGCATACCCCACAACGCGCTCTTGTGGAGTTCCTTCTCTCTGTACGTCCAAGAGCGCGCGTGTTTTTGAGGGTGTCCATGGCGAATTCCTAATTCACGCGGCTATGGGAGTCTGAAACAAGCCACGGCAGTCTTTCTGCCATCGATAGGAAGCGACGCCAATTGGAAGAGCAGCACCTTCCAGCCGCGGCTCCGGCAGTCTCCCCGCCAGTCTAAGCCGGGGGGACTCCGTTCTGTGGTCGCCGAGTTGATGTGCGATAGCCATTGTAGTAATGTTGGAACTCAGACAACTTCTTTTCCAAGTCTACCGTTGTCGAGAACAGCATCTGATCCAGGTACTCCCGCCGAATCCTGCCGATCAGTCGTTCGACAAAGGGATGCGAAAGCGGCACACAAGGGATAGTCTTGATTTCTGTGACATCGAGTATTCGAAGATTAGATTGCCATTGGTGGAACCGGTACAGCGCATCATGATCTGAGCTGAGGTATTTAGGCAGATTCTTCCCGCGAATCGCTCGCAGGGACATCCGGCAAAGAGCTATTCCATCCCGATGCCGGCATGAACACCGAACCCAATAATCCGACGCGTGAATTGGTCCATTACGACCAGAACCCAATGCGTTCACAACGAAACAAATCGCGGCTCCACAAGCTGTCCTTGGCATGACCAAGAAAGGTCTGCCAGGATGGCCCTTCCGAATGCGAGTCCGGCCGGTAATGCACAGGCAAGATATGGCGAACCACATCCTTATCAATATCAATGCCGAAAGCCAACGGGATCTGCCGAGCAAGGCGAGGACAGCCCCAGCTGGGATTCCATCGTTTCAATGGCATCGATCAGTTCTTTCTCCGGTCCCTTCGGGCCCGGTCAATGTCGGCGCTCTGGCGAGAACAGCATCCGATATTTGCGTTTCTTAAGCAGGCGATGAAAATGCTGCAGAGTGGACGGCTTCAGAATGATGGCCGAACAGAGAATTCGTGCCGGGCGCATGGAAAGGGTGTGCACAGGGCCATGATGAGCCGATCCCAAGGGCGCAGGTTGGGTGCACGCTTGCGGCAGCGATTCAAGATCAGCAACTGATGGCGGATCCCCAATGGGATCAAAGTGACAATCATGAACACAAAGTGTCACGACATCACGCATCCCGGCATTTTTCGGGCAAATCAGCAATTCGCCATGGACAGGTTACCTCTCAAGAGAGAAGCGGAAACCCTCCCAGCGTTTCAAGGATATTTTCGTCGAAGAACTTTACGGGGAAACCGTGAGCTTATGCTATTTAACGCGTTGAAGAACGTCCTGAAGCAAGAACTTCAAAGCGATAAATCCAAGAATCCACGCGATTCCCAAACTGGCCGCCAATACAGCGACGACTGCAAGTACATTCACAGCGTTACTACCGCACGTTCCGTACCACCGATATTCCGAGCCCCTCCCCGCAGCCCCCATCCTCCAGCTTCCCGGCGTGCGAAACCGATTCGTCCTCACTTCGTGATTTAGCGAATTCGCACCTGAGCTCGGTCGCCTCTGATCTGGCTCAATGCCGAACCACTGGCGGAACGGTATTCGGGCATAGGGTCTCTATTGGGTAACGATCATGCCTCAAACCAAGAAATAGTACATCTATCGCGAGGAGATCAAATCAATCTCAATCTCCTCGATCACCCCGCCGCACTACTTTTACACAAAAAGGGATTTAAGTTAGGTCCCTACGCAATCGACGATAAAGACGAGGCGGAACTGGAAGCAGAAGCGTGGCGGAAACGGCTCGAACTCTAACTGACGCACTCTTCACATTAGCTCCGAAACGACGAACTGCCGAATATTTCCGGGTAACACCGGATCGTAAAGTCCCTTCATTTCGAACGGCATCGAAATCGAAATCCTTCCATCACCGGCAGGGACGGTTACTATCCTTCGGGACGCCACGACCAACATTAAACCGACGATGTACACACCGTGAGCCCGTGTGTTCCCCTTCAAATAGTGCGGCATAGGTCAGTTAAACAACTACACCACCGCTAATGGGCTCAACCGATGCTTCTACCGCTTTTTTGGACGGGCGACTTTTAACCCTTGACAATGTAAGCGCGATCAACTGATAGGCTATTGGCCCAACAACTGGCGCTTGAGGGAGCCACTGACTGGCTTCGAACCTGGCCACGCTGAAATCAACGCGGCCGCAAATTCGTTCCCGGGATCATCATCTCCTGGCCTTGCCCGCGCGCCAGCGTGCCGAGACCTGGCACATATGTCAAATCGAGCACATTCCCTTTCTTCGGGTCGGGGAGCGACTGTTCCAAAAGATCGAGGCGCGAGGGTAGGCTTGGCATCGCCGGGCCGGAGTTACGCACCGCTTGGACAAAATCCTCACGGCTGACGTCGCGGAGCATCTGGAGCACAATACGCTCGGCCTCGTCGATCGCAATTGCGGCAGTCGCGTCCTGCGTTGGCGTTTCGAGGTAGGTATGACATAGACCCTGAAGAAGGCGTTCTCCTTACGCACGCCCATGCCGTTTAGCCGGAGCTGCCTGCCTTCGAGGCTGACCACTTCGGGCATCCTAACACCTGACACCTCGGTGCACGAACCACCGCTCTAAGCGCCACTGTCCAGCAGATAGCTGGCATCGTAATTAGACTTCGCTGTTTCACTTCGGAAGACTTCAATGCAGCCCGTGAACCGATTCTGTTGCCGTCAGACGACTCCGAGCTTTCCACGGCATCGAACATCTTGGAGCTAGGCGCTGGATGACTGGTACTGGCGCAGCAGTGGTAGTGGCAGCTTTTCTTCTGGGTTTTTCTGGTCGCAGTCCACACAAACCGGAAGTCCATGTGCGGCTTCGTCTCGGTCCCTCAGTATACGCATTTTCGCCATTTAGCGCCGGAAGCGTTGTGAAAGTCACCGCCCAGGATGCTAGCGGGACCAATAAAGTTCGCATCTCCCGGCTTGCGTCAAGCATACAACGCAACGAAAACAGTTTTGCATCTCGGGCCGACCTGCGAGCATCTTAAGCGAGTTAGCGTACGAGAAACACCGCCAACCCGGGTGGTGAAGTCTACGAAAAAGCAATATGCGTGAGCGGCACTTTCGGCACGCCCTAGCAAGCTCAAATCGAACCACTAGGATGCCGGCGTTCCACTCCACCCGGCACTCCTCAAGTTGAAACAGACCTGAACGGCTTATGAATGTCATGCTAATGAATCTACTCCGCGAGATAATTCCCTAGCGTGCCGTTCCTTGCGCTGATTGCCAATCTGTTCAAAAGTTGTTCTTGGATTAAGTTTTGAAATAAAGCAACCGGACCAAGCATCCAAGCACTGAAACCGACGGAGTTGTGGACAACACTGACAACACAAGAGGCAATCGGAGAAGTCACCATGCCCGTAATTGCTATTGAAAAATATCGCGATCATACCAGCGTCCCGGAACGCTTGTGGCGCGACATCAACGACATCACCGAAGAAGTGCGACGACGCGCCTTCACGCTGTTTGAAGGCCAGGGACGAAGAATCGGGTCGGACCTGGAGAACTGGGTTGCCGCTGAACGAGAAGTCTTGTGGGCGCCGCCCTCTGAGGTCATCGAAACCCCACAGGGTTATCAAGCCCGCATCGCATTGCCGGGATTCCAAGCAAAGGACCTTCAGGTCGTCGCGACGCCAGGAGCGCTCATCATCGAAGCGGAAGCGCAACACACTCACGAAGGCAAAAAGGAAAAGGTGTGCCTTTGTGAGTTCTCGGACAAGAAGCTGTTTCGGCGCCTGGAGCTACCATCGCAAATTGATGTCGACCAAACCACCGCGCAGTTGGAGAATGGCATTCTGCAAGTCAATGCGCCAAAAGCAGCCGCCACGCCAGCAATGTAACGTCTCCGGACGCGACACCGCAAATGCGCAAATTCATTACGCGGGCCACGGCGTGTTACCAACAACGTGCCGGTGCTTAGCTATTAATGGCAAAGGAAGATGCTCAGCGGCGAACCGATTGCTGCTACTTCAGGAGAATCGCGAGAGATGCGCACCATAGTTGGAATTCTTACAGAGACAGCGTGATTGTCCGCCACAATTACTGATAAGGCCCGCAAGGACATCGCCGAGCGACTGACGGAGGCATCGACAGTCTTACCAGAGATGATGTTGGCAAGGAGACAAAAGCGTACCCCTAGACCTACTGGAGAAAGCACAATGTGCGGTCATTGTGCCCGGCTAAAAAAGGAGCGTTCGCTATCGGGACAATTCGGGAAGGGCTTCATCACGTGCCGAGGAACACATGACCGCGGCTGGTCTGCGCCCGCAGCTTAACCCACTAGCACTGGACGGCTATGCCAGGCCGCTGCCGACTCTCAATCAGTTTCTCACGAACAGACCGAGTGCGATGATTACGTCGCGGCCGATCATGGCGGCCGTTCCTGAAATCCATTGGAAGCGGGAAGCAATAGCCGGCTTCGATCGGGCAATTTCGACGCAAATCCCGCGGAAGGGCCCCGGAAATCTCGACCCAAATATAAAGGTGAGTACTTCGGGCAAACATCAGACGGAGGAGTTGGCTGATGAAGAGTGATCGTTGGGATCCTGAAGCAGGCCGAAGTGTGTAGCGGTGGCGGAAGTGATTCGGAAGGCGGGTAATCGCCGAGCAAGCCCCTTACCGGTGGAGAAACAGCACGTAGTCTGGAAGCGGACCGAGTACGGCAGGTGAAGCAACTGCAGGAAGAGACTGTCCGGCTCAAACAGTTAGTGCCGGAGCTGAACCTGGATTAAAACGTTCGCCGCGATGTCATCCCAGCGCCTCTGGATGCTCTCGGGAAATGCCATCGAAGGTCGAACAAAGCGAGCATCCATCGTGCCGCTTCGAGTGCGTGAAAGTCGCCCGACCACCATGCGGATTTATCTGGGCTCGAACTGGGCCGAGGCATTCCGGACAGCGCTTCGGAATCAATCTGTTCGATCGCCGCGCCTCTTCAATCCCAATTAGGTACCAATTGTGTTCTTCGTCGAGAATCTCGCAATGTGTCCGAATCGCACAAGGCGGTCGGGGTCGTGCACTCTTTCGGGGCTGTCTCATAGAGAAACAACGAAGCCTAAGAGAGCCGGCGGGCAGCAAATAAACACTTCGAGTCCGTCACGACTTCACCCCAAATTCGCTGCGGCGTTCACCCTTCACCGATGCAGCTGATTCAAGTTCTGCGAACTAGTCTATCTGATGGGAGCCACAGTGGGCAAAGATATGACTCTGTTCACCGACTCATCATAGAGGCTGTCCAGAGCTGGCCAGAGATCGCTAGACTGGAATCAGATTGCCACCTCCAACGTTTACGCCCTCGGCGCCGACGAACATGCTCAAGGCCTTCGACCCGGACACGCGTTGAGCGATGACAACGTTTCTAATTCTTGTCGCAGGGTTTCTGGGTGGTGCTTCGAACGCGCTAATAGGCGGGGGTCAATTCCTCATCTTCCCGGCGTTGTTGGTTGCTGGGATCGCTCCCGTCGAGGCGAACGCAACTGCATCGCTGGTTGTCTTGCCCGGAGCATTTGCTTCAGCCTGGGTGTTTCGCGGCCTCTTGCAGCACCCGGATCGGAAGTTCCTCGCTACCGTATCGCTTGCGAGCCTCATTGGATCAGCACTGGGCGGCGGTCTACTGCTCTTAACTCCGAATGCCACCTTCTCCGGGCTTGTGCCATGGCTATTGTTGACGGCAACCATCGTATTCACCCTCGCTCCGCGGTTGCGCAATGTGGCTCCTAAAGAGGCCCACGAATCCACAGCTGCGCTGCTGATTAGCCAAACGATCATTTCTGTATACGGAGGATACTTCGGGGCCGGAATGGGCGTGTTCATGATTGCGCTCTATCTGGTCGTAACGAAGATCGATCTGCAGACGGCAAATGCCGTCCGGATGATGTGCGCATGCATTGTCAACGTCGTTGCAGTTCTGATCTTCGCTTGGCGTGGAGCCCTCGTCTATCGAGCCGGCATGCCGATGCTGCTCTCAGCGATCCTAGGTAGCTGTATCGGCGCGTGGGCGGTCAAGCGCACAAATGCACATCGTTTGCGAATTGCCATGCTGTTTTACGTCTGGGGATTGACGGCTTGGTTCTTTTTCCGTAGGATCTCCGGTTCGTAGTTCAGATTTGCTTCTTATCAAATACCCTTTCGAGGTAACGGAATGGGGCAAGCGAGAGGAGCGATCCGCAGCTATTCACAGCTTCTACGGACTTTAGCAACCGTGCCACTTAATGTGTTCTTCCCATAGGATTCGGGCCTTTTCAGCCTCTTAGTATGATTATTCATTTGAACGACATCGGTTTGGAAGTCCTGTTTGGTACCTGTCAATCGCGCCTTTTCGATGCGTCTCGGACTCCCAGAATCGTGCCTGCAAGGCGAGGGTCGTAGTACGTCGCGAGCCCTCGCCACGTCAGCGACTCCACTGTGAAGAAGTCGCATCCTGCCGTCGCGCTCGTGTGGTCCACTAAGGGTCGTTTCCAGGGGTTGATCTGGCTACGCTCCACTCAGGCGCGCGGTGCTTCGCAAGTGGCTGCGCCTCTCTGAAAGCGGAAGACCGCATGCGTGTGGAAGGAGGTACTTTCCAGAGAAATTGAAGGTACGCTGGTGTGGGAAGGCCATGTGTCGGATGCGGTGTATCGGAAGCGACGTAAACGGTTTTCCGAGAAAGAACTGGTAAACCTGACGATGGCCGTGATTACGGTTAATCACTGGAACCGGCTGGCATTCCATTCGGTCCCTGGCGAGTATCAGCCGGCGGCAAAGGCAAGTAAGGGAGGCACACAATGAGAGACATGATTCGCAGATATTTGGGCTATGCGGTACTGATTGCGGCTACGGGCATCGTGGCGCAGGCCCAGGAGGGGGGGCAAAAGGTGACACCGCTTCTAAGCAAGGATCTGGTGAACCTGGCGACGAATCCGGAAGCAACGATGGTGACCGTGGAATATGCGCCAGGCGCTTCTTCAGCCGAGCATCGCCACAACGCGCATACGTTTGTGTATGTGATCGAAGGCAACGTCGTGATGCAGGTGAGGGGCGGCAAAGAAGTGACGCTCGGGCCGGGCGAGACGTTCTACGAATCCCCGCGCGACATCCACACTGTTTCAAAGAACGCAAGCACGACGAAGCCGGCGAAGTTCGTGGTCTTTTTCGTCAAAGAGAAAGGCGCCGCGACGACGGTGCCGACAAAGTAGGAGACTGCCAACGATGCTCAATCCTCGAATTCGAATGGCCGCGCTGGTGCTCAGATGGTGCCTGGGAGTGACGTTGCTCTCGGCGGTTGCTGACCGGTTCGGCTTGTGGGGCGCCCCGGGCACGCGATATGCAAGCTGGGGCGACTGGGCACATTTTGTGACGTATTCGTCACAACTGAACTGGTATTTGCCGGCTGTTACAGGGATTTGTCGCAGGCGTGGCGACGGCGCTTGAGCTGGTGTTCGGGTTGGCCTTTGTCTCGGGCTGGCAGGTTCGTTATGCGGCCTGCGGAGCGACAGCCCTATTTACGCTATTCGCGCTGGCAATGACAGGAGCAAACGGCGTCAAGTCGCCATTGAACTATTCTGTGTTCCCAGACGTAGGAGCGGCGTTTATGCTGGCGATGATCCTTGACCCCGCGGCGGAGCAGCCTACGAAGTATGGCCCAACAGAGGCAATCCGGAAAACTCCAAGGGTCTGTCGAAAGGGATTTCGGCGCAGCCCCCGCCAGACAACCGAAGCATCGTTTGTGGGATCGTCGGGGTTGGGGAGTTGAAGAAGAAGCCTAACTTTTACCGATTTCCTAAAGAAAGATCGCACGCTAGTCGGCGTGCATCGGGGACATCGCTTCGGAAACACGGACAACTTCGCAGATTTCTTTTCGCTCAAAACCCGAAGTAGCAACCCAATCGCAAGTGCTTCGCGGAGGATCATTTTGGGAGGGATCAACCGCTTCCCGTATGAACCATGTGAAGGGCACGCACCACTTCGAGCGCAAACATCAATGATAACGCAAGCCACAGCCGCGCCGTTGCGGTAGACTCGATCACGAATCAGGCTTCGATGATCCGCTTGCGAATGGCGTAGCGGACCGCCCCTGCAAGCCCCGCGAGCTGCAACCGATCGTAAATCTGGCTCTGGTGAAACTCGACGGTTTTTTCGGAGATGCCGAGCCTCTTGGCAGTTTCATTAGCAGTCAGATCCTCGGCAAGCAATTCCAAAACCTCGATTTGACACTTCGTCAGAGTTGGCTCGGCCGCTCGTCGATGACTGGGTGCCGTCATTGTCTGTTCATAGAGACTGGTGAAGTAGTCGAAACATTACAATCCGACATAAGGGACGATACCCGCACAACGGCTGTGCTGAGTGGCGACGACCGGAATTTCGATGTGAAGGCAGAGCGCGTGAAGGTCGCAGCGTAATGGAGCGATGTCTTCGCGAGATCGCGGCGATTGAGAGAGGGATACGGAACGGCAAAGCGGCGTAAAATACTCGCTATGAGGGATGTCGAGCGTTACCAAAGGGAACTAGACACCATTCTTAGGGATGCTGAGGAGAAAGCCAAACGAGCGAGTGATCTTCATACCATCGATAGTATTGAGCAGTTGTTTGCGCGTGGCGTACAACTTGGTATCTCGCACTCAGAATCATGGCGCATCATCGAAGAGACGCCGAGCGATCCAAGAATGGGCCTCCTTGCGTTAATTCAGACGCTTCGGGATCGCTCAAAGTAGCCGTGGTCAACGTCCAGCAGAGGAAATTCGGGCAGGTGTGTCGTGGCGAAATCCAAAACGCCGTTTGATCGTGCGCAGGACGTTTGGGGCCAGCCAGAATAACGATACTAGAAACAGTACTACGACCCCCAACATCACGAGGGGAAACCAGGCAATCAGAAAGCTTGACCCAACCGCGACCGCATCTTCTGTGAGACTCAGCGCTATGTTTGAAAAAGGTTCTGGGCTTAGATTCGCGGTCGCGCGCACGGCAGTCTTCGTACCATGCGAGCTGAGGGCCACCCCTCCACCCACCAGCAGCGCGATAATCCGCACTACTGGTTCTGCATGTGAGAACGCGGCTGCCGCCAATACCGCTCCGGCCGGCACACGGATAAGAGTGTGAACCGCATCCCACAAGCTATCGACGGCCGGAATCTTGTCGGCGATAAACTCTACAACGTACATTCCCGCAGCGATACCAATCACCCACCAGTTACCCAGCACATCCAGTTCTCCCGGTAGATGCACCAGACCGAACCGCTGCAGCAATCCCAGAGTCGCGGCCGTCGCGTATAAGTTGATTCCAGAAAGCCATGCCGATCCCATCGCCACACCGAGCGTACCCAACCATTCCGTCATAACTAAGAAACGAAGTGTCCGCCGCCGGGGTTCCGTCTAACCTGTAATCCAGAGTCACCAATGTTTTGACTGGGCCCATCACGAGGCCTGTTACAGGTCGAGGCGTTAGCCCAGCCTGCGACATCCACGTGTTCTTTTAGGAGCTTGCGGCAATGTCGGCAATCTTGGCCGTCGGAGCGTTCTTCATCACCGAGTCGATCCCTTGGTCGCGAGAGGATTCCGACTCGTACATCTCGCTATTGCCGATCACTTGAGAGTTGGCTGGCTTCAATGTGAAGTAGAACTTGCCGTTTTTCGAGGTTAGCTTCTCGTAACGCTCCGCGAGCGGCGCATTTTTCTTGACCGACTCAATTCCGTTCAAGACACTCTCTTTGGCCTTATACATTTCACTTGCTAAAACGATCTGGCCATTGGCCGCCCTTAGATGGAAGAATGTCTGACCGTCCTTGGCCTTCTTGATTTCGAATGTTCCTGGCATTGGGGCCTCCGGGCCGTGAGTATATCAACAAAGCACCCCCTTGGGAGAACCGAGGGCTCGCCAGACCCGTCCCGGATTGGCAATCGCTATCGAAAGGAGCCGCAGCTTCCAGACCCTTGTCCGGCCTCAGCTTGCCGCCCCGGCGGAACCCCGCTTGAACAGCCGATAAAGGGCGAGAAGCAGAATAGCACCCACGACGGACAGAATTAGTCCAGCCCCTTGGCCCTCCTGATACCAGCCCAAAGATCGTCCGAGAAATCCCGCCAGAAGAGAGCCAGCGATCCCGAGCAGCATCGTAACGATGATCCCGCCTGGATCTTTGCCCGGCATAATTAGTTTTGCAAGTGCTCCGGCCACCAGGCCGATGAGACACATCCACAAGAAATGCATCATAGCCTCCTCAATGCCGATGCGCGAATTCTACTTTTTGGGGCAACGTCGGGTCTCAGTGAAAGAATATTCCCGGCATTCACTCCCGATGTCAATCCTCCAGGACGAAGGTGACCTTCAGGTTCACACGATACTCCACAATCTTGTGTTTCTTGATGACCACCTTTTGATCCTTCACCCATGCGCCAGACACGTTTTTCAGCCTTTTGCACGCACGAGCGATTCCTATCTTCACCGCATCATCGAAGCTCCTGTCTGAAGACGCGATAATTTCAGTAACTCGGGCAACTTGCATAGATCGGCCCTCCTTGGGCCGGGTTGATATAACGCATGTCGCGCAGTATCACTTCCGATGCTAGCGGCCGCCCAGGAAACGGCCCAGCATTCCCACCACGTCATCGGCCACCGATCCGTCGCGATTCTGATCAAGCAACGAGCCAAGGAGCCCTGAGCCGGCCGCGGCTGATTTGCCGACGGGGGCGGTCGCGCTTTTCTTGCTCAACCCGGCCATCACCAGGGTTGCCACTAAGGGCAGCATCCTTTTTAGAACGTCCGCGCCAATACCCGTGTGTTCGGCAGCGTGGCCTGCGACAGCACGGCTGACATCTTTGTTGCCAAAAATGTGTCCGAGGATTGAGTTCCCATCCTCGGTCGCGGCCTCCTGTCCGAGTATTTCCGGGTTGTCCAGGTATTGGGCATGATTGCCACGATTCAGCGCATCGACCAGCGCATCCATCCCACCTTCTTGCGAGGTGTTGCGCTGCAAGCCGGCCATAAGCGCCGGTACAAGCTGATTGAGAGCACTGCTCGTCTGGTCGTCCGAGAGGCCGAACCTTTGACCAATTTGTTGCACTGCCCCACCACTGACGGTGTTCATTAACATGTCTAGGATTGGATTCACAGTGTTTCTCCTTTTCCTTTGTGCTTCCGCAGGCTCCGATTATACGGGAATAACCATTACGTCGCCGGGGGATTAAGGTCTTCTAGTCCTAGAGTCTCCCCGCACTTCCGTCAGTCATCTTGGTGTAACGGGCACTCTTACCATCCGATTTTTGATCGATCTTCCAGAGGAGACCCTGCTTTCAAGGTAGAGGTGCGGCGTGCGGCGCTGGGTGAAAACTCTTGTCGAACCGGCAAATCGCATGTCACATCGCCGAAACTTTGCGTCAACAAGCTCGCATCGACATGGCCGCCAGCGCCGCCGGTCTGTCTACAGGGTCCAGGAAACGGGCGCTCAAAATGACCGCTGAGTGGGCGTTATCCGGGAATCTTAAGCGTCTGCCCGGGGCTGATTTTGTTGGGGTCGCTCAATACGTCGCGATTGGCCTCGAAAATCTTCATATATTCGTTGCCGTTGCCATAGAGTTCCTTGCTGATCTTGGAGAGACTATCGCCAGGTTTCACCGTGTAGGTGCGCTGCTGGCCTCCTGACCCGCTGGCCCCCTGCGCTACCGCAGCCTTGGCGTTCGCTTCGACGTTGATGTCTGCGGTGAGTTCCTGGGCCCAATTCGGGTTAACCAGCTTAATCTGCTCCCAAACCTTGTTCTTGGCTTGCTCGGAAGGAGCAGCCCCTTGGATGAACAGCTTATTGTCCTGGATGTGCACGTGACTGAGCCGGATCTGCTGTTGCTCAATCATCGTCAGGACAGAGGCGTATTTCTGTTTCAATTGTTGTAAATCAGCCATGTTGATCATTCTCCTGTTGAACTATTTTGTGTATTTGCTGCAAGGTTGGATACAAAGGCCCTCTGTGTGGTTTCGAGAGTATTCCTGGAGAATCGTATTCGAATGTGTGGCACACGCCGTCACCATGGAGGACCTCAATAAACCGAGCGGCAACAGCCACCGGAAATTGGCACAGTACTGTCCGACCGCACGCATCAAACCAAACCGCCTTGAAGGTCTTTGATCGGTGGAATCTTGGCCGGTGATGGAACCGCTACCTCCTCATCATCCAGGAAAGAATCACAGAAATCTGTTCACAAAGGTACAGTTAACTAAGTTACGACGTCAACCTTGCGAGTGTTAACCGCTGACGAAAGGGGCGCAGGGCCCTGCGTGAGACCGAACAACCACTTGTTTCCGAATCGTTCGACGAAGTGTTGGTCAGATCTTTCAAACTCCAACTTTGAATGAGTTGCCGTTTTGGCATAACTCTAGCGATAAGCAAGGCGCGCACCACGCGTGGCGGTCAACGCGCGCTATCGCATCGGGCAAGGTCCGTGGTGGCCTCCGAAAGGCTAGAAAATCGCGGATAATCTAGCTCAGCTGACCCGGAAGCGGTCATCGATTCGCGGCCTGACCCGACTGACTTCTGCCAGCGTTTCCGGTCTCCCGATCTGACCGTCTCTTCGGCAGCTCCTCCTGCGCGACCCTTTCCGCCACCTCAAGTGCCTGCGACGCAGCTACCCTCACATTCGGAACGACACCTTTTCCCTCCCAGTCTGTCTTGGTAATCGGATTTATCGGGCGGGCGACTGGGATCATGAGTCTGAATCGGCTGTCGATACGCACGCCGTGAACGATATGACCGCCGCCTTCAGTCACTTCACACACCACAATGGCGCGTTTGAGCGCCTGAAGCTCATACGTGAACGCCTCACCACCCGAGAAGGTACTGTGAGACGTGAGGACATATACCAGAGCCGATGGCATTCGCTTACCTGGGACATTCGGCAAGGTCCAGATCTGCAAGGTCCAGATCTGCGTCGTCCGACTAGTCCGGCGGTCCCACAAGTCGTCCAGATGGGTGCGATGAGGCGAACAGATAGCTCTCCAGGAACACCACGAGTGACGGGTCTCCGCCGTGGTTTTCGCGCAGATCGAAAATGATCGAATCGACGTTCGCGAGAAAGGCCATGGCGGCGGCTGCGGTACCTCTGCACACAGTGGGATCATCCCCAAATTCGTCGAAACGGACATAACCTACGTTTGCGGGAAGCCACTCGACTCGCCTAAAGCCGCAGTTTTCGCACGCAAGCAGCGCCCGTTCTCGTGCCGCAGCAGCAGACGACTGTACGGGTACGCCCGTCGTTTGCGGTGGACTGAAGTCCACGCGCAGGTGCTTGTCGTGGTTGGTGGCCTGAAGATCGTTTGTGAGCTGCTGTGCGAACGTGAGGGCATCCGTCACACCATCGTACTGTCCTCGCTTCCATTGGGAAGTGACATCGAGCGCCAACTTTCTACCCATATCCGGGTAGACATACAACTCATTCAAGTTTGGCAGTGACCACACGGACTACGCGAGCACGGTCCGGCGGTAGAATAACCGGAGAGGCCAACGTGATCGGCATCATTTTTGAAGTGTGGCCCGCTCCGGGAAAGAAGCAGGAATATCTCGACATCGCCGCGAGACTGCGGCCACTTTTGGATCAAATTGACGGATTCATATCCATCGAGCGGTTCGAAAGTTTGTACGAGCCAGGAAAGATCTTGTCACTTTCCTTCTTTCGAGATCAAGCAGCCGTGGAACAGTGGCGAAAACTGGAGGCGCACCGCATCGCCCAAGCGGTGGGACGAACGAGCGTCTTTCGTGACTACCGACTGCGTGTTGCCGCCGTAATTCGGGACTATGGCATGTCAGACCGGAAGCAGGTGCCGGCCGATAGCCTCGACTACCACGATAATTCCGCGGATTCGAAATAGAGCTCTCGTCGAGCAACACGATGGTCAAGACTTGGGTACTGTCGTATCCTTGCGTTCAGATTGCCGATCAACCGCCCGTGATGGATGCACATAGCCACGACTAGGTGCCGGGCGGTACCTAGGCATACTAACCGGAATAAACGAAGGGCGCGTAATGTAACTTATTGGAAAGAGTGCCTTGCCAGCTTTGATGGTTTGTGGGAACGTTCAAAGCGGACGCTTGCACGCGAGGCGGCCTCCAGTTAAAAAATGCACCTCGCGGGACGTGGCTGGCATCACAGCGGAAATCCCGTTTAACAGGAGAAGAACAATGTCAAACCATTTCACTGGACTTAGTCTCGGCCCGCCGCTGGGCGATCAACGACTTGACCTCTGCGATCTGTACGCATTCCAGTCGCCAACTGACAAAAACAGAACCGTGATCATCCTCAACGCAAATCCCAATGCGGACGCACTTCATCCCGATGCAATCTATCGCCTCAACATCGATAATGACGGCGATTACCTCACGGACATCGCCTTCAGCTATGTGTTCTCGAAGCCGCAAAACGGCAAGCAGACCGTTAGCGTACTCATGGCGAAGGCCTCGGAGTCGCGGTCGGTCGAAGCGGCAGGGATGAAGATCATCGTCGACGCGGAAGTTTCCTTCGGCGCCAAGCCGAATATCATCAAGTCGGGTCGATACACTTTCTTCGCCGGCAGTCGCAGCGATGCATTCTTTTTCGACTTCGATGGAATCAAGAACCTATTCGATACCAGGGGCAAACGGAACTTCACCGAGCCTCATTTGGGCGGCAAGTCTCCATGGACCGGCGTGGATTCGAATACGGAAGCGAACGTGTTTTCGACTGTGATCGAAATACCGACGAGTGAACTCAATCCCAAGCCCGAGATCCACATCTGGGGGCGATGCAGTGTAAGAAGAGACTCCAAGTTGTTTCACGTCGACCGCGCGGGCCATCCGAGCGTTAGCAGCTTCTTCAACACCGATGACACCAAGGAGGAATACAACGCGAGCGAGCCCGTCAACGACCGCAACCGATGGCTCGATCAGTTCGTACATCTAATGGGGCATACAGGCAATTACACGCGCGAGGAAGCGATTGCCGCGATCGACAATGAGCGCACACTTCCCGATGTGCTAAGTTTTGATCCGTCAAAGCCCGCAAAGTATCCGAACGGCCGCGTCTTCACTGACGACGTAATCGATTACCGCCTCGCCTTCCTGACGAAAAATCAGTGTCCGCCCTCAGGCCTCAAGCCTCACACTGACATTCTGAAGGAGTTCCCGTACATCGGCACGCCGCATTTGCAAAAAGGAGGGGCTGGAGGATGAGTCGGCTCGCCCAACTCCAGCCTCTCGCGGGTTAAGCCGACCCGAGCACACCCGATTCTGCGGACTTCGCCCAATACATTCCGAGCGAACCGTAAGGTTGGGTGCGGTCGCTCAATTTGTTTGAACGCACTTGAAAGGGAATTAGCGCAATGCAGCCGCGCGAGACGAAGGGAAAAAACACGCTGACGAGCACGTTGTACATTCACGTCAACAACACAGCAGGTTTGCACGATTTTGTCTACAGCGAAATTTTGGGCGTTTCAAAAGTGCCCCTCATTCGCTTGAAAGTAATGGTGGGCGCGACAGGACTCGAACCTGTGACCTCCTGCGTGTGAATTGTGTCGTGCCAGTGTTGTGATGAGACCCCGAACCACATCATCTGTCTGAAACTCGATGGTTATCACAAGGGCAACCACACGACGCTTCTTGGTGACACGCAGTAGAATTCGTTGCTTGAGGAGGGGTTGCGTCACAATGAGCGTCACAAGTCCCCCGCGTCGGTGCTCTGAACTTTGAGGGAAGGATCAGGCCGGAACTTTCGTAGCTGTCCATCTTCGGTTCCAACCTCCATGCTCGCTTCGGTTCGACTCTCATGTCAGGCGGGACCGGCTTCCTGGCCTTCAAAGTGGTCATGTAGCCCGAAACTGCAAGAACGAACATCAACCCAATACTCATCGTTACAAGAATCGTCGAACGACGTGACCGCCCTCGGGTTAGGCGCTACCTCAGTCCTGCCAACCTTCCGCAACCACCTTTTTGAAGTAGTTAACGGTCAGCAAGAACTGGCCAAGAGCAAGGTCAGTTTGCGGCGATCCGTCGCGCGAGCCGAGTGACTTACCGGATAGGTAAGTAGCGCAGCCGCGTTCAGTTCGGATTAAGCCGCCCTAGGAGTCATCCATAGAGCGGCTATTGTTGTTGTAAGCCAAAATACGCAGGAAACAGAACGGCATCTGAACGTTTGAAGTCCTCGAGGCCTTAGTTGGCCAGTGGTGGCGCGCAAACTGCTCATGGGGCCGTTCAAGGCTCGGTGCCCGGTACAAGTTCCCGCCGGTAAGGCTTGAGGCCACAAAGGCCCGCAAACCGCCACTCGGCGTGGCCATAGTTTTGAAAGGCCAAGCCAGCAATGACGTCACCGACCGGTCATTACAGTTAGTTCACGTTGCCTCTAGCTCTCCTGGTCGGCGAATACACACTCAATCTGCACGGCGAGACTGGCGTCTATGCAGATAAGGATCGTTAAATCTTCGCGCAGCGAATGACGATCGAACGAGCCCAGCAAAGTCACAAAGACAGCCGGAGTCCGAACTGCAGTACACGGCCGTTGTTCAGTGTATTGGTGATTTTCCCAAAGGCGGGGGATGTCAGCTGGTTCTGGGGCTGGTCAAACTGCGGATGATTTGTCAGGTTAAAGGCATCGGCCTGGAACCTCAACATATAAGTGCGCTGACCTCCACCCCACTTCCACTCCCGGCTAAGTGTGGCGTTTGTATTGAAAATCATACCCCTGCGAAATGTATTTCGGCCCAGATTGCCGGCCAGCTCCCCAGGAGCGATGAACCGGAAATACGCGGGATTCAGGATCTGCGTGGAGGTGTCCGGGTCTCCTATCGTCGCGCCCAAGATCGAAGCATTGACAATATGGGGGCGGTCGCCGCCCCCGCCATCGACATTACCAAAGCCCGGTGCATCCGCCCCAGCGTTGACGCCGAACGGCGTACCTGACTTGATCATAAGAACGCCGGAAAGCTGCCAATTACTTGCCAGAACTTTCAATGGCTTTGCCACATCTGTGATAGCCGGCAGATGGTACACGCCATAGGCTGAAAGAGAACGGGTAGAGTCGAATTGGCTCAAACCCTTCTGGTCTTCCAACGCGCGGTATTGCCATTGGGAACGGCCGAAAAGATCGCTGTTGGCCGCCGTGGAGTTGTACATGACTCCTTGATCCAGCGCCTTACCCCAAGTGAATGTTCCGCCCCCCGTAAACCTTGGGCCGACCCGAAATCGGGCAGACAACTGGGCTGCGTCCAGATAGGCAACTCCCCCGTTTACAATCTCCACCACGTCGTAATAACGTGGGTCCGGGCGCCGCTCGTGAATCGTTTTAGTGCTCAATTCGATACCGGGAACAACGTCGGCCCGATTCGTCTGGTAGGCGTTCAGTAACTTGATGGAGCGGCTGCCAAGATAACCAAGTTCGATGGTCACAGGTCCGAAAGAACGTTGCACAGTCAGGTTGTACTGGTGCGAGTAAGGAGTCGCTAGGTCGGAGGAAAATTTGGTAAGCGAGGTTCGCACGGCCGCAGCTGTAAGATCAATACCCGCCAGAGGATCGGTCAAGCTGGGATTATTGACGTTAATAGTCAGTACCCCCGGAGCATTGTATCTGATTTGGGAGTAGGTAACTGGGAAAATCTCTCCAAAGGAGAGCGCGTAGCTGCCTCGCACGATCCAGTCCCAATGCGCACGGTAAGCGAAGGAAAATCGAGGGCCGAAGTTGTTCCCATCCGTACCATAGGGGAGGCGATTCAGGTTGTTGATCTCAATTGGAACCGTTGAGAGTGTGTGGTTCACTCCCATGTACAACTGCAGATTGGGAAGAATGGTCCATTGGTCGGCGAAGAATGCGGCCGTGTTCCAGCTGCGAAAACCGCGGTTGTGATTCCCAATGCGAATAATGTAGCTGGTAGGTGTTCCCCAAAGCAGGTTTTCAATGCCGCTGCGTCCGAAATTGGTGGAGAATGTATAATCCCCGCGGATTCCGTACTGCTCGATGCCATTCAATTGGAAGCGGTACAGATCGCCTCCAAACGTGAGCCGGTGTTTTCCTCCCGACATGCGATGATACGCCAGAACTCCATATCGAAACGAGTTCTCTGCGCGATTCAACGGATACTGATCTTGAGGTCCGAGCCCATCGAGCGCGTTGTTAAACCACACTCGCGGTCCGACTGCATTGGGTTCGGGGTGTAAGTCCGAACGCACGCGCGTAAAACCCGCCCCTAATGCAACCTCAGTAGCGTCGCTTAGTGTGAGGCGGTACGTCAAACGAAAACGGTGTGAATGGATGGAAGTGTCCGGATTCTGGCCGGCAACGAACTGGAAGGCCCTGATCGTCTGTCGGCTTAAAGAATGCGACAGAGAGAACAGGCCTTTGGCGCCCAGGCCCGTATCCCATCGTAGATTTCCGTTAATAGCATCGATAGTCTGGGGAGCGTTCGTGTTTAGGGCGCGCCGGTCGATATCGGTACGATTGGGAGCTTGGACCGGATAAGCGGCCAAGTATCGGGCCACGATAGCGCGCGTAGCGGGGTCGGTCGAAAGTGGTGTGCGCTCCGACAGGAGAGGAACCAGTGCGTTTCCGTTCACCATCCCGCGGTTCTTGGTCTGCCCGAAGCCGCCGCTCAGAAAGCCCCACCTTGGTAGGCCCCCGCCAAAGCGTACTCCGTATTCGTTCATCCGCGAGGGAAGGACTGGGCCGGCCTGAAAAAAAGTGCGGGCGTTGAACACGCTGTTCTGAAGCGATTCGAACACTTCGGCATGCCAATTGTCAGTTAAGTTCACTGTCCGATTAAGCACTGACAGCTCTCCCGGTGCTTGTCCGTACTCGCTGGCGTAAGTTTTCGCTTCGACGACCGGCTGCGAGATCAGGACATAGCTTCCACCCATCCGCGTGTTGTCGGCTTTCTGCGCATCGGTGTCGAGTTTGCTAGCAAACACATTTTCATTCCTTAACGCCGCACCTGCTCGGTCCGTGGCAGGTCCGGTGGGGGTATCCGGTACGGCTCCCGCCAGCGTGGCGCCCGGCAAGACTTCTGTTTCGGTATTTTCTGGCTTGGGGGACGGTGGCGGTTCAGCTTCCTGAGCTCCGACACAAGCGACGCATAACAAGACCAGAAAGCACAGAGCCCAGAGCTGTCCACCTAAGCGGGAAGACAAGACGAACTGACAGGCTGAAGCGAAACCAAGTGTCATGCTAGCTCACTAATTCGTGTACGAACGGAACGAGCTGTGAGTTTCTGTAATGGCGTAACGCAGGTAGAAATGCCTGAAATTTGCAAATCGAAATTGATGAGGGGAAATCATCGTTATTTACTTACAAGTCAGTATATCGGCATCGCGTCTGCCACGTCTGGCATAGCATTAAAATCCGAACATGAAGTAGGGCTTTTTGAGGTATTGCAATGACCGCACCGCTGAACGAGATGACACGCTTAATGTACTCATGCGTCAAAACGGACCCCGCCGTATACGAAAGCCGATGGTGATGACCGGGATCACGGAGGTTCTCGGTTTCTCGAGCCGATAGAAGGCCTCATGCGGCACCGCCGAGCGAGTACGACGCAGGACTTCTACCAATAGCTGGTTCCTGAGGCTCAACGCGTCGCCGTCCGCAACTGACGACGTTCGTTCGATAGACTCGGCAGTGCAGTAACAGGTGGCAAAACTGGAACCAAATGCAACCAAGGACTACGAAGACAGCTTGTAAGTTATTGGATGTGGCGGCCAGACGGAATCGAACCGCCGACGCCAGCCTTTTCAGGGCCTGATCCCCGCCTAAGTACTGTCTCGGTGAATCCTCGAACGGGGCAAGTGATGCGGGTTGAGCGCCCAGATCGTCGTTCGGCCGGTGATTCGATCGCCGCTTGGATACCGACACTTCACTTCGGAACATTTGGGGGCGTACCGATCAAGATTATCTGGTTCCTTCTTGGACTTTGTCCTTCAGTCCTGGGAATTACAGGCTTCTTGATGTGGTGGAACCGAATTGGACGCAAAAAACTCAGATATGCTTCGAGTACCCGAATATCCTAATTAGAATGCAAGACATCGAGCGGGAACGGCCTCGCATTTTCCTCAAACGCACTTGCCTGAGGGAGGTTATTCTGTCGTCCGGTTCCAGGTCTGCCGGACTGTAGAAATCCTCGGCGAACGTGTTGACGATTCATAACCGCTCGTGCCAGGCGAGCGGAAAACAATCTTGCGCCATCCCCAGAGCCGCATCTATGGCCGCGTCCTTGCATGAGCAAGCCTCGTCGTCTTCGCCCCGAAAGCATCTGTTTATTGCATGACTTGTGAAGTGGCGATGTTCAAAGCCGACAATCGAATTTTCAAGAACATTCTGGCTCAGCTTTTTCAATTCCCAGACTGACTCGCTCGAAAATCGTGATACGTCCTCTCTAAGGCGAACGGGTGGTGGATCAACAGCGCTCCGAAAATTATTTCGACAGAGTTACCGGCCCAGACGAATTTCTACAATCGGTTCAGTTAACTCGCCCAGATAATCGCCGTGGGCCGGATGCGCCGAGACACCGGTGGCGTCGACAGAGATGGTATGGGCATTTGCGGGCTTCCCTGCTATGTCAGTCGTTAATTGTCGCCGCCACCGCCGTCATCACTTCCGCTGCCACGAGATTGACCTTGTAATCCGAGGCGCAAGTTGAACGGAAACAAAATTGTAGGTTATGGTGCCTGATCCGCAAGCCTGTTATTTCCCGCGCCCCCTACGCCGCCGTGGCCTTCTGCAGCGGTTTCTGAGGAACGGTTCAGATTGAGAAACTCCGTTCGATTTGTAAGCCGAAGGCTCGTGCGCTGGCGGCCCGGGACGGACTCATGGGCCCAAGTACAACTCGGCGGTGCCTGCTGATGTCCCTCCGCCACCCTGGCCGCCCACGATCAGTACCAACCCGGTATTGAGCAGAGTCGCCGTGTGAGCAGCGCGAGGAGACGCCATTTTATTTCCGCCGAAATGAACGATGCGCCGTTATACAGTTCTCCGTGAAGGAGGCGAATCGAACCATTGGAGGCCGCCGGCTCAAGCACTATCGTACCGATGACGGTTTCCTCGAACTGGATCGCTCATTGCAAGGAACTATATGGCGTGCCCGTACTCCGCGCTCCTACTAGAGTCTCACGAGGTCGTGTAAATGAATGTCCCCTGCATCGACAAGCTGCGATCAAAGCGGCCTTCAAGTATTTTGGGTTGATTCGGTAGTTCGAGACAGTACTGAACCGGAAGCGGTGAAGCGTTAGCAAGCTCCGAAGTGCCCATCTATCGCAAGGAACTTTTTAACCAACCGCCACAACTCAGATCGTTTGCTGATGGCTGAAGACCTAACTGGAAGAGAAATGGCGCAGAAGTTGGGTGTCACCCCGAAAACAGTGTAATACCATCGAAGTCTTGTCGCAAAAAACTCGACATAAAAGGCAACGCTGGCGTTGCTCGTTGGGCGATTCGCGTATCGAACCTTGATAGGTTTGGCGGCATGGCGAATGCCACTGTCCCGACTCTTGCACACTTCATCGAGAATTCCCCACACGGTTGCCCTTCTACTGAGAAAGTTTGGTGTGCTACATTGGGCTCCGTGTAAGCAGGCTGATTTTAAGTCAAATCGTAATACACCGGCCGAATTGCTGGTAGTTATAGACATCACCCGCGGCGCTTTTGATCGGCCGTATTGGAACGCCCTAGCGGTTCAAGAACGCCGGTTTAAGTTTTTTCCGCAACGAAAAGCTGTAGATCCAAGACTTGTGCGATGGCGACCAACCGGGTCCAACCCCGCCACTCGTGCCAGTTGTAGAAAGAGTGCTAATTGTCTCGGGTCGGGCTCCGCCGCAGAGCACCGAGCGTTTTGATGTTTGTTTTATCAGGATGTAAGACTCCAACCGCAGCGTTAGCGGCGGAACGAGGGGTATACCAGATGCTCCCGTCATTGCTGATAGCCAGATTTGGCATGTCACCCTGTTGTGGCGACGGATAGTAGGTGAATGTTTCTTTCTTTGCGTCAAACTTTATCAAGGTTCCGCCCTGGCCATCGTCTCCTATCCATATATTGTCTTCAAGATCCGGAACCGCGTTATAAGGCTGCCCATACTTTAGCGGAAGGTTGAATTCGACAACCTTGCCGGTGGCCGGATCGAGTTTACCTAGCTTGCTCGCGCTATAGATGCCGAACCAAACATTTCCCTTCGAGTCCATACTGCCACGCCTAATCTGACATGGTTGAGTCAGAGCCGGGTATTCAGTGAACTTCTCGGTGGCTGGATCGAATCTGCCGATTTTGCAACCGCCGTACTCAAAAAACCACACTTGGTCTTTTTGGTCTACAAATGTCCCGTACGGCATCGAGTTCTTGGTCGGCGGTTCCCACTCGGATACGACTTTCTGTTGGGCTCTGTCCCATTTTCCGATCTTGTTGCCGATAATGACACTAAACCAGACGTTACCCTTCGAATCCAAGTTCGGCGTATGGCCCATGGACCCTTGTGATTTGCCATCGATATTCATGTCATAGCGCGTCATCGTGCCGGTTTTAGGATCGAGCCAACCAAGGTGAAATCCATTGGCTTCGGCCCAGAAGACGTTACCCTGCTGATCGACCGTTAGCCCATGAGGCAGGAGGCAGTCACCCCCAAGCGTACATTTTCCAGATGGGGGTTGAACCGGTAGCGGAAAGGCCTTGAACTCGGCCGTCCGAGGATCAACCATACCAATATTATTCGGAACACCCAAATCGGTGTACCACACTGTGCCATCAATACCGATGCGTGCTTCCTGGAGTCGATGCGTTTCTGTCGCCGAATGGGAAGGCACATAATATTCAATGTACATGGCGCGGCCAAGCGCTTTTTCATCCGTAGGATATTCTTGGACTTGTAAGGTCCGCGCCGGTTTGTCTTTACCAAAATTAGCGGCAATGTAGGACGCGGCTAGTTGATGTTCTTGAGGGCTCATCATTTCCGGGCTTATCATGCCGCCCCCTCGCGAAATATTCCCATCAGGCATTGTCATAACGCTGATTGCTGCGGTTGCTGACCCCAATGTCCATTGCCGTCGAGGCAGGAAATTCGCCCCGTGGCAGGCAACGCATGTTCGTTCAACGACCGCTTTCCCTGGCCCCGGCGGATACAATTCATCGTAGGGCACTTGAACTCGGGAAACTGCAGCTCGCCCACTCGTCGGACCCTCAAATACCGAGAGCTGAGCGGAGGTGTACGATCCGTTCTCTAGTGCGAAATTGGCGGTCAAGTGGACACCAGGCTTAACCTCCAGCTTTTTTACGTCGGTGGTAAATCCATCCTTCTTGACCGTAACCTCGTAATCACCTGATATCAGGTTTGGTGCCTCGTAGCGGGCATCGGCGGTATACACGACGTATAAGGTATGCGCATTGACGTTGCGAAGGTATACCTGGGCGGCACGAAACGTTTTAGGTGCGCTCACTTTGCCAACCACCGTTCCCCAGTTTTGACTAGCTGCGGTCGCCGGCACACTCACCAAGCACACGATCACAGGTATCAAAAACACCTTTGCACTGTTCGGGTATAACACTCTGATGTCCATGTTCGTCTCCTTATACTTTCAGCTCCTGCTAGCAAGTCAGACTGCGCAGTCCAAGCACCAACAGTGTTGGGAACAGGCTTCTTCTAGCGGAAAGAACATGGCATTGGATTTGGCTTGCCCAACAAATATGTCTCCACTTTTGGAATCCTTACCTTCGACTTGGACAAAATGAATGCGGGTTGCGCTACAAGAACCGCACCCAACTCCTCAAGCGATAAATGTCGTTCCAGACAAGGGGCAAATTTGGCTATTGAGCCGTACAATTAAAGCTCGCTGCGTCGTCCGTGCTCCCCGATCCCTTGTAGCTCGCCACCTGCGGATACGGACACAGCGGGCGAGTCCGATCCACCGCTCCCTTCCGAACACGCGAAGCAATGATGCGATTTGGCGCCTCGCCTTTCTCAACCCAGCGGTCGAGCGCGGTAATCATATCGAAGGTGCTCGTACCGTCCCCACCGCCGCAATGACCCATGCCCGGAATCATGAACAGCCTGAATGAGTTGTCGATTGCCTGCACGCCGCCCAGCTTGTGGGCGACATCCTGGTAATATTCGATGCTGCTTAGTGGCGGGATTCCAGGATCAGCCCATCCGTGGTACTGGATCAATTTTCCGCCGTGCTCGAAAAGCGGCTTCAGGTTCGGATCCACGGCATCGATGATCTTGCCTTTTCTCTCGACCGCGCGCGCTACATCTCTTTTCAAATCGAGATCGAGATAATTCCAACCTGGATCTGCGAGTAGTGCCACTTGATACATCTCCACGGCGAAGGACATCGGTTTCGGTCCCGCCACAAAAAGGCCCCAACCGAGCTCGCTACCGCGTTCGAAGCCCGGATAGAACCCCTTCGGCCCGTCGTATATTTTTGCTGCAAGTTCCACCTGTGGCGGAGTCAGACAGGCCGAAGTATCGCTGAAGTCCGGCTTGCAGACCAGCGCCACGGGGTCGAAATGGCAAAGACGCGGGTTTTCGAGCACACCGTCTTGGACACCGTCGAGCGCGTCGCAAGCATCCAGCACCGCTTTATGAATCAGTTCGTATTTCTCCGGCGGGATGTAGCTGGCCTCGTCTTTGTGCGCCTGTTGCGAGGTCCACAGTTCTTGAGCTTGCATACGTGTACTGTCGTTCGACGGATCGCCCGCGATGATGCCATCGAAGTCGCGCGGATAGCGCTGGGCTTCTATGAGCGCCTGCCTACCGCCCGACGAGCAGCCGTTCCAATAAGAGTATTTCGGGCCACGCCCGTACTCGGCGGCGATGATGCTTTTTGCGGCGATGGTCATCTCGTGGACCGCGCGATAGGCAAAATCGATTAGCTTTTCCGGATGGCCGGCAATGAAGGCTGCGTTGTTACCTTCGTGTCCCGTATCGGTGCTGGCTGTTGCGAATCCCGCCGCGAGCGCCGCCGCCATTGCCGGATAGCTGATTGATCCCGCCCAAGCGCCGTTACCCACCGCTTCGAGTTTTCCGTTCCAACCCTCGGCCGGCATCCATACCTCGATCTTTATATCGGAATCGCTCGACGGCTTCAGGGTCGCAGTTACCTTGCAGAACGCCGGCAGGTCCTTGAAATTCAACGCGCGGCCACCGGCGCGCCCTCCGGAAGCCGTATAAGTGCCGCCTGGGATCAGTTGCGACGATGTCACACGACCTTTCGTGAGTCTGAGACTCGTCAGGCTTTCACAAGCCGCTCCGTAGCAGAATACCGCCCCTGTAGCGAATACGATCGATAATTTCAGCATGGTTATTTTCCTGCGAATCGATCAGGAGTATATCAAACGCTCCTCGCTGATGTGAAATCGAGAGCGTGAGCGTGTCCATGGGGAATTCCTAATTTGCCCTAAAATCAAGAATTTCCCAGTCTTGATACCATTCCTCGCCCGGCGGCAAGCTGTCTGCTTCACTTCTGCAGCACGGTTTGCCAAATTGAGCACTACAAAGGTGCTGTGCCCGCCGGGCCCGAGCGGCGCACGAAGGAGGGAACGGCCATCCCGGCTGACAGGGAAGCTTTCCCCGACCAATTGAATTGGAAAGAGAGTGGTATCGGCGTGTTCGCCTCGAATCCTGCGCTGGTCCTAATTCCAGCTCCGACAATTCGCCGCGATACTTCTTGGTTCCGCGCTACCGACAATAGCTCCTTACCGTCACGGCCCACTGAGGCTAGTTTTCATCGCTGGAAGATCTCTTTCTCGGTTGTGAATCGGGTTCAAACTAATTCGTCCGGTTCCAACGTAATGTGAGGATGCTCAATATTGAGTTACCGATAAAATCTTGACACCTACTTTGCGTTGCCGTAGAATTGCTGCTAGTTTATGACTGCTGGCTTATCCCAGCTCGTTCAGGTGGTCAACTAAATTCCGTCGTTGTTCTATAGCCTCGTATTACGCCGGGCGTTCGTTGTTCGGTTAAGTCCGTTCGACCTTTGGAGACATAACATGATCCGTCCTTTAACGTCTGAGAATAACAATTGGGTCCGCACACTCTGTGCTATCGCGCTCTTGGCGATCACTCCGCTCCTGCTATACGGTCAAGCATCGACCGCAACGATCGTCGGCACAGTGAGTGATGCTTCCGGCGGTGCAATCGTGGGTGCCATGGTGCAAGTTAAGAACGTTGGAACGGGAGTGGTCCAGAACACGGTGAGCGATGCGCAAGGCCGTTACCGCGTGCCCAATCTTAATATCGGCGAATATGAGGTCCGTGTTTCCAATACGGGGTTCCAGACCGTAGTTCACGGGGGAATTGTGCTTACCGTCGGTAGTGAACCGGTGGTCGACTTCTCTCTTCCGGTCGGGCAGGCCCAGCAAACCGTGACCGTCGAGGGTGAAGTATCTTCGGTGGAAACCCAATCAGCGGCAGTGGGTGCCCTGGTGGAAGGCACTCAAATGCGGCAGCTGCCGTTGAACGGACGCAACTATACGCAGTTGATTGCACTCGAGCCGGGTGTTACGCAGATCGTACAGGGAGCGCCCGCTGCAGGCAGTTCGTTTGCTGGGAACGGCGTGAAGTATACGATTTCCGGTTCACGTCCCTCGAACACCGTTTGGCTGTTGGATGGTCAAGACCTATTGGGCTGGTGGCGCAACGTTCCCGGTGCCGGCGGCCTTGGAACTGCGCTCGGTGTGGAGGCCATCGCCGAATTTCAGGTTCTTACAAATTCTTACAGCACGCAATTTGGCGGCAATGGCGCCGTCATCAATGCCTCTAGTCGCCCAGGAACCAATGCTTTCCATGGGTCGGCCTTCGAGTTTCTACGCAATGACAAACTGGAAGCGCGCAACTTCTTTGACGGGGATAAGCCGCCTACATATCGGCAAAACCAGTTTGGCGCCAGCCTCGGCGGCCCGATCAAGAAAGACAGGATCTTTTTCTTCGGGGATTACGAAGGACTCCGATTGAGCCAGACCGTTACGAACTTGATCACCGTTCCCGACCAATGTGCCCACCAATTCTTGACATCTACTTCCACTCCAGGCGTATGCGGACCTGCCATTCCCCAGACGGGCACTCCGTTCGGCACCAACGCTGCAGTGCGTCAGGCCATCATCAACACTATGGCGCTATGGCCCAACACCGCTTTCAACGAACTGCTGGCCAACGGACAACCAAGCGGCATCGGAAATACTTTTGCCCTCGCTCCAACGAATGGAAACGAGGATTATTATCTTGCTCGCATGGATTACAACATTTCCGATAAGGACGCAATCTTTTTACGGTACGTTCTTGACCGCGGAAACCGAACAGCGCCCGCCAATAACCTTCCCTATTGGCCTGAAGTGGACCATTCGCGCGGCCACTACGTCCAACTGCAGTGGCGGCGCATTCTTTCCCCTAAACTCGTGAACCTAGCTCGTGGAGGTTTCGACCGGCCGTGGGAGGAAGCTACAGACGTCGGTTCCCCGACTGTTGCCAACGGAGTTGCCTCTCCGGCTGCGCTGGGGGCTCCAGGTGTTCATCCTCTACAGTTTTACGGACCCTCGTCGGGCAGGGTGGATGGCGTTATCATGAGCTTCTCCGGTATTACGCAGCTGGGCCCCAACTGCTGTCTCCCGTTTTATATGGTTCCGAATCGGTTCTCCGTCGGGGACGATGTCATCTGGACGTCCGGTTCACACAGCATTAAAGCAGGTGTTTCAGCGACCAGATTCAGAGAAAACACCTTTACTGTGCTGTTTCAGCAGCCAGGGTTCATCTTTCCAAGTCTCCCGGCCTTTTTAACTGGTACCGCAGTAGCAGTGGTTGGACAGGTTTCGGACCAGCAAAATCCATTGAGCGGGAGCGGATCCTATAGAGATTGGCGCTATTGGGTGTATGGTTTCTATGGGGAAGATCAATGGAAGGTTACCCGTAAACTTACTGTGAATATAGGATTGCGTTACGCTCCCACTTCAATCATCTCCTTGGCCCGGCGTCCAGCATATATGCTGCACAATCCGTTCCTGGCGAACCAGCCCTGGGTTCCGGAAAATCAGGAAACAGAGTCGAACCCTTCTCTCAAGAACTGGGACCCTCGGATAGGTCTCGCCTTTGACCCATTCGCTGACCACAAGACCTCGATCCGCGCTGGTTTTGGAATCTCTTTCCAGCACAGTGGGATCCGAAGCTTGGAATTCACGTGACTTGAAGTCGCGGCCGCACTGACCCTATAGTGAGTCGTATTAATTTAAATCATACCAACATGGTCAAATAAAACGAAAGGCTCAGTCGAAAGACTGGGCCTTTCGTC
>JADMIO010809282.1_pt1 | contig 77768 bp, 78 predicted proteins | sample 8958161 | NCBI WGS metagenome assembly JADMIO01 (sample SAMN16585339, study PRJNA669376) | soil metagenome | isolation source: Crop rotation soil | place: USA: Cullars Rotation, Alabama | collected 2011
CGACAACTTGTCCACGTGGAATTCTAAGCTTAGGATCCCAATGTGCTGGAAAGGGCGCCATTGCTGGGTTGAAGCCTGATACGTCGACACCGAGTGGCCGATCAGACCCTGCGCTTGTGGTCCGCCGTCGAACGCCTCTTGAATGACGCATCCGCCGTACTCGCGTGTGATCACGTTGGTGCCGCCAGGAGGCTGGCTGGTGTCAGCGGTGTAGTGCGCGTCCCATGTGCCGAGCCAGAAATCCATCTGCCGAAACTCGGGCGTGGAGCACGGTGGCGGCGCCGGTTGCTGAGTCTGCTGTTGAGCACTCGCTGTCGCACACATCGCAAGGATCGCCGCTGCTGCTAGGAGGGTTCGCATCGCTGTCTCCCGTGTCATCGCGCAAGGTTAGTCGCGCAGGGCTGCAGAACGGATGCACGTCCGCGTGAAGTCTGGGCTTTGTCGATGAGGTGGCGCGCGTGCGCGACGAACGGCTAGTTGCGCTGCTCGTTCGCCAGCAAGCTCAGGATTGGGCGCCCATAGAGCCATTCCGGGTCTTCCACGAGCTTGAACTCCCATTCGCGCTTCCACTTGTCCCACGTCTTATCCGTGAGCAGCGCGAGTGCGAGATCGGGATTGTGGGCACGGAACATGAGCTCGCGTTTTCCATTCCACGTGCTCTGCGCGAGGAAGAGAATGTTGGGTGCGCCGTTTTCGGTTTCGTTGCGCAATACGAACTCGGTCACCGCATCGCTGGTCTCGTTCACGGGACCCAGCTCGGCGGCTGTCGGCATGCCGTTCTCGTCGGCCTTCAGCACCTGGATCGAGATGAAAAGGTGCCAGCGGAAAACATCCGGGCGCTGGAGGTCGCGCATGCCGCGATTGATGACGAGCACTTCCGGGCGGCCATCGCGCACCGATTGCGTAATGGCGTTGTCGGTCTTGACGACCCTGACTTTGGCTTCCCGATCCGTCATACGCGCGCTCCCACGTCCTTTGTCTTTCGCTTTGCCCATGGCAGCGGCGAATGCAAGCGGCTTGGTCTGTCAGGCGAGGCGCTAGCTGTCTTCGAAGAACGGGCGCGAGCGGAACGCCAGCATGAGCGCGATGCCAATGGCGGGCCATTGCACCCAGAAGCCGTCCCCAGTCATGAGGTCGACGGCCAGAAGCACGGCGAGAATGACGCCCCAGCGTTGCGCGCTGGCGATCCACTTCGCGCGCTTCGATCCGGCCGCGGCCGGCGCGCGCCGCGACTTGGCTTTCGGATCGGTCCCCTCGCCGTCGCTTGCGCCGACGCTATAGACGGCGACGCTGCCTTCGAAATTCTTGGGCTGGCGTTCGCCCAGATAGGAGAAGGCTACCGAGAGCTTCTTTTGCACCTGATCGTAGACCTGTTGCGAAATGAGGATGCCGCCGGGCTCGGCCATGCTTTGCAGACGCGCGGCGAGATTGACGCCCTCGCCCAGGAGATCGTCGCCATCGACCAGCACGTCGCCGAGGTGGACGCCGATGCGAAAGCGTAGGCCGTTCGGATCGTCGGTCGTCAGCTCGCGCTGCACTTCAACCGCGCACTGCACAGCTTCGACGACCGACGGAAATTCCGCGATCAGGCCATCGCCCGCCGTGTTGGCGATGCGCCCGTGGTGGCGCGCGATGACCTGCTGGAACACACCGCGCGCCGTGCGCAGATCGCCGACTGTGCGCACCTCGTCGGCTTCCATGACACGGCTATAGCCGGCCGCGTCTGCCGCGAGGATAGTGGTGAGCTTGCGTTGGACTTGGGACATCGGGAACGGGTTTAGCGTGCGGCGCTGCGGTTCGCTAGCCGCGCAGGATTTTCTCCATCGGGCGGCCCTTGGCGAGTTCGTCGATGAGTTTGTCCATATAGCGAAGCTCGCGCATGAGCGGGTCTTCGATATCCTCAATGCGGACGCCGCAGATCACGCCGGTGATCAGCGAGCGTGATGGATTGAGTTTGGGCGCTTGTGCGAAGAAGTCCTCGAACGTGGTCTTCTTGTTCAAATGCGAGTCGAGCTTGGCTTGGGGGTAGCCCGTCAGCCAGCGGATCACCTGATCCACCTCCGCCTTCGTCCGTCCCTTCTTCTCCGCCTTCGTGATGTAGTGCGGATAGACGCTGGCGACGCTGATCGAGAAGATGCGGTGCTTCTTCGGCTCCGCTACCTTTTTCGGAGCAGTCTTCTTCGCGACTTTGGCTTTGGCCTTCTTCGCGGCCTTCACCGCTCCACGCACACCGCGATGCCCATGCCGCCGCCGATGCAGAGGGTGGCGAGGCCGCGCTTTTTGTTGGCGCGTTGAAGTTCGTAGAGCAGCGTCGTCAGCACGCGCGCGCCGCTGGCGCCGATGGGGTGGCCGATGGCGATGGCGCCGCCATTGACGTTCACGATGTCGGTGTCCCAGCCCATGTCCTTGTTCACGGCGCAGGCTTGCGCGGCGAAGGCTTCGTTGGCTTCGACCAGATCGAGATCGGAAACCTTCCAGCCGGCGAGTTCAAGCGCGGCTTTCGAGGCCGGGATCGGACCCGTGCCCATGATGGAGGGATCAACACCGCGCGAGGCCCACGAGGCGATGCGCGCCAGCGGCGTTAGGCCACGCGCTTTGGCTTCGTCGGCGCTCATCAGCACGAGCGCTGCGGCGCCGTCATTGATGCCGGACGCGTTGGCGGCGGTGACGGTGCCATCCTTCTTGAACGCCGCGCGCAAGGCCGCAGCGCCTTCCACGGTGGCGTCGTGCTTGATGTACTCATCGCTGTCGACGATCGTGTCGCCCTTGCGGCCCTTCACGGTGACGGCGACGATCTCGTCTTTGAACTTGCCGCCCTTTTGCGCCTTGCTGGCTTTGTTCTGACTGAGCGTGGCGAACTCATCTTGTTGTTGGCGCGTGATCTGCCACTTCTCGGCGACGTTCTCGGCGGTGATGCCCATGTGATAGGCGTTGAAGACGTCCGTCAGGCCGTCCTTGATCATCGTGTCGGCGAACGAGAGGTCGCCCATCTTCTGGCCGTTGCGCAGATGAGCGGCGTGCGGCGAGAGGCTCATGTTCTCTTGTCCGCCCGCGACGACGATCTTCGCATCGCCAGACTTGATCTGCTGGTAGCCGACGACGACCGCGCGAAGCCCCGAGCCGCAGACTTGGTTCAGCGACCATGCCGGCGCCTCGTCTGGCACGCCGGCGGCGCGGCTGGCTTGGCGCGCGGGGTTCATGCCCTGGTTGGCGGTCAGCACCTGGCCGAGCACAACTTCCGATACGTCTTTGGCGTCCACTTTTGCGCGCTGCAGCGCGGCAGTGATGGCGGTGCGGCCGAGTTCATGTGCGGGCACCGCAGCAAAACTGCCGTTGAACGAGCCAACCGGGGTGCGGGCGGCGGAGACGATGACGATGTCGGTCATGGGGTAAGCTCCCTCAAAGGGCGAAGGCCTTGGGCGGAAACGAAGACTTGGCCGCCCCTATCGCACAAGCGGCACGCGAAATCCAAACTAAGCCGGAACCTATGACAGGCGAAAACAGCGCCTTTGTCTTGCATTGCGGCGAAGGAAGCGGGATTTTGCACCCAGCCTGGGTTTTCGCGGGCGCGAGATGGGCGTTGGCGCTGTTGCGCGGACCGCCAGGAAAAAAGGGACACACCGTGGCGGATGCGAATGGCCAGGCGCCGAACGAGGGCGGCGCAGAGTTAGGCCAGGGCCCTGTGGGCGAAACCGTCATCATCAAGAAGTACGCAAACCGGCGCCTCTACAACACGGCGGCGTCCAGCTACGTCACGCTGGACCATCTCTCGGAGATGGTGCGCGAGGGTGTCGACTTCATCGTGCTCGACGCCAAGACTGGCGACGACATCACGCGCTCAGTGCTGGCGCAGATCATTTTCGAACAGGAAAGCCGCGGGCAGAACCTGTTGCCGGTGCAGTTCCTGCGCCGCCTGATCCGCTTCTATGGCGATCAAATGCAGGGATTCCTGCCGCCCTATCTCGAAATGAGCATGGAGAGCTTCTCCAAGGCGCAGGACAAAATGCGCGAGAACATGTCGCGCGCGTTCGGCGCAACGACGCCGATGGCTGCGTTCGAGGAGCAGGCCCAACGCAACATGGCGCTGTTCCAGCAAGCGCTGACAATGTGGTCGCCGTTTGCCGCGGGCGTGCAAGGCACGCCGTTCCAGCCCGGCGCCGCAGCCGCGCCGCAGCCGAGCGAAGAGGACAAGGACGAACAGCTCGCCCTTCTGCGCATGCAGATGGAAGCGATGCAAAAGCAGCTCGACGCGATGTCGCGCAACAAAGGCTGACGCCCTGCCTCTCAAGGCTATTGATTACAGCTGTAATCCAAGGCAGACTGCGGTTCTCGAAGTGCTGGAGTTCGCAAGATGCGCAAACTCATCGCCGGCGCGCTGGGCGCGATCGCGCTTTCAAGCGCGGCCTGGATCGTCGCAGCAAGCGCCACCACAAATCCTGGCGGCCCCTATCAGATCTACATTTTCGATAGCCTCGACGGGCATTCGATCTACGCGGTCGGCGTGGGTCAGCGTGCGGCCGCCGCGCGCGTCGACGGCTGTGAGGGCCACCTGTTGGACAACGCGCCGCACATCGTGAGCGATCTACGCGCGCGCGCGGCGCGCGAGGATGACGAGGACCATTTCAATGTGGTCTGGGTGGAGGGCCGTGGCTCGCACGTGAATCTGGGTCCGTGTGGTCCGGATGAAGCGGACGAGGAGGACGATCCGGAAAGCGAACCGCAGGACACGCTCGTTGTGGTCAGCGACGCGAGTGCGCGCCAAGCGCGCCATCTGATCAACGAGATCGAAGCCCTGCCCGCGGCGGATCGTGCGGCGATGATCGAGGCTGTTGGCCTAAACGAGCGCCGCGCACGGCGCTAGGGCGGCGACGCCGACAGGATTCCGATCAACACCGGCACGAGGTAAAGCGCCCAGGCAATCGTCAGAATGCCCGCGCCGATCGCGGGACCAAGCGTTGCGCCCGTACCGACCTCGCCCGCTATCGTGGAAGGCGTAACGTCGCTAGTGTGGGTCATAGCGGGGCAACGCAGCCTTGTTGGCGCGGTTCGCACCAGCGCGCGAGCACCCTTATGAGCACTCCGGCCGCACAATTCACCGGCGACATTCCGCGCTTCTACGACGAGCGCCTTGGGCCAATCATCTTTGAAGACTACGCCGCCGATCTTGCACGGCGCGCGGCTGCGATTGGAGCCAAAGACGTGCTCGAGATCGCCGGGGGCACCGGGATTTCCACCGTGGCGTTGCGCAAGGCATTGCCGGCTTCGACGCGCATCGTCGCCACCGATCTCAACGAACCGATGTTGGAGATTGCGAAAGGCAAGCTGGCATCCGCGGAGAACATAAGCTTCCGCCAAGCCGACGCGATGGCTTTGCCGTTCGAGGACGGCGCGTTCGATCTCGTCGCGATTCAGTTCGGCGTGATGTTCTTTCCAGACAAGCCAGCCGCATTCGCCGAGGCGCGGCGGGTGCTGAGGCCGGGCGGCACGTTGCTGTTCAATGTCTGGTCGCGGATGGACGTCAATGCGTTTGCGGACATCGCGAATGAAGCGGCCAAGCATTTTCTGCCGGACAATCCGCCGAAATTCTATCTGACGCCGTTCGGGTACGCCGATGTTGAGCGTGTCAGGGCTGACTTGGCGCAAGGTGGCTTTGAGGATGTGTCACACGAGGTCGTGCGTTTCGACAAAGAGGTGCGCGATTGGGGGCACTTTGCGTACGGCGCCATCTACGGCAATCCGATGATTGGCGATTTGCGCGCCGGCGGCGTCGATCCCGATGACGTTTGGCGCTGGATCGCGGATCAGCTGCAAGCGCGCTTCGGCAAAGCGCCGGCGAAGATGCCGTTAGAGGCGATCGTGTACGAAGCGCGGCGTTAGTCCCAGATCGGCGGCTTGCGGTCCTTCCAGGGCATTTCTTTTTCCAGCTGGGCTGCGAGGCGCAGCAGCACTGCGTCATCGGCATAGCGGGCGGTGAACATCATCCCGATGGGAAGGTTATCGCGGCTTTGGCCGAGCGGCAGCGAGAGCGACGGCTGGCCCGTCATGTTGAAGGGCGGAGTGAAGCCGAACGTGATGCGCTGGCGGCGGTCGAACTCTTTGAGATCGTCCATGAGCGTGTCGAGGAAATCGACGCGCGGCGCGGGCGTGCACATCACCGGCGTCAGGTAGATATCGAACGTCTCGAAGCGCCGCAGGATTTCGCGGCCGCGCAAGCGCAACTCCTGCAAGCCCCAAAGCGCATCCTGGCCGGTGATTTTCTTGCCCGCTTCGTACGCGCGGCGCGCAAGGCCTTCGATGTCATCGCCGGGTTCATGGCCCTTGATGTCGATCCAACGACGGATGCCTGAGGAGAAGTTTGCGGCCGAGACCAAGCCCTGCGCGCGGAAGAGCGCGCGATAGTCGATGCCGAGCCCCTCCTCGCGCACATCATGGCCGAGTGCTTTCAGAGTTTGTGCGGTGCGTTCGAGCGTGGCCTGCACGTCGGGATCGACGGGATCACCGGCTGGCGTTTCGTTCGACCAGGCGATGCGCAGCTTGCCCGGTCCGCGCGCCATCTCTTCCATGTAGGGCCGCTCGCGGTGCGGGTACGCGTACGGGCTGTCCGGCTCGGGAGCGCACGTGGCGTCGAGCATGGCGGCGGTGTCGCGCACGGTGCGCGAGACGACGTGATCGACAGAGAAGCCAATCACGCGATCGGTGTCGTAATTGCCGTTGGGGTTGCGGTCGCGCGTAACCTTAAGCCCAACGAGTCCGCAGCACGCGGCGGGAATGCGGATGGAACCAAGGCCATCGCTCGCATGCGCAAGCGGGACCATGCCGGCCGCGACAGCTGCCGCCGCGCCGCCGGATGAGCCGCCGGTGATGTGATCCGGATTCCACGGATTACGGCACGGGCCGAGCAGCGCCGATGTGGTGACGCCAGGAATGCCAAACTCTGGCGTGTTGGTCTTGCCCGCCATCACCACGCCCGACGCGCGGTAGCGTGTGGTGAGTTCGGTATCTTCGGTGTCGGCGTCGATCTTCGCGAAGCGGCTGGCGGAGGTGCGCGGCCAGCCCTTAACCCTGACGCCGAGATCCTTGATCAGAAACGGCACGCCTTTGAACGGACCGTCCGGCAACGGGGCGGACGCTGTCGCGCGCGCTTCGTCGTAAGCTTTGTAAACAACGGCGTTGAGCTTGCCGTTGTGGCGTTCGATGCGCTCGATGGCGGCGTCGAGCAGCTCCGTGGGCGTTACGTCTTTGTTGCGCACCAGCTCGGCCAAGCCGAGGCCATCGTACGCTGCGTATTCCTTGAAGCTCATGGCCGCCTCCGCGTCTTCAGCGACGTTAAGCGGTTAATTCTCGTTTGGCACGCGAGATGCAGTTAGCGCTAGGTGAACGCCGCCGACCGCCTCCGCCTGGTGGACGCCGATTTCGAGGAAATCGGCGATCAGCGCCGGGCCGACCGCCGCAGCACCGATCGCCGCGCGCCGCGCCTGCGACTGGAGCCCGGCTTCGCCGCGACGCTGGTCAACCAAATCGCGCCGCCGGAGCGGACACGCACGGTAGGTTATGTCAGTGAGCCGAAGCGCCTGCGCCCCGGCATCGCCTTCGATCTCAGAGCTTGAGCGAGACGCCTATTTTCCGACGGCCTTCTTCGAGGCCTCGAATTCCTTCAGCCAATTGTCGATCGCATCAAGCCGCGCTTCGATGCTCTCGATCCGATCTTCTGCGCCAGCTTCAGGATTGGCGTCGCGATTTGCAACGCCGCTGCGTAACGTTACTTCCACGAGGGTCGCGGCCAACACCGTCGCAAAAGTCGTAAGCTCTTCTGGCGTGGGCGCGCGTTCGTTGGTGAAGATGCGATGGAGTTCTGCGCGCTCGAGGCCAGCGGCCGCTGCGAGCGCCGCGCGATCGAGATTGCGCTCGGCAAGTCTTGCGTCGAACCAATCGGCGTCAAAGAACAAAGCCATGGCCCAGTGCCTCGCTGTTATCCACACAACCAGAGCGGCGCCGAACCTGCAGCAGGCAGCGCGCAATGGATGACGCACTCTACCCGCGATTCGCCCGCTTGCTCGACTTCATCGTCGTGCTGGCGCTGGGAATGTGGTGTCTGTGAAGGGGAATAAGGGAGTACGGCAATAGGGCAGTATGCGAAGCCTTGGCCCCACATACTGCCCTATTCCCTTATTCCCTTACTGCCGTAGCTAGTGCTGACCGGCGAACTCGACGTCGCGGCGTGCCGAGATGATCGTCACAACCACGCCTGCCAGCACGTCCAGCAGCGACATGATCATGATGATGAAGAACACGCTGGTGGCGAAGGCCGGGTGCAGCAGGAACTCGACCAAGCAGATGATGAACACCAGCATCGAGAGCGCGTGATTGAAGATCGCGGCAGTGCCGGTGGACGTGGACTTCAGCAGCTCAATGAAGAGCAGCAGGATCGCCAGAAGCACCATCACGTCGCCGAACGTCATGACCCAGCGCGCGCCGGACGCCATGGTCATGCTGAGGAATGGCTGTTCCTGGTTTTGAAGATGATGGAGGATTTGCGCGCCGATGGCGGCCGCATCCCCGGAGCCCGCGTTCGCGAATGCCCAGATGTTGTAGATGATCACTGGGATCAGGATCAGCGGAAAGACGTTGAAAATGGCCCCCATGGGACTCCCCTGGTTAGCTTCTGCAGAACGACGCCGGCGAGCCTGCGCCGCCAAGCCTAGGAATGCCGGGCTCGTCGGATCCGTCGGACTTCTGCTCATAGCTCGTCCGTCCCCCCTGGAAGCCGCGCCCGGCTTCTGAGCCACATAACGCCCCAGAGGTCGGTCATGTTCGCGGCCAACCGTCCGAGATTTGTGTACTTCGAGCGACCAGCGCTCCGCTGTCGATGATTAACCTCCAAAAACTCGACTGCATAGCCTTCGCGCAGCATCAATGCGGCCATGAAACGATGCATGTGGTCGAAGTACGGCACCGCTAAAAAAGCGTCGCGTTTGAATACCTTGACGCCTGAGCCGCTGTCGTCGGCGCCATCGTTCAGCGCAGCCTTGCGGATGTTGTTGGCGATGCGGGACGCCCAGCGCTTGCTCCAGCCGTCCTGACGCTTGGTCCGCTTGCCCGCGACCATGCCCAAGTTGGGCGGCGCATCGGGTCTGACGAGCTTGGCCAGAAGGCGCGGCAGGTCGGCCGGGTCGTTCTGGCCGTCGCCGTCGAGCGTGCCCACCACCGGAGCGCGAGCGGCGTGTACGCCTGTACGCACGGCGCGGCTCTGACCGGAATTCTTGCGATGGCCGATGAGCCGCAATGCCGGAATCTCGCCCTTCAGCGCCGCCAATTCAGCCCGCGTGTCGTCGCGGCTGGCGTCATCAACGAAAATCATCTCGTAGGAACGCCCGTCCAGAACAGCCGCGATCTCGCGCGCCAGGTTGGCGGCGTTGCCGGCTTCGTCCTTCACCGGCACGACCACGCTGAATTCGATGTTTTCGGTCAAACTGTGCGTTCCAGGTCCTTGAAAGCCGGCTCTCTTAGCCGCTTCGCACGACCGACGCGAGCGCCCCAACAAGCGCTCTGGAGCCGCACGGCCCTCCCTTTGCAGGCAAATCCCGGTAGATCGCCTCTTGATGCCGCCCTCGGTCTCTCCCGCCCTGTTCGACCAGTTCGCCCGCGCCTGGCGCGGATACCTGCTGGTCGCGCTGATCGCGTTCGTCTCGGCGCAGTTCGGCGCGGGTCAAGTCGCGGTGATGGACGCCGACGAAGCGCGCTTCGTGCAAGCGACGCGGCAGATGGACGAAACTGGCGACTACCTGCGCATTCGCCTGCAGGACGAAGAGCGCAATCGCAAACCCATCGGCGTGCACTGGGCGCAGGCAGCGTCCGTGTTTGTGATGCAGCCCTTCATGGAGAGCGATAACGAGATATGGCCGTATCGGCTGCCGTCGGCGCTAGGGCTGGTTCTGGCGGCGGTGGCTGCGTTGTGGGCGGGGCGTGCACTGCTGACAGAACGCGCAGCGTTGTTCGGTGCGGGGTTGTTCGCGGCGAGCATGCTTGCCGGCTTCGAGGGCATGACGGCAAAAACTGATGCGCTTTTGCTTGGCTTCACCACGCTGGCGATGGCGGCGCTTGCGCGGCTGCGTGTCTTGCCGAACGAACGCCGGCTTGTGGGTTCGAAAGAACTGGCGGCGCTGTTTTGGATCGCGCTTGGCATTGGTATTTTGATCAAGGGCCCCGTGGCGCCGCTTGTCGCGCTGCTGACGCTGGGCGCCCTTGGCTTATGGGAGCGGCGCTGGACATGGATGCGTCCGCTGTTGTGGTGGCCCGGGCCGCTCCTGGCGGCGCTCATCGTTGCGCCGTGGTTTATCGTGATTTCGGTCGAAACCAGCGGACGCTTCTTCTTCGACATGATGTTCGGCGACATCGCGCCCAAGCTCGCAAGCGGCGACGACGGACATTTCGCGTTGCCTGGCTATCACCTCTTCCTGCTGCCGTTTCTGATTTTTCCGGCGACCTACGCGTTGCCCGCCGCGGCGCGATTGGGGTGGGAAACGCTGCGCGCCCCGCGCAATGACGAGGCGCACGCCAACTTGCGCTTCCTGCTCGCTTGGGCGCTGCCGACGCTTCTCTTCTTCGAACTCGCGCCAACCAAGCTGCCGCACTACGTGCTGCCCGCTTACCCGGCGATTGCTCTGCTATGCGGCGCTGGGCTGAGCGCGATGCTTGGGCGCCAATGGCGCACGGCGCATCCCGCGGGCGTGGTGCTGTTTGCGGTGGCGGGCATTGTCATCGTCGCGCTGACGGCGACGGCGGCGACCTTCATGCCGGGCGATTTCGCCGCCGATTTGCGGCGCGCCATTTCAGCGGCGTTGGTAGGCGTGGGCACGGTGGCCGTCGCGTTCACGGCGCTGATGATGCTGAAGCGCCCTGCCGCCAAAGCCGCGGTGTTGATCGTGTGCGCGCTCGTGCTTTCGTTCAGCCTGCGCGAGCGCATTCTGCCGGAAGCGCGGGCGCTCAATGTCAGCAGCGAGGCCGTTGCCGCACTGACGCGGGCGCGTCTTTTGCCCATGGATGACCGGCCGCTTTGGGTGGTGGGTTACAGCGAACCCAGCCTCGTATTCATGACGCGCACGTCGATACGGCTGGTCAGCGCGCAGGAAACGGCAGAACGCGCCGATGTTGGCGACGCGCTGATCGTCGAGAGCCGTTCATTGCCCGATGTGGAGGCGCACTTGGCTGCGCGCGGTCTGGCATTCGAGCAGGCCGAACCGCCGGTGCGCGGGCTTGCGCTCGGGCGCGGTGAACGCGTGACACTGTTGGTGGGCGACGTCGCTGAACTCAGCGAGGACGAGGCGGACGGCCCGCAATAAGCTCCTTGAGCACCAGCAACGTCGCCAGCGCGGGCTCCGCGATCGAAGCGAAGAACCGCTCGGGACCATTCCTGGCGCTTCGCGCTGCGAGGCGGGCCAAGCCTTGCGCGTGCTTGCGGCCTGTTTGTTCGCGCGCGAACTGCACGCCAGCGGCGGCAGGATGAAACAGGATGGCGCCGCCCGCTGCGGCGGCCCGGCGGCAGAGGTCGAGATCGGCGCAGTCGGTTTTGAACTCTTCGTCGAAGCCATCGAGCGATTGGAAATCTCTGCGCGGGATTGCCATGAAGGCGCCGGACACGGCTGCCACGCGTGCAGGCTCGCTCTTGTCTCCGGCTTTGCGCGCCCGCTTCGGTTTTGCGGGTGGCAATTCCATCGCGAGGGAGATCGCAGAAAAAGCGTTGATCGCGCTCGCGCGAATGGCGGCGCGTTCGCGGCCCTCCAAATCGGTCAAGCGTCCGCCGACGATGCACGGCTTCTGCGCCTGATCGCCTGCGGTCGCCATGCGCGCGATCGCGCCGCGCTGCAGGACGACGTCCGGATCAAGGAAAAGCAGCCAACGTCCCCGCGCCTCAGCTGCGCCGAGATTGGCTGCTGCTGCGTACGTGGCGCTCACCGGTGCGGTGATCACCTTCACATCGCGGCGATCGGCCTGGAGCGCGCGCAAAGCAGCAGAAATTTCCGGCGCATTTTTTTGATCGACGATCACAACGTCTTCGATCATAGGCTCGGATGTTATGCTGCGCAGGCACAAATCCAGCGGCGCGTGGCCCGACAGCTTGCGCATCTGGCGCACGACGACAATGGCGGACACACGCGGCTCCAGCGACACCGCGCTCAGGCGTTCGCGTGAGGAAAACTCGTCCACCCGTGCCTACTCCACCTCAGCCCGGCTTATCCTGTCTTGCGCCGCGGGGTCCGTCTAGGCGGGCAACGCCTGCAATCGGGCGCCATTACATCCTTTTCAGATCGGGCGGCAGCGCCTCCTCCGCAAGGGCGGCCGCAGCTTCGTCCAGCGCGACGACCGTCTGGGCGTCGCTGCCTAGGCGACGCAGGGCCAAACTGCTGTTCTCGGCCTCCTTCTTGCCCACTGCCGCGATGATTGGAACCTTGTTCAGCGAGTGCTCGCGTACCTTGTAGCCGACCTTTTCGTTGCGCAGATCGAGTTCGACACGGAGGCCGGCCTTGCGCAGCGCCTCGGCCGCCACCTGTGCGTAGTCGTTCGCATCCGACGTGATCGAGGCGATCACGACTTGCACCGGCGACAGCCACAACGGCAGCGCGCCGGCGTAGTTTTCGATCAGCACACCGATGAAGCGCTCAAGCGACCCCAGGATTGCGCGGTGCAGCATCACGGGCTTGTGCTTGGCGCCGTCCTCGCCGACGAACTCGGCGCCGAGGCGTTCGGGCAGCACGTAATCGTTCTGGATCGTGCCGCACGCCCACGTGCGCCCGATCGCGTCCTTCAGGATGAAGTCGAGTTTCGGCGCATAGAACGCACCGTCGCCCTCGGCGATGATGGGTTCGATGCCGGCTTTTCTGGCAGCGTTGAGCAATTGCGACTCCGCCATATCCCAAAATTCATCGCTGCCCGCGCGCGGCGTCGGACGCGTGCACAGATTGATGTGCGAAGAAGCGAGATCGAAGTCGGCGTGGATCGAATTGGCGAGCTTCACGAACTCGGCCACCTCGTCCTCGATCTGATCCTCGCGGCAGAAGATGTGGCCGTCGTCCTGCGTAAACGCACGCACACGCATGAGACCGTGCAGCGCGCCTGACGGCTCGTAGCGATGGCATGCGCCAAACTCAGCCATACGCAACGGCAAATCGCGATAGCTCTTCTGCCCGAAGCGGAAAATCTGCACGTGGCCGGGGCAGTTCATCGGCTTCAGCGCGAGCTCTTCGCCCTCTACCGTTTCGCAGACGAACATGTTCTCGCGATAATTGTCCCAGTGGCCGCTCTTTTGCCAAAACACGCGGTCCAGCGCTTGGGGCGTGCGCACTTCAACATAGCCGGCCGCTTCCAGACGGCGGCGAATATAGGCTTCGATCGTACGCCACAGCGTCAGGCCCTTTTCGTGCCAAAACACCATGCCGCGCCCCTCTTCCTGCATGTGGAAGAGATCGAGTTGACGGCCGAGCTTGCGGTGATCGCGCTTCTCAGCTTCCTCGAGGCGGTGCAGGTATTCGGCGAGCTGCTTTTCGTCAGACCACGCCGTGCCGTAGATGCGCTGGAGTTGCTGATTGTTCTGATCACCGCGCCAATACGCGCCCGCGAGCTTCATCAGCTTGAAGGCTTTGCCGAGTTTGCCCGTTGAGGGCAGATGCGGACCGCGGCAGAGATCGCCCCACTTATCGCCGTGGGAGTAAACCGTGATCGGATCGCCGGGCTTGATCACTTCGTCGATCGTCTCGGCCTTGTAGATCTCACCGATCGACTTGAAATGCGCGATCGCTGCTTCCTTTTCCCAAACTTTGCGGATGATCGGCAGATCGGCGTCGACGATCTCCTTCATGCGCTTTTCGATCCTCTCGAAGTCGTCCGTGGAGAACGGCTCATCGCGCGCGAAATCGTAATAGAAGCCGTCTTCCGTCACGGGGCCGAACGTCACTTGCGTGCCCGGGAAAAGCTCCTGCACCGCTTGGGCCAGCACGTGCGCCGCATCGTGGCGGAGTACTTCGAGGCCATCGGCGCTATCGCGCATGACAAGTTCGAATTTACCGCCGCCTTCGAGCGGGCGCGTTAGATCCCACCAAGCGCCGTCGATCTTGGCGGCGACGACCTTCTTGGCGAGCGATTTGGAAATGCCATCGGCGACGGCGAGCGGCGTGACGCCCTCGTCGTACGAGCGTTTGGCGCCGTCGGGAAAAATGAGTTCGATCATGGTCGGCCTGCTACTGAAGCAAAGAATGAAGATGCGGCGTCCGGAAATTCCGGCTGCCAGGCGATGTCGACGTGTTGAGCGTTGGGAAACTCGACGTAAGTGACGTGCGCGCCGTTAGTTCGAAGCGCCTCGTTGAGGCTGCGGCTCAGGCGGACGGGCAACGTACGGTCGCGGCGCGCGCCCATCAGCAGAATGGGACCGCGATAATCGTGGAGCGTGTCCGCGACATCGAAATTCGCCAGGCTTTCATCCACCGAGAGCCGAATGAACGGCGCAAACCACGGCCGCCAAGCGCGGCCGATCTCGAGCGCATTGCGCGCTGTCGCTTCGAGGATGACGCCGTCCGTCTCGGGCGTTTCGCGCACGAGACGCGAACAGACGAAGCCGCCAAGCGAATGGCCCCAGAACACAAGCGTGCGTCCGCGCGACAAGTCCGTCGCGAGTGCGGACAAGCCAGGCGCGGCGCGTTCGAGCGCAGCGGCGCTGGGTTCACCAGGGCTGTCGCCGTAGCCGGGATAGTCGATCATCACGACATCGCCCCAGCGCAGCGTCTTCTGTGCGAACACGACGCCGGACGTGAAGCGGTCGCTGCCGTTGCCGCTGCAATAGAAAATGACGGGCCGGTTGGCGCCCGGGCGCGTCACGTAGGTGTACGCGATGCGCGTGGCGCCGGCGCCCACAAAGCCATGGCGCGCTTCGGCGTCCGGCACGGTTGCGCGCAATTCCGCGATCGGCCAGCGCGACAATTGCTCAACCGTCTCCGCGGGCGCCACGTGCGCGGGTGGGCGAAAGACGGAGCGGTCGTTGATGTTCACGCCGCCGCACGCCGCGAGCAGGCCAAGCGCGATGAAAGCAAGAAGTCTCACGGGGCTTGTCCCTCCGGCGGCGCGCGATAGCCGCCCTTCCAATCGCCATAGCGCCACGGGCGCCACCACGAATTCGACCTGATCTCGGCCGGCGCCGGGTCCCAACCGTGTCCGCCCCAAGGCGCACATCGGCAGATACGTGCGCCCGCCATCCAACTTCCCGCCCATGCGCCGTGCGCCCGGATGGCGTCAGCGGCGTAGGACGAACACGTCGGCACGTAGCGGCAACCGCGCCCGATCAGGGGCGACAGCGTCCATTTGTACAGCTGGATCAGGCCCAAAAGGCCCCGCGCAGGAAGGCTCGGCGACATCACGATTTAGGTTTGGGTTTCGACTGACCGGGGCGCAACGCTGCCGCTGCGGCGCGCCCGATCCCGCGCCGCCGGCTTTAGTAGGTAGTCGTGGTGACGCGCCGGTGCATGGGCTCGCGTATAAGCTGATGCGCAGCCGCTGGCTATAGTTCCGGCCGGGAACGGAGGCTCACGCAGCGCATTTATGTCCCCGTATGGACGCTTCCAAACCACCGGGCCGAGTGATCCTGACGTATGGGCGCAGCCTGATGGCGTTGGTGATCGCCCGCTCGCTGTCCCAGCGCGGGGTCGAGGTGATCGCCTGCGACGATGTCGGGATGACCGTGTGTTCGTTCTCCCGCCACGTGCAGGAGACGTTCAAAGTTGCGCCGTGGGACCGCGAGCCCGAGCGCTTCCTGGAGGACTTGGAAGCAGCGGTTCTCGAATATGCGCCGACTGACGGCGGGCCGTATGTGCTGATGCCGGTGTTTCGCGAGATTGATTTGATCGCGCGCAACCGCGCGCGTTTTGAACCGACGATCAAGCTCGCGGCGCCGGCGATCTCAAGCATCGAACAAGTGACGCCCAAGCACCGATTGGCAGAACTCGCGCGCGAGGTTGGGGTGGCCATTCCCGAAACGTGGCGGCCGGAATCGTTGGAGGCGTTGCACGATTTGGCGCCCGAACTGTCCTTTCCGCTGATTGTAAAGCCAGTCGACGGCGCAGGCGGGCGCGGCGTAAGTTGCGTGAATACGATCGAAGAGCTGGAAGCGGATGCGACTGCGCTTGGGTTCGAGACACCGCCTTTGGTCCAGGAGTGTGTCGAGGGCGAGGATTATTGCGTCTGCGTGCTCGCTCAGGACGGCGAGCTTGCCGCGATCATGGCGTACACGAACATCACCACATTCCCCCGCGAAGCCGGCGCTGGCGCCGTGCGCGAGACGGTGAACGCCGAACCATTCCGGGAAGAAGCGGAGAAGCTTGTCGCAGCAACGAAGTGGAACGGCGTCGCGCAGCTCGATTTCCGCTGGAGCGGCAAAGCGAAGGATACGCCGCGGCTGATCGAAGTAAATGCGCGCTTCTGGGCAGGCATTTTTCACTCGGTGGAATCCGGCGTCGATTTTCCCTGGCTGCTCTATCGCCAGACCATTGGCGCTGAAACGGAAGCGGATGACGCCGAAATCGGCGCGACGACAAAAACAAGCGGCACGTGGCTGCTGGCGGCCATCGAAGACGTCGCCGCCTCCGATCCGCATTTCAATGCGGCGTCGGAGGCCTGGAGCGAGGCGAAAGCGCAGATGAAGTCCGGCGATTTGCTTGCGGCGATCGAGAACGCGAGCAAGGCGGTCGGCAAATCGCTCAACGTGGGCGATGCCATCTCTTCGCTGCGTCAGAACATGCGCGCGGTGAAAGATGCGCCGAGTGAATTGAGTTCGGCGAACGATCCCCTCGTGGGGTTGGGCGCGTTGTTTGTGCTGTCCTCGCTGGTGCGGCACGGTAAGTTGCCGCCGGAGGTCACATACAAGGCGGAAGAGCCAGAACCGGACATGACACCGCCGCCGCGCAAGCGGCCGATCATCGGCATCACCAAGCCCGAAGACGGCGACACGATTCCCTATCTCGCGATGCGGCTTGCGGTGTGGATCGCCGGCGGCGATCCGGTGAAGCTGACCGCCCGTGCGCCCCGCGATCCGCGATCGATTGATGGCCTCATTTTCGGCGGCGGCTCGGACGTGTTCCCGAAGCGCTATCAGGGTCAGCCAAAGGACGGCTACCGCTACGATCTGGCGCGCGGTGACATGGAAGCGTCGTGGGCGCTCGCGGCGCGGCGGCATGATTTGCCGGTGCTCGGCGTATGCCGCGGGGCGCAAATGCTGAACGTGCTCGCAGGCGGAACGCTGCACGCCGACCTCTCCGCCTTCAAAACCGAACGGCCGTCCAATGCGCTTTGGCGCATCTTTCATCGCCTGCCGATCCGCATCAAACGCGCGTCAAAGCTTGCGTCGATTACGCAATGCCCGGCTGCGATGCGTGTGAACGCGATCCACTCGCAGGCCATCCGCCGCCTCGGCGCCGGCTTGACCGTGAGCGCGCGCGAGCCGAATGGCGTTGTCCAGGCAATCGAGGACGCGTCGCAGCCGTTTTGGCTCGGCGTGCAGTTTCACCCGGAGTTTTTGACGTATCGCGCGCCGTTCCGGCGTCTGTTCAAGGCGCTGGTGGATGCGGCGCAAACACGCGCGGAAGAGCGCCGTATTGCGCAACGCGCGCGCCAAGAAGCGATGCAGGCCGAGAAAGCGCCTGAGACTCTTTCAACGGCGGCCGCGCAGTAGCGCGTCAGCTTTGCCCGGCCGCGCGATCCACCTGGCGGCACTGCACCAGCGTGAATGCGCCCCAGCATTCGACGTACGCCGCGCCCGGCAGGTCGGCGGTGAATTTGGAGGCGAGGTAGTAGCTCTCGTATCTCCCCTGGCCCGCGACGAAACCGGTTGCAAAGTCGACGATGCTGTCGAGTGAGATGCCGGTCTTCAGCTTGACCTCGTCCGTCTGTTGCTGAGCGTTCGCCGACATGAAAGCGCGCGCGGCGGTTTCATGCGCCTCGCGCGCCGGCACGGTGAAGTACGCGGCGATGCCGGCGACGATCAGCAGCAGCAGGAGACGCATCGATTAGGACGCCGGCGCTTCTTCGGCGCGGCTGCACTGCACTTGCGTGAAGGCGCCGAGGCAGCTGACGACCGGGTTGTTGTCGAGCGTCACCACGTAGCGGGCGGCGAGAAAGTAGTTCGAATAAGCGCGATCGCCGGCAAGCGAGGCGCCAATGCCCTCGATGCCTTCCGAAATGCTCTGCGGATTGCCTAGGACGGCGTCAGCCGCTTCACGCATCTTGGTTTCGTCAGGCCGCGTGAAATACGCCGCGACTCCAGCAACCACCAACAGCAAAAGAACCAAACGTCCCATAAGCGCCTCCCCTGTACGAGGGCGCGAAGCTAGCCCAGGCTCACGCGGGCTGGAAGCAAATCATGAGGCTTTGCGACGTTTGGCCGGTTGCGGCGGAGCAACACTGCCTTGCAACTTCTTGGGCGCGATCGCGCGCCAGCTCTCGTCCAGATAGTCGATCAGCTTGGCCATCGGGGGCTTGGCCTTGGCGCTGTAGGTGAACGTCACCCAGCCGGACTTGGCCATGCCGTATTCGGTCGGCGAAGCGCCCTTCATCTTGAGCGCCTCCTGGTTGCGGTAAGGCAGCTTCATCGAGAACGAGAAGCCGCCGTCTTCTGTAGCGCCCAGGAACATGAACGCCTTCTTGTTCGGGGTCTTGAAGGCGTGATGGCCCCAGGGAAAATCCTCGATCGTGTCGGGATATGCCAAAGCGGCTTTGCGCAGGGCTTTGGCGTCGGGATGTTTGAGCGGCGCGGATGCGGTCATGCGGTAAGTGTCGCGCAATTTGCCCGCCAGATGCAACGGACCTGTTCCGGGCGATGGCGCATGCGTGCGCGGGCCCCTATCAGGACTTCGCTGCGGAGGAGATTTTCATGGGTTCCGATTGGGTGGACGCCGCCGGCTTTGCGGCCGCGGGCGCGTTTGGCGGGTTCATTTATTGGGGTTTCAATGTGCTCTACGCGCGGGTTCGCCTGATTATGCGCGGGCGCTAACGGAACACCATGCGCGGTGGGCGGTTTTTTCCGTCACAACATGGAGCACCGCGCATGAGTGGAGTCGGACTTCTAAGCGCGATCGTCATCGGCATCGTCGCCGGCTGGATCGCCGAACAAGTAATGGGCCGCCATCACGGCCTGATCACCAACCTGATCGTCGGCATCGTTGGCGCCTTGTTAGGTGCGTTCCTCGCGGGCGCGCTCGGCTTCCACTTCGCCGGCTTCTGGGGAAGCCTACTTGTATCATCAGCAGGCGCAATTCTCCTGCTTTTCCTGCTCGGCCTGTTCAAGCGCAAGCCAACGGTCTAGCGGACAACACGAAGAACCGATGGGACGCCGGCCGGGTGTACTGGCCGGCGTTTTATTTTGCGCGCGCCTGCTCGAGCGCTTCGACGGCTGCGTCGAACGCGAGCATGGTGGAGGTATGCCGCGGCGGGTATTCGCGCACGCCTTCGAGGTGGCGCAATTCCCAGAAGCGTCCACTTGGCGGAGCTGCGCCGTCCTTCAGCATGGCGCGCAAACCATCGCGCGCGGCGCGAATTTCAGACGGCGTCGCGCCGATCGCATGCATGGCCAGCACGCCTGTCGCCGCCTGCCCGAGCGCGCAGGCTTTGGGATGCACGGCGATCTCGCTGACCACGCCGTCCTTCAGCTTCAGCTCGACCGTCACCACCGAGCCGCAGACGCGGCTCACCTTGGTCGCCGAGCCGTCCGGACTCTCCAAACGGCCAACATGGGGGATGTCGGCTGCAAGCTCGAGGATGCGTGGGTGGTAGAGATCGTCCATTTGCCTTTATGTGGCCTTCGTTCGAAGCCACGCAACAGCCGTGGTTGAGTGGGAGGCCGCCCGAATGCGCAGACGTACGTTCCTGACCGCGACGTTGGCGGCCTTAGCGGCTTCGCCCGCGCTCGCGCAGCAGACCCAAGCGCCCACGACCAACGTCCTGCCGATCATCGAGCCACAGAACGCTTTGGAGCGCGCGTTGATCGCCGCCACCGATGCCGGCGCCGGTGAGCCGCAGCGCGACGCATTCCGCCGTCTTTTCCTGCGCTCGGAAGTGGCGCTTGTGCTCTCCGCCAACGCGCCAGACTCGCCGCCCGCGCAAATCGAACCGCGCCCGGGCTATCACACCTGCCTCATCTTCACGAGCAGCGCGCGCGTCACTGAGGTCATGAGCGATGGCACGCCGCGCATTGTGCTGACGGGGCGCCAAGCGCTCGAACGCGTTCAGGGCACCAATGTGGTGATCAATCTCAATCGCCGGCCGTTCATCGTTCTCGATGCAACAGGCGTTGAAGGATTTCTCTCGCTGCCGGATGGACGCGAAGCAGCCGCGCCGGCGCAACAGCCGGCGGCGCCAGCTTCAACCGGGCCCTCCCAATAGGCCTTCATTGCCGCAGCGGCGATCGTAAAGGCCGCGCGTGCGCGAAAGGTGCGCATCCCCGTTCGCATCGAAGAGATGCACTTGCCAGGTATGCGTGCAGCCTTCGGCCGTGACGGTGCGCCGGCAAACCTGCGCGGGCGGATCGCCGCGGCCCTGATCTTGCGGAGGCGCGGCGCCGCAGGTGAACTCATTGCGGCGCAGATCGGCTGCCGCCGCTGAAATCGAAATGCCCGCGCCGTAACGGCTGATGACGTTCTCCTCGAACGCGCTAAGCGTCGCCGCCTGCGACGCTGTGCGCCACTCGCCAAGGTTCAGTTCGCCCGACGGAATCTCACTTGGTCCTTCAGGCGCCGCCGGACCAATCGGCGCGGTGGCGCACGCTGCGAGCAGCAGTGCGGCGGCGAACAGCGATGTGTGCCTCATGGGCTTGGTCCTAGCGTGCGCCGAGACACATCACGTCATGCCCGGCGATCGGTTGTGCGCCAGCGCGTTCGACCACGACGTACCAGTCAATCGCGCACTGGCTCTCCATGATCTCAATGCGGCATTCGAGCCGGCCTGACTGCTCGCAGGCGAACCCATTCCGCTCAAGATCGCCGCGAATGTACGAGATTTCCTGGTTCGCGTAACGCGTTCTGACGCGCTCCTGGAAAGCAGGGGCGTAAGTTGCGGGATCGGCCCCACGCCATTGGCCGAAATCGAGCCCGCCGGCCCCGGTTCCTTGCGGCGGCGCTGATTGCGAGCCCACGTCCGCTTGCGGCGGCGGCAGCGCCGAGCCGCGCTCAACCGGGAAGGGATTTTCGCCGCCGCCGCCGATCTGCGGCACGCCTGCGCTCGCGCACGCCGCCAAAGCCGCCACGGCCGCCAGAACCAAAATCCGCATGCACACTCCCCTACTCACCGCATCCCGCTTACGGGCTGGCGATGATGTGGGCAAGCCAGCGGCGCTGTTGGTGCGTCCCTCGGGACAGTAAGCTCTGCCGCGAGGGACCGATGAACAAAGAGCCTGAGAAGCTAAGCGTGCGCGCGCCGACGCGCGCGGAAGCGCGCTGCCAGTGCGGCGATGTCGTGATGGAGATTGCCGTGCCTGCGCAATGGGCCTGGCACGATCATTCTGCGTCGACACGGCAAGCCCATGGCGCCGCCTACGCAACGTATGTCGGCTCATGGCGCAGCCGCTTTCGTTTCGTGCGCGGCGACGATTGCGTGACGCGCTACACGGACGACAAAGGACACACGCGCAGCTTCTGCGCGCGCTGCGGGACGCCGGTGCTGTACGAGCGCGCGTCCTCGCCGAACAACGTGAACATTCCGCGCGCATTGTTCACGAGCGGCACGGGACGCGAGCCGCGTTACCACATCGCGATCGATCAACTGCAAGAATGGACGTATCTTGGCGAACCACTCGCGCCGCTGAAGGGTTTTCCTGGCGTGGTGTGGAATCGCGGCCGACGGCGCGCGTAACCGCACGTTCCATGCTTGCTGTGATTTAACAGCGGAACCACGGCGCCGACTCCGCTCTCGCGCGTTGAGGGCGTCGAGCTGGCGTGTGCGCCGGCATTTCCTCTATTGGGAGCTATTCCATGAAAAAAGTTCTTGTCGCCACCGCGGCGACCATCGCGCTTGCCGTTGCAGCACCCGCATTTGCACAAGTGAATGTCGGCGGCGCTGTCCAAGGCCAAGTTCAGGGAACTGTGAATCCATCCACAGTGACGCAGCCAGCCGATCAAGCACGTGAGCAGGCGCAGGACACTACGCGCAGCGCTACGGATCGGGCCACCCAAGCTGTTCCGACCCCGCAAGCGTCGGCGAGCGGCTCGGCGAATGTTCAAGCCGGGCCGGCGAGCGGCAGCGCAGGCGCGCAGGCCTCAACCACCACGCCGAGCACGGCGCCGGTCACCAATGCCGCCAACGACGCAGCGCAGCGCACCGTTGATGCAGCCGACGCAGCTGGCGATCGCGCCAGCTCAACGGTGAACGGCGCGAACGCCAGCGCCAGCGCCGACACGAGCACCACGGCCGCGGCAACCGCCAATCGGCGCAGCGCCAGCGCGTCCGCGTCGAACTCGACACAAGTCGCGACGAACGTCGATCTGCCGCCACAAGTGGACGAAGCGATTGCCGACGGACGCTACACGACAGACGACCTCAACCGCGCTCAACTCGCGGCCCTGCGCGGCCCAGGCGGCTAACACATCACGTGATCTGCAAATTTAGCGGCGAAGCAGAACGCTTCGCCGCTTTTTTTGCGCTCACACCGTTGCGATGCGGCCCATGAAGAGTCGCGCGCCCGTCGGCTTGTGGTGCAGCACGATGAAGAACGGGTGATCCGCCTTGAATTCAATCGGCGGCGGAGGCGGCGGGCCAATAGGCGCCGCGGTCGCCACCATGTCGATCGCCGTGACCGCGGCCGCCTCGGTGCCTTCCTCATCAATGGCGAGGAAGGTCTTGTGGATGACGGCGCTGATTTTCAGCGCTTCGTCAGCCGTGATGGCTGAGAAATCAGCCGCCTCGGTAAAGGCGATTTGCACGCCCATCGCCTGAAGCGGAGTGTTGAGCAAATAATCGGCGCGCATCTCGACTTTGGGGAGCGTGAGATCGAGGCGCGGACGCTCCGCGCCCGCGAGTTGGCTCATCCAACCATCGAGATTTTCACCGCTGAGTTCGCGTTCGAACGCGGCAAGGCCCGTGCGTTCGCGCGGCAGAAAGACCGCCAGCGCGAACGCGCCTTCGTCATAGTCGAAATCGGCGGCTTGGAACGTGGGCGTCGCGAAATAGCGCGCGTTCGTGAGCTGGTGCATCAGACGCGCTTGCACATGGGCTTCGGCGCCGGTGTAGAAATTTCCATCGCGGGTCGCGTTCGCGGTGAATTGATCGGTCCATTTGCCTTTGAAATAGACGGCGTTGGTGAGGACGAGACGCCGCAGCGGATCTGGCACGGTGAGGATTTCGGGAATGCGGTTGTGCGTCTCGCGTGCGGCCCAAGCATTGATCTGGCGAAGCGCTGCTGTCTGGTTGGCGATGAACGGCACAGGCTCGATCAGCCCGCCTAATTCGTCGCGGACCATGCGGGCGTACTCGGGGCGCAGGTTCATCGTGCGCTCGACCCACGCCGCATTGGCGACAGTGAATTCGCTGCCGCCTGCTTGACTCTGCAAAGACGTGGCGAGCGTACGCGTTTGCTGCGCCTCGGTTTGCGGCGAAGCATCGAAGCCGAGCACGCGCGCGATCTCGGCGCCCGTCTCCCCGCCCGCGCCCGGATAGAGGAGCGCAAAGCAACTGGACACGCTATACGGCGAGACAAACTGATTGCCCGGTTGGGCGGCGACGGCACGGTAAAGCGCGACGTCGAAACCGATCTGCGAAGGATCGACTGATGCGGGCTCGATGGGTTCATCCCCCACTGAAGGCGCGGGCGCGGCGCAGGCCCACAATGCCAAGGACGCCGCAGAGAGAAGCAAGGTTCGCCGCCGCATGAAGGCCTCCGCAGAAGCGCCAGCCCTCGCCCGGCGCGGGGCGAGTGTAGACAGTGCGATGTGTCGGTATAAAGGAAAAGCGCGGGGTGGATGATGGCGCTGTTACCGGCGAGTACGAACGGTGAGTACCAAGGCGCGGCGGCGTCCGCGTGGTTTCTGGCGCTGCTGGGCGTGGGCTCGGTCGTACCGGGCTGCATCCATTATTTTCTGCCGGACGGCGGCGCCGGCGTGATCGCGGGCATCGATCTTACGCACTCGCGCGCCATCATCGTCGCCGCGTTCGCCTGGATGGGCGCGACGCAGATCCCCTACGGCTTGGCGCAACTCGCGGTGGCGCTGCGCTATCGGGCGCTCGTGCCGCTGTTTTTGTTCTTGGCGCTGATCGAGCGCAGCCTGGCGACGATCGCGGCATGGATCACGAAGGCGTCACCGACAGGGCATCACCCGCCGGAGAATTATGCTGTGGTTGTGTTGCTACCGTTGATCGCGGTGTTCCTAGTATTGTCGCTGCGACGTAGAGCGCGCCATGTCTGATGAAGGAAAGCGCCTGTCGCTGGTTCGGCTCCTAGAGCCGTACCTTGACGCTCAAGACTGCTATCGCCCCACCCCACTTGTGCCGCTTGATCTGTTCTTTGACGGAAACGACGACAAAGGATCACTCGGATGCAACCTGCCGCGCCATCCAGGCCCGGCGGTTTTCTACAGCGCTCTGCTGAATCTGGGCACGGATCAAAATGTCTCGGGTGTGTGGGTGTTGGTGAAGCTTCACGACAATAAGTCAGCCTGGCCGCACTCAGATGAATTACTCGTGCGCACTCGACTCGACGAAGTCGAAATTGCCGCGCGACTGGAGCACCTTAGGCCCGACACCGTCGATATCGTCACGCTGAAAGACGTTGGCCGGGATGTCGTCGGAACAGACGCCACCTGTCGTCGTGGCGAACGCCACATCGTTGTTTGGTGGGATTAGGTCAGCCCTTCCGCCGCCAGGTCGACCCCGACGCGCTATCCATCACTTCAACACCGCGCGCGCTGAGTTCGTCGCGCAGCTTGTCGGACAGTGCGTAATCCTTCGCTTGACGCGCCGCCACGCGCTCAGCCACCAGCGCATCGATCTCCGCCGCCTGCTCGCCGAATGAAGCGCGGAACCAGCTTTCCGGATCGTCGTGCAGCACGCCGAGTAGTCGCGCGCCTGCCAGCAATTGCGCCTTCGCCAGCACCTGCTCGGCCGGCTTCTTCGCGACGTTCGCCGCGGTGGCTAGCGCGGAGAGTTCGGCGATGGCGGCCGGCGTGTTGAGATCGTCCGCGAGTGCTTCGACGAGCGCGCTCGGCGGCTCAACTTCGGCCGCCGCCACATCCTTCAACCGCAGCACTGCGCCATAGAGCCGATCCAGCGAAGCTTGCGACTGCTTCAGCAAATCCTCAGTCCAATCCAGCGGCGCCTTGTAGTGCGCGCTCAGCAGCGCCCAGCGCAGCGTTTCGCCCTGCCAGCCCTGCTCCAACAATTCGCGCGGCGTGATGATGTTGCCGAGAGACTTCGACATCTTGGTCGCGTCCATCGTCAGGAAGCCGTTATGCATCCACACTCGCGCCAACGCATGCCCGTGCGCGGACTCAGATTGCGCGATTTCGTTTTCGTGGTGCGGGAAGATGAGATCGATGCCGCCCCCATGAATGTCGATCGGCGAGCCCAGCTCTTCCTCGATCATGGCCGAGCATTCGATGTGCCAGCCGGGCCGGCCGTCCCCGAATGGCGCGTCCCATTTTGGTTCGCCGGGCTTGGCCGTCTTCCAAAGCGCGAAGTCCGAAGGATGGCGCTTATCGTCCTCGCCATCGACGCGCGCGCCGGCTTTCAAATCGTCCTGCGAGCGGCGCGAAAGCTTGCCGTAATCTTCGTCGGCGGCGACGGAGAAATAGACCCCGCTCGGTACGACATAAGCCGCGCCCTTGGCGATGAGCTTTTCGATCACCGCCACCATTGCCGGCACGTTTTCGGTCGCGCGCGGACGCAATGTCGGCAAGAGCACGCCCAGCGCGCCCATGTCGGCATCGTATTGCTCTTCAACCGCGCGCGTGATTTCGGCGATCGGCACGCCGCGTTCGATCGAGGCGTTGATGATCTTGTCGTCGATGTCGGTGTAGTTGCGCGCGTAGATCACCGCGTCTTCGCCGTACACATGGCGCAGCAGCCGAAACAGCGTGTCGAACACCACGGGCGGGCGCGCATTGCCGATATGGGCGAAATTGTAGACCGTCGGCCCGCACACATACATCGTCACCCGCTTGGGGTCGGCGGGCGCGAACGGCTCTTTCTTGCGCGTCAGCGTATTGGTCAGCGCGATCTGCATTCCATACCCTTACGTGAGCTTTGGTCTTTCGCGCAAAAGCTGCGGCGTCCTGGTCAAAGCGCGGGGGTGGGTTCTAGCGGCAAGCCGTGGTACACTCCATATCCGTTGTCGGGGTCGCGGTGAGCCCCGTCGCCTGAGGGTGCACATCCGGGCGGGCGTTAAGACCGGAGTTTCCGGCTCGAGCTCCGTCCCTCAGACCAAGGACTGACTTTCCGATGAGTGAAGTACTGAAGTGGCGCTCGCCTTCAGAGGCGCAAGCGAAGCGCCCCTCGCGCGAAGCGGCGATGGAAGCGGTGCGCACGCTGATCGCCTGGGCCGGTGACGATCCGGACCGCGAAGGCCTGAAGGATACCCCCAAGCGCGTGATCGAGGCGTACCGCGAATGGTTCGCCGGCTATGACCAGTGCCCGGCCGAAGAGCTGGCCCGCGTCTTCGAGGACGTGCAAGGCTATGACGACATCGTCATGCTGAAGAAGATCGATGTGGAGTCGCATTGCGAGCACCACATGGCGCCCTTCCTCGGCAAGGCGTACGTCGCCTATCTGCCGACGGACGCCGTGGTCGGCATTTCCAAGATCGCGCGCGTAGTGGAGATTTTCGCCAAGCGCCTGCAGACCCAGGAAACGATGACGGCGCAGATCGCCGAAGCCATCAACGGCGCGCTCGAGCCGCGCGGTGTCGCCGTGCTGATCGATGCCGAGCACCAGTGCATGTCCACCCGCGGCGTCCACCACAAGGACGTGACGACGGTGACGACCACCTTCACCGGCGCGTTCAAGGACAGCGAAGAACTGCGGAACCGGTTTCTGAAGCTGGCGGGGTATGGCTGAGTTTATGGACCGCCGACGTCCTCGCCGGCCGGCGCTACATTCTGCAAGTCTCGGCTCATGCTGGCGGGACGCCGGCGGTCCATAAGGGCGCGCTCCGGCTTGTGCACCACCGTCGTAAGCACGAAGCTCAGAAGCATCAGCAAGTACCAAGAGCCCATTTTTTCCAGCGGCACGAGATGCCAGCCGTCGCGCTGGCTTGGGTACACCCATGCGGCGGCGAATGTGCCGAGGTTTTCGGCGAACCAGATAAACAGCGACACCAATAGCAAGCCGATCAGCATTGGCATGTGGCGCGGCTTCTGGTCCGGCGTGAACACGAACCAGGCGCGCCAGAAGATGAACGCGGAGAACGCGAACAAGCCGAGCCGGATGTCGATCGTATAGTGGTGCGTGAAGAAGTTCACGTACGCCGCGATCGCCAGGAGCCATGTGGTCCAGAGCGGCGGGTAGTTGATGTACTTGAGCTCGAACAGCCGCGTCGCCCGCGCCACGTACGAACCGATGCACGCGTACATGAAGCCCGAGAACAGCGGCACGCCGCCGATACGCAGGAAATTCTCCTCCGGATAAATCCACGAGCCCTGCGCCGTCTTGAAGATCTCCATGCCGGTGCCGACGATGTGGAAAATCAGGATGACGATCGCTTCATCCCAACGCTCGAGCTTCGTCGCCAGCAGGAAGCCCTGGATCGCAATCGATGCCAGCACGAGAAAATCATACCGTGCGAGTGGCGCGCGATCGGGCCAGAAGAGGTGCGTTCCTAACAGCAGCGCCAGCATGAGCCCGCCAAACAGGCACGCCCAAGCCTGCTTCAGCCCGAACAGCAGGAACTCGTAGGCCCAGCCGTGCCATTTGGATCGTTCCGCCCACGGCCGCGCCCAAGCGTCGAAGGCGGCGACCTGGCCCTTGATCTTGTCCTTCAGACTCATGAGCTCACCCTGCCCTCTCGCCCGCTCGGAAGGGAGAGGGTAAAGCCACCTGATGAAGGTCGCCGTCGTCGGTCTTGGCGTTGTCGGGTTGAGCATCTGCGCTCGGCTCGCGCTCGCGGGCCATGACGTCTCCGGCTTTGACCAATTTGAGCCGATGCATGAACACGGCTCCTCACACGGCGACACGCGCATCATGCGCCTCACGCCCGGCGAGGGTGACGTGTATGTGCGCTTGGCGCGCCGTGCATCCGTGCTCTGGCGCGCGTGGGAAGGCTTGGCGGGCAGGCCGCTGATCGACTGGACCGGCGGATTGATGGCTGGCGCGCGAGACTCGCCCTTCGTCGCGGCGTGTCAGCGCTTGAGCGCCAAACCAGCGGCGCTGCTGCGCGGCGACGCGATCCATCCCCTGACGCACGGCTACATCGCCATGCCGTACGAGTGGGACGTTTATCGCCAGGACGATTGCGGCGTGATCGCCGCCGACGCCACCCGCGCGTTCCTGATCCGGCAAGTGCCGCGCTGGGGGGCCAAGCTGCAGCACAAGACGCGGATCGATGGGCCGATCGAAAGCACAACACTCCGCATCAACGGCGAAACGCGCGAATTCGATGCAGTGATCGTTGCTGCTGGCGGCTGGGGCGGCGCGCTGTTGCCGGAATTTGCTGGGCGTCTCGCCGTGCGCCGGCGCGTGGTTGGCTGGTTCTCGACGCCCGCGCCGCGGCTCTTGCCAGTGATGTGCATCGACAACGAGGATGGCGTCTACGGCATGCCCGCGCCGCAAGGGCGCTACAAGATCGGACTTCACGCGATCGGCGGCGCCACTTCGCCGGACGATGTCGCCCCGCCCGACGCGCACGACGCAGCTCAACTCTCGTCGCACGTGCGCGAACTCTTGCCGAAGCACGATCCAAAGCCCGTGAAAATGACGACCTGCCTCTACACGGTGACGCCCGATGAGAATTTCCTCATCGCACAAAGCAGCGCGCACGAGCGCGTGTTGCTGTTTTCTGCCTGCTCTGGACACGGCTTCAAATACGCGCCGGTGTTCGGGGAACTGGCGGAGGAATGGCTGAAGGGCGAGATGTCGGCGGAACTCGCCGCATTTTCGCTTCATGCGCGCACCGATGCCGCCACGGGCTTGGGCGCGCATCGTTTCTGACGTTTCATTGAACTGTCGCGTTTTTGTCGCCGATACAGTTCATCAGGCGGCGCATGAACGCCGAAGAAGTCCTCGCCTTCGCCGACGCTCTGCGCAAGTACGCGCTCAAGAACGAGCGCGACTTGAACGCGGCGAACCTGCTCGTGCACAATGTGCTAACGCGCGCGCTACGAGCTGAAGCTGCGGCCCGCGAGCCTGCCCCAGAACTCGAAGCGGCCTAGCGCGCAACGGGCGTAATCGCTCCCACGCCTGGGCCAGCATCGGCCGCGACGGTGAACGCCGCTGTGCGCTCGACTTCGTATTCCTTCGACAGGATGTTCGTGACCGAGAAGAATTCCGCGGTCGCCTGCGCGGGCGTCAGCGTCAGCAGGAGGAAGCCTCGGTGCGCGCCGTCATGGTGTTTCACGTGCGGATTGCGCGCCCGGACGCCGCCGCTGAAGTCGACGCCGAACGGTGCAAAATACATCGCATCACCGGGCGACGTAATCGATGTCGTGCCGAACTCCACGCCCACACGCCCCTGCGCATCGTTGAGTTCGTTCGCCCACGCGGTGTGGGAGTCTCCGGTAACGACGAGCGTGTTGCCGCCCGCGCTGCGAATGGCGTCCAACACGCGCGCGCGCGCTTGCGGGTAGCCGTCCCAGAAATCAGTGCTGAGCGGCATGGGAAAACGCGTCAGTTTCAACAATTGCGTGACGCCGGGGCGGACGCGTTCGAGAGCCGCCGCAAGCTGTGCGGGCGACGCCGACAAGTCCGGCGCCATCACAGGCGCCATGATCACCTGGTTGCCGATCACCTGCCACGGCGTGGACGCGCGCGTTGAGGACGCAAGCTCTTCGCGCAGCCACCGCTCTTGCGTTTCGCCGAGCATGACGCGGTCCGGCGTCGACAGCGCTGTGTTGAGCGCATCCACGTCAGGCGCGAGATAGAATCCCGCAGGCAGATTGGTCGCCGCGCCCACCAATGTTTGCGCGCGCCGCCAATCCAGCACCGGGCGCATCTCCTCGCCTACCGCTTCAAAGATCGCAGGCAGGCGCCGCATGCCCGGCGTATCGGCTTCACCATCGCGCAGCGCGACAGGTGCGTTCGGATTGGCGAAATTCCAGCGCTGGGTTCTGACCTGCAGTTCGGTCGAAACGTCGAGCGGCTGCGTGCGCGCCAAGAGACGCGTCTCCAGCATGATCAGCGTGAAGAGATCGCCAAACTGGTACGAGCGGTTGATCGCCTCGAACGCACGCCCGGATTCCGGCTCACGGATCGGCATCCATTCGTAGTACGCTTGCAGCGCCCCGCGCTTGCGATCGGCCCATTCGCCTTCGTTTGGCTGCTGGTTTTCCGCGCCGGTCGAGAATGAATCGTTGGCGACTTCATGGTCGTCCCACACGGTGATCCACGGCGCGATCGCGTGCGCTGCCTGCAGCTCCGCTTCGCCTTTGTACTGCGCGTGGCGCAAGCGGTAGTCCTGCAGCCGCAAGCACTCCACATCCGGCGACGGCACGCGTCCCAGCTGTACCGCGGTCTCCCCGCCATATCCGGCGAGCCCGTATTCGTAGATGTAGTCGCCGAGGTGCACGACAAGATCGACATCGTCGCGCTCGGCAATCGCTTCGTAGGCGTTGAAGAAACCATGCGGATACGAGGCGCACGACACCACCGCGATCTTCAATTGCTCCAAGCGGCCACGCGGGAGCGTGCGCGTTTTGCCGATGCCGCTTTCCGCCTGGCCGGCGCGAAAGCCGTAAAAGTACGGTGCGCCAGCGCGCAGGCCCGTCACGTCGGCCTTCACCGTGTAGTCGCGCGCTTCGGTGGTCTCGACCACGCCGGTCTTCACCACGTCGGTGAGTTCGCGATTGCGCGCCACGATCCAGCGCACCGGCACGGGCCCCGCGTTCGCGGGCGTCACCCGCGTCCAGATGACGACGCGATCCTGCTTGGGATCGCCGGAAGCCACGCCGTGATTGAACGCGACCTCGCCCTCGTAGGGCGGCGTCTCGATGCTCTGCGGGCTGCATGCTGCTGCCGCGCCCGCCGTCACCGCCAACGCGCCCCGGCGCGTGAAACCCCGCTCGGCCATGTCCTCTCCCTGTCGGCGCGCACTATGAGGTCTGGCAGGCGCCGCGCAAGGCGGTATGAGAGCGCCCATGAGTTCGGTTGAGGATGAGCACGAAAGCGGCGAAACCCGCGTGGCGGTCGCCCCGGCGGAAGGCGCGGGCGAGCGCGTCGATGCGTGGCTGGCGAAGCTGTGGCCGGATCTTTCGCGCTCGCGCGTGCAAGGGTTGATCGGCGCCGGGAAACTCAGCGTTGACGGCGCGCCGGTCACGCATGCGAAGGACAAGCCCCGGCCCGGCGCGCGCTACGAACTCGTGCTGCCCCCGCCGGAGCCGGCAGCGCCTCAGCCGGAAATTATTCCGCTGAACATCGTCTACGAGGACGAGCACCTTGTCGTCGTCGACAAAGCCGCCGGCATGGCGATGCACCCCGCGCCGGGCTCAATGCGCAGCACGATGGTGAACGCCCTGCTCGCGCATTGCGGCGATAGTCTCTCCGGCATTGGCGGCGTCGCGCGCCCTGGCATTGTGCATCGCATCGACAAGGACACGACAGGACTCGTGGTGGTCGCCAAGCACGACGCCGCTCACCAAGGGCTCGCCAAGCTCTTCGCCAAGCACAATCTGGAGCGCGTTTATTACGCCGTGACGCGCGGCGCGCCGAAGGAACGCACCGCGCGCATCGAGAACCGGCTCGTGCGATCGAGTGAGGATCGCCGCAAATACGTGGTCGCGCGCGATCCGAATACCGAGGCGGGCAAGACCGCGATCACTCAATACTGGACGATCGAAAGCTACGGCCAGCAGGCCGGCGCTTCGGCCGGACGCCCAGCAGCGGCGCTGATCGAATGCCGGCTCCACACGGGGCGCACGCACCAGATCCGCGCGCATCTCACGCACCTTGGCGCGCCACTGATTGGCGATCCGCTCTACGGCAAACAGCGCGCGTTCAAAGCCGAGGGCCCGCGCGCCGATGAAGCGGCTGCCGCTGTCGCCGCCTTCCCACGCCAAGCGCTGCACGCCGCCGTGTTGGGTTTCAGACACCCGATAACCGGCGACGAGCTCCGCTTCACCAGCGAATTGCCCGACGACATGGCGCACTTGCTGAGCGTGCTGCGCAAACTCTGAGCAGCACTGAGTTCCTCTGACGAAACCTGCAATCGGCGCCTCCCGCGCTGTTGGGTTTTCCCGTATCTCTGCGTCATCGCGGTTTCGCTGGGCGGTGAGGACGCATGTCGGCTTTTGAGGACGTAAAGCGCGTACTGGCTTCGGTCGCGGCGCTGGCGCTGCTGGCGCTCAATGACGTGCGCCTATTCTATACCCTGCCGACCACCCCGGATCCGGGGAACGGGCGCACGCATGCGCTCAGCCTGCAGCTCTTCGGCGACTTCCAGACGGTCTACGCCAGCCTCTTCGACCTCGGGGCTCGCTGGGGGCTCCTGGGCCTCATCCTCGTGGCCTGCGCCTGGGCGGTCGCGGAGACCCTCAAGCCGGCACAGGCCGGGAACACCGACAAGTCCCGGTAAGGGCTCGCGAATCAATCCCTAGAGTCGCGTGCTAAAACGTTCCCGGGTCCAAACCCAGGGATTGATTTCGTTTCGCTTGCCGAATCGATGTGTTCTTGGTATGTTCTAGGCCTTAAGTTTGTCTTACCGGCGCCACGAGCAAAGCTTGTTGGGCTTCCTATATTAGGCAAGCGCCCGAGCAACCCGCGCCGCTCTTCATTCGTAATGAAGGGTAGCCGAACTGCCGACGCACAGAGGGGTTCACAACACGCATGACATCAACCGCGCTCACGCTCGCACTGTCTCCGGAACAGGGACTGCAACGGTATCTCTCCGAGATCCGGAAGTTCCCCATGCTCGCCAAAGAGCAGGAATTCATGCTGGCCAAGCGCTGGCAGGAACACGGCGATACTGACAGCGCGCACCAATTGGTGACATCGCACCTGCGGCTCGTGGCGAAGATCGCCATGGGTTATCGCGGCTATGGCCTGCCGATCGGGGAAGTGATCTCCGAAGGCAATGTCGGCCTCATGCAGGCCGTGAAGAAGTTCGACCCGGATAAGGGCTTCCGCCTCGCGACCTACGCGATGTGGTGGATCCGCGCCTCGATTCAGGAATACATCCTGCGCTCATGGTCGCTTGTGAAGATGGGCACCACGGCTGCACAGAAGAAGCTCTTCTTCAACTTGCGCCGCTTGAAAGGCGAGATGGCCGCGCTTGAGGAAGGCGATTTGAAGCCCGACCAGGTGGCTACCATCGCTCACAAGCTCGCGGTCACGGAAGACGAAGTCATCTCCATGAACCGCCGTCTCGGCGGCGGCGGCGACGCCAGCCTCAACGCGCCGATCGGCGGCGCCGGTGGTGAAGGCGACAGCGAGTGGATGGATTGGCTCGCGGACGATCAGGCCGACGGCACGCAGGAAACGCGTCTCGCTGACAGCGAAGAGTTCGGCGCCCGCATGACCCTGCTCGAAGAAGCCATGAGCGAACTCAACGAGCGCGAGCGCCATATCATTACCGAGCGTCGCTTGAAGGACGAGCCGGCCACCCTGGAGGACCTCTCCAAGGAGTACGGCGTCAGCCGCGAACGCGTGCGCCAGATCGAAGTGCGCGCGTTCGAGAAGCTGCAGAAGGCGATGAAGCGACGCGCGTCGGAGCGTGGGCTAATGGCTGACGTGTCAGCCTAAGGTCCCTCGCTATCTCGACACGGCGAGCCTGCGCCAAGCGCGCGCAGGCTCTGGCGCATTTTCCTCCGGAGCTGCGCGCCACGACGCGTAAACGCCCGCGGCGAAGAACAGGATCGTGTGCACCGAGAACGGCCCGATGATGATATCGGTAAAGGAACGCGCCGCCATCAACAGAAACACGATGAAGAAAAACGACGTGGGCACTGATGGTTGCAGCAAGAACTGCCGCAGGCCGCGAAAGCCAATCGCCAACAGCGCACCTACAAAGCAGGCAATCCCAACAAAGCCGGTATCGACGCCGATCTGGCGGAACTGATGGTGGAAGTGGAACACGCGCCCGTCGGTGATCCCGGTCAGACGCTGGAGCGCAATGGTCTCTGTTGAGTGACCCATCCAAATTGCTTGATAGCCGTACCCAAGCAGCGGCCGGTGCGAAATGAGATCGTCAGCGCGCTGCCAAAGGAAAGTGCGGCCGGTGAGCGTAGGGTCCTTGTTTAGGGTGTCGTAGAGAAAGTGATCCCAGGCCGCGAACGCTTCCGGCAAAAGCAGCAACAGCGGCGTCAAGACGAGACCGCCGCAAAACAGCATCGCCAAGCGTCCACCCGGCGCCAAGCGCTCGCAGAACCAAAAACCCAGTAGAGCGAAAGCGCCGCCAATGCCCATGAGCAGCGCGGTCGCGGAATTGACGCCCAAAAGAATATAGCCGCCGAGCGGAAGCGCGAGCCAGGCAAGCCAGCGCAGCCATTGCGGCACGTCGCGCAGCAGTAGGACGGCGAGACCTGCCAGCACCAACAATTGCGCTGCGAAGCCCATCTGGTTCTTCGACCCAGTCAGGCCGATCAGCACCATGCCTTCGGCAGATGTGCCCCATCGCCCGGAAATGATGCAGGCGATGCAGAACACGAAGAGACTAGCGAGGAAGACGAGTACGAACCGCCGCGGCGTCATCAACAGGGCAAGCAACACGCCGATGAAGGCCGTGAGCAGATATTGCATCCCGTAGCGGAACGATACTGCTGGGACATCAGACCAAAGCGTCGAAACAACCGCCAGAATCGGCACCAGCAACAAGGGCCACCAGCGCGTCGCTACGCGTAGTGCTGTAGGCGCCTTCAGCGCGATCAGCATGGCGACCAGCGCGAGGTCCATCACCACCAAGATCGGGCCGACCTCGGCGACCTGCGTCGCCAGCAGGAAGAACAGCAAGAATGCTGCAATCTCGGGAAGGTAAAGAAGAAGCGCCATAGGTCCGCCGGCCGCACGCATGAACCGCGCCAATCCTTTAGTCCCTGTGGTGCGTTAAGGCTATCTCTCACGCCTGAAACGGGCCGGAACGTACAGTTCCGCAGCACGTTGCCATGGCATGCCCCGTGTTTCCGATGCCGCGAATTCCGCGCGCGCCTGGACTTCGCGCGCGTTGGTACGCGTGCGCGACGGCGCGCGCTGGAGCTGGACGCATATCGCCGCGGCGCCGTGGCAAAAGATCGGGATCTGGACCGGCGGCGCCTTCGGCGTACTCGTGACAGCGCTAGTCTTGTTCCTTACCTTCGCGGATTGGAACGCGTTGCGCGCCCCGATCAGCCGCATGGCTTCCGCTGCCACGGGCCGCGAAATCGTCATCGCTGGCGATCTCAACGTTAATCCTTGGTCCTGGACGCCAGAATTTACCGTCAACGATCTTCGCATTGGCAACCCCGCGCGCTTCCGCGAACGCGGACATTTCGCGACGGTGCGGCGCGCGGAAGCCTCCGTGCGCCTGCTGCCCCTCTTCACGGGTCGCTTCGACTTTGTGCGCATCGACTTGAATGGCGCGGACATCGCCCTCTACCGCAATGCGGAGGGCGTCTCAAATTGGTCTCCGTCGCGCAGTTCCACAGGCCGGCAATTCGATCTTCCCGCGATCCGCGAATTTGCGCTGCGCGGGGGCCGTGTGCGCTACGAAGACGACAAGCGCCGCATGACGCTGGATGCGACGTTCACCACCGAGGAAAGCGTCAATCCGCGCAACCCGGGGCGCTTTGAACTCAATGGCGAGGGTCGCCTCAACAATCGTGCCTTTGCGCTCGAGCTGTCGGGCGCGCCCTTGCTGAATGTGCGGCGCGATCGGCCCTACCCGTTCGTCGCCGACGTGCGCGCCGGCGCTACGCACATCGAAGCCAACGGCTCGATCAGGCGCCCGTTCAACTTCAACGCATGGCAAGCGGACGTGCGCGCGTCTGGCGCGGATCTGGCCGATCTCTACTACCTGATCGGACTGACGTTGCCGAATACGCCGCCCTACCAATTGAGCGGACAGCTCACGCGCGCGGACGGCCGGTTTGGCATGCCGCACGTTGCAGGTCGTGTCGGCGACAGCGACGTGCGCGGTACATGGACGGCCGCACGGCAACGCAATGGGCGGTTGCTGCTCGAAGGCGACATCCGCTCCACCAGTCTCGACTTCGACGATCTCATGGCCGTGCTTGGCGGCGCGCCTGACACCAGCGAAACCATATCGCCGGAGCAACGCCAGATGGCCGCCAATCTATCCGCGCAAGGCCGGCTACTCCCGGACGCGCCGCTCGACATCAGCCGCGTGCGCAACATGGATGCACGTGTGTCGTATCGCGCCGCCCATGTGCGCAGTGATCGCGTGCCGCTGCGGGGGGTGATCGTGGACATCAGTCTCGACAACGGCCTGCTGCGGCTTGATCCGATGACGCTCGATTTGACGCGGGGCAGGATCGGCGGTGCGCTCTCCATCAATGCGCGCGAAGACACACCGCGTGTCGACCTCGACGTCCGCCTTACTAATGCGCGCCTGGAGTCGATCTTCCGCATTGGAGACCGCCAGCCGCTCACGGGCGCATTGGCTGGTCGCGCGCAACTCACTGGCTACGGGCGATCGGTGCGCGATGTTGCGGCCAATGCCGACGGACAGGTGACGTTCGTTACGCCGTCCGGCGAGGTGCGTGAAGCGTTTGCCGAACTTACCGGCATTAACGTGGCGCGCGGACTTGGCTTGCTGCTGACGGGCGACGACAGCACAACTCCCATTCGCTGCGGCGTGGCTAGCTTCAGCGTCAATAACGGCGTCGCCCGTTCGCGCACCATGGTGTTCGACACTGAGAACATGCTGATCCAAGGCAGCGGCACGGTCAGCCTGCGCGACGAGACGATTGACATCGAACTGGAAGGCGAACCCAAGGAGCCACGCCTCATCCGCGTGGCGGCGCCGATTTCGATCGAAGGCCGCCTGCGCGCGCCGCGCGTTGGAGTCGAGATCGAAGACGCCGCCGATCAAGGCATCGTTGCGGCGTTGGCGGCAATCGCTGCACCACTGGCCGCCGTGCTGCCGTTCATCGACCCGGGCCTCGCCGACGACGCGAACTGCGCATCCCTGCTCGCTGGCCGGCGCGATGACTCGCATGATCAAGGCTGATACGGCGTACGGAACCCAACATTCACACCCGTTGTTCACTGAGGCTATGGCGAGCCTTGCGGATCAGTCGTTTCAGCCCCCGCCCGAGGCGGAAAACTTCTACGTCGAAGGACTGAAGCTCCTCGCGCAGAGCGATATCCCATTTCTGTTGTCGGGCACGTACGCGGTGACGACGTACACAGGGATCGTTCGGCCAACGAAGGACTTGGACATTTTCTGCAAGGCTGGTGACTACCCGCGCATCCTCGCCTTCTTCAAGGAGCGCGGTTTTGACGTCGAAGTCGAGGATGAGCGCTGGCTCGCGAAAATTTTCCGAGGCAAATACTATTTCGACGTCATCTACAGCTGCCGCACCACCGAAATCGCCATCACCGACGAATGGTTTGAAGACGCGCCCAAGATCGAAGTCTACGGCACGAACGTGCGCATCATCAAACCGACGGAGCTCATCTGGTCGAAAATCTTCGTGCAGGACCGCTATCGCTATGACGGCGCCGACGTCGCGCACGTGATCCTCAAACAGAACGAAGCCATCGATTGGAAGCGCTTGCTGCGGTACATGGAGCTGCATTGGGAGGTGCTCCTCTCGCACCTCATCAACTTCCGCTACATTTATCCGAGCGAACGCAATCTCGTGCCACGCTGGCTCATGGACGAACTCATTTCGCGCATGAACGCGCACCTGGACATGCCGGAGTCAAACGTCAGAATCTGCCGCGGGCGCCTCTTCAGTGCGCGCGACTACGTCACCGACATCAGCGAGTGGGGCTATGCCGACATCATCGGCAAGGGGCTCGAAGAACGGCATGACCCTGTCCACTGACCGGCCGTTGCGCGTCGCCGCGATTGGCGATCTGCACGTGCAGGAGAACCGCAAGGACAGCTATCGCGCGCTCTTTGCGGAAATCAGCGATGTCGCCGACGTGCTGGTGCTCTGCGGCGATCTTACAAATTATGGCAAGACCCACGAAGCCGAGATGCTGGCGGACGATGTGCGGGGCGCGCGCATTCCGGTCGTCGCTGTGCTCGGCAATCACGATCATGAATGCGGCCAGCCCGACGCGATCAAGGAGCACCTCACCCAAGCCGGCGCGCGCGTGCTCGACAATGGCGAGGCATTCGAAATCCAGGGCGTCGGCTTTGCGGGATGCATGGGCGCGATGGGCGGCTTTGGACGCTACATGCTCTCTTCGTTTGGCGAGAAGTCAGTGAAGGCCTTCATGCACGAGTGCATGGAAGAGATTATGAAGCTCGAAACCAGCCTCCGCATGCTGCGCACCGAGCGCGCTGTCGCCGTGCTGCACTACGCGCCGGTGCCTGACACTCTGGAAGGCGAGCCGCTCGAGATCATGCCGTTCTTGGGCAATGGCCGCCTCGCGGAAACCATCGACCGCTACGAGAACGTGCGCGCCGTTGTGCACGGCCACGCGCATCGCGGCGTTCACCGCGGACGTACGCCCAAGGGTGTGCCCGTCTACAATTGCGCGCACATGGTGACGATGGCCGCGACGGGACGGCCGTTCACGCTCATCGAAGTTTAGATTATTTCCGCGGCGGCGCGATCAGTAACCAATCAAGCGCCGAATTCACGTTCCAATCTTTGTACGCCGACCGTTTCCACAGCCGCGCGCGCCTGATCGAGCGTGATGTTTGTTCCCTGCGCCGTGACCGCGACACCGCGTCCGACAACACCGTAACTGGCGCTACCTGCCGCGTTGTTCACTTCTTCGGAGTAGATGCGCCCATCGATTGTCTGCGTGCGCGAATATCCCTCCGCATCCTGCCGGTTCTCCTGCACGTTCATGCCTGCGGCCATGTTGGCCAGCGCTCCCATGCCGCCGGTTTGCACCACACTGAGCCGCAGCTCCGCCTCCCCGCTGCGGTAGACCCCTTCGGCTTGCGACATCCCCATCGCCGAGCCGCTTGACGATGATGTGAGCGCAAAGCCGCCCGGCAACGATTGCGGCAGTTGCGCCTGCACGCGCGCGGGATCCACGGCCGCGACCGCCTCCCCGCCTTGCATCGCTTCAGCTTGCTTTTGCAATTCGCCGAGATCGACGGTGCCGCCACCCGGCAGCGTGACTTCGCCCTGCACCCGCTCCGGCGCATTCTGGCCGAACGTGTAACCCGGCGCAGCGTAGCCCGGGATCATGGTGCGCGCGGTGCCCATCACCACATTCAGCACAATGCCGACCACGATGCAGACGACGATAATGGTGATGAAATAGCCGATCCGCTTGTCCTCCGGCGTTTTCATCATCCGAGGCAAGCCAATGTAGATCAGCGCCAGCGAGTACAGCCCGACGATCGCAAGGATCGCGAGCATTGGCAGGATCGTGAACACGCCTGAAAGGAAGGCCGCCGTTGAGCCGTACACGGCAAGCTTGTGCGCCTGCCCCATGTCCTGCTGCGAACCGAAGGTTGGCGCCAGCGCATTGGTGACGAACGCCATCACGAACAATCCGACCATTGCCATGACGACTTGGATGACGGCGCCGATGATCCCGGGAACGATCCCGACGCGGAATCCCATCACGCCGACGATCGAAAGCCCGATGAAGGTGCAGATCGCCGACAGCGCCGCGAGCGGTATCGCGTAGCCGATATAGAGTTGGCCGACATTGGCCGGTTCGCCGGCAATGCGATCCCATTCGCTCTGCGGCTTCAAGAGAATGTTCTTGGCGCGCTCGATCAGGTTTGGCGCACCTGCGGTAGCTGGATCCATAGTCATGACGCTCTCCCGTGCGACTCGGCGGGATGCTAGGGTCAGACCGGACGCTGTCTACTCGAAATCAGGAAACGCAGGCGGCGAGCGAGAACAAAACGATGCCGCCGACCATTGTTGCGATCGTTACGACAGCGGCATAGTTGAGCGCGGTCTCCGGCGGCGCACGCATAAGGATCGGTAATCCCCGATACATAAGGTAGACCATCGCCGCGAGCGCGAAGAGCGAGAGCCACCAAAGCGGCGGCCACAGCGAAAACACGCCAGAGAGAAACGACGGCGTCAGCGAGTACGCAGCTATTTTCTGCGCGGAGAGTTCGTCTTTGTCGGCATCGAAATTGTCGGCGACGACATTGATCAGCACGCCCAGGAAAAATACGAGGCCGATCGAAACGATCCACGTCACCACAGCGCGAATGATGGCCTGGCCCACATCGCCCTGAAGCGCGTGATTGAACAACGATTGGCCGATCAAGTCGCAGATCGGCGGAATGGCGGCGAGCGGCGCGACATACCCAAGCATGATGTTCGGGACGGTCGTCTGTTCCGCCTTGATCTGCTCCCATTCCTTCGCCGGCTCGCGCAGCAACCCATAAGCGCGCGAGAGGATGAACTCCGACTTGCGGTAAGCTTGCTCCGCGCGCGCGCGCGCCTCTTCGACGCTGAAGGCGCGATTGCGTGGCTTTTCTTCGTTGTCCGCCGTCATCCCCTATTGCCTACTCCCCACGGCCCACTGCCTCAAGCCTTGAACGGGTCGCGCATCAGAATGACATCGTCGCGCTCCGGGCTCGTGGACACCAGCGCCGCCGGGCACCCGATCAGTTCTTCGATGCGGCGAATGTATTTGATCGCGTTGGCGGGCAAATCCTTCGACGAGCGCGCCCCTCGCGTGACTTCCTTCCAGCCCGGCAACGTTTCGTAGACCGGCTTCACCGCGTCCTGATCCTTCACGCTGGCCGGTAGGTAGTCGATGGTTTTGCCGCCAAGCTTGTAGCCGGTGCAGATTTTCACTTCGTCGAAGCCGTCGAGCACATCGAGCTTCGTCAGCGCGATACCGTCGGCGCCCGAGAGCGTTACGCTCTGGCGCACCAGCATGGCGTCGAACCAGCCGCAGCGGCGCGGCCGGCCGGTATTGGTGCCGACTTCGCGCCCTACTTCGCCGAGCCGCTTGCCCACATCGTCTTTCAGCTCAGTGGGAAACGGGCCCGCGCCTACGCGCGTCGTGTAAGCTTTCACCAGACCCAACACATACGTGATCTTGCGCGGGCCCGCGCCCGAGCCCGCCGCCGCCTGCCCCGCAACCACGTTGGAAGATGTCACGTACGGGTACGTGCCGTGATCCACATCCAGCAGCACGCCCTGCGCGCCTTCGAACAGCACGCGCTTGCTATCCTGAAACGCCGCATCGAGCACGCGCCACGCCGGCTGCGCGTAGGGCAACACCTTGGGCGCAATCTCCGCGATCTGCTTTTTCAGCTGCGCAACATCAATCTCTTCGAGGCCTAAGCCTTTGCGCAGCGCATTGTGGTGTGCTGTGAGGCGCTCGATCTTCCAGGCGATCGACTCCGCATCCGCGAGATCCGCAACGCGCAGCGCACGGCGGCCAACCTTATCTTCGTACGCGGGGCCGATGCCGCGCATCGTCGTGCCAATCGAAGCGGCGCCCGCTTGGGCCTCGCGTGCGGCGTCCAGATCGCGGTGGAACGGAAGGATAAGGCAGGCCTGGTCCGAGAGCACGAGCTTCTCGGGACTGATCTTCACGCCTTGCGCTTCGATCTTGGCGATCTCGTCAGTCAGCGCCCATGGATCGACCACGACGCCGTTGCCGATGATCGAGAGCTTGCCCTGCACAACACCTGACGGCAGCAGCGCCAGCTTATACGTCGTGTTGCCGACCACCAGCGTGTGGCCGGCATTGTGCCCGCCCTGGAAGCGCACGACGACATCCGCGCGGTGCGCCAGCCAGTCAACGATCTTGCCTTTGCCCTCGTCGCCCCATTGGGCGCCGACGACTACTACGCCGGACATGTGCGCTCCTTGTTCGCGCGTGCATCGCGCAAACAAGGCGACTCGGCAAGCGCGCGGGCTGCCTCAGCGCGCTGGATCCTCGAAGGCGTAGACGCGTCCGGCGAGATCAGCTGTGAAAACGCGTCCTCCGGCTGTCGTAGGGGCGGCCGCAAAGCCGTATTCGCCGGTTTCCGGCCGCTCCGATTCGTAGAGCCAAAGCAGCTCGCCCGTTTCGCGATCAATCGCGGCAAAGCCGCCATCGCGGCCGGCTGAGTACGGCCCACCCACCACGCTTGCGTAGAGATTGCGTTGCCCCAGTGCGACACGCGGCCAAGTCCAGCCAGGCACAGGCGCGGCCCAGACGCGCGCTCCGGTCCCGGCATCGAAAGCAAACACGTTCACCGCGTCGGATGTGCCTGTGTATATGCGCCCGTCCGCGAACACCGGCGGAGAGTCGATCCATGAATACCAGACAAACCGCCGCCACGCTTGCTGACCGGTTTGCGCGTTGATCGCGAAAATATCGTACGAACGGCTCCCGGCGATGACATTGCCATCCGCCACGATCACATCGCTCGGCACGATGCCTTCGGCGTCGAAGCGCCACAACTCGCGCCCATCATCACGCGACAGCGCATAGACGCGATGGTCGTACCCCGCGAAATAGACTGCATCGCGCGTCAGCGCTGGTGTAGCGGTGACCAGATCCTCCGTGCAGAAGCGCCAACGCTGCGCTCCGTTGCGCGCATCGAACGCATGGACGCAGCCATCGCGCGAGCCGACTACAACGAGACGATCGTCGACGACCGTTGATGACGCATAATGATCCCATTTCGAGTTTGGATCGCTGGTCGGCAGGCGCGGCGCGCGTTCTGCGCCAAACGCCGCGCGCCACACTTCGCGCCCGTTGCGCGCATCGAGCACGACGAGCGCGGCGTCCGACGCGACGTAGAGCCTGCGCCCGCGCAAAGTGGGCGTTGCGCGCACAGGTGAGCCAAGACTGACGCGCCAAAGCTCGGCGCCGGTCGCCGGCGAAAGCGCCGCAACTTGTCCGTCAACGGTCGCGGCGAACAGTGCGCGCCCGCCATCGAGCGCAAGGCCCGCCCACACTTCTCCGCCGAGCGAAGCGTTCCAAATTGGCGCTGGCGCTGGGCCGCTGGGCGTTGGCCGCGGTGGCTGCGCTGGCGCATCGGCGCGTGTAAAACGCACCGGAATGGGCACAGTTGTAACGTATTCCGGCGGCATCACGCCTTCGATGCCGCTTCCACCGTCCGTGACGTTGAACGCAAGACCAAACGCAGGCAACCGCAACTCGCCATCCACCACTTCGTAGGTCCCAGCCGCAACCTCGTACATGCGCGCAATGGGGATGGTCATGCGCGCGCGCCGCGCGCCCTGATCGTCTGTGTCGAAGTGGAAGTAGAAGGGCTCTACTTCGCCCCCATGCGCGATGTCCGCGCGCCACCAACCGGAAAGATCGGCCTGCGCGAACGCAGCGCCGGCGCCGAGCACAAACCACGCCGCGGCTGCCGCCAGCATACGAAAAACAGACATCATGCGCTTGGCATGCGCAGCTTTCACGACACCCGCCAGCGCCACACGACAAAGCGCGCTTACGGCGCGATCATCGCCGCGATGTTAGCTCACGTCACGGATTGCGGCGCGTGCCGGGCCCGATTGGGTCGCGCCGGGTCCACTCGGCGGGATTGAACTCCGCGGGCGGCGGCGCCAAACGCAGCATCCGCTCGCCTGCTTTCTTGCCAAGTGAGGTCAGTATCTCTGCATTGGCGTCGCTGATGTTCGAGATTTTCAGCGCCTCTTTGCATTCGCGCTCGCTGAGCGGCGACCCATCCCGCAGCGCCTCGGCGGTGTCGGGCAACAGCTTGCCATCATGATCCTTGTCCGAGCGAATGCGCACATCGACCCTCTGGTAACGCAGATTTGGCGTTTGCGTGAGGTAGGCCTTGCGCTCTTGCTCGCGCTTTTCGCTGTTGATGTACCAAGGCATATCCACGGCCGACATGGCTTGCATGTACGCGATCTGCTGCAGCGAGACGTCGCTGATCATCGTGCGCAGCGCGCCGACGGTTTGCAGCAAATACGGGCCGTCCGGCGATTGGGGTTCTCGCGCAAAGCCGGTGCCGACCGAGAGCATGTAGATGTTGTCCGCGCCCAACTGCCATTCGAAGCCGTACGCCGGATCGCGCACCATCGTCAGCATTTCGAGCGCCGGGTTGTTGTAACCACACACGCCGCCATCGATGAAATACGCAGGCTCGTTCTTGCGGCCGTTTGGATCGTCCGCTTTGATGGTCATATGCACGCCGCGGAAGAAGTGCGGCGCGGCCGCGCTCGCCTGCACCACGCTGCGCAGCAGAAACGTGTGATTGGGCGCAAACTCGTCGGTGGGCTTTGCGTTGTCGTAGAAATTCCAACCGGGGTTATTGGTGAACGACCAGGCGCTGCCACTGTTCATACGCTTGGCGAAAATCGCCAATCCCGTTTCGAGGTTCGCGGACTCGAGCGTCTCGTTGGCAAAGAATTGCTTCAGGGCGCGCGCCAGCGGTTTTTCCGCAAAAAGCGGCTTAAGAATGCCGCTGCCGATCGTCTTGCCGAACACGCGCGGCATTAGGCGCCTGTAAGCTGCCCACACATCCGAGACTTGCCAGCCGAACGCCAACGCCGTTGCGATGATCGAACCCGTCGACGTGCCGCCGATCAGATCGAAATATTGGCTGAGCCGATAATTGCTGTCGCGGCTGCGGTCGCGCAGCTCTTGCTCCAGCATGGAGAGCACGCCGAGCGACAGCAGCCCGCGCACGCCTCCGCCGTCGAGCGCCAGAATGCGACGCTTGCGGCCTGGGTCCGCCAGAAAATCCTTGAGCCTGCGCGTCATGGGGTCCCCTCCCAAGGCGGCACTCTACCGCCTTTGGCGCGCGTGGGAACCGATCACTGCCCGAATTGGTAGCCGAAACGCACGCCGAATTCGTCGAGGCCCTGATTGCGCCCGTTGCCGATAATCTGGCCGTGGCTCAGATGCTCGTAAATGAGCCCCATCTCCCATGGCCCTTCGGGATCGTAGGTGAGTCCCAGTGACGTACGGAAAAGATCGCGTGAGCCCAGCAGCACGTGCTCTTCGGAAAACGCCGCAGCTTCGGGCGTGCCGTTCGCGTACGGATTGTTGGTTTCGCCGTTGTGGATTGCGTAGCCGAGGCCCGGCTCCACCGCCCAATGGTCAGCAAATTGCCAGCGCCATTCCAAGCCTACTGCGGCGAAACTCGTCTCGCCCGCGACGTTGACCGACGCCATCACGTACGGCTGCGGCGAGAACGCCCAATCCAGAAACTCCGGAGAGTCCCACGACACCTGAAAATCGATGTTGGGCCCGTCTTCCTTGTCAGCGTTCTTGCAATTGGTGACGCAGATGTTGTGCGCGACGACGCCCATATGCACTTCGTCGACGCCCGCGTTCGCCGCTGGCGCCAACATCATCGCAGCGCCAAACGCCGCCAGTCCGGCCGCCGTACTCCGCATCGACTGTCCCCCGCTCAATGGGGCTGACTCTAAACCGCTTTCCAGACTGAAGAAAAGGCGCTCAATCAGCGGCGTCGGGGTCGAAACGGTAGAGGAACCGCAGCCCCACGTAGTCCAGGCCCTGATTACGGCCCTGGTCCAGGATTTGGCCGTGGCTCATGTGCTCCCAATAGATCTGGCCGGCGAAGCTCGAGCCAAATTCCCGCTCCAGCGCGAAAGTCGTGCGGAAGAGGTCGCGAGAACCGAGCAATTGGTGCTCATCGCTGAAGGCCGCCGCTTCGGGTGTTCCATCTACGTAAGGTTGATCGATCTCGCCGTCGTGGATGATGTAGCCGAAGCTCGGCTCGAACGCCCAACCGTCCGCGAACTCCCAGCGCCAGATGACGCCGACGCCGCCGAAATTGACGCCGTCATTGCTGACGTTCGCTGAAATCATGGCGTACGGCCGCGGCGAGCCGATGATGTTCAGAAAGTCCGGCGAAGACGACACGAGTTCAATCTCGACGTTTTCGCCTTCCTTGCCGTCAACGATAGTGCCGTGATCGTCCTGCAAGTTGTTGACGTAGGCCAAGCGCAGTTCGTCGATCTTCGCGTGAGCAGGCGCGATCAGCGCCGCGACCGCGATCAACAGCGTCGAGCCGAACAGCTTCAGTTTCATTTGCGTCCCCTCGCGGCGCACGCCCCGGCGCTGAGAACGTCCCAATATGACGTCGAGTTCCAGTCCGAAAACGTACTAGAAGCGCAAGAGCTTGGCGTAACGCACGTGCGCCAATGATTTGATGTTCGCCATCACGGTGTCGGCCAGTGGTTGGTCCACACCCACGAGCGCGATCGCTTCGCCGCCCGCCGCATCGCGGCCGAGATGGAAGGTGGCGATGTTGACGGCCGCGTCGCCGAGAAGTGTGCCGAGCGCGCCGATAAAGCCCGGCTTGTCGGAATTGTTTGTGTAGAGCGTAAGCGCGTGGAACGGCGCTTCCAACGCCATGCCCTTTACTTCCACAATGCGCGGCTTTCCGCCCACGAGCGTGCCGGCCAGCGTGCGCCAGCCTCCGCCTGTCTTTACCTTCACGCGGATGAGGCTGTCGTAGGTCGGCGACTCATCGCGTGTGGATTCCGTCAGCGGCGCGCCGCGCTCTTTCAAGAGCGCCGGCGCCGACACCATGTTCACGTCCTGCAGCAACGGCCGCAGCAGCCCCGCGAGCGCTGCGGCGGTCAGCGGCTTCATGTTGAGCCTGGTGACATCGCCTTCGTATTCGATAGCGACTTCTTCGAGCCCCTCGTCCACGATTTGCCCAGCAAACGCGCCGAGCTTTTCCGCTAGCGCTGCAAAGGGCTTCAGGCGCGGCGCTTCCTCGGCCGTAATCGATGGCATGTTGAGCGCGTTGGTGACGGCGCCTGTCAGCAAATAATCGCTCATCTGCTCGGCTACTTGCAGCGCCACATTCTCCTGCGCCTCATTGGTGGAGGCGCCGAGGTGGGGCGTTGCGATAAAGTTCGGCGCGCCGAACAGCACGTTTTCCTTGGCTGGTTCGATGGTGAACACGTCGAACCCGGCTGCCGCCACGTGCTCGTTTTCAAGCGCCTCGCGGAGCGCTGCCTCATCCACCAGCCCGCCGCGTGCCGCATTGACGACGATCACGCCACGCTTGGTCTTGGCAAGGTTCTCGCGCGACAGGATGTTCTTGGTCTTGTCCGTCAGCGGCGTGTGCAACGAGATGACATCAGCGCGGGTGAGCAATTCATCGAGCTCAACTTTCTCGACGCCGATCTGCACGGCGCGCTCCGCCGACAGGAACGGATCGAACGCCACCACCTTCATCTTCAGACCCAACGCGCGATCCGCGACGATCGAGCCGATATTGCCGCAGCCAATGAGCCCCAGCGTCTTCGCGTAGAGCTCGCGCCCCATGAAGCGGTTCTTTTCCCACTTGCCGGCCTGCGTGGAGATGTTCGCTTCCGGCACCTGACGCGCCGCCGCGAACATCAGTGCAATTGCGTGCTCCGCCGTCGTGATCGAATTGCCGAATGGCGTGTTCATCACCACGATGCCGCGTTGCGTGGCGGCGGGAATATCAACATTGTCGACGCCGATGCCAGCGCGGCCGATGACTTTCAAATTCTTCGCCGCGGCAATGATATCCGGCTTCACTTTCGTCGCCGAACGAATGGCGAGGCCGTCATAACCGCCGATGATCTCTTTCAGCTTGGCCGCGTCCGGCCCGACCTGCGGAAGGAAATCCACCTCAAGCCCCCGCGCCTTGAAGATGTTGATCGCGGCTTCACTGAGCTCGTCGCTAATGAGGACTTTTGGCATGGCACATTTCCTTACATTCATGCGCTCGTCATTCCGGGGCTCGGCGAAGCCGAGAGCCCGGAACCCAGGGGCAAACGATGAGCTTGTTGCCCTTGGGCTCCAGACCGCGCTTCGCGCGTCCGGAATGACGAGTGGCTAGGCGGCCTTTTCAGCCACTTCAGCGACGAGCGTCTCGAACGCCCACTCGATCCACGGGCAGAGCGCAGCCACATCACTCGCGTCCACCGTCGCGCCGCACCAGATGCGCAGGCCGGGCGGCGCTGAGCGATAGGACGCGGCATCGAGCGCGACGCCCTCCTTTTCGAGCAATCCCGCAAGCCGCTTGGCGAACTCGGCCTGCGCGTCTTCGCTGAGCGACGTTACGCGCGGATCAACAACCTTCAGACACACGCCCGTGTTCGACCGCAGCGCCGGATCATCCACCAGGTTCGCGATCCACGGCGTTTTCGCCACCCAATCGTGCAGCACCTTCGCGTTCGCATCGCAGCGCGCCTGCAGCGCTTTCAGACCGCCAATGCTCTCACCCCATTTCAGCGTGTCGAGATAATCCTCGGTCGCCAGCAGGGACGGCGTGTTGATCGTCGCGCCTTCGAACAGCTCGTCGTCGAGCTTGCCCTTCTTGGTCATGCGGAAGAGCTTCGGCAGCGCGCGGTCCGGCGTGTAGCTCTCAAGACGCGCCACGGCGCGCGGCGAGAGGATGATCATGCCGTGTGCGGCCTCTCCGCCCATCACTTTCTGCCACGAATAGGTCACCACATCGCACTTGGCCCATTCGATCGGCTGCGCGAAGGCCGCCGACGTGCAGTCATTGATCGTGATCCCTTCGCGGTCCGCGGCGATCCAATTGAGGTTCGGCACTTTCGCGCCGGACGTCGTGCCGTTCTGCGTGAAGACGATGTCGGCGTTCTTGCGCGCCTTCGCAAAATCCGGGAGCGCGCCATAGGGCCGGCCCACGTACAACGCCGCGTCGATCTTCAAGAGCTTGGCGTCCGTCACCCATTCTTCGCCGAAGCTTTCCCAGGCGAACACGTCGACGGGCCGGCAGCCCAGCATCGACCACATCGCCATCTCCACCGCGCCCGTATCGGACGCCGGTACGATCGCGATGCGATAATCCGCGGGCACTTCAAGCAAGGCGCGCGTGCGGTCGATCGCTTCTTTCAGCTTGGCTTTGCCCGCCTTGGAGCGGTGCGAACGGCCGAGCGCTGCGCCATCCAGCGCGGCCAGACTCCAACCGGGACGTTTTTTGGTGGGCCCGGAAGAAAACCGGGGGTCGGCCGGACGCAAAGCCGGCTTGGCGGGACTGCTCATAAACTTATCTCCCATCCTCACAGATGGACGTCCGCCGTTGGGAGCGGATGGCCCGATGACGCTGGTGCGCTTGTTCGCCGTATTTGGCAATGGGGCGCCCCCGGCGCTAGGAAACGGCCAATAAACGGAGGAACGCCCCATGACGCTCACGCTCTACATGCACCCGATCTCGACGGTGAGCCGACCGGTCAGTCTGTTCATTGCCGAAAAAGAGCTGCCCGTGACCGAGCACGTGCTCAACCTTCAAGGGGGCGAGCACAAAGGCGCGGACTATCTGGCGATCAATCCGAACGGCCAAGTGCCGACTTTGGTGGAGGGCGATTTCCGCATGGCGGAAAGTTCCGCGATCCTGAAGTACCTCGCCTCGCGCTTCGACTGCCCCGAATATCCGAAGGACCTGAAGGAGCGCGCGAAGGTCGATGAGGCGATGGATTGGTTCAACACCAATCTCTATCGCGACTTCGGCTACGGCCTGCTCTATCCGCAAATCTTCCCGCATCATAAGCGGCCGAGCGACGAGTTTCACAACGGCGTCGTCGCGTGGGGCAAGCAGAAGACGCAAGCCGCGCTCAAAGTGCTCGACGTCAACATCATCGGCGCGCGCGACTACGTCGCCAACAGTAAGATCTCCATCGCCGACTATTTCGGCGTCGGTCTCCTCACCGCCGGTGAAACCATCGGCTGCACCTACGGCGATTATCCCAACGTCTGCCGCTGGATCGGCACGATGAAGAAACTGAAAACCTGGAACCGCGTGAACGAGATGTTCAACGGCTGGGCCGGCAGCATGAAGGGCAAGGAATTCGAGCGGGTTTAGTCGCCGGCCTCGACGTCACGTGCACGTTCGGCCGCACCCGTCGGCGGAATGGTGCGCGCATCTTCTTCGATCGCCCGCGCAACCGCAGCCGCCACGCCTTCCCGATCACCCGCTTCGCGCAGTGCGCGCGCCAGCGCCGCGTAGGCCGGCGCGCGTTCGTTTGGCGGTATCACGGGCGCGTTGATCGCGGCGGTCCACGCCTGCACGGCCTCCGGCCAGCGCCGCTCATACGCGTAGGCGCGCCCAAGGCTGGCGTTGAGTGCAAACACAACGCCGTAACGATCATCGGCCGGCGCCGCACGCAAAGCCTGCGCCACTTCTTCGCCCAGTTGCGGATATTCATCTGCAGCGCGCCAGCGCGCGAGCGGCGCCTGGGCGCGCGCAAGCGCGCGATATTCCGGCGTCCAGCGCAGCACGCGGTAGTGCGGATCGAGCAAGACATCCTCAAGCGCGCAATCCGCGGTAAAGCGGAACGGCGTTTCCGCGCCATCGACGAGAACCCGTTCCGTCCGAGCGCCGCACGATCCGCGCAGCTCGACGTCGAGCATCGCTCTATAAAAAGGCGTTGCTTGCGTAATCGCCCCTGTTACTTCGCCGCCGCGTTGTGACCATCGCAACGACCAGTCCGGCGCCCCACGTCGCGCGAACCATTGCGGCGCGAACCAAGTCATAATGTCGGGCGCCTCGGCGGCGAAGGCTTCTTTGAGCTGCGTCCATGAGCCAGCGCCGTTTGCATGCGCGCGCAGGTATGTGCGCAACGCGTTCGCGAAGCGCTCGCGCCCCATCGCGTCGGCGAGGTGATCGAGGACAAGGAAGCCCTTACTGTTCGCACTCTGGTGCGACTGGCTCCCGCGCGGCGCATCGAGCGCCTCATCCTGGTCCGCCGCGACCGCGCTCAAATAGCCAAGACCGTTCTGCATCATCACGTAGAACGGATAGCCAGTGCGGCGGAAGCGTTCGGCGGACGCCGCCCCCTCAAAGTGCTCCACCGCCTGCAGCGCGCCCCATTGCGCGACGGCTTCATCGGGCATGTAGAAACCGCTCTGGCTCTCCATGTCCTTGCGCAGAAGCTGACCCCACCATTGGTGGCCAACTTCGTGCCCGTAATACGCCCAGCTGAAATGACGGCTGAGATACCGCGACGTCACGAAAATCATGCCGTTCTCGGACTGGCCCGAAAATCCCGAGCGCGTCGCCGCCGCTTCCGGCACCTCCACGATGGCGAAGCTGCGATAAGGAAAAGGGACGAAGAGATCGCCATAGAAAGCGATGAGCCGCTGCACGTTGTTCGCGTACATCGGCGCGTGCGCGCGTGGGCGCAATGAGAGCACGCGGACCGGCGCCGCTCCATCACCGCGATAGGTCGTGAACGGACCGGCGGCGAACGAAAACGCTGTCGGCGCGCGGAACCGGAAGCGCGCGTTACGGCCGTCACGGATGCGCGCCGAGGCACTTTGTATGCCGTTGACGACAACGCTGAACCCCGGCGGCGTAAGCACACGCAGACGCCCCACCCCATCCGGCGCCTGGCCGACTACTTGCGGATACCACGCGACATTGATGCCGCTCGCGAACGCGCCATCGGCGCCGGAATAGAAGTAATAGACACGTGTCGCGGGATCGAACGTGTAGGAAAAGCCCACCACGATTTCGCGATGGGCCGGAAAAGGCTGCGCGGGGCGCAGCAGATAATCGGTGTAGCCTCCGATCGCCGTCGCCTGCACAGGATTGCCGAGCACCGTGAACTGCACATCCGTGAAGGCGCGATTGACCGAGAGCGATATTTCCGGTGTCGGCGTGTCGCGCGCCGGAATGCGCAGCTCACCCTCGACGCGCACTCGTCCATCGGCGGCGCGAAGATCGATGCTCATGTCGTAGCGGGGAACCGGCGCCCCGGTTCGGGTTTGCGCCGAGACACTGCTGGCAGCCAACGTCAGCACTAGGGCAAGTGCGAGCAAAAAGCGCATTCCCCGCGCCCTAACACACGGCCGGGGAAAGTCTTGGACGAATCTGCGGTGCTACTCGCCCGTCACCACGATACGCGGCGCGGCTGGCGTTTCCGTCTCAATCGGCGGCGCGGGATGCGAGGTGGGCGGGCGAAGTTCTTCGGCGGCTGCCGGCGGCGACGCTCGAGCCACCGCGCCATCGCCCTCTAGCCCCGGCAGCATCGGGTCGTCGAAGATCGGCGGCAGCTGCTTGGCTTTGCGCGCGCGGCGTTTCTTGCGCTTGGGGGCTTCGGGATGCTCCTCGACGCGGTTGTGCAAACGCGCGAGCGAGGAATCCAACTCGCCGCGCAAATACACCGCCACCTGCCCCAGCAAGCGCACGCTCGACAGCGTCTGAATCGCGCGCATGTAGCCGCCGCGCGCCGAAGCCTGATAGCCGACTACGCTTTCCAGATCGAACCGGTCGCACCAATACGGCGCCGCATCCGCAAATGCCGACCCCGTCACCGGATCTTCGTCGATGCCAACGCCTGGGCAGAAGAAGCGCTGCGCAAAGTCGTACGGCTTGCCCTCATCCGCCGGCGCACTCACCACCAACATCCCCTGACGCGGCCCGCGCACTAGGCGGTTGAACTCGGAAAAGTTCGGCTTCAGCGCCGCAAGCGCCGTTTCATTCTCGATCACCACGTTGGCGTATTCGCCGATGAACGCGTCCGTGAATTCCGCAACGCCCAGTGCATCCGCCAAATCTTCTGGTGGTGTCCACGGCGTGCGCTGCTTCCGCGGCAGATCGAGCGTGTAACCCTCCGGCGTCGAGCGCACGATCAGCGCGCCCGCATGTGTGTCGAACACAACGACTTCGAGATCGCTCTCGATCTCACTCAACAGCATCGCGCCGGCGGCCAAAGTCGCGTGCCCGCAGAGCGGCACTTCCGTCGCGGGCGTGAACCAGCGCAGCTGGTAATTACCCTTCAGCCCCGTCGGCACGACGAATGCCGTTTCCGAGAGCTTATTTTCCGTCGCAATCGCCTGCAGCGTCGCATCCGGCAGCCAGCGTTCCAGCGGCACCACGGCGGCCGGGTTGCCGGTGAAGACGCGGTCCGTGAAGGCGTGCACGATCCAGATTTTCATTGCGCCAGATATGACGGCTGGAACCGCGCTCCGCCAGCGCGCGGGCCGCTTATGGTGAACGCCGCTCGCCTATCAGGAGAGCTTGAGCGTCCAATTGTGTCCCAAAGGCCCGTGTCCCTGCCCCAGGCCGGGCGCATGGCGGATGGCTTCCATGAGGTACGCGCGCGCTTTTTCCACCGCCGGCTCGATGTTCGCGCCTTGCGCGATGTAAGCCGCAATCGCCGACGCCAATGTGCAGCCCGTCCCATGCGTCGCGCGCGTCTCGATGCGCGGACTTTCGAGCACACGGTAGCCCTCGCGCGTCAGCAGCACATCGCGCACGATATCGCCGCCGATATGCCCGCCCTTCACCAGCGCCGAATACGCGCCAAGCTGCTCCACCAAAATCTCCGCCGCGCTCATCTGCCCATCGAGATCGCGCACCTCGACGCCCGTTAGCGCCTCAGCTTCCGGCGCGTTCGGCGTCACGATGTAGGCGATCGGCATCATCTCATCGCGAATGACGTTCACCGCGTCCTCGGCGAGCAGCGATGCGCCGCCCTTGGCGATCATGACGGGATCCAGCACAACCGGCGGCGCTGAACCATCTTTGTTGAGCGTCGCGTAATAGGATTCACACACCGCGCGCACATGCGCCGCCGACCCCAGCATGCCGAGCTTCCACGCATCGGCGCCCAGGTCGCCCATCACCGCCTCGATCTGCTCGCGCACGATCTCGGGCGGAATTTCATGCACGTTGGTGACGCCCAGCGTGTTCTGCACCGTAATCGCCGTCACCGCCGTCATGGCGTAACCGCCGAGCACCGTGACGGTCTTGATGTCCGCCTGGATGCCCGCACCCCCGCCGGAATCCGAACCGGCGACGATGAGAACGCGGCCTTTGGGTACGCTTGCCATGCGCTTCACATAGGCTAGCGCAACGTCGCCCGCCACACCTTCAGCGCCTGCACCGTCTCCGCCACATCATGCACACGCACCATGGCCGCGCCCTGTTGCGCCGCGAGCAACGCCGCCGCCACGGAGCCGCCCAGCCGATCGCGCCCGGCATCTTTTGCGCGCTCGTCGATCGCCTGGATGAAGCGCTTGCGCGAGGCGCCGATCATCACGGGTCTTCCCGTCTCGCGCGCGATCCGCCCCACGTTCGCCAACAGCGCCAGATTGTGCGCCAGCGTTTTTCCAAAGCCGATACCGGGGTCGACGTAGATATCCGTGACCCCCTTCGCTTCCGCCGCCGCCACGCGCTCGCGCAGAAACGCGATCACCTCGGCAACTACATCGCCATACTGCGGATCGGCCTGCATCGTGCGCGGCTCGCCCAACATGTGCATCAGCACCACGGGCCGTTGCAGCGCCCCCGCCGTCTCCAGCGCGCCAGGCGCACGCAGAGCACGCACATCGTTCCAGATGTTCGCCCCTGCCTGCACCGCCGCACGCGCGACCGCCGGTTTCATCGTGTCGATCGCGATCGGCGCCTTCGTCGCCGCGCGCAGCGCCGCGATCACCGGCACGACGCGGGCGATCTCTTGGCCGTCATCCACAGGCTCGGCGGCCGGCCGCGTCGACTCCCCGCCCACGTCGATAATGTCCGCGCCCGCTTCCAGCATCGCGAGCCCGTGCGGCGCGGCGGCGCCCTCCCATTGGCCGCCGTCGGAGAAGGAATCAGGCGTCACATTGAGAACGCCCATCACATAGGGGCCGCCCGCGAGCTTCGGCGGCGGCAGAACAAAAGCTTTCATGGCGCGCGCCGATGGCAAGCGAACGTCCCCAATGCAAGCGCCTGCCGCAGTTGACGCGGCGCCTGCGCTCAGTGTTCACGAAAGCGTGCACTTTCGCAAAGTCATATCAGCGCGCGAACAATGAACGAGTGGCGCCTCCGCTTTGAGCCGGTGATCACGCCGGTTTTCCGCACGTGGTGGCGCATGCGCCGGCCGATGACGCTGGGCGTCCGGGGCCTCGTCTGCGACGAAAAGCAGCGCGTGCTACTGGTGCGCCATACCTATGCGGATGGCTGGCATCTGCCCGGCGGCGGTGTCGACCATGGCGAAAGCGCACGCGCCGCGGCAGCGCGCGAGCTTGCCGAGGAAGGCGGTGTCGAGGCTGAAGACCTCCGGCTGATCGGCTTTTTCTCCAACCCGCACTTCAGACACGACCACATCGCGCTCTATCGCGCCGAGACGTGGCGCCCCTGCGAACCGCGCGACAACGGGGAGATCGCCGAGCGCGGCTTCTTCGCGCTCGATGCGCTGCCCGAAGGCGTCACGCCCGGCACGCGGCGCAGGCTTGCCGAAGCGCTCGAAGGCGCGCCGCCGAGCGATATCTGGTGAAGGGAAAAGGCCGCGCCCCGTGAAGGACGCGGCCTCGGCCTTGCGCGGAAGCGACCTTATTCCGCGTAGAGTTCAGACACGTTCAGCGTCGACGGCTCCAACGAGCCTTGCGCATAGGTGCCGACCCAAACGTCGTACTGGCCTGACACCGGATTGGTGAACGTGATGGCAGGGTTGAGCCCGTTGTTGCCGCCATCGTCGTCACAAATCCAATTCCCTTGCGCGTCATTGATGACGAGCGTGGTGTCCGCGTTCGCGCCAACCGAGAACACCAGCGGCAACGCACCCGAGCCCGCCGTCCAGTTTACGCGGAAATCCGGCGCGCGCGCGACCCAGCCGATGCAGCCCGGCACGGCCAACGCCGCTGCGTCGAGTTCGCCGCCGGCCTGCACGCCGACCGTATAGGGATCAGGTTGGAAACCGGACACGAGATCGATCGTGCCGTAGGTGGGATCGAGCCAATAATCAGGGCTCGCGCCGCCGCCGCCGACTTCGGAAATGCTCAACGTCGCGGGCGCGGGCTGCGCGCCGAACGTGCCAACCCAAATCTGATAACGCCCATTGCGCGGCTCAGCGAAGCGCACGATCGGGCTCAAACCGCCGCCGCTGTCGTCGTCGCAATACCAGTGTCCGTCCGGCGCCCTGATGGCGAGCGTGGTGTCCGCATCAGAGTTCACCGAGATCAACAGCGGCAGGTCGCCAGCATGCTGGTAACGCAGGCTGAAGTCGGCGCGACGCGCGATCATGCCGACGCATGACGGATCAACGGTGCTCGCGTCGATCGTGCCGCCAGCTGTCAGTGTCACGCTGTACGGATCGGGTTCGAACCCCGAATCCAACGTCACCTGCCCATACGCGCCGTTCTGACTGATATTCACTTGCGCCTGCGCCGGCGCGCTCACGCACAATGCCGCTGCCGCGGCAACGCTCACAACCAAAGCTCTCATCGAAAATCCCCTGGAGATTCTTCTCGCCCGCGCATTTTCGCGCCGGGCCTTCTCGGCGCAAGCGTAATCAGCGACGCTCACCCATCATTTTCGTCCGTCCGCTACGGCAAAAGCGCATTGCGCACGAGCTCGGCGGCCGCCGCGACCTGCCCTTCCCATGCAGCGCCAAGCGCGCGGCGCACCAGAGTCAGGCTCGGATACCACGGCGTGTGCGCGCCTTCGGCGCCCCAATACCAATGCAGCCCATGCGTCGGCGGTGTCAGCACCAACGCCTGCAATCCTAGCGCGCCAGCGATATGCGCGGTGCTGTTGGAGATCGTCACGATATGATCCAGCGCGGCGAGTTGCGCGGCGAAATCCTCGATCGAACGCATCTGATCAATGCTGTCATCGTGATGAATATCACATCCGAACAGGGCGCGCGCGGCATCGATGTCAGCGCGGTCGTCGCCATATTGGAGGCTCACAAAGAAATACGGTTCGCGCAGCAGCGCGCTCCAATGCGCGAGCGCCGCTGACTTCGACCGCTTGAGCTTTGCCAATGGCGCCGCCCACGCCACGCCGACAACTGGCCGTCCGTTCGCCAGTTGTTGGTACTTTGCCTTCAGCGCAGCGGCTTTCGTTTCGTCAGCCTTCAACACAATCGGCAGCGCCGCGATGCGCTCCGGCGTGACCTGCAACAAGCCGGCGAGATCGCCCATCGCAACGTGTGCGGTCACGTCGCTGCGCATCTCTTTCGGCGCGAGCACCGCCTCGATCTGGGGATAGCCGCGCTTCAGCAGTCCGGCGATGCGTGGATCGCAGTCGATCGCCACGCGCGGCGTGCGCTCCAGCACCAACAGCAGCAGGCGCGTGAACAAGAGTTGGTCACCCACGCCCTGCTCGCCGCGTATGCGCAACAATCCCTCGATCCGCACGCCAATCCAAGGCAGCGCCGTTTCGACGCGCGGCGGCGCAGGCGTCGTGCCGGCGGCAAAGCGCTGCGCGTAGTGCGCAAAGCCGCGCGCATAGTCGCCCTGCACCAGCAGCGCCGCTGCCTTGTTGAACACCGGATGGCCGGCCTCGAAATGCTGGAGCTCGCCGAGGCTCGCCTGCTCGTAGGCAGAGATCGCATCATCGTAGCGCCCGAGCGCCGCGAACGCGACGCCAAGATTATTCCACGCGGGGGCATGCTTGGGACTATGCTTCAGCGCCTGCTCATACGCCGCACACGCATCCTCGAAGCGCCCAAGCTCAGTGAGCACCTTACCGCGATTTGTATGTGCGGGCGCCGCCTCCGGTGTGAGTTTCACCAGCTTGTCAAAGAGCGCGAGTGCTTCATCAAAGCGCCCGAGCCGTCCCAACGCAGCCGCGCCGTCGTTGAGCGCATCAGGGTTTTTTGGATCAATCTCCAACGCTTCCGCGCAGCTTCGCGCCGCATCCTCGTGGCGTCCAAGCGCACGCTCGGCCTGCGCGCGGCTGATCCAAGCCACGACATCGCGCGGCTCCAGCGCCAACGTGCGTGCATATCCATGCACAGCTTCCTCAAGCCTGCCTTGCTGATGCAGCAGCGTCGCGCGATTGAAGTGCGCCGCCACATCCTTGGGCGCAGCCGCCACTTGCTGGCTCAACGCATCGAGCGCGCCAGAAATGTCGCCGCGCTGATGGCGCACCATCGCCAGGATATTGAGCGCATCGGCATCTGCGGGATTGGCCGCGAGCGCGCGCGTCACCGCCGCTTCGGCGCCAGCCCAATCGCCGCGCCGTATGCAAAGCGATGCTTCCGCGGCGCTCACGAGATGTCTTCTCGGCTTCTCACACAGGCGAGCTTAGCAAGTCAGCGCCGCCCGAACAGCTTTTCGATATCGGCGAGCTTCAGCTCCACGTACGTGGGCCGCCCGTGGTTGCACTGACCGGAGAACGGCGTCGCCTCCATCTGGCGCAGAAGTGCGTTCATCTCTTCCGCCGTCAGCCGCCGTCCCGCCCGCACCGATCCATGGCACGCCATGGAAGAACACACCTCTTCCAACCGCTCTTTCAGCGCATGCGCTTCGCCCAGCTCCGCCACATCATCCACCAGATCGCGCAGCAACCCGGCCGCATCGATGTGCCCGAGCAGCGCCGGCGTCTCGCGCACCAAAATGGCGCCCGCGCCGAACGGCTCGATCACCAACCCCAGCTGAGCCAGATCGTCCACGCGCGCCGCCAGCGCTTCAGCTTCGGTGGGATCAAGCTCGACCACTTCTGGAATGAGCAATGCCTGGCGCCGTACGCCGCCATTCGCCAGCATGTGCTTCATGCGCTCATAGACAAGCCGCTCATGCGCCGCGTGCTGATCGACGATGACGATGCCGTCCTCGGTTTGCGCGACGATGTACGTCTCGTGAATTTGCGCCCGCGCAGCGCCGAGCGGGAAGAAGCGCGCATCTTCGTCCTGGACGGTTGCGGGCGCGCCCGGAATCTCCTCAAGCACGCGTGCAAGATCGGCTGCGCGGAATTCCGAACTCCAAATGGGCTCTTCCACCCGTCCGCTCGGCCGCACAAAATCGCCCGCGACCCGCTCTTCGGCCACGCCCCATATGCGCAAGCTCGGCTGCGGCGCCTCATAGGCGCGCACCGCACCCAGCGCGCTCTGCGCCGTCGTCGTCGATGCGCGATGCCCCGCGCCCGCCAACGCATGGCTAAGCGCGCCAACAATCAGCCCGCGCACCAAAGCCGCATCGCGAAAGCGCACTTCAGTCTTTGCCGGGTGCACATTCACATCTACATCGCCCGGCGGCAGGTCGACAAACAGCGCCGCCACAGGATGGCGATCTCGCGCCAGCAAATCCTGATACGCCGCGCGCACCGCGCCCACGATCAGCTTGTCCTTCACCGGTCGTCCGTTGACGAACAGATGCTGATGCTCACGCGTGCCGCGATGATAGGTCGGCAAGCCCGCAAAGCCCGAGAGCCGCACATCACCGCGCGTCAGATCCAGCGCGATGCAATTCGGCGCAAATTCGCCGCCGAGGATCGCCGCCAGCCGCGCGCGGCGCCCTTCGTTTTCCGGATCGGCCTCGGCGCCGACACGGAAACTCATCCGCCCGTCGTGCTCCAGCGAAAACGCCACATCCGGCCGCGCCATGGCGAGGCGCTTCACAACATCCGTCACCGCCATCATCTCGGCGCGCTCGGATTTCATGAACTTCAGCCGCGCGGGCGTCGCGAAAAACAAGTCGCGCACTTCAACGCGAGTGCCGCTCTCGCTCAGCGCCGCCCACGCCGAAGGCTTCACCGGGTAAAGCTCCCCGCCATCAACTTGAATCGCCCAAGCTTCGCTAGCGCCGCGCGCCTTCGATGTAATCGCCAACCGCGCCACCGCGCCGATCGACGGCAACGCCTCGCCGCGAAACCCCATCGTGTGGATGTTCAATAGATCAACCGCACCGCCCTCGCCGGCCACCAACTTCGACGTCGCGTGCCGCTCCACCGCCAGCGCCAACTCATCGCGCGGAATCCCACCGCCATCGTCCTCGATCGCAATCAGCCCGAGCCCGCCGCGCTCTATCCGCACGGCCACGCGCCGCGCACCGGCGTCCAGCGCGTTTTCCACCAACTCCTTCACCGCCGCGGCGGGACGCTCCACCACCTCGCCCGCGGCGATACGGTTCACGGCTTCAGGAGGGAGGCGGCGGATGGGCATGATTTGAACCAGCGAGCTTAGCACAGGCCTTTAGGTGATTCGGCAGTCGCCAATCGGCAATCGGCAGTCGAAAAACAGACGCCGCCACGCGATTGCTGACTGCCGACTGCCGATTGCCGGTCTATATCCCCGGCATGGCCGACGCCCCGAAGTCCAAAAAACCCAACGCCGCCCAGCTCGCCTCGCCCTCCTACAAGCTCGCGGCGCTCGATCAGGATTTCCTGCTCGGCGAAAACTTGCGCGGGGCGCGCTTCTTTCTCGAATATTCCAAGGCCGAGCTAATTCTGAAAGCACACAAAGTGCTCTCCACCATCGTGGTGTTCGGCTCGGCGCGCATTCGCGAGAATGGTCCGGGCAACGATACGCGCTGGTACAACGAAGCGCGCACGTTCGGCCGCATCGCCTCCGAACGCGGCGGCGCTTTGAAGCACCACAAAGACGATGTCTGCGAAAACGTCATCGCCACCGGCGGCGGTCCCGGCATCATGGAGGCCGCCAATCGAGGCGCGACCGACGCCGGCGCCAGATCCATCGGTTTCAACATCACGCTACCGCTCGAACAGGAGCCCAACGCCTATTCGACGCCGGACCTCACGTTCAATTTCCACTACTTCGCCATGCGCAAGATGCACTTCGCCATGCGCGCCAACGCGCTCGTCGTTTTTCCCGGCGGCTTCGGCACGATGGATGAAGTGTTCGAAATCCTCACATTGCGCCAAACGGGCAAGGCGCCGTTCATTCCCGTCGTGCTGTTTGACGAAGCCTTCTGGCGCGAAATCATCAACTTCGATGCACTCGCCGCTTACGGCTTTATCGCCGATGAAGATCTCGCTCTCTTCCGCTTTGCCAACACCGCTGAAGACGCGTGGAAAGCACTTGTCGACCAAGGCCTGGGCGCCGCCCACCCCGGCGGTCCCGCCGAGGAAGAGGCGAAGGAAGTTTGAATTAGCCTGGAACGAATGGCGATCCGACGACCGAGAGGCGCTGTCGCGCAAACAGCATCGCGCCAACAACGCCAGCGCTGAACAACAACCCCTCGGCCGCCGTGCATGCCATCAGACTGATCGGTCCAAAGCCCGCTTCACCAAACAGCGCGCCCATCGCATCCAGCTGCAAGCGCGATCCTGGAAAGGACTTCGCCAGCAGATCCAAACTCCCAGCCATCAAGCGGCCGCCAAGCAACACGATCACGACGCCCGCCGCCGCACCGCAAGCGCCCGCAATTGCAACGCTGCTGCGTATCGACCGTGGCGTCACGCGACCCGCGATCCAAACCGCTAGTCCAACTGCCCCACCCAACACTGCGCCTTCGCCCGCGCCAGTGATCTCGCCCGGCGCATGGCCGAACAGCAAATTGAACGCGTCGAGGCCCAACAGTTTCACGAACCCGCCGACAATCAGTCCACCCGCGGCGCCCCCAAGAACCTTCCATTGGCCCAATCGGGCCGGCGCCAAGTCCGCCGCCGCAATTCCAAGTCCAACGCCCGCGCCGCCGAGCAAGCCCATCAACATCGTGATGCAGACCAGCACGAGCAGTGACGAGGCCGCGCCCATCCCCGCAGACGCGCCAACGAAGCTGTAGATAAATCCGCCAATGAGACCGGCGGCGCCGCCGCCAATGGCGCCAGCCGCGCCGAGCATAAGCGCCTCACGCCGGCTCGTGCTCGTTGCCGGCGACGCCAGCCCCGCGCCGCGCCCGGCCCACTCCACAGGTGCGATGAAGCGGTACCCGTGCTTCGGCGCCGTCTCGATAAAGCGCGGGCTGCCAGCATCGTCCCCAAGCTGGCGACGCAGCGTCTTGATGCATTGCGTCAGCGCTTCGTCCGTCACCGGCACGCCGCGCCACACATCCTCAAGGAAGCGCTCCTTCGTCACGAGCTTGCCCTGCTCGCGCACCAACAGGATCAGCGCATCGAGATACCGCGCGTTCAACTCCACCGGCGCGCCGTCGCGCCGGAGCTGACGATCGTCGGGATCGAGCGCAAAACGATCGAAGCGGAAGCTGCCGGACGCCACTTTCAGCGAAACCTCAGCCTTTGCTCATGCCGCTCACCGCCCGGATAGGCAAGGTCAAGCATCGCATCGAGGAGGCGAAGCATGGCCGATAGAGTGAATGACGGCGTCCGGCGCGGGAACCCCTGGCTCACCACAGCCTGGACCACAGCCACCGCGCTCATCCTGCTGGCGCCTCTCATTGCCATGCAGTTCACCGACGAAGTGAACTGGACCGTCAGCGATTTTGTCTTCGCCGGCGCCATGCTGCTAGGCGCTGGCGTGACGTACGAACTCGCCGCGCGCGCCGGCGGCTTTGCTTACCAGGCCGGTGTCGTCACAGCTTTGGGTACAGGCGTACTCACCCTTTGGGTGACAGGCGCGGTTGGCATCATCGGCAGCGAGAGCAACCCCGGCAATTTGCTCTATCTCGGCGTAATCGCTCTCGCGATCGCCGGCGCAATCATCGCCCAAGGCCGCGCCTCGCGTATGGTCTGGGCAATGGGCGCCGCCGCCGCCGGCACGCTCTCAGTTCCGGTGCTCGCCTACAACGACATCGCCAGCCCTGCCAGCGATGTCATGGCGCCGGAAGTCTTCATCGCGACCGGTGTGTTCGCCGTCGGCTGGGCATTGTCCGCGTTCTTTTTCCACAAAGCGGCTCGGCAGTAAGGGCGCCTAGAAGCCCAGCAAGCTCGCGTAGCGATCGCGATGAAAGCTAGCGCCGCCATAGAGCGCCTCGGCCACGCGCGCGCGCTTCAGATAAAAGCCCGCATCGTGCTCATCAGTCATGCCGATGCCCCCGTGCAGCTGCACCATTTCGTTCGACGCTAGGTGCAGCGTCTCACACGCGCGCGCTTTCGCGAGGCTCGCATACTCCGCCACGCGTTTGTCGCCGCGGTCGACCGCATCGAGCGCCGCCAGCACGCATGAGCGCGTCAGCTCCAAATCTGTGAACAATTTCGCCGCGCGATGCTGCAGCGCCTGAAAGCCGCCGATCACCTGCCCGAACTGCTTGCGCGTCTTCAGATATTCGCCGGTGATCTCAAACGCCTCGCTCGCCTGCCCCACCATCTCCGCCGCCAGCCCGATGCGCGCGCGATCCAGAATGGCGTCCAGCACCTCGGCGCCGCCCTTCATCGGTTCGGCCGCGACGTTGTCGAATTTCAAATCCGCCGCGCCGCGGCTATCGGCCGTCACCAACTCGCGCCGCGTAAGCCCCTTCGCATCGCCCTTCACCAGATTGAGCGCGCCCTCCTGGCCGCTGACGATGAACAGATCGGCGATGTGTCCATCCGCGACGTACTTCTTCTCGCCGCTAACCTTCCCGCCGCTCACCTTCAGCGCGGATTTCCCCGGCGCATGATGCGCGCCTTCATCGATGGCGAGCGTCGCAATCACTTCGCCGGCTCCGATCGGCGCCAGCCACTCCGCCTTCTGCGCATCAGTCCCCGCTAGCAACAGCGCGCTGACGCCAACGCACGCGCTCGAATGCAACGGCGACGCCACCAAAGTCCGCGCTGCCTCTTCCAACACGGCGCCCAACGCCACAAAGCCCAAGCCGGCGCCACCGAACTCCTCCGGCACGATCACAGCGGCGAAGCCCAGAGCGCTTATCTCGGCCCACAATTCCGGATCGCGGCCGTTCTTCTTGGCGTCGCGCATCTTGCGCAGCCGCGACACCGGCGCCTGTTCACGGAAAAACTTCTGCGCGGTCTCTTTCAGCAAGCGCGCATCGTCATTGAGCGTGAACGTCATTGCGTATCCCTCAAGCCCAGCACGCGCTTGGCGACGACATTGAGATTGATTTCCGTCGTGCCGCCTTCGATCGAATTGCCCTTCGACCGCAGCCACCCGCGCGTCAGCGCAATGTCATCCGGCGCAAAGCCCTCGCCGCTCCAACCAAGCCCGCGATTGCCCGCCGCCTCCACCATCAGCTCGCAGCGCTCCTGGTTCAAATTGGCGCCCGCGACTTTGAACATAGACGCCATGTGGCTGACATTACCGCCGGCTTTTGTCTCTTCCTGCGCGCGCTGCGTCGTCAGCGCATAAGCGCGCTCCGTCATTTTGTGCGCTGAAATGCGCGCCCTGAGATCGTGATCCACAAGCGCGCCGTCTTCCAGGCCAACATGCGTGCGCGCGACATCCACCACATCGACGCGCGTATTCGAGCCGAAGCCCGAAATATTCGTGCGCTCATACATCAAGAGCCGCTTGGCGATTTCCCAGCCGCCATTGAGGCGCCCGACCATGTTGGCTTTCGGCACTTTGACGTCGGTGAAGAACGTCTCGCAGAACGGCGACGAACCTGAGATCAGCTTGATCGGCCGTGTCTCGACGCCCGGACTCGTCATATCGATCAGCACGAACGAAATGCCTTCGTGCTTCACGCTCGTATCGGTGCGCACCAGACAGAAGCACCAGTCCGCGTAGTTTGCGTACGAGGTCCACACCTTCTGGCCATTGATCAGCCAGTGATCGCCCTTGTCTTCGCACTTGGTCATCAGACCCGCGAGGTCGGACCCCGCGCCCGGCTCCGAATAGCCCTGACACCAGCGAATTTCCCCGCGCACGATTTTCGGCAGATGTTCCTTCTTCTGTTCCTCGGTCGCGTATTCGAGCAGCACAGGCCCCAGCATCCAGATGCCGAACGAGAACAGCGGCGGCCGCGCACCGATACGCTTCAGTTCACTCTGCAACACGCGGTTCTCGTCCGCGCTCAAACCACCGCCGCCGTACGCCGCCGGCCAAGTCGGTGTCGTCCAGCCCTTCGCGCCCATGCGCTCAAGCCAGAGCTTCGCGTCCTCGCTCGGGCACGAGGCCTTGCGTCCGCCCCAGACGACGTCGTCCTCGCCGGTCATCGGCGTGCGCATCGATTGGGGACAGTTGGCCTCGAGCCAGCCCCGCGTCTCTTCCCGGAATGTATCTAGATCAGCCATCGCGCGTTTCCTCGCGCGCGAGTTAACACCCACGAGCGCCGCGCGTCACTCCTGACGTTCGGTCAGCTATTGCGACGACGCGCCCTGCGCCAGCCCTTCAGGCTGGCCGACCACCACGAACGTGTAGTCCTCAGGGTCGAACAAACGCCGGATCACGCGGTTCACGTCATCCAAGGTCACGGCGCGGATCAAATCGTTGCGGCGGTTGATGTAGTCGATGTCGCGCCCGGCCACTTGGTACGAGTGCACCACCGAGGCGATCTTCGAGTTGGAATCCAGATCCAGCGCGAACGAGCCGGTGAGGTAGGTGATCGCATCGTTCACCTCCTCCTGCGTCGCGCCATCGCGATAGAGCCGAGCCATTTCCGCGCGCGTCACTTCGATCGCTTCGGCCACGTCGGCGTTCTCGCTTTGCGCCGAGCCGCGGATAAGCGCGGAGTGTTCGCGCACTGACGGCCCGGTGCCGATGCCGTAGACCAGCCCGCGCTGCTCGCGCACCTGATCCATCAGCCGCGACGAAAATCCGCCGCCGCCCATGATGTAATTGGCGACCGCCAGCGGAATCCAGTCGGGATCCTCGTCCTGGATGCCGGGCCCGGCGAAAACGATCAGGCTCTGCGGCTGCGGCAGCTCGCGCACGATCAGCGGCGTCGGCTCACGCAATACCGCATCCGCCGCCTCGCGCGGACGCGCGCCCTGCGGCAACGCGCCGAAGATATGATCAATCGCGCGTCCGGCGGCGTCCGCGTCGATATCGCCAACGATTGTGATCTGCATCGTCGCGCGGTTGAACAGCGCGGCGCGGCGCTCAATCAGCGAAGCGCGCGTAATGGCCTCGACGCTCTCGCGCGAGGTGCGGCGCGCATAAGCGTGATCTGGATAAAGCGCCTGATCCAGCGCCAAGTTCGCCAAATAGCTCGCATTGGTCTCGCGCGTGCGGAGCGACACCAGGATTTGGCGCTTGATGCGCGCGAGCGGCGCCGCATCGAAGCGCGGCTCCATGAGCGCCGTCCGCGCCATCTCGAACGCCGCGTCACGATTTGCGCTGAGCGTGGTCAAGCTCATGCCGAGGCCGTCAGAGCCTGCCGCAAAACCCAGCGACATGTTCAGCTCTTCCAGCCGTTCCTTGAACGCATTGGCGTCCATCGCGCCCGCGCCTTCGGTCAGCATGTCGGTCATCACGCCCGTGGCCCCCGTCAGCCGCTCCGGCTCGATCGCCGAGCCGCCACGCCAGTACGCGCGCATGACAATGATCGGCACCGTGGAATCGGAAACCAGCCAAGCCTCGATGCCACTCGGCGAAACGATGCGCTCGACGTCAACGCCATAATGCGCGGCCGCGGAATCGGCGCGCTGCTGTTGTGCGAAGGCGCCCGGCGCTAAAGCGAAGAGGACGAGCGCCGCCGCGACAGAAGCAAGCGCCCTCACTCCGCCGCCTCCGGCGGCAACAACCAGCCCGTCACAGACGCATCCAGATCCAGAGTCTGGCGCGCCATGGTCATCGCCTCGTCGCGCGTCACCGCGGCGATATCGTCCCCCCAGGTGACCACATCATCGATGCTCTCGCCTTGCGCCAACGAGGCGCCATAGATGTTCGCCAGGCTTTCCTGGCTGTCGCGCGCGTAAATCGCGGCCGCCGCCAGCGAGGATTTCGCGCGCGAGAGTTCGGCGTCCGTTGGCCCATCGCGCAGGAAATCGCCAATCACGCGATCCATCGCCGTTTCGACGGCTTCCAGCGTCACGCCCTCCGCTGGGGTCGCGTACACCGTTACGCTGCCGCCGCCGAGGCCGGACGTGTTGGCGCCCGCACCGGCGTTCACCGCGATGTGCTGCTCTTCCACGAGCGCGCGATAAAGCCGGCTGGTCTCCGAGCCGCCGAGAATTTCGACCGCGACATCGAGCGCGTGCGCTTGGCGTCCTTCGTCCGTGCCGTAGCTGACGGCGCGATACATGCGAGAGACGGATGGCTGACGCACCTTCTCGTCGCGATGCGTGACGCGCATCGGCCCGACGTTCGGCGGATCTTCCACCCAGGTGCGGGCCGGCAAATCGCGCGTCGGCCGCAGGCGCCCGTAATAGCGCTCGGCCAGCGGGCGCAGTTCGGCGGCATCGACATCGCCCGCGACGACCAGGATCGCGTTATTGGGCGCGTACCAAGTCTGATAAAATTGCAGCGCCGTTTCGCGGTCGAGCGATTGGATCTCGTGCAGCCACCCGATGATCGGCGTGCCGTAGGGATGATGGGGCCACAGCATGGCGCGCATGCGCTCGCCCAATACAGAGCCCGGATTGTTGTCGATGCGCTGGCGGCGCTCTTCCACAATCACGTTGCGCTCGGACTCAAACGTCTCATCCGAGAAGCGCAGATTGCGCATGCGATCCGCTTCCATGCGCATGACCAGCTCAAGCCGGTCGCGGGCAATGCGCTCGTGATAGGCCGTGTAGTCCCAAGACGTGAACGCGTTGTCGTCGCCGCCATTCCTGGCGATCGTGCGCGAGAACTCGCCCGGCGCGATCTCGCGCGTGCCCTTGAACATCAAGTGCTCGAAGAAGTGCGCGATGCCCGAATGGCCGCGCGGTTCATCGGCGGAGCCGACCCGGTACCAGACCATGTGCGTGACGACAGGCGCGCGCCGGTCGGTGATCACCACCACCTGCAGCCCGTTGCGCAGCGTAAAGGTCTCCGGCCGCGGCAACTCGTCTGCAGAGGCCGCTGACCCGACGAGCAACAGCACGCACGCCGCAAGCATGCGCAAAGGCGCGCTCAATGCGCGCCGCCAGTCTGCGAGATTTCCGAAACTAAGGATCAGCCTGTCCCCCGCCCTCTCTCCTCAGGAGGAAAGGGCCCGCATCTAGGATGCATCAGGTCCCGGGCAGTTTGAAGCCACCGCGCTCGCGTTCGATCGTAACTTGACCGCCGCCCGTCGCACGCCGGACCGCTTCGTCACGTTCCAAGCGCGCCGCTTCATCTTCCGGATTAAGCGGAGCCGCCGCCGGCGCGCCGCTGCCGCCGAAGCTCAGCACGCGGTCCACGAAGTCTTCGTTGCGGCGCACGATGCCTTGGCTCTCGAAATCGATCGTGTCGCGGATGCCTGGGTCGACCGCCTCTGCTCCCGCGCCGGCCACAAGGGCGCGTTCGCCTTGGCTCGCGCTCGGCGCGATTTCCTGGCCGAACAGCGCTGCGCGCGCATTGTCCGAGGGTTCAAGCTCTTGCGGGCGTTGCTCACCCGGGCGCGGCGGACGCAGCGAATAGTCCGGCGGCAGCGTCAGCGGCGCTTGCGTGACGACGCGAAATTCATCGGGCGCGCTCCGCGCGTTGCCTACGGCGCGGTTGACGCTGGCGCATCCGCTTGCAGCCGCAGCCGCCGCGATCACCGCCAACACCGTCATCGATTTGTTCATCGGACGCCCATCTCCCTGGTTCGCGGCGTTCATAGCTGAGGCAGGCGCCTCTCGCCAAGCTGCGTTGCCAGTGACGGGATCGCCCCCGAATAGGTCGGTTCTGGGGCGAATCTGACGCCGTCAGCCTGCCGGCGGGTTCGTGCGCCGGGCGAGCATGGACTTCAGTTGCGCCCAGCTGGTGCCTTTTCCCGGCTCCGTTTCGGTGAAGAAGACCATATCAACGGCCAGGAGGATCGCCCCGACGGTAATGGCGGCGTCCGCCACGTTGAACACCCAGGGAAACCAGAGCCCGTTGAAATCCAGAAAATCCGCCACGGCGCCGAAACGAATCCGGTCGACGACGTTGCCGAGCGCCCCGCCGATCACCAGCCCCAGGGCCGTCGCTGTCAGTTTCCGCTCCGCGCCCCGCAGCCACCAGTAGAAGACGCCTGAAATCACGAACGAAAGCGCGACCAGCCCCCAGCGCGCCAGGTCCTCGTTCGCCCGCAGGAGCCCAAAGCTCACACCGCGGTTCCAGACCATCTGCAGGTCGAAGAACGGGGTCAGTTCGATGAAGCCGCAGCCAAAGCCGCCCTGCAGGCAACCCACAGGGCTGAAGTGCAGCACGCTGAGGACGAGCCACTTGGAGATCTGGTCGGCCACAAAAACGAGCGCCGAGATGGTGAGGCCGAACCGAAGCATCGGCGGCTTATGGCGGGGCAGACCGGCCGCTTCAAGGCGCGCCCTCGTCGCGGCGCTTTGGCTTGTCCGTGTTTTCCCGCAGGATGGCCGGATGCGGCCCTTTGCCCTTCTGCTGTTCCTATGCGCCGCCGCCCCCGCGCAGGCGCAGACCAATCCGGTCCACGATGCGGCGGTCGCCTACGCGCTCTACCAGACCGACATCACCGATTTGCTGGCCGCCAACATCGCATCGGCCGGGGACCTGGACACAGCGCTCTTGCGCGCAGCCCGGCACGATCCGGCGCAGGTGACGCGTGGTTGGATCGCGTATGGCGGTTTGGCCGCCGCGCAATCGCCTGCCTTCGTCCGCGGCGTGCGCAGCCGCGTGACAGCCGCCAGCCGCGCCGCCGTGATCCGCCAATTGCGCCGCGACATCACTTACGCGCGCCGCCGCCCGCCCGGCGCCGCCGAAGCGTTGCAGCTTGTGCTTTCATCCGCCGCCGCCGATGGCGCGCGCATGAACGCCGCCGCGCAACGCTACAGCGGCATCGGCGACGCGATGAACATGAGCGGTTGGGCGCGCACCGACCGCAGCGCGCGCGACACCGCCTTGCGCGCCAGCGCCCGCGCTGAGCACACGCTCGCGCCCGAACTCGCCGCGCGCATCCGCATCGGCGCACTGTCGGCGACGCCGCTCACCGACGCTGGCGCTCTAGGCGGCGCGCGTTTTTGGGACGCCATCGCCGGCCGGCCATCGCCTACGCCGCCGCCCCTGCCGTGGCGCCTCAACAGCGCGCGCACGGATATCGCTGACCGCATGTTCACCATCGCCGGCCTCGTCATCGTCGAAACTACAACAGAGGAAAGCGCGCGCGTCGCCGCCGTGCTGGACGAGCCGCGCACGCGCGAATGCCTCGAACTCGAGCAACTGCAATTTCGCCAATGCGCATCCGTCGCCAACGATTCCAGCGAAGACGCCCACTGCCTCGCGCGCCACGGCCTCGCCGCGCCAGGCGCGTGTTTCGCTTCGCTCGCTACCGCACCTTGATTGCGCAAGCGCACGATTACCGCCATTAACCTGACTGCGTTTTAAGTGCGCCTGCTGGTCGGCGCCTTAACCGGACTCGTGCATGCTTCCACGCATGCGCTCACTGTTTGCTGCGGTGGCGACGCTTGCGGTTTTGGGTACGGTATCGGCTCACGCCGACGCCGTGCATGATGCGCTCGAAGCGTACGCCCTCTATCAAAATGACGTCAGCACGCTGCTCGACGCCGATATTAACGGCCGCACCGTCGACGCCGCATTGACGCGCGTACAGCGGCACAACTCAGATCAAGTTGCGCGGGGCTGGATCGCCTATGGCGCGCTCACCGCCGCGCAATCGCCGCGCTTCGCCGACGCCATCGAAGACCGCGCCCGCGACGGCCGCGCTCCGCTCCTGCGTGCGCTGCGCGACGACGTCACCTATGCGCGCCGCCTTCAAGGCGCGCCCGCCATCGATCTCATCCTCGACGCCGCAAGCGCCGACAATGCGCGTCTCCAAGTCGCTGGTGAGCGGTACGATCGCTGGGCCCACACCGCTGCAAGCACACGCCGGACTGCCGCCGCCAGCGCCGACCTCGGCGGGGAAACACGACTTTCAGCTGACATGCTCGATCGCCTGCGCGGCGCGGGCCGCGTGCAATCCTCCAGCGCCGTCTATGGCAGCGCCGCGTACTGGGATTCCCTGGTTGGCCGCGACGCACGCACAGGACGCGTCCGCGGCGGCAGCGAAGCGCGCGAATACGCCTCGGTAACTGATCACATGCTGACGCTCGCCGCGATCATCGCCGCCGACGGTGTGAGCAGCGAACGCGCGCGCGTCTCCGAAATGCTCAGCGAGCCGCTCACGCAACAATGCATGGAGATGCAGCGCCTGCAGCTGCGCCAATGCCTGTCGGTTTCGGTCGACAACGGCGAGCGCGCCTACTGCCTAGCCCACCATGGCCTCAACGGCCCCGGCGCCTGCTTCGCCAACGTCGTGCGCTAGGAATTCTTGTTCCTGTTTGAATAATCCCAGACCGCGAGCGCCACATGCGTCACCGCCATAACCCCGCCGAACACAACTCCCCAGACGCCCACACCGAACGCGGCCCACACGGCGGCAAACAGCGCAAACAGGATCCCCATAACGAGGCGAGCCTGATACATCGGCATGCCTTTGCGTGGTTCTTCAGACACGGGCTTCTTCTCAGTTATTGAGCTCTGGCCGCGTCCCACTCCCGCACAGCGTCCGCATCGCGCGCCGTGATGTCGGGAAAGGCCGCGTCCGCTGTCGCTGGATCGAAATACTTCCACGAGCGCGCGCATTTCACACCGCCCGCCTTGTCGACAACGACTGATACGCTTGCCGGCTCTGCCAAACGAAACGCTTCCGGTGGCCCTTCGCCGGGCCTCACATCGACTCCGCTTGTGATGCAGAGCTCCGCGAAGTCCGCATCAACCACCGAGGCGTAGAGGCTCTCATCGTTGATCCAAACGGTCGGCGCGGCTTCCAGCGCCGCGCCAATCAGCTTGTCGCGCCGCGCCACTTCTAGCGCGCCCGTGACCACGCCGCGCGCCTCGCGCAGCCGCGCCATTTCCTCGCCCGCGAAATCGTCCTCCCAGCTCGCCGGCGTTTCGGGAAACTGACGCAAATGCACCGACACACTTTTGGGAAAGCGCGTCAACCACGCCTCTTCCATCGTGAACGGCATGATGGGCGCGAGCCACGCCGTCAGCCGCGAGAACGTTTCATCCAGCGCCGTCCGGCACGCCCGCCGCCGCAAGGACGAGGGCGCGTCGCAATAAAGCGCGTCCTTGCGCACATCGACATAGAACGCCGAGAGATCGACGTTGCAGAACTCAACGATCGCCGACAGCGCCTCGCGAAATTGATACGTCTCGAAACCCCGCCGCACCGTGCGATCCAATTCCCAGAGCCGATGCAGCAGCCAGCGTTCAAGAAGCGGAAGCTCGACCCCCTCCCCTCGCGGGGCGAGGGCTGGGGAGTGGGGGGCGTTCAAACGCGCAGGCGCCTGCTTGTCGGAACGCCCCCCCTCCGCTGACTTCGTCGCCGCCTCCCCCGCAAGGGGGGAGGCTGGAGAAACGCGCTCCGCATCGTCGAAATCCTTCAGCGCCCCCAACAAGTAGCGCAGCGTGTTGCGCAGCTTGCGATACATCTCGCTCGACTGCTCGATCATCGTCTTGCCGAGACGCAAATCGTCGCCGTATTCCGCGCCCGCAATCAGCAGGCGCAGGATTTCGATGCCGTTCTGCTCGGCGATCTTCTGCGGCTCAATCGTGTTGCCGATGGACTTGGACATCTTCATGCCCTTCTCATCCATCGTGAAGCCGTGCGTGACGACTTCGTCATACGGCGCACGCCCGCGCGTCGCGCAGCTTTCCAGAAGCGATGAATGAAACCAGCCGCGGTGCTGGTCCGAGCCTTCGAGATAGATCGTCGTCGCTGGATTCTTGAATGAAGCGCGCGTCGGCGCATCGGGATTGCCGACGACAAACGCGTGCGTCGAGCCGGAATCGAACCACACGTCGAGAATGTCTTCGATCTTCTCGTAGTCCGCCGCCTTGTACTTGTTGCCCAGGAACGTCTGCGCCTCCGTCGCCCACCAAACGTCGGCGCCGCCCTCGCGCATCGCCGCCACGATGCGCGCATCGACTTCAGGGTCCTCTAGGATTTTGCCGTCCGCTTTCGACACAAAGATCGCCAGCGGCACGCCCCAATTGCGCTGACGCGAAATCAACCAATCGGGCCGATCCTCGATCATGCCTTTGATGCGATTATAATCCTTCGGCTCGCCGATCCGCTTTTGCCCCCAATCAACGCGATCGATTTCATCCAGCGCGACTTGGCGCAGTGTTCGCCCGCCGCCGACCGCGTACGGCTTGTCCATCGCAATGAACCATTGCGGCGTGTTGCGGAAGATCAGCGGCGCCTTCGAACGCCATGAATGCGGATATGAGTGCTTCAGCTGCCCGCGCGCCAGCAGCGCGCCAACTTCAATCAACTTCTCCATCACCGCTTTGTTCGCAGGGCCATCCTTGCCGATGCCCTTGCCTTCCAGCTGAAGGATTTCGAGACCTTCAAAGCCAGGCGCCTCTTTCGTGAACCGCCCATCTTCGTCGACCGTGAACGGGATGCCTTCTTGTCCGAAGTTCTTCGTCCAGATGACAAAGTCATCGGCGCCATGCCCCGGCGCCGTGTGCACAAAGCCCGTACCCGCATCATCCGTGACGTGATCGCCCGCAAGCAGCGGCACATCGAACTCATAACCACGGCCACGAAACGGATGTGCGCACACAACGCCGTCGCCGCTGAAATCACCGACGCGTTTCCATGACGCCGCCTTTGCGGACTTCATCACGTCTTCCGCGAGCTTGTCGGCGACCGCGAGTTTATCGCCAGGCTTCACCCACGGCTCAAAGGCGAGCCCTTGCTCGATGCTCTCGACTTCATAAACGCCGTACGCGATCGATGGCGAATACGAGATCGCGCGGTTGCCCGGGATCGTCCAAGGAGTCGTCGTCCAGATGACGACCGAAACATCGCTCGGTCCGCCCTTCGCGATCGGAAACTTCACCCAGATCGTCGGGCTAGTCTTCTCCTGATACTCCACTTCCGCTTCCGCCAGCGAAGTCCGCTCCACCGGGCTCCACATCACGGGCTTCGACCCGCGATACACCAACCCCGTCCGCACCACGCGCATGAACTCGCGCGCGATCGCCGCTTCGGCTTCGAAGCTCATCGTCGAATAATAATGCTCCCAATCGCCCTCGATCCCGAGGCGTTTGAACTCTTCCTTCTGCAGCGGGATCCATTTGTCCGCATACGCGCGGCACGCGCGGCGAAACTCGACCGCCGGCACTTCGGACTTCTTGCGTCCCGCTTTGCGAAAGTCCTCTTCGACTTTCCATTCGATCGGAAGGCCGTGGCAGTCCCAGCCCGGCACATAATCGCAATCGAAGCCCATCATCTGGCGCGTGCGCACCACGAAGTCTTTCAGAATCTTGTTTTCCGCATGCCCGATATGGATCGGCCCGTTCGCGTAGGGCGGCCCGTCGTGAAACACGGCCTTCGGCCGCGACGCGGCGTCCTTACGCAAGAGTCCGTAGAGCCCGATCTCTTGCCAGTGCTTCACGCGCTCAGGCTCGCGCTGCGGCAAGCCCGCTTTCATCGGGAAGGACGTATCGGGAAGGAAAAGCGTTTCGCGATAATCGCGACCAGTTGGCGCATCGGCCATAGGTCGTATCTCCAGCTAAGCGAATAAGTGTGTAGCGATCCCGGTCCCGCGGAGCCCTAAAAAACTTTAGGGGGCTCTACGCGAGCCGGGCCTCAAATTCGGGGCCGGCGTATCGGGGAACGGTCGGTCAAAGTCACGTGTTTGGCTCTATCACCACCCGCCCCGGCGCGCCACATGCATTGCTCGAGGGCGACAAGAGGTCTACATGCCCCGCCGGCCAATGAGAATATCGCCACAGACGATGACAACCGCACACGATTTTTCCTTCGCCAAGCTCGATGAGCCCGGCGACATCAACCTCGCGGACTATGCCGGCAAGGCCGTGCTGGTGGTGAATGTCGCCAGCGCCTGCGGCTTCACTTCGCAATATCGCGACCTTGAAGCGCTCTATGAATCGAAGGCGCCCAAGGGCCTCGTCATCATCGGCGTGCCCTGCAACGATTTCGGTCACCAGGAGCCGGGCAGCGACCGCGAAATCCGCGAGTTCTGCGACACCTCCTATCACGTCACCTTCCCGATGGCCCACAAGGTGGAGATCGTGGCTGAAGGCCGGCGTCATCCCTTCTATCAATGGGTCGCCGACGAACTGGGCGACACCGCGCTGCCGCGCTGGAACTTCCACAAATACCTGATCGGCAAAAACGGCGAGCTCGTCGGCGCCTACGGCTCCAAGACCGCGCCGCTCGCGCCGGACCTGCTGGAAGCCATCAAGGGCGCACTGACGGCCTGACGCGCGCTTCAATGCGCTTCGGCCATTGCGCCCTTCGTTTGCGACATCGCGTGCTTTTCGCGCGGCTTCAGCAACAGCATCGCAAACGCGGACAGCCCAATCACGACGGCGAGCAGTAGGAACTGGTCGTTGAACGTCATCACCAGCGCCTCGCGGTCTAAGAGCGCCGCATAGCGCATCAGCGCCTGGCGTTCAGGATCGGCCGCGCCCGCCTGCTCCAGATAGGCGCGCGCCCCGGCGATCATGCCGGAGACGTGCGGATTGTTGGGATCTGCCGCCGCGTACAATTCTTGCCGGTGCAGCGCGAAGGAATGAGCCTGCACAGTCGCCAGCGCCGCGATACCGAACGCGCCGCCCAGATTACGCATCGTGTTGAAGAGCCCTGCGCCCGCATGCACGTATTGTGGCGGCAGCGATTGCAGCGCCGGCTGCATCACCGATGAGAATGTGCTCATCAGGCCCAGAGCGCGCACCACTTGCGGCCACATCAGCTGATAAAATCCGGCGTCCGCCGTCAGATTCGCCTGCATCCAGCAACTGAGCGCCACGAGGATGAAGCCAAGGAACCCCAGAGCGCGCGTATCCGGCAGCGTCCTGCCCAAGCGACCTATGATCGGCGCCGTGAAAAACATCACCGCGCCCTGCACGAACATGGTGTGGCCGATCTGTAGCGCACTGTAGCCGCGCACCGTGCTGAGGAAGAGCGGCGTCAAGAACACCGAACTGAAAAGGCCAAGGCCCAGGATGAAGCCAAGTCCCGCGCCGATCGCAAACGTCGGCGATTTGAACGGCCGAAGGTCAACAATAGGCGTCTCGACGCCCAAAACACGCCAGAAGAAAATTGCAGCGCCCGTCGCGGAGATCGTCGCGAAAAACCAGATCTCGCTCGAGGCAAACCACTCGTTAGAGGGCCCCTCCTCAAGTGTGTACTCGGCCGCGCCGAGAAAGAGCGCGAGCCCAACGAGCCCCAGCACATCGATCTTCTTCAGCAAATCGAAGTTCGATTTGCTGATCGCGCCCATAGTGTTCCAGATGATGAAGGTGATCAGCAAGCCGGGCACAACGTTCACCCAGAAGAGCGCGCGCCAGCCCAGCATCTCGGCGACATAGCCGCCAATGGTCGGCCCCAGCGACGGCGCCAGCGTGATCACCATCCCCATCATCGCGCCCGTCATTGGCTGCAGCCGCTGCGGGAAGACGAGGTAGAGCGTCGCCATCACGGTCGGGATCATCGCGGCGCCCGTGAAGCCCTGCAGCGCGCGGAATACGATGAGCGATGTGATGTCCCACGAGAACGCGCACAGCAGACTCGAAACCGAAAACCCGATCGCCGACAAACAGAAAAGCAGCCGCGTCCCCAGCGCGCGCCCCAAAAAGCCCGACAGCGGAATCCCGATCACCTCCGCGATCAAATACGCGGTCTGCACCCAGCTGATCTCGTCGCGGCTGGCGCTGACGCCCGCCTGAATCGAGCCAATGGCGCTTGCGACGATCTGAATGTCGAGGATGGCCATGAACTGGCCCACCACCATGGCGATGAAACCAATCCAGATTGCCAGGGGCGGTGAGTCATCAGGCTTCGCCGCGATTGCGGCGTCGCTCATTGCTGCACGCGACTGTGCGTATCCACTGTGACGCTTGCGGAAAGGCCGGGCCGCAACAGCTCAAGCCCCTCCTGCCCCGGATCCAAGCGAATACGCACCGGCACGCGCTGCACGATCTTTGTGAAATTGCCGGTCGCTGTGTCAGTCGGGATGATCGAGAACTCCGAGCCTGAGGCGGGTGCAATCGACTCCACCCACCCGATCAGCCGCAAATCATGCGCAATGTCGGGACGCACGATCACCTGCTGGCCCGGCTGGAAGCGCGCGATCTGCGTCTCTTTGAAATTCGCAACGACATAGACCGCCTGCAGCGGCACGACGCTCATCAGCGGTGTGCCCGAACGCACGAGCTGGCCCACCTGCACTTGCCGGTCGCCGACAACGCCATCGATCGGCGCGCGGATCACTGTGCGGTCAATATCGAGTTGCGCTTCGTTGATCTGCGCGCGCGCCGCTTCCACCGCCGCAGTCGCAGCCGCGAGTCCGCCGCCCGCTTGGCGCGCTTGAATCTGGAGCTGCTCCATGCGCGCCGGCGATAACAGTCCGCGCTCCGCAAGCGGGCGATAGCGTTCCACTTCCGCCGCGGCCCAAGCGCGCTCTGCGCGCTCGCTCGCCAGCGCACCTTGCGCTTGTGCGAGCGCCGCGCGCGCAGCTTCCATACGCGCTTGAGAATCTATCGGATCGATCTCGACGAGTACGTCGCCCGCATGCACCGCTTGGTTCTCCGCCGCCGGCACCGCGCGCACGTAGCCTTCGATCTTCGCCGAGATGAGCGAGATGTCCGCGCGCACATAAGCGTTGTCGGTCGAAACCTGATGGCGCCCCACCAACAGCCACTGGCCGCCGAACACGGCGACGCACACCAGAACCAGCCCAGCGCCAATCAGCGCCAAGCCGCGGGGGCCAAGGGCTCGCGTCATCGCTCGGACCTTAGCGCCCGCGCGCGCCGCCTCGACCCGAAAACCGGCGTCGTCTGGCATGTCAAAGAATCCTCGGCACCGCTTTTAGGGGGGTGTCAAATGATGTAGCAATCGTTACGCGTTCATCAAGCGGTGCTTGCGCGACAAAAATCCCTTTCCAGCACAGTGGGATCCGAAGCTTGGAATTCACGTGACTTGAAGTCGCGGCC